>OBJZ01000038.1_pt1 | contig 189672 bp, 180 predicted proteins | sample 1481641 | NCBI WGS metagenome assembly OBJZ01 (sample SAMN02364493, study PRJEB22542) | human gut metagenome | isolation source: fecal sample | host: premature infant | place: USA: Chicago, IL | collected 2012-01 | reverse complement strand
TCAAGCGGTCGATGGGCGCCGGATACGCGGGCGTTCAGAACCCGCTGTTCTTCAACGAGAACACGGACATGCTGCTCGGCGACGCGAAGGCGTCAGTCGAGTCGATTTCGAAGGCGCTCTAGCCTCTCTCGCTCAACCGAGGGCCCCGCGCGTACCCGTCCGTGGGTGGGCGCGGGGCCCTTCTATGCGGAGATCTGGTTCGCCGGGCCTCGGGCCGGAGTCAGGAGTCGAGGAGTGCTTTGAGCATTGGCTCGATGTTGTCGCGCTTCACGAAATCGGTGTCCGTGCCCCACGTGTCGAGCATTTCCTGGTCGTTCGCGTGGCGTTTGCTCGCGGGCGTCGCCTTCATGAAGGCGTGCACGCCCGTGAGGGCAGCCTTGTGGGCGAAAGACACCTTGGAGTGGGCGAGGCCGCCGCGCGCATGGAAGCGTTCGGTGCGCGCATACACGTCGCTCGGGAGGTTCGCGCGATGCACTTTATCGACCTCCTCGGTGCGGCTCGGGTCAGCCCAGGCAACGGAGAGTAGGGCGAGGCGGGCGCCTTTGAAAGCTTGTGCGGCGCTCACGAATGCCTTGACGTCGTGGAGCTTGCCCGCATAGTTGCCGCCCGCGTACACGACGAGGTCGGGTTCACCTCCGAGTGTCTCTGTTGCTGCTTCGACGGTGAATCCTTTGGTGGTGAGGGTGTGCACGTCCCAACCCGCATCCGTGAGGGCGCTCGCGATCATCTCGGCGTATCGGCCGGAGTGCCCGTAGATCGAGGCGTTGAGGATGAGGGCTTTCATGGGTGCTCCTTCGCGGTGGTGGTCGGTACTTCCAGCCTGCCACGCACCGCCGCGCACGGGCAGGGACCACCGGTGCCCCGCGCTCAGGCTGTCACGTTAATGAGGGCGAGCGCGCCGCGTTCGAGGTCGACGAACTGGTGATTGACGGCCTTATACGTGCCTTCTTCGTGAAACACCATCTCGACGAAGCCTCCCTGGCAGCTGCCGAGGTTGAGAGCTTGTGCGCCGCCGCCGGTGGTGTTGTCGGGCCGCAGTAGATATTCGCCTTCCTTGAAGACGGTGTCGAAAACGGTACCGACGACGTGGAAGGCAATTCCGCGGCTGGGCCCCGCGGCGAGTACCCAGATGCGTACGCGCTCGCCGACCTTCGCCTCGAGGGGTGCGTGCACGTACTGGTTCGCGTGTCCGTTGAGCACGGTGAAGTCGGGGCGTTCAGCAAAGATTTTTTCCGAGGAAATGGCGTGAACCGCGCAACCGTCGGGCCCCTGAACCGGGTTTCCATCCGCGCCGGTGCTGGCCTCCGGGGCGAGGTAGTGCTCGGATTGGACGAGCACGTATTCGCGATCGGCCGGCGCGAGTCCCTGCGGCGGGACGATGAGGATTCCGTACATGCCGCCGGACAGGTGCATGGTCATGGGCGCAGTCGAGCAGTGGTAGAGCCACGCGCCGGCGTAGTCGGTCGTGAAGGGGTAGGTGAGGCTCTCACCAGGCGCGATCGTGCGCATGTAGCGATTAGGCGCGACGGTGCCCGCGTGGAAGTCGATCGAATGGCCCATCTCGCCGCTGTTGGTGAGGGTTAATTCGATTTTTCCGCCAAGGGGGGAGGTGATCACGGGCCCCATCACCTCGCCGTTGTACACCATCGACTCCATCGCGATGCCTGGCGCGATCTCGAGGTTTTTCTCGGTCACGGTGAAGGCGAGTTTTTGCGGCGTGGCCGGTGAGGGAACGGCGGGCACGACCGGGTCGCGCCGCTTGTGCGAGGGGCCGGGGGCGGCTTTGAGATCGGCGGTGACTCGGGCAAGGGGATCCGTTCCGACGCCTGCCGCGCCACCATCACTGCTGTGACTGCCGCTCGTGCGTGCCCCGGTTGGGGTGATGGTGAGGGTCATGCCCATCGCGCGGTGGCCAACGATTGAGCACCAGCCTTCGACGGGTTCCGTGATGACGCCGGCCTCGAGCACGGCGGTGTCGCCTGGGTGGAGGCGCGCCGTGTGCGGGCCCGTGGCGAGAACGAGGTCGTGCGTGTTTGCGGGATCGACGTTTCGGACCTCTATTTCGAGTCGGTCACCCGCGGGCACCTCGAGCGTGTTCGGAACGAAGCGCATGTCGGCATTCGCCTCGACCTTCACGCGGGTCGTGTGGCCCGTGGGAGCGATGCGTGTGCCCGCACCATCCGGGGACTTGGCGCTACCTGAAGAGGATCCGACGGCCGCCGCGCCCGCAAGGGTGCCGTCGAAAGCGCGCCCGACCGCGGCGAGCGAGAACACCGTTCCCATGCCCGCGAGGGCGCTCGTCAGGTGGCGGCGGCCGACCGTGGCGGGGGTGCCCGTGCCGGGCATCTCGCGCTGCGCCGAGCGGTCCTTCATGTCGAGGCGCTCGCGCAGGTTCACCTTGACCATGCGCAGCATGAGGACGATAAAGAACGCGAGCACCAGGAACGCCGCCGCCGAGACGAGCACGCGGGTCACAGAGCCGAACTGGCCGGGCGCGAATGTGCCGAATGTGAGAGCCCCGAAGAGCGCCTCGCCAATCGTGCCCGAGACGCTCGCGAACGCGAACATGCCAAGCGCGAGATTGAGGGTGACGACGCGGAATACGGCGCCGTGACTCATGACGGCGAGGCTCGCCTTGAGAGCGCGGGGACCGCCGCCCATCGACACCGGCAAGAGGTAGCTCATGGCTCCGAGCAGTACCTGGAGAAGGAAGCCCGCGACGAAGGGAACGCTCAGGTCGTGGAGGCGAGCCGCGGTGAGTGAGAAGTTGAGGGGCGAGGTGACTGGGGAGCCGTCGGAACTTCCGATCGACGCTGCCCACAGCACCGCGAGGGCGAGCGTTGAGCCGAGGAACCACACCGCTCCCGCGCCAATCGAGAGCACGGGGAAGAGAGCGAGTGGCTCGCGGCGCACCTGGCGGGCGGACTGCCGCGCGAGGGCGATGAGGAGCGCGCCGATGACGACTTGGCCGAGGACGTAGAGGGCGAGGCCCGCGAGCCCTACGAGGACGTTGTCGACAAGCGCACCGAGCATCGCGATGAGGGTGCCGATCACCATGACGACGAGGAAGCGCGAGGCGCGCATCGCCTTTGCCGGGTCGATTGTGGTGCGCAGCACCGTGGGCCACAGGGTGAGCAGCGTCGCCGAAACCGTGATGCCGACGAAACCGAGGATGTTGACGACTTGGTGCGCGAGCAGCACGCGTCCCTGCCACGGCTCGCCGGGGGAGAAGGCGAGGACCGCGCCGAGGACCGCGCCGAAGGGGAGGAGGCACGCGGCCATGAGATAGGCCCGCACAACGAAGGCGAAACGAGGGGCGAGAGCGGCCTTAAGCTGCGCGCCGAGCGCGAAGGCATACCAGAGAATCATGACGCTCACGCCGACGGCGCCGAGCACCGTGAGCAGTGGGAGAGCCGCGAGCATGCCCGCCATCGTGAGCACAATCGAGGCGGTGAGCCCCCAGATGCGCGCAACCTGGCTCGAGCGAGTCTGCTCCGCAAGGCGAGTCTTGAGAAGCGCTTCCGCAAAATGCTGGCCCCAAATCATGATCGAGGTCGTCACGAGCCCCAGCGTCACCATGTGCACGAGCAGCCACCGGAACTGCGGGATGAACGGGTGCGCGGCGACGGCGATCACGAGCGCGATCATCCAATAGGAGACGGGTTTCGTGGCCTTCCTGTGCCAGCTGCGGCGGGTGAAGCCTTTGGGGCGATTCTCGGTCGAGTGCAAGGCTGACCTTCCGTGCGGGGACGACAAACGGGGCGCGAAAAGCGCCCCGTTCATGCTATCGACGAAAAGGGAACTCGATCAGGACTTAAACCTCTTGACCTTCGCGCCTTCGGGGAGCTCCTCGCCAGGAATGCCCTCCGGATCGTCGAGGTCCGTTTCTTCGTAGGCGTCCTGCATGAGAGCGGCAATGATCCGCAAGAGCACGATCACCGCGAGGAGGATGAGCATCCACGTCACCGGAATAGGGATGATCCTCGAGAACACAAACCAGATCGCGCCGAGCGAGAGGGCGATGATGGACGTGTCGCGCAGGGCTGCGAGCAGGCGCTTCGTCATATTCGCGCGGCGATACCGGCGCCCCGCGACCTTCGCGGCCGCGCGCATCGTCTTAGCCGATTCGCTCGCCGAGTTCTTCGCGCTCTCAGCGCCACGGCGCACGTTATCGGCTGCTTTCGCCTCCCACACTTTCTGCGCTCCGCTCGCGTAGGCGCGGGCCTCCCGCTGCACGGCGCGCTTCGCGCCGGGAGCCTGCTTGCGCGCCGTGTTGCGGGCCGCCTTCGCGTAGGTCTTCAAACTGGCCATTACTTCTCATCCCTCATGCGGATATCGCCATCGCGTCTGTCGCGCACATTCGCGCGGCCCTCGCGGATCGCGGCGCGCTCGCGGTCGCGACGCCATTCGTAGTAGTAGGAAAGCCCGACGTTGAGCGCGAGCGTGAGCAGGATCGACAGCACGAGGCTCGCGAACTTCGCCTTGATCCCCATGAGTGAGAGGACCACGAAAAAGAGCGTCATGACCACGACGGAAAAGAAAAGGTGATCCATGATGCGCTGGCGGAGCGTTCTACGCTGGGGGCGGGGGCTCGTCATTGTTCCATCGTAACGGGCCCGGTATGGCGGGTGTGACGGGCGCGCGGGTGTCCGCTGAGCCGCTTGGCTGTGGCGATCCCCTAACCTGGAGTGACAATTGCCTGCCATGAAAGGACCCCCGTGGACCTTCTCGAACATCACGCGCGTGAGCTATTCGCCCGCCACGGCGTTCCCGTTCTCGACGCCCGTCTCGCGACTACACCGCAGGAAGCGCGCACAGCCGCGGAGTCGCTCGACTCTCCCGTGCTGGTCGTGAAGGCCCAGGTCAAGGTCGGCGGTCGCGGAAAGGCCGGCGGCGTTCGGGTCGTTCACACCCCAGCGGAAGCCGAAGATGCAGCCCGCGCGATCCTCGGTATGGACATCAAGGGGCACACGGTGCATTCCGTCCTGGTTACCGAGGGCGCCGAGATCGCCGAGGAACACTACTTTTCGATTCTTCTCGACCGCTCGGCGCACGGCCTCACGGCGCTGTGCTCGAAAGAGGGAGGCGTCGAGATCGAGCAACTCGCCAAAGACAAGCCCGAGGCGCTCGCGCGCCACGAAATCGACCCGCTCGAGGGCCTCACGGCCGAAGATTCGCGCGATCTTCTCGAAGCTGCGGGCTTCGATGCCGAGCAGATCGGCGCCATCGCCCCGGTTCTCGAACGGCTTTGGGAGGTTTATCGCGACGAAGACGCGACTCTCGTCGAGGTCAACCCCCTCGTGACCACCACGGGGGGAGAGATCCTCGCCCTTGACGGCAAAGTGTCGATCGACGATAACTCGCTGTTTCGTCACGACGACCTTGCCGCCCTCGCCTCAACCGACAGCAAAGACCCCCTGGAGGAAGAGGCCCAGCGTCTCGGCCTCAATTACGTGAAGCTCGACGGCGAAGTCGGCGTTGTGGGCAACGGTGCGGGCCTCGTGATGTCGTCTCTCGACGTTGTCGCCTACGCGGGTCGCGACTTCGGCGGGATTCATCCGGCGAACTTCCTCGATATCGGCGGCGGTGCATCGGCGAGCGTCATGGCCGATGGGCTCGGGTTGGTCCTCGCCGACCCTCAGGTGAAAAGCGTGTTTATTAACGTGTTTGGCGGTATTACCGCGTGCGATCAAGTCGCCCTCGGTATCGTGAGCGCCCTCGAGAAAATCGGCGACCGCGCAGCGAAGCCGATTGTCGTGCGACTCGACGGCAACGCCGTGGAGGAGGGGCGCGAGGTTCTTCGCCGCGCGAAGCACCCGCTCGTGCACATCGCGGATTCAATGGACGACGCCGCGAGGCAAGCCGCCGCGCTCACCGCTGGAAAGTAGGGCAATCATGGCGATTTTTCTTGACGACAACTCCCGCATCATCGTGCAGGGCATTACCGGAAGCGAGGGCCTCAAGCACGCGCGTCGCATGGGCGCCGCCGGCGCCCAGATCGTGGGTGGGGTCAACCCGAAGAAAGCCGGGAGCGACGTGGACCTCGGCAACCGTCGGACCCCGGTTTTCGGCACGGTGGCCGAAGCGATGCGCGAAACCGGCGCGAATGTCTCCGTGGTTTTCGTGCCGCCGAGGTTTGCGAAGGGGGCCGTGATCGAGGCGATCGAGGCGGGAATGCCACTCGTCGTCGTCATCACGGAGGGCATCCCTGTTCTGGACACCGTCGAGTTTTATGCGCGCGCGCAGCGCAGTGGACGTACGCGCATCATCGGGCCGAACTGCCCGGGGATCGTCTCGCCGGGTCTGTCCAACGCGGGGATCATCCCCGACCACATCACGGGCCCGGGCCCGATCGGGCTCGTCTCTAAATCCGGCACCCTCACGTACCAGATGATGCACGAACTCTCCGACATCGGCTTCACGACCGCGATCGGAATCGGCGGAGACCCGGTCGTGGGCACGACCCATATCGATGCCCTCGAGGCTTTCGAAGCGGACCCCGCGACGGAGGTGATCGTCATGATCGGTGAAATCGGGGGAGACGCCGAGGAGCGCGCCGCCGAATTCATCCGCGCGAAGGTCACGAAACCCGTCGTCGGCTATATCGCTGGCTTCACCGCTCCCGAAGGCAAAACAATGGGGCACGCGGGCGCTATTGTGAGCGGCTCAAGCGGAACGGCGCGCGCGAAGAAGGCAGCGCTCGAGTCTGCGGGTGTGCGCGTGGGAACGAGCCCGAGTGAGGCCGCGAGACTCGTACGAGAGGGCCTCTAGCGGGCATCGCCTCCCGCCACGGATAGGCGAAGCTCGACGTCGCTCGCTCGCGAGTCCTGCACCGCGTTCGCTGTCTCAAGATTGCGACAAGTTGCGCGCCCCACCACGCCGGCACACTCAGTAGCCTTGCCGCATGAGTACACCAGGACCCACCAGGACAACGCCGAGCGAAGCCCCGCGCTTCAACCCCTCGATGCTTGAGGGCGCTTCGAATTGGGACTCCACGCCCGCGCGCACCTCTCGCAGCGGCGCTTTCCTCAGGTACCTCTTTGGCACGGGGCTCGGTCTCGCAGCGCTCTCGCTCGTGCTGAGCTTTCTCGGTGTTGTCTGCGCCGTGTGCTCGTTTTTCGAACCGCTCGCGCGCATGGGCCTTGGAACACTGCCCCTCGCGGTTCTCGCGCTCGTGCTCGCGTTTGTGAGCGTTCGCCTTTCGCAGCGACTGGGCGGAAGCGTCCTCCTCTCGTTTGCCGCGATCGCCGCCTCGTTCCCGCTCGTGTTCTTCGGGCTGACTCCGTACGCGTTTATGTTCCTCATGCCGGTGGGGAAGGCCTGAGATCCGACGGTTTCTCGCCCCACGCGTTGCCAAAGGTTTCTAAGGAAGCCGCTTTTAGGATGGGGGCATGAGTACTCCTTACGGCAACGATCCCGTCAACAATCCCCAGGGCTACCCAGAGCCCGAGAACCCCGAGAATTCGCCGAGCGTCGAGAACGCCCAGCAGGAGCAGTCATCGGCACCGAATTGGCAGGCGCAGGAAGCGCTCGCCCCTTCGCACGACGAGTCCGCTGCTGCGACGCCCGAGGGCGGCGTTGTGCACGAGGTTGGACCGTTCGCCTCGCAGAACACCGAGGCCCCTCAGGCCCCCGAAGCTGCGCAGGCATCTGAAGCGGCTCCGGCCACAAGCGAAGACGTGCCGTCGTACGGCTCGACCTACCAGCCCGCCCACTACGGCAACGCCGCAGAAGCGGCTCCCGCGGCGCCGAGCTACGGTGCGTCCGCACAGAGTGAGCAGGCGCAGCCGGAAAAGGTCGAGGCTGCGCAGGGCGAGCCGGCGGGCGTTGAGCCCGAACAACCGCGCGAAGAATCCACGCAGTTCGGTTCCTACGGCGCACCGTCGCACGGCGGTGAGTCGAGCGCCACCGAGCAACACAGCGAGCAATCCACGCAGTTTGGCGCCTACGGCGCACCGGGCCACGAGGGCGCGGCGTCCCAGTCGCAGAGCTACGGTGGGGCCAGCTACGGCGCACCCAGCTATGGCGCGCCGAGCGAAGCGCCCAGCTACGGTTCGTCGCAGCAGAACCAGACTTATGGCGCCCCGAGTGGCGCGCCTGATAGCGGCTACTCGAATACGGACAGCAGCGCCGCGCAGTACGGCACGGCAGCATCCGCAGCGTCGGCAAACTCGGCAACCCCGGCAGCGTCGGCAACCTCGGCAGCTCCCGCGTACTCGGCTCCGTCGGCCCCTTCGGCGAACGAGCCGCAGCAGTTTGACTCGACCGCCGCGGGATCCGGGCAGGCGTCGGCCTTCCAGCAGCCCGGTGAAGCGCAGGGCTTCGGCGCCCAGACTTCAAGCGCCGTGAGCGAGGGGTACGGCAGTGAATCCGCACCCCAAGCGCAGAGCTATGGCCAGCAGAGCTACGGCAACGACTACAGCCAGCAGAGCTACGGCCAGCAGAACCAGCAGCCTAGCTACGCCCAGGGCTATGGCCAGCAGCAGGCCCCCGAGGGTGGCTACAGTGCAATGAACTCCGGCGATCACGGGTCAGCGCCGCAGGGCGGCTACAGCGCCCAGAACTCGAGCGCCAACCAGTTCCAGCTGAGCAACCCGGGTATGCAAAGCGGCTACTCGGCACCGAGCGCAAATACCGGCTACCCGACCCCCGCGGGCTACAACCAGCAAGCGCCCACCGCTGCAAGCACACCGAAGAAGAACGGCACTGTGCTCGCCATCATTGGTCTTGTGCTGGCCCTGATCGGTATCGGGCTCTCGTTCGTGCCGCTCATGTTCGTGTATGCCCTTGCACTCCCGCTCGGTCTCGTGGGGCTCGTGCTCGGTGCTTGGGGCGCCGCGCGCGGCTTCAAGGGCGGTAGTGGCAAGGCGCTCGGCATCATCGCGTCGGTGCTCTCGGTTATCACGATCATCATCGGCGTCGTGTCCATCATCATTGGCCTCATCGCGATGCTGTCGTAGCACACCTCTGCTCAATGCGATTTCGCCTCGTGCCATCTCCTTCGAGGAGCGTGGTGCGGGGCGATTTCTTTATTCGCACCGGGAGGGTGTGACCTGTCATACCTTTGTGGCCGGCCGGCGTCTATGATGGCCGCATGAGCGCACCGTCCCTCGGTCCCGGAATGAATCAGCCGCAACCCACGCCCGCACCTCTTCAGACCGGAACGCCCGGCACTCCCGTCGATGCGGGCCAGGTTCAGGTCACCGCGAAGAGCAACGGGAGCAATGCGAACGCGAGGCAATTTTGGCTCACGAGCAGCGCACACCAGGGGTACGGGCCTACGAGGATGACGATGGCGTGGAGCATAACGTGCAGTGGCGTGTTAATTGAATCGCATAGCGAACGAATCCCATTGAAACTTGAGGCCAGGTGACACCGTGACCATGCACGCCCCCGCCCCTTCGCGCTCTCCGCTCCTTTTGCCCGCTCTTGCCATTGGCGCTCTATTTCTCGCAATCGTGGGCGGCGCACTCGGGCTCCTCAAGTGGGCGATTGTTATAGGCATCGGCATCGGACTCGCAGTGGCGGGGCTCGCCCTAGCCGCGTGGGTTCTCGCGCGTGCAGTCCGGGACGGGGATACCGCCGGCATGCTCGTCGGTTCCGTTGCGGCGATTGCGGCGTTTTTTGCCTCGACGGCAGGAGTGCTCACGCTACTTGCGCGGATCGTGGCACACGACGTGTAGTGCGAGGCGCATCGTGTGTCTCGGTCGAGGCGGGGAGCGCAAAGCAATGTGGGGTCCGACGTTTGCCGGGCTGCCGTCGGAACCTCACTTATAGAATCGAGCAGCGCCCCCAAAATTTTCCGCGCCCCGTGCGCCCCACTCGAAGGAGCATCGTGACTGACCTGATCGATACGACAGAGATGTACTTGAAAACGGTGTTCGAGCTGCTCGAACTCGGGATTACCCCGATGCGGGCGCGGATCGCGGAGCGACTGCATCAGTCGGGACCCACCGTTTCGCAGACGGTTGCGCGCATGGAGCGCGATGGCTTGCTCTTCCTTGACGATGAGCGCGTGATTCACTTGAGTATTGAGGGGGAGCGGATCGCCACGGGCGTGATGCGCAAGCATCGCCTCGCCGAGCGCCACCTCATCGACGTCATTGGCCTCGAGTACTCGAAAGTGCACGAAGAGGCGTGCCGCTGGGAGCACGTGATGAGCCTCGACGTGGAACGCAAGATCGCGTCGCTCCTCACACCTCCGTATCGCGACCCTTACGGGAATCCGATCCCGGGTCTCGCCGAACTCGAGTGCGGCCTCGAAGACATCCACCCCGGTGTAGCCGAGGGGATCAACGGCTCGGGAGTTCGGCAAAGTGCGGGTCAAAGGCTCGTGGATTGTGACCTGAGCGCAGGGTCGTGCACCGTGCGCGTTGCGTCGATCGGGGAGGTCATTCAGTCGGACGTGTCATTCCTGGCGGATCTCGAGGCCCACGGGGTCGTTCCCGCTTCTGAGGTGCGTGTTTATGCCGACGCGGACGCGATCGTTCTCGAGACCGAGGGGGGCGAACCGATCTCGCTCACTCCTTCCGATGCGGGCCACATCGGGGTCGACCCAGTGTGACCTGATTCCGACTAGGTAAAGGACTGTCAAAGACTTGGAACAGCCTCCGTCAGATCCCACTGACGGAGGCGTTTTGTTTCGTAGAGTCGTACTCGGTTGTGGAAGAGCCGCGCCCTAGCTCCTGGATTTTCATACCTGCTCCGGGAAGCTCGAACGCTTAGGCAGGAGCCGTAAGGTCGAGAACATGGAAGGTCCCCACGTGTCGAATCGTTTCGCGAACACCCATCGCCGCCAGATGCGCCCCGTTACCCCCGTGGCGCGCGCTACCCGTGGCACCGCTGGCGTTGCTTTCGCTGCGACCTTCGTGCTCACCGGCTCCACCGGCGCACTCGCTGACGGCACGACTCAGGCCGATGCCGCTGCCGAGTCGACGAGTGTCATCGCCCCCGTCACCGCCCCGGCCGTGACCATCCCCGTCGCTCAGAAGCACGACGACTCAGCTTTCGGTGTGTTCGCCGCTTCGGCCGCGACCCTCAAGCCCAAAGCTCCCGTGGTTGAGGTTGAAGAGCCCGAGGCTCTTAATGACCGTGACGAAGACGAATCCGACAACCGCGAAGAGGATTCGCGCGAGACCAACGAGACCGAAGAGCGTCGCTCGGACCGCCGCGAAGAGCGCGCAAACGACGAGTCGGAGGACAACGACAACTCCGAGGACACCTCCGATCGCAAGAAGCGCGAAAAGAAGAGCGAGGAGCGCGACAACGAGACCGAAGAGGCCTCGAGCTCGTCGGCTGCTACCAGCTCGATCTTTTCGACTGCTAAGCGAGGCATCGGCGTTCGCTACGTGTTCGGTGGCAGCTCGCCCTCGGGCTGGGATTGCTCCGGCTTCACGTCGTGGGTGTACCGCCAGCACGGTATCCACCTCCCGCACAGCGCGGGCGCCCAGGCACGCATGGGCAAGCGCGTCTCCCGCTCTGAGGCTCGCCCCGGCGATCTCGCCTACTACCCCGGCCACGTCGGCATCTACGCCGGCAACGGCATGATCCTCGACGCGGGCAACAGCGCAAAGAACACGAGCATCCGCAAGCTCTGGAACGCGAACTGGTCCTTCTACCGCATCGTTGACTGATCACGACTTTGAGAACGCCACCCCGGATCGTGCCGGGGTGGCGTTTCCTTTTAAGAGGTATGGCCGGTTCGGTAAGGTGAGCCTATGACTATCGTGCGTGAAATCGGGGCCGTGCTCCTGGTGCTTGTCTCGTTCGTGGCAACAACCGTGAGCGTACCCGCCGCGTGGGTGCGCGACCGCATCGTGAACCGCAAGGGCTTCCTGACCCTCACGAGCCCCCTCGCGCGCGACCTCGACCTGCAAAAGACCCTCGCGAATGAGGCGATGAATCAGGTCGGTGCGGGGCTGCCCATTCCCGAGAGCCTACGGGCAGGGGTGCAGGACATGCTCTTGTCCCAAGTTGGTGCTGTCACAGGCACCGAGGCCTACGGGACGATGTGGTCGGGAACGATGGGGGACATCCACGACCAGCTCACGAGTGGCGCCACGACCGTGACGGTGCACGCCGATCTCACGCCGATCTGGGATGCGCTCCTCGCGCCCGTGAAATCGATTCTCCCGTTCGACATCCCCGATGTCGGACCGACCGTCGTCAACCTCGGTACGTTCGATGCCGGCTGGTTCGAGATTCTTGAGGCCATCGCCGTAAACGCAACCCTCCTTACCGTCGTGGGTATTGCTGCGGGCATCGGCGCGCTTCTCGTGTCGAGCGTTCGATTGCGCACGCTCATGCTCCTGGGCGTCGCCGTACTGGTGACGGCCCTGACGTGGATTGGCGTGCTCTACGGCCACGCGCTATGGGTGCCCGAGACTCTGACCGATTCGACCGTTGCCGGGCCCGTGGTCCAGCGCGTTCTCGACGTTGCTGCCCACGACGTTTTCGTTCCGGCGGTCCTGTGCGCTCTCGCGGGTCTCGGCCTCATCATCGCTGCCGTCACGGGCATGTCGATCGTTGCTGCGCGGCGGTCGGCCGCGCAGCGCCAGGCTCTGCCCGCGACGCAGGGCGGATATCCCGAGCGCTGGTAAGAGCGCTGGTCTTCTGGCCCGCGATCTTCGCGCGCGAATAGCGCCTGACCAGCGGTTTATAGGGACTTAGGACCAAGAATCGTCTCTGTGACGAACGATACGATAGGAGCGCCGGGACCGCTCCCAGCGGTGAGCGTGCCGGCCAGTTCCCCTGAAACCGCCAACGGAGGCGTTTGATGTCTACAGGTGTACTCGTTGCCGTGCTGCTCGCGGCGATTGCTCTGATCGTTGTCCTTATCGTCAAATTCAAGATGCACGGCTCGCTTGCGCTCGTGATCGCGGCGCTCGCGGTGGCGCTCGTGACTGGCGTGGAGCTTTCCGACATTGCCGGCGTGATCGAGGGCGGTGTGGGCGGCACACTTGGCTTCCTCGTGCTCATTATCGGTTTCGGCGCGGTGCTCGGCAAAATGCTTGAAGTGACCGGTGGTGCAGAACGCCTTGCGACCTCGCTCGTGCAGGCCTTCGGCGAGAAGCGCGCGCCGCTTGCCATGGCGGTTTTGGGGCTTCTCGCTGGCATTCCGGTGTTCGTCGAAGTGGGTTTCGTACTGCTCGTGCCGCTAGTGTTCGTGGTGGCGAAGAAAGCGGGAATCTCACGCGTCATGGTGGGTGTTCCCCTCGCGATCTCGCTCATGACCGTGCACTGCATTCTTCCGCCGCACCCGGCGGCAACGGCGATCGCGGGTACTCTCGGGGCGGACGTCGGTATGGTCATCATGCTCGGCCTCGTGGTGGCGACTGCTTCGGCGATCGTTGCAGGCCCGATCTTCGCGCGATTCGTGCTTCCTGCTCTTCATGTTCATGCGGCCGTGGCAAGTGGCCCCGGTGAGCCCACCATTCCCGGCAACGCTACCGGTGTCTCGTCGGCCGATGCGGGGGTCGTAGAATCGCGACTCGCCGACGCCGAAGCGGAGCATTCGCTCCCGGGATTCTGGATCACACTCCTCACGATCCTTCTCCCGCTCATCATCATGGTGGGCCGCACTATTCTGCTGATTTTCATTGACGAGTCTTCGACGCTCGGGGGAGTGGTGTCCTTCGTCGGTAACCCCATCACCGCGCTCCTCATCTCGGTTCTCTTCTCGTATGTTTCCCTCGGCCTCAGTCGCGGCATGAAACTCACGAGTATCTCGGAGATCACCGATTCCGCATTCGGACCGATTGGTGGCGTACTCCTCATCATCGGTGCGGGAGGCGGCTTCAACGCAGTACTTGAAGCTTCGGGTATCGCGGAAGCTCTCGCGGATTCGCTCGGGCAGCTACCGGTGAGCCCCGTGATCGTGGCGTGGCTTGTTGCCCTGGTGCTCCACTTTGCCGTGGGCTCGGCTACTGTCGCCATGATCAGCGCTGCAGGCATTGTGCTTCCTATGCTCGCCGCGAACCCCGATCTTTCCCCGGAAATTCTTGCGCTCGCGATCGGCGCCGGCGCGATTGGCCTCACCCAGGTCACCGATTCACTGTTCTGGATGTACAAGGAGTACATGCAGATCAGCGTCGCTGATGCTTTCAAGACCCTCACGCTCGGGACGACGATCAGCTCGGTCGTCGCACTAGGGGCGGTCCTGGCCCTCAGCATTGCCTTCTAATCCTCGCGAGATAACTGTCCATAAGACCGAACTGTTCAAGGAGACAGATATGACTGAGATGACTGACAAGACTGACATGATTGCCGGGCGCACGCGCGCAGCCTGGATCGACGACTTCCCGCTCATTAGCGAGTTGGCCGCGATGCGCGAGCTTTCGTGGTTTAATCCGGAAATCGCTGGGACCGCCGAGGAGGGGATCGCGGATGTTGGACTCACCGAGGCGGATATTCGCGATGCCTCAGCCCGACTCAAACGTTTTGCGCCCTACATCCGCTCGGTATTTCCCGAAACTTCGGTGTCGGCAGGCATTATCGAATCCCCGATTGCAGCGGTCCCGAACCTCGCCTCCGTGATCGGTGAGCGTAAGGGCGTACAGATGCCCGGTTCTATGTGGGCGAAGCTCGATTCGCACCTCCCGATTTCTGGCTCGATCAAGGCTCGCGGTGGCATCTACGAGGTGCTCAAGCACGCTGAAGAGATCGCTCTCAAGCATGAGCTCATCACACTCGACAGTGACTACAGCGTGCTCGATTCTGACGAGGCACGCGAAGTGTTCGGTCGCTACCGCGTGGCCGTGGGGTCGACCGGCAACCTCGGTCTGTCGATTGGGATCATGAGTGCGAAGCTCGGTTTCAAGGCAAGCGTGCACATGTCTGCCGACGCTCGCCAGTGGAAGAAGGATCGCCTACGCTCGCACGGTGTCGAGGTCGTGGAGTATGAATCAGACTACTCGATTGCCGTGGCGGCAGGCCGCAAGCAGGCGGAAAGCGATGAGACGATCTACTTCGTTGACGATGAGAATTCGAAGAGCCTCTTCCTCGGCTACGCCGTGTCTGGTCATCGGCTTGCGGGGCAGCTACAGGCGATGGAGGTGCAAGTAGACGCCGATCATCCGCTGTTCGTGTACCTCCCGTGTGGTGTGGGTGGCGGCCCCGGCGGCGTGGCGTTTGGCCTCAAGGTTGAATTTGGGGATGCGGTTCGCTGCATTTTCGCCGAGCCCACGCACTGCCCGTCGATGCTGCTAGGCGTGCACACGGGTGCGCACGAGGCGCTCGCGGTGCAAGACTTCGGGATTGACAACGTCACAGCGGCTGATGGCCTCGCGTGTGGCCGCCCCTCGGGCTTCGTGGGGCAGGCGATGGGTCGGCTCATTGACGGTTTTTACACGGTGGACGACGACGAAATGTATCGTCTCGTCGCCGAGGCGGACGGTGCCGAAGGCCTCAAGATGGAGCCGTCGAGTGCCACGAGCCTCCTGGGACCCGCACATGTGATGGCGAACGCCGAGTATCGCGAGCGGATCGGCATCAATGACGAGACGTTTGCGAACGCCACGCATCTGTCGTGGATTACGGGCGGCAATATGGTGCCGGAAGACGAAATGGCGAGCTACATCGTGAAGGGGAATTCTCTTCTGTAGCGTGCGCGTCATCGCATGAAGAAGCCCCGAGCGGATGAGCTCGGGGCTTCCTGCTGTATCAGGGGAGTTGCGCGAGAGGGCGGGTTAGAGCATAGGTTTTCCTGCGGCAGCACGCGTCTGAATTGTTGATGAACAGGGGTTAACATTTCGTTGCTTGTCTTGCCGAAAACTCCCGGCATTGATTTATTTAAAGCGGCTTTAAAAACTACTGGCCCAAACGCGGCAGTCGCTTAGGTGGGGAGGTTCGTACATGGCGCGCATGCGAAATGTGAGTACAGCATCGAGCTCGGTTCAACCCGAACTGCGCGCAACCGGTCTTCACGTTTCCCCCGAAGAACAGTGCCTCCTCCTGCTGCGCGACCACCGCTCGCTGACGGCAAGCGCTATCGCGAGCCGCACCGATCTTTCGCGGCCCACGATTGACGCTGCTCTGCGTTCTCTTGAGACGGCAAAAATCATAACCTCGGATCTACGTCCCACAGGAAAAGCCGGTCGACCAGGGCGAACATACACCTTCGTTCCTAGCGACAGAATGGTGGGCGTCGATATTGGCGAGCACGCGATCCGCGCGATCGCCACCGATCGCGCGGGCCGCATTCTTGCGCGCTACGAGGCGGATCGCGTGCGCGAACCTTCGCGCGACACCTTCCTGCGAGACCTCGACGACGTCGTACGCACCGTGAGCGATGGCGCCTCGGTCGCGGGCGTCGGGCTCGCAGTTCCCGGCATCGTCAAATCTCAGAAGGTCAAGCTTTCGCGTGTGCTGCCATACCTCAATGATTGGGATTTTCACCGCGAAATTGAATCCCTCATCAACGTGCCGCTTTTTGTGAGTAACGACGTCAAGGCCGCAGCGCTCGGCGAGGCGCGGCTCGGCGCTGGTACGGTCGACTCTTCCCAAGTGACGGTGTGGCTCGGGCGTCGTGTCTCGAGCGCGGTTACCTTCAACGGTGAGCTTTTCGAAGGGGCCAACGGCGTCGCGGGCGAAATGACCACAGCCGTCGGAACTCAATGGACCCCCGGATCGGTGTGCGGTGACTGGCAGTGGCCCGGTGGTGGAAGCCCCCTCCAGACCGCCGAGCGGGCCCACGCGGGGGATGCCGAATGCCTCGCGAGCCTGCACGACTATCTCAAAGCACTCGCCGACCCCCTTTCGCGCCTCGTCGCGATCCTCGACCCGGAGGTTCTCGTTCTCGCGGGCGCGCTGAGCGAGACATCCGCACCGCTCGTGGATTTCCTCGCCACCTACCTGAAGGAACGCCTCACGGTCCCATTCCTACCGCGGATTAGGCGCTCGGCACACGGGCGCTATTCGACAGCCGTCGGAGCCCTCTACACCGCGTTCACGAACCCGAGCGCACCCGCGCTCGCACACTGGCAACTGCCCGCCCCCACGACCCTGACCGAAAACGACCCCGCAACCGAGCAGGCTGACGACCCAAGTCACGCGCTCGCCAGCTGACCCCTACCCCTATACCCGCTATCCAAGGAGCACATCATGTCGACATCCACCATCGCCCGCCGTTCCCTCCTCGCCGCCGGTGGTGCTGCGTTCGCAGCCGCCGCCGCTGGCTGTGGCGGCTCCGGTACCGGAGGCACCTCGAGTAAGGGCACGAAGAACGAAATCGGCGACGACCCCGCAAAGATCAAGGGCAGCATTTCCTATGCGTTTTGGGACGTCAACCAGCAGGAAATGCTGGAGGAAATGATCAAAGTGTTCAATGAGAAGTACCCGAACGTGAAGGTCAGCCTCCAGATGACCCCGTGGAAGGATTACTTCGGGAAGCTGCGCACCCAGGTGTCCTCGAAAGCTCTCCCTGACGTGTTCTGGATGACGGGCCCGAACTTCCGCTCCTACGTCGAGAACGGCCAGCTCGCCTCGCTCAAGGGGCTCCAGGATGCCGGTCTGTTCGATCCGAAGAACTACCCGGAAGCGCTCGCCAACATGTACAGCGTCGACGGCGAGCCTTTCGCCGCGCCGAAGGACTTCGACACCGTCGCCATCTGGTACAACAAGAAACTGTTCGATCAGGCCGGCGTCGCGTACCCCGACGAAACGTGGACGCTCGACACCTACAAGGAGAAGGCAGTCGAGCTCGGCGAGAAGCTGCCCGACGATGTGTGGGGCTGCGCGGAGGTGTTCTCGCGCACCGCGTCCTACTACCACTCGATCGCCATCACGGGCGGCTACGTGATCTCCGACGACAAGAAGAAGTCGGGTTACGACGATCCAAAGACGATCGAAGGCGTGAAGTTCTGGCGCGACCTCATCGAGATCGGCGCATCCCCCGACCTTGACTACCTCGCCGAGAACTCCGCCTACGCCATGTTCGAGAGCGGCAAATGCGCGATGCAGTGGTCGGGCAACTGGCGCGTGCCGGCCATGCTCAAGGCCTCGACCAAGGACGACGTGACCGTCGCGACGCTGCCCGGCGGCGATATCCCGAAGACCGTCGTGCACGGCATCGGCAACTGCATCTCCGCATTCACCAAGAACATGCCGGCGGCGCAGGCTCTCGTTGCCTTCCTCGCCGGTGAAGAGGCCGCAAAGATCAGCGCCGAATCCGGCGCGGCGAACCCCGCCCTCAACGGCACTCAGGATGGCTACGTCAACGCTCACCCGGAGCTCAACCTCCAGGTGTTCATCGACCAGGCCGAGAAGAACGGCGTGGCGTTCCCCATTTCGAAGAGCTGCCCGGACTGGCAGGAGCTCGAAGGGGAGTACCTCACGAAGGTCTTCACCGGTGAACTCACCGCCGAGGAAGGCTGCACCGAGCTCGCGAAGGCCATGAATGAGGTGCTCGCGAAGGAGAAGGGCGAGTGAGCTCGCTCGACGTTTCGAACGCTGCCGCTGGCGCCGCCTCTGAAGAAATTCACGAGGCAGGCCAGCGGCCCCCGCGGAAGAAAAAGCGCCGCGGAAGCATGAGCGACGGCATCTGGCCGTGGCTCTTCATCGCCCCGACCGTGATCGGCATTGGCCTCATGTATTTCGTGCCGATGATCATGAGCTTCGGCATGTCGCTCACGTCGTGGTCAACCTTCGAGCCCGCCCACTTCGTGGGGCTCGATAACTTCAAACGCCTCGCCGAGGATCCGCAGCTACCGCGCGCCTTCCTCAACACGGTGATCTACACGGTCATCATTCTGCTCGCGATTCCGATCTCCGTGCTTTTCGCCGCGCTGCTCGAGCGCCCGGGGCTCAAGGGCGCCGGGATCTACCGCGCCCTGTTCTTCCTGCCGTACATCGCGATGCCCACGGCTATCTCGATGGTGTGGCGCATGATTTTCCACAGCGAAGCCGGCATCGTGAACGTCATTTTGCGGCTCTTCGGTATCGAAGGCCCCCGATGGATCACAACCGAATGGGTGGCCCTCATCGTCGTTGCGATCGTGGGGCTCTGGATGAGCATCGGCTTCAAGATCATCGTGCTCGGTGCGGGTCTCAAAACGATTCCGCCCGAAGTGTATGAGGCCGCGCAGCTCGATGGCGCGGGAACGTGGCGCCAGTTCTTCTCGATCACGATCCCACTGCTGACTCCGAGCATTTTCTTCCTCACGGTCACGAGCATCATCGGTGGCTTCCAGCTCTTCGATCTCATCTTCGCGGTTCTTGGCGATGCCAACCCCGTCACGAAGAAGACGCTCTCGCTCGTGTATCTGTTCTACCGCGCAGCGTTCCCGGGCGACGACAAGGGGTATGCCTCCGCGATTGCACTGCTGATCCTCGTGATCGTCGGCATTCTCACGATCGTCCAGTTCCGGGTCCAAAAGAAGTGGGTGAACTATGACTGATTCCCTCGCTCCCGATCTTCCCTTCGACGATGCCAAGGCGAAGAGGAAGAAGAAGCAAAAGCGCAGCAAAGGCCTGCACGGGCATACGTGGGATGCGCACCTGATCCTCGCGATCGGCGCCCTCACGATGCTGTTCCCTTTCCTGTGGCAGATCAAGCTCGCGCTGAGCACCCGCGCCGAGGTCGTCGAAATCCCAATGAACCTCTGGCCCGAGAAACTCCGGTGGGAGAACTTCGCGCGTGTCTTCGAGTTCGTGCCGTTTACCGAGCAGATGACCGTCACCGTCAGTTACGCGATTCTGAGGGTCCTTGCCGAACTCGTGACGTGTTCACTCGCCGGCTACGCGTTTGCGCGGATGCGCTTTCGTGGTCGCAAGGTCATCTTCTTCCTCCTGCTCACGGTGCTCATGGTTCCCGGGCAAATCTTCCTCATCCCGCAGTACCAGATGGTCGACGCGGCGGGGCTTCTCGATAACTTCTTCGCGATCCTCGCCCCGGGCCTCGTGAGTGCATTCGGCGTGTTCTTCATGATGCAGTACTTCCGCCGCATCCCCGAGGAACTCGTGGATGCCGCGAAGCTCGATGGCTGCAACCCGTGGCAAATGTTCTGGAAGATCATGCTTCCACTCGCGCGACCGGCGCTGTTCTCCTTCGGCGTGATCACACTGCTCTCGGCATGGAACAGCCTCCTGTGGCCGCTCGTCGTCATCAACTCGACCGAGAAATACCCGGTAGCGGTCGGTCTCGCGATGCTCCAGGGCGACCACTTGGTGGGGCCCGACTACCCGATGATTATGGCGGCGAGCCTCATGGCGATGGCCCCGGTGTTTCTCGCGTTCGCCATCATGCAAAAGAAGGTTATTGAAGGCTTTGCCCTCTCGAGCTTCCGCTAAAACCTTCGGTTCAGTGTCACGTGAAAGAGTTAATGAATGATCCTCCAATCTGAGCCGCGCCCGCGCGTGGGCATCGTGGGCACGGGCGGCATTTCCCGTTCTCACGCCCGCGGCTGGCGGGCCCTCGACGCAGACATCCACGTGTTTAGCAACCAGGGAGCGGAAGACTTCGCCGCCCAGTTCGCGCCCGTCACGATCCACGGCTCGTTCGACAGCCTCCTCGGGGCGGTCGACGTCATTGACGTGTGTACCCCGACCCCTTCGCATCCCGAGTACGTGCACGCCGCCCTCGATCACGGCATGCACGTGCTATGCGAGAAGCCGCTCGCCCTCTCATCGTGCGAGGCGACACGCATGGCCGAGCACGCTCGCGAGGCAGGCCTGCTTCTTTTCCCCGCACACGTCGTGCGGTTCTTCCCCCAATACGAGGCGCTTCGCCGTGCCGTCGACTCCGGCCGCCTCGGCGAGCTCGCCGTGCTTCGCTTCGAACGCTCCGGTTCGATGCCCGTGCAGCCCTGGTTCGCCGACGAATCCGTCAGCGGCGGCATCATCATGGACCAGATGATCCACGACATCGACCAGGCGCTGTGGCTCGCGGGCGAGGTGAGAAGCGTCTTCGCCACACAGAACATCTCGAGCGGTGATCAGAGCGTGCGCGCCGCTCACGTGATCCTCACCCACGCAAACGGCGCACTCACGTTCTGCCGCGGCCTGTGGGGTGCGAAAGGCACCGTCTTCCACTACTCGTTCGACGTCGCGGGAAGCGGCGGCAAACTCACGTACGACTCCGCAAAAAACACCGGGATCGAATTCGATGCGGTTGCCTCGTCGAGTGAGAGCAAGAGCTACCTGCCGAGCGTTGCCGGGATGCGCGATCCCTACGGGGCCGAGATCGAGGATTTCTGGAACTGCGTGAAGCAGGCGAGCGTCGGAAACCCCGGCAGTACCCCGGAAGGGCCCACCCCGCGCGTGAACGGTTCCGACGCCACCCGCGCCATCGCCGTAGCCGAGGCCGCCCGCGAATCCATCCGTACCGGCGAAAGGATCGTGCTGTGAACGCGACCGACCCCACCCTTGCGGGCCGCGCCCTCCGCGTGGCCGTGCTGAGCGCCGCCCACGTCCACGCTGCTTCCTACGTGCGCCTGCTGGAAAGCCGCGCCGACACCGAGGTGGTCCTCGCCGATCCGGACGGCTTCGGCGACGTTCCCGCCGAGCGCACCGTCGCGACGATCGACGAGGCATGGACGGCGTTCGACGGCGAAGCACCCGACGCCGTCGTCGTCTGTAGCGACAATGCCGGCCACAAAGCTCCCGTGCTCGAGGCGGCGCGTCGTGGCATCCATGTCCTGTGCGAGAAGCCGCTCGCGACAACCGTCGAGGACGCCGAGGCGATGGTCGACGCCTGCGCGAACGCCTCAGTCGTGCTCATGACGGCCTTTCCCGTGCATTTTTCGCCGCAGGTTGCCGCGCTGCGCCAAGCCATTGACAACGGCAGCCTCGGCGAGATCATCGCGCTCGCGGGCGCCAACAACGGCAAGCTTCCCGCAGGCCGCGATTGGTTCACCGACCCGGAAGCTGCCGGTGGCGGGGCGCTCGTCGACCACGTCGTGCATATCGCCGAGATTCTCGATTCGCTCTTTGGCGAACCCGAATCCGTGCACGCGGTCGCGAACGGCGTGCTGTACGGCCACACGAACGACGGCGATGCCGAGACCGGCGGTCTCGTGACGCTTCGCTACGCGAACGGGTTAATCGCGACGATCGACTGCTCGTGGTCGCAGCCCGCCGAAGCCCCCACGTGGGGAGGCCTGAAACTGCACGTGGCCGGCACGGGCGGCCAGCTCGAGATCGATGCGTTTTCGCAACGCGTCGATGGCCCCGGGCAGTGGCATCCCTTCGGCCTCAACCTCGATGCGCTCCTTCTCGATGCTTTCCTTGAGGGCGTGCGCAGCGGCGAGGGGCAAGAACCGTCGGGCGCCGTTGGCGCGCGCACAGTGCGGGTTGTAGACGCTGCGCAGGAGTCGGTGCGCACAGGAAGGCCGGTGCCGCTGCGCTGACGCGGCGGTCGAATGGCGGTAGAAACTATTGCGTATCCGCTGTGTACCGGAAGATTCGAACAGCGAAGCCCAGGCCTTATGACCTGGGCTTTCGTTGTGCCCCCGAGACGATTCGAACGTCCGACACCCGCTTTAGGAGAGCGGTGCTCTATCCCCTGAGCTACGAGGGCAATCGAAAAGCGGATTCTTCACGCTTTCGAGCCCTTCCACTCTAGCGGCGATCGCCGCAGCCTCAAAGTTCCACGCGGTGCGCGGAAGCGGATGTCACGCGAAGCGGCGCGGGTGGGAGGATGGAGACATGGAAGCTTTCGAGGTTACAGGTGCGGCGATCGTGCTTGCCGGCGGCCGTGGCTCGCGCATGGGCGGCGTCGATAAACCCACTCTCGAGGTCGAGGAGCGGTCCATGCGCGCGAGCGCGCTGTTGGCGGCGCGTTCGGCGCTCGGCGAGGGTGCGCCTCTCGTCCTCGTGGGGGAGCGGGGCGCGGACGTGCAGGGTGTCGGTGCGGTGTGCGTGCGGGAGGACCCGCCCTTTTCCGGCCCTGTTGCGGGTCTCGCGCGTGGACTGGCTGAGCTGGAGCGGCTTGGGAGCACTGATGAGGTGGTGCTTGTGCTCGGCGGCGACATGCCATGGCTCGAGCCGCGCGTGCTCGGCGCTCTCGTATATGAGTGCGCGGAAGCACCCCGAAAGGTTGCGGGTGCCGTGGATGCGGGCGGGCGTCGGCAATTCCTGTGCGCCGCGTGGCCGCGCGCGGTGCTTGCGCGCGCTCTTTCGCACGTTGCGGGGGAGGGCGGCTCTCTCGTTGGGGCGAGCGCGAAATCCCTCTATCGCGCTCTCGGCGAGCTTACGCCCGAGCCCGTTCAGTCGGCGTGGCTTGACGTTGGTACGCTTGCAGGCGCGAGCGGACTAGCGCCGGAGCTAGTGGCCCGCTCGTTGAGCGATATTGATTCACCCGAGCAGCTCGAGCAAGCCCGCTCGCGCCGCTGATTGCCGGTGTTTGTGAAAGGACTTTCATGCACGCGCTATCACGCCCCGCTTCTCGCTTTTTTCCCCTCGTGTGTGCGGCTCTTGCCGCGATGATGATTTTCGCGGCGCCTGCACTCGCGCACGACCGGCTCGTGGGTTCGACGCCGGCGGATGGCGCCGAGATCCTTCAGGGGGAGGCTCGCACCATCACGCTCGAGTTTTCTGCGGAGCCGCTCAAGCTTGGGAACGAGGTGCGCGCGAAGGATTCTGCCGGAACGGTTCTGTTTGAGGGAGAGCCCCAGGTCGATGGACACGAGGTCCGTGTCGAGCTCGACCAGCTCCCGGCTCCCGGCGACATGACCCTCGAATGGCGCGTCGTGAGTTCCGACGGCCACCCGATTTCGGGCACGCTCACCTACACCGTCAAGGAGGACCCGAGCAAGCCTTCCGAGGAGGCGGCAAGCTCCGCCACGGAAGAGAGCGCGGGCGAAGGGGCCGACGGTGGCTCGGCGTCCGGTGACTCCGGTAAGAGCGGCGATGCGGCCGGTAAGGGCGACAAGAATGACAAGGCGAGCGCGGAGGCCACTGCGACGTCGATCGAAACACCCGACAAGGTTGTCACCGATGAGAAGAAGTCGTTCAACTGGGCGCTGTGGCTCCCGGTGATTGTGGTGGCGCTGCTCGCGATCGCCGTGGCTATCTGGCTTCTGCGAAAGAACGACGACGAGGACTAACCCACTCATAACTGAATTGCATAGGGGTTGTGGGGGTAATGGTGCGGTAAATCCGTGAGGTTCCGCCGAAGCCCCATAACCGGCTCTTCGCGATTTGTGGTGAATGATCCTGCTGGGGCGGGTATTCACGCTACGGTTTTTGCGGCGCTGGTCAGCAGGATGCGCATCCGGTAGTTCTCTGGGTTGCGGAATCCGCGGCCGGTGCGTTTGATGTTCTTGGTGCCGGTGTTCGCGGCCTCGACCGCAGCGCTGCTCCAATAGATGAGTGCAAGTCCAATCCGAACGAGTTATTTAGACGAGTTCAGAGGAACTCGTTCGTGGAAAATCATAGGCTTGAACTTCACGAAGCAGTGAGCGAGTTCTGTTGCGAATTGATGCCCTGTGAGGAAGGTTTTGCGAATGATGAGGATTGAACTTCCCAACAGGCTTCGGACTCGGACCCTCTCGGTAAGTGGAGTCAGCCATGATAAATTTAGTTGAGAGCTGTTCGGACATTGCCCGGAGGTGCCGGGTGTAGCTCTAGCTGGGGGACCGGTAGTCGTGTCGGTCACCGAAGTTTATGGCGAGTTCGCGCCTGGAGATTATGACTCCTGAAGCTTGGTCCGGTATGTCTTTTAAGAGCGGGACAGGCACGAACGTTGACATAGATCAATGTTCATTCGAGGTGGCGGAGGTTGAGGAGTTGCCCGACGAGCAGAAGCAATCCCTGTTGCTTAGTCCTGAGTTGGTTGTTCCTACATTGGGCCTAGAGGCTGCTGGACCGTCACGTTTGACAGTTGAGAATTACCGACACACCGATCCTTCACGGATCGCTCGAGATGTCAATCAATGGTCAGGAATGGTGCTTGGACACGAGATCGTGGCGCAGGCTATCTGGGAAGTTTCTGACGAATTTATATTGACTGGATCTGAACCACTATTGTGACTATCTGAGGAGTTGCTCATGAATCACCCGGTCAAAGTGCTCATTTCAGGGGGAGCTGGCTACATTGGAAGCACGGTTGCTTCTAGGCTTCGGGACGAAGGTTTCGAGGTAGTCGTTCTGGACAATCTCATCACCGGTCGACGTGAGTTCGTTAAGGGCTTGACGTTCTATGAGGGTGATATCGACGATCGTGCCCTACTAGACCGGATCTATGAGGAGCATCCTGACATCGCAGTCGTGCTTCATTTTGCAGCACTGATAGTGGTTCCCGATTCGGTTGCGGACCCGCTGGGATACTACGAAGCGAACATCAGCAAGTCTCTGGCGTTCGTGCGCGGATTGATCGCGAACGGCTGTTCGCAGCTTGTGTTCAGTAGTTCGGCGTCAATCTACGCTGTGAGCGAGGACTTTTCGGTAGACGAGAGCTCAGAACTGGCCCCTACGAGTCCATACGCTAGAAGCAAGGCGATGTTTGAGGTAATGCTTCAAGACATCGCTGCGGCGAGCGACCTCAACGTACTGTCGTTGCGTTACTTCAATCCCATTGGCTCTGACCCTAAGTTTAGAACCGGGCTTCAAATAGCTTCACCCTCGCACGCCCTCGGTAAGTTGATTGAAGCACACCGAGGCGATACTGAATTCCAAATCACGGGCACTGATTATCCCACTCGGGACGGTTCGGGAATTAGAGATTATGTCAATGTTTGGGATCTCGCAGAGGCGCATGTTGCTGCAGTCAGGGAGGGTGCAAAAATCGCAGCCGACTCCGCCTATCAAGTTATCAACTTGGGCACAGGTGAAGGAACTACCGTTCGTGAGCTAGTCGCCGCGTTCGAGAGCGTGGTCGGGGAGAGTGTGCGTGTCGTTGAAGCTCCGCGCCGTCCTGGCGACAGCGCTGGGGCGTTTACTCGTTCCAGGAAGGCGGCGGAGCTCTTGAACTGGACTGCATCGTCATCTCTTGAGGACGGTATTGCGAGTACCCTGGAGTGGTTCGAGCGTCGGAAGCTTATACTTCCCGATTTGGCGGACTGAGTAGTTGATTCTGACGTGAAGCCTAAGCGAGGGCACGAGGGATCAGAGTGGAGAGAGCTCGCAGCATCGCGCTGCGAACCATTATTCTCGTGCACAGGCTCGTGGTCCTCCGAGATGTGGATGACTTGACAACACCCATCACAGCAGGGCAACGAGCCGTTCTACGTCAGCGACGCGACGCTCCCCTTCACCACGAACCTTGAAAATCCCCACAACCTCTATGGAATGCGAGAAGGGGCGCTTCCCGGAATCGGGAAACGCCCCTTCAGTGCTAACGCCGTGGCGCTAGCGACGAGTCAATGGGGATCAGCCGTGGAACTTGTCGAATGCGTCCTTGCCCTTGTCGGCACCGTCAGCAATCTTGTCGCCGAGCTGGTCGGGAGCGACGTCCTGAGCCTTCTCGCTCGCCTTGTCAATCGCGCCGTCAACCTGAGCGTCGTGCTCCTTGGCGAAATCCTTGACCTTATCTTCGTTCTGTTCGAACGCGCCCTTGGCCTTGTTCAGTGCATCATCGAATCCCATGTCAGGTCCTTTCGTAGAGTCTCAACTGCGTGAGCCTCCCGTGTGGAAGCTACGACGAAAACGCTAGGGAAGAAACCTGGAGGGTTCGTGAACGTCGTCAGAGAAGAGTGCGCGAGGGTAAAAATGCGGTAAGGAGCGGCGCGCCACATGCCCGCCTCAGTGGCTCAGGGGCTCGGCTCGGATACCGTGGGAAGGTGAGTTGGTTTGGACGTTCAAAACGCGCGAAATCTCAAAGTGGCCAGGAGGCCGAGGTTGACGCGATGACGGCACGTGCGCGCGAAGAGCGCTCGTGGGTGGGGCGATCGGCGAGCGCCGAGGGCGCCCAGGACGCTAGCGAGGCCGAAAACGCGAAAAATAACGGCGGCTCGCACGCGGCCGAGGAGCCCACGCTCGAGATTCGTGACCCGCATGAGACGCGCGAAACGATGCACGAGTACACCGAAAGCAGCGTCGAAGACACCGGCGCGCACGTGTTCACCCCCGCGGCGTTCGACGACGATGATGACGTCACCGACCTGCAGGGTGCCCTCTCGCGCGTGCTCGTGACGGAAGCCAGCCGCGAGGAACGGATCGAGGAATCGCTTGCGACGTGGCGCACGGCTCTCGCGTCACTCGCCGGACACCACGACTTCCTGACAGACATGCGCTCGGGTGTGTTTCTCGACCTCACGAACTCGCATCCGCAGGGGCTCGCCCACCTATTCGCGAGCCGCGGCTCCACACGGCTCTCTTCGCTCGTGCGCGAGGAAGCCTCCCTCGAGCGTGCGCGCGAAGCCGCGTTCCAGATCCGCGAGAGTGCCCTCGCCCACGCCGAAAACCGCGGTCTCACGACGTGCCACCTCGCGATCGGTGAGGCAACGTGGGTGGATCTTTCGGGCGAGCAGGTGCGCGCGCCGCTCCTTTTGCGCCCGCTCAACCTGCACGTGCGAGGCGGTGCCCGCGAGGACATCGACATCGACCTTGACGCCGCTGTCGACCTCAACCCCTTCGTGCTGAGGGCCCTTCGCGACGAAGGCGTCCTCATCGACGCCCGCGCGCTACTCGAACTCACCGACTCTCACCACGGTTTCGATCCGCAGCCGGTCCTCGACGCGTTCCGCTCGCTCGGGGAACCGCTTCCCGGTTTCCGCATCTCCCACGCTCTTGTCGTTGGCAACCTCGTGGATACCTCGGGCCCCATGCTCGAAGACTTCGATGTTCCGGCCGAGGACCTCGCGGACCTGCCGATCATCGGCGCGCTCGCGGGTGACGAAGAATCACGCGATGAACTCGCAGTTGAGCCTTCTTCAGAAGAGGAGGTGCCCGAGTCGGTCGCGAGCGCCGATGCCGATGCGCGCCTCATTGCCGAAAACCTCCAGGGGCGCCCCGCACTCGTGGTTCACGGCGCGCCAGGTCGCCCACTAGCGCCCACCGTCGTGGCGTTCGCGGCTGAACAGATCGCCGCCGGCAAACGCGTGCTTCTCGTGTCGCAAAGCTCGAGTCGACTCGCCGAGCTTCAGTCAGAAATCGAGACCGCGGGCCTCGAGGACATCCTCCTTAGCCTCGTCCCCGACCCGCATCTCCAGCGCGAGGCGAGCCGCTCGATGCTGCTCTCGCTCGCGAAAGCAAGCTCGTTCGTGCCGCCCGTCAGTCTCGCTGAGCCCGAAGGGCTGGCAGAGGCGCGCGACGTGCTCACGGGGCACGTCGAGGCGATGCACCGTGTGCAGGAACCGTGGGGTGTGAGCGCCCACGAAGCGATCAATGAACTGGCCGATCTTGCACGCCGCCGCCCCGCGCCGCGCACGGGCGTGCGACTCACGTCGAACGTCGCCGTGGCGATCCTCAAGGATCGCGAACGGTACGAGCGACTCATGCGCGAGGCAGTCGAATCGGGCGCGCTCGGCATGGTTCCCGAGGACACCCCGTGGTACGGGGCCTCGATCACGAGCGAGCACCAGGCCAAGCGCGCACTCGAACTCGTGACCGAGCTCGATGAGGCCTCACTTCCGCAGCTTATAGAGCACGCCGAGGCTCTCGGTGCGCCGTGCAACCTTGAAAAGGCCCGCAGCTTCGCGGAGCTTCGGCACACGGTGCGCGTTCTCGATGCCATGCGCTCCCTTTTCCGCCACGTGCGCCCGGAGCTGTTCAACGAGAAGATCGACATGCTTCTCGCAGCGGTTTCCGACAAAACCTTCCGCGAGGAACACGGGGCGGTCATGGGCTTTGGCGAGCGTCGCCGCTGGAAGAAGCTCGCAAAATCGATGCTGCAACCGTCGGAAAACACGGAGAACTTGCGCGCGCACCTCCTGGCCGCTCAGGACATCCACCGCCAGTGGGAAGCGATCGCGACCGACGCTGGCCTCACCCCGGTTGTACCGAAGTCGCTCGGTGAGGTTGAGGCGCTCGTGGGTAGCACACAAAAGAGCCTCGATGAACTGCAGGTTCTTCTCGCGGGCACCGAGCAGGGCACCGACTTCGACAACACCGAACTTGGCGCGCTTCACGAACGCATGAAGGAGCTCAACGCGCGAAGTGAGGTGCTCGATGTTCTCCCTCGCCGCACGAAGGTCATGCGTGAGCTTGAATTCGAGGGATTCGCGGCGCTCCTTCGCGATATTCGCGGCCCGGAAATCACAAGTGACCTCGCCGTCGCCGAGCTCAATCTCGCGTGGTGGGTGAGCGTGCTCGAGTTCATCGCGCGCGCTGAACCGACACTTTCGCAGTATGACGGTACGAAGCTTTCCCAGGTGGCCGAGCGTTATCGCCGCCTCGACGTGCACAATCTCAACGCCGGTCGCTTCCGGGTTCGCAAGCGCGTGGACGAGCTGCTCGTGGAAACTATGAAGCGTTTCCCGGAAACGTCGTGCAGCGCGATTATTGAGCTCAATACTCCGGGAACGATGAGCGTGCGCGACACTGCCGGGAAGTATCAGGACATCATGTTCCGTGCGCGGCCACTGTGGCTTGCTTCGCCGTTCATGGTGCCGCAAATGATTCCCGCCGGGCGCCACTTCGATCTCGTCATTCTCGCCGATGCTGCGCGTCTTCCCACGGCCGCGGCGATCCCGGCACTGTCGCGAGCGAGCCAGGCCGTGATCGTCGGCGACCCGTTTGACTTCGTTGATGGCGACGATGTTCGCGCCCACCACTCGGGCATGGCCCGCCTCCTCGACGAAGCGAGTGAAGTCGCGCCCGTGCTGCGGCTCGTGCGCGACACGCATCCCGCGACCGGCGGCGTGCGACGCTTCGTCGAGAACCGCGCGAAGGCGCTCGATGCGGGATGGGGTGCACTGCTCGCGCCGCCGAGCCCCGAGCACATCGACGAGGACACCTTCATCTACGTCCCGGATGGCAGGGGCCCCGTGCGCCAGGGCGCGGAATTTGTGGAGTCGACCGACGCCGAGCTTCGCCGCGTCACCGACCTCGTGATCTACCACGCGCGCCACAACCCCGAGCGCTCACTCGCGGTCCTGACCCTCACACCCACGCATGCCAAGGCCGTCCAGGACTCGGTCATGCGGTCCGTGAGTCGCCTGCCCGATCTACACGACTTCTTCAACCCCGAGCGCGAAGAATTCTTCACGGTCGTGCCCGCGCAGGCGGCAACAGCGATCGTGCGCGACGACGTCATCGTGTCACTCGGCTTCGGTCTCACCCCCCACGATCGCCTCTTGCATCGCTTCGGCCCGCTGTCGACGGACGCCGGCCGCAGGGCCCTCCTCACGGTTTTGACCCGAGCCCGCTTCCACACGAGCGTCGTAAGCGCCGTGCGCAGCAGCGATCTCGAGGTGGATAGGCTTCGCACGGAGGGCGCGCGTGACCTGCGGCTTTTGCTTGAATTCCTCGAGGCTGGATTCTCGCAAAGCGTGCTTGATCACGAGGCTGCGGTAGAGATCGAGGAGCCGTCGGAACCTGCCGAGCAGAACGAGAGTGCCGACGCTAGCCCCGCCGAAACCGAACCCTCGGAACCGGTCGACGCCGGCGAGGATAGCGAGGGCGACGAGCCGGCTGACGAAGGCGAACCCGGAACTGCGGTCGAGGGCGAGGCTACCGACGATAATGCTCCTGAGCATCCCGCGGAACCGGACATCCCCGATAGCTCCGAAGCGCTCGTCGCTGACCTCGCCGATCGCCTGTGGCGCGCCGGTTACACGGTCGAACTCGATTACGGCCTGTCGAGCGAGCGCGTCGAACTCGCGATCGCCCACCCCGAGCTTCCCGGGCGCTATCTCGTCGCCGTCGCGACAGACGGCCCGCGCTACCGCGAAATCACGGACCAGCGTGAACGCGACCGCTTGAGCGCAGAGCGCCTTGAAGCGGCGGGATGGACTGTTGAGCGCGTCTGGTCGTGGGCCCTCTTCATCGATCCCGAGGGCGAAGCCGAACGCGTGATCAAGAGCGTCGAGCGTGCCTACCACGACTACCTCGAGCAGCAGGACATCAAAATCGGGCGGGGCGCTGCCCGCCATCGCTTGCCGAAGCCGAAGATCCCGGCCGGTCACCCGTTGAGCTTCTACGGACCGGACGACTTCGATCAGGTCGTCGCCTACATCTGCTCGGACGGTCAGGCTCGATTCTCCGAGCAACTCGCTACGGAGGTGCGCGAGTTCCTGGCGTTTACCGAGCGCAGCGTCCTGCTCGACGTGTCAGTTTCAGCCGCGATTCGCCGCTACCTCGCGAAACAAAGCGAGGGAGAGGCTCGGTGAGCGAGAAAAAGGCTCGCGGCAGGCTCGTCGTTTCCTCCATCACGGGAAAGCCCATGGAGGTCGAGCCAGCGAAGGACCGCGTGATCCCGAAGCGGGCACCGGCCGATCGCGGCGACGACTCAAACGACGAGCGGCTCATGCGGGACGTGCCGCCGCACTGGGGCCACACACGATAGCGAAGGATGCGTGCAATGGCGAACCTTACTGACCTCACCGTCACCGTGATCGGCGCCGGCAACATGGGCGGCGCGGTCGCGCGTGCCGTCCGCAAGGCCGGCGTCGGCGCCGACAGACTCGTTCTTCTCAACTCGAGTGCGACGTCCACGCAAGAGGCCGCTCGGGAGATCGGCGCCACGAGTGCGTTTGAGCGCTTCGGGTCCGACGACACCCTCGCAGCCGCCGTTGCCGAATCCGACGTGATCGTGCTCGGCTTTAAGCCATACCACCTCGACGATATGGCCCCCGCGATCGCCCCGCACGTGCGGAAGGACGCGCTCATTGTGTCGCTGCTCGCCGGAGCGAGTCTCGCAACGCTCGGCGATGCCTTCGACGGGCACACGGCGCTCGTGCGGGCGATGCCGAACACGCCCATCGCGGTCGGTCGCGGCGTCGTGGGCCTCATGCCTGGCGACCACGCGAGCGAGGCTGAGCGTGCGCTTGCGCACGCCCTCTTCGCGCGGTCCGCGACCGTCGTCGACATTCCCGAACACCAGGTTCACGGCGTGATCGGCGCCGCCGGGAGCGCAAGCGCGTACTTCTTCCTCATCGTCGAGGCGATGATCGACGAAGCCGTCGCCCAAGGCTTCACGAGGGCCGTTGCCACGGATCTCGTGGTGGGCACCATGCTTGGAAGCGCAACCCTCCTGCACGAGACCGGTGAAACGCCCACGAGTGCGCGTTACGCCGTGACCTCACCGGGCGGTGCGACCGCGCAGGCCATCGCCGCACTTGAAGAAGGCGGGATCCGTGCGCTCATGGCACGCGGCATGAGAGCGGCCGCACAGGCGTCGCGGAAAATGGAAGAGCGCTAGGGGCGAGGCAATCGTCGGAACCCTTTACCCGGAAACTCGTGCTACGGGCGGTTAGAGAAACGCTCGATCAGCTCGGTGTGGCCGGAAACGATGAGCGTGTCGTGCGAGGAGACGACCGTTTCGGGCTCAGCGTAGGTGAAGTCGCGGCCCGGAGACTTCACGCCAACGACCGTGACACCGTACTTCGTGCGAATGTCTGATTCGCCAAGGGAAAAGCCCTGGATCTCGCGCGGCGGATGCATTTTCACGATCGCCCACCCGTCGTCGAACTCGATGTAGTCGAGGAGGCGACCGTTGACGAGGTGCGCGACCCGCTGACCCGCGTCTTTCTCGGGGAACACGACGTGGTGCGCGCCGATGCGCTCGAGAATCTTGCCGTGGGCAACCGAGATGGCCTTCGCCCAAATGACGGGGCCCGCGAGGTCCACGAGATTCGCGGTGATGAGCACGCTCGCTTCAATCGACGTGCCGACGCCAACGACGGCGACGTCAAAGCTGGACGCGCCAACCTGGTTGAGCGCTTCAATATTGGTGGCATCTGCCTCGACCACGTGGGTCAGTTTGCCCGAGTAATCCTGGACGAGATCAGCGCGTTTATCGATCGCGAGCACGTTCGTGCCGAGCGATTCGAGGTTGAGGGCCATCGACGCCCCGAAACGACCGAGGCCGACGATCAGGACGCTGCGGCCGAAGGAGCGGGAGTTTGCCATGTGTTCCAGCCTACCGGACTCAGCCGACGACGGGCCGTTCTTCGGGCAGGTGGATGACGCGTCGGCGGCTGCGCAGCGCGAGCGCCGCCCCAAGGGTCATGGGGCCGATACGCCCCACGTACATGCACACGATGATGACGTACTTCGCGGCAAGGCTGAGATCGCTCGTGATCCCTGTCGAGAGCCCAACCGTGCCGTACGCGCTCAGGACCTCGAACAGGACGCGATCGAGCGGGTAATCCGTCAGGCGCAGCATCGTCCACGTTGCGATCGCAACGAACAGCACGCTGATCACGAGAACGGCAATCGCCTGGCGAATCGTGTCGTACGGGATGCTTCGACCGAAAATCTCAATGTCACGGTCGCCCCTTGCTTCCGCGATGATCGAGAGCACGAGCAGGGCGAACGTGGTGACCTTGATGCCACCACCCGTCGACCCTGAGCCGCCGCCGATGAACATGAGCAGATCCATGATGAGCCACGTGTCGGTGTTCATCGCGCCGATATCGAGAGTGGAGAAGCCGCCGGAGCGGGTCATGACGCTCGCGAATGTTGACGACAGCAGCTTCGTGTCGAAGCCGTGGCCACCAAGGGTGGCGGGGTTGTCCCACTCGGAAAGCAGAACTCCGACGGTGCCCGCGACCAGCAGGATGCTCGAGGTCCAAATCGTCAGCTTCGCGTGAAGACTCCAGCGCTCGGGCGTGCGCCAGTTTTGCACGAGCACGAGGATGACCGGGAAGCCGAGCGCGCCCACGAACACGGACGTGGCGATCGGGATCGAAAACCACGGATCCGCCATGTAGCGCGAAATGCCGCCAACCTCCGGGATGAACCCCGCGTTATTGAATGCCGAGATCGCGTAGAAAATCGAATTGAAGAGGGCGTACTTGAGGCTCGTTTCGTGGCGCAAGAGGAAGGGGACGAGGGCGATGAACGTCGCGATCTCGAACCCCGTTGAGGTGATGACGATCGTGCGCAAAACCCCGCCGACCTCGCTGAGTTTAGCGGCTTTGGTTTCGCGGGCCGTCACGATTCGCTGCGCCAGGCCCATGTGCCGCATCACGCTCAGGCCAAGGAGCGAAGCGAGTGTCAAAACACCGAGACCGCCCACTTTGATCGCGGCCATGAGCACGACGAGCCCGAACGTTGACCAGTGGGTTTGCGTGGGTACGGTGACGAGGCCGGTGACGCACATGGCGCTCACGGCGGTGAAGAGGGCGTCAGCAAAGCGGGTGCGCTGACCGGACACGCTTGAAATGGGCAGTTCCAGGATGATCGTGAACAGCAGGATCATTGCCGTGAACACGAACAGTGCGAGGCGCGCGGGGGAGGTGCGGGCCGCTTCGCGCACGAGGCGCGAAATAAAAGACGTGATCGCGTTGAGGCGGCGCCGTGGTTTTAGGCGGGGGATGACGGGTGCTCCCACGGAGCCTCCTTTCGGCGCGAGAAGTGGAGCCGCGTTTACTCTATTCCCTTTCAGGGCGCGGGGCATGTTTGTGGGGGACCGGTGGGCCGCTCGGGTCCGACGGTTGTCGCGCTCCACTGCAGGCCCAGTTCGGTAGGCTTATGCCATGGATGCACGTGCCGATTCCCCCCTTCTGTCGCCGCTCGCGCGACGCACGCGCGAGGCGAGCCTCCCTTTTGACATCGCCGGCGCGGCTGAGGCGCGCGAAAAGGCAGGGCATATTGCGCAGCAGATTGAGGACCACCTCGCACCGAGGCTCGCCTCTCTCGAGGCGCCGCTTCTCGCGGTGGTGGGCGGCTCGACCGGCTCCGGTAAGTCGACGCTCGTCAATGCCCTCGTGGGGGAGAACATTTCGCGCGCGGGGGCTTTGCGGCCGACGACGCGCCAACCGGTTCTCGTGCACAGCCCCTCTGATGCGCAGTGGTTCGAAGGGGACAGAATCTTGCCCTCGCTTCCTCGCGTGCACATGAGTGCGTCGAGCCCCGAAGCGCGCGAACGCGGAGCTGGATTCGGCACGGCCCTTCACCTGGTCGAAAGCGAACGCGTGCCCCAGGGAATCGCACTTTTGGACGCGCCCGATATCGATTCGGTCAGCCGCGAAAACCGCGAGCTTGCTGGCCAGCTACTTCGTGCGGCAGACCTCTGGATTTTCGTGACAACCGCGCATCGGTACGCGGATGCGGTGCCGTGGCTCGCCCTTGCGCAAGCCGCGGAGCGCGAGGTGACCGTGGTCGTCATCATGAATCGCATCCCGCACAAGGACGGGGTTGCCGAAGATTTGACGTCGCACCTGGGGGCGATGCTCGCGGAGCGCGGCGTTATGACGGAGCGACTGCTTGCGATCCACGAGCAGGAGCTCGGCGAGGGGGAGATCCTCGAAACAGATGAGGTGCGCGAGCTTTCGGCGTGGCTGGGGGCGCTCGCCCGCGATAAGGAGGCGCGCAGCGCGATCGCGCGGCGCACCCTGCGCGGGGCGCTCGTGGCAACAGCGCAATCGCTCGACGAACTCGGCGAAGCGGTCGCCGCGCAGGAAGACGAACGGGATCGGCTTGCGGCGCTCGCGCGCGCCGAATTCGATGCTGCGAAGGATTCGATCGCGAACCTTACTCGCGACGGTGCGCTGCTGCGCGGTGAGGTTCTCGCGCGCTGGCAGGACGTCGTTGGCACCGGTGAGTTTTTCAAGGGCGTACAGGGGTGGGTGTCGCGCACGCGCGACCGCATCACCGCGGCTCTTACGGGACGTACGCGCCCGGTGGTCGCAGCCGAGAACGCGATTGAGACGGGCCTCGTGACCGTCGTCATCGACCAGGTTGCCAACGCTCGCTCGCGTACCGTGCGCGCGTGGAACTCGCATGCGGCAGGCGCGTCCCTGTTGCAGTCGAGCCCCGGCCTTGCCGTCACGCTTATGCAGGTGCCCGAAGGCTTCCGCCGCACTGTTGAGGATCAGGTACGGGCGTGGCAAAAGGACGTCCTTGACCTCGTCGAATCAGAGGGTTCAGACCGCCGCACGCAGGCACGAGTGCTGTCCCTCGGCGTGAACGTCGTGGGCATCGCGCTCATGGTCGTGGTGTTCGCCTCCACCGCCTTCATGCCGACTGGCCTCGAGGTAGGCGCGGGAACGGCGACGGCGCTCGTGGGGCAGAAACTTCTCGAATCGATCTTTGGCGATGAGGCCGTGAGGCGGCTCGCGAAGAAAGCGCGCGGAATGCTCGATTCGCGCATCGGCAACGTCGTGGACACACAAGCAACAGCCTTCGCCACGGCACTCGCTGCGCACCCCATCGCGACGGCATCGAGCACGATTCACAGCGATGCCGAGACCGTGCGTCAACTCATCGAGAACCTGGGTGGCCCCTCCGCTGCTCCCCGAAGGGGTGGGCAATAGTGAGCACTCGATCCGTCACGAAGACCCGCGGCCGACTCGACACTGCCGTGGAGGCCCTGAGCGGCGCGGTTGTGGAGGCGGAGCCGCTCCTCGACGATGCGACGCTCGAGGGCGCGCGTGCCGCGTGTGAGCGGCTCACGGAGCGTCTCGAGCATTCGAGCGAGCACACCGTGATCGGGCTCTTCGGGGCAACGGGATCGGGGAAATCCTCGCTCGTGAATGCGATCGTCGGTGAGGACATCGCGCGTGTTGCGCACAGGCGCCCCACGACCTCGAAAGCTCTCGCGATCCTCCCCGAGTCTGCGGATGAACACGTGGACGGCTCAGCGGCCTCGCTCCTTGACTGGCTCGAGATTCGCGAGCGGCACACGGTGGGCCGCGGATCCCTCCCGCAGGGAGCCATCCTCGTGGACCTCCCCGACTTCGATTCTGTCGAGAGCGCTAACCGCGAGATTGCCGAGCGTCTCGCCGGCACCGTCGATGTGCTCGTCTGGGTCACGGATCCCGAAAAGTATGCGGACGCCGTGCTGCACACCGAGTTCATTAGCCGCTTCGCGCGCCACGATGCGGTCACGATCGTCGTCGTGAACCAGGCCGATCGCCTGACGAAGGCCGACGGTGCGGCGGTGCGCTCCTCGATGAAGGCACTGCTTGCCGAGGACGGTCTCGCGAAAACAGAGGTATGCCTCGTGAGTGCCGTCGATGGCACCGGACTCCCTCACTTGCGAGCTCAGATCGCCACCGTTGTCGAGTCGAAGCGCGCTGTTCTCGAGCGTCTGCTCGCGGACGCTCGCGCCGAGGGGGAGGCCATCGCGCGTGCGACCGGGGCGATCGTTTCGCGTAAGTCCGCCGAAATTCCTCAGCTCGCGCGAGAAGTACCAACCGTCGAGCTCGACCGACTCGAAGATGCCTGCGCCACCGCGGCCCAGGTGGACAAAATCTCTGAAGCAGTTGCGCAAAGCTACCGCACGCGCGCGGGTCGCCATACCGGCTGGCCGGCGCTGCGGTGGATTGGCGCGTTTAAGATTGACCCGCTCGAGCGCATGCGCGTCGGGCGGGGAAGTAACAAGCACCGCAAGGGAGATTCGGACGACGAATTCGTCGCACGATCCTCACTTTCGATCGATGCCCCCGGCGCACGTGCTCGGATGAATCGTGCGGTCGACGAGTTCGCGCTGTCCCTTGCCGGTCAGGCACCGAATCCGTGGCCGGGTCGTCTCGCGGACGCTCTCGAAGAGGAGAAAGACGCACTTCCCGACGAGGTCGACTATGCCCTCACCCATACGGACTTTCGCGGCGCTGAAAAGTCGTGGACGTGGCTCCCGCTCAACATCGTGCAGTGGCTCTCATTCCTGATGGCAATAGCGGGCCTCGTGTGGCTTCTCGCCCTTGCTGGCTTCGACTTCCTTCAGGTGCCGAAACCGCCCATGCCCATGCTTGAGGGGCTGTGGGTTCCCGTGCCCGTACCGACGGCGATGATTATTGCGGGGCTTGGGCTCGGAATCGTGTTGGGTGCCTTTGCCGCGGTGCTCAATTCCTTCGTTGCGGCTTCTCGGAAGCGGCGGGCTCGCCGCGCGTTGCGGTCCTCGCTTCGTGACGCAGCGGAGCGCACAGTCGTTGCGCGTGCCCAGGGAGAGCTTGATCGGGCGGCGCGCCTTGAGGCTGCCCTTTCCACGCTCGTGGCGTCGGCGTGAAACGTGCGCGTGAAGCCCCTCACGCTTCGCCGATGACCTTTGAGCGCATTGGGCTGCAGCGCTAAAATAGTTCATTGTCTGTGTTTGTGGCCGCTGCCCCGCGAGAGGGTGGCCGCCCCGGCTGCGCTCGGCGCGTGCCGGCCACTGACACCTGGGCGGTGCCGCCGCCACCACGTACTGTAAGAAAAGAGGCAATCATGGGTTCCGTGATCAAGAAGCGTCGCAAGCGCATGTCGAAGAAGAAGCACCGCAAGCTTCTCCGCAAGACCCGCCACCAGCGCCGCAACAAGAAGTAAGGCGCAGCGGGCCAAAGCCCGCTTGTGCAGAAGGCCGCCGCCACTCCATCCGGAGGGCGGCGGCCTTCTTTGTGATTCATTCCAGGCTATAGCCCCCGGTTTCAATCTCGGCCCCTGGTTTCTGTTCTCGCTCCCGGATTCTAAGTGGCGAAAAATCGCCTCCTGGCGCGCCAAAACGCAACTCTCACGCCGTTTTTCACCACTTTCGAAAAGGCAGGCGGAGAGGGGAAAGGGAGGGGGCGGAGAGGAGAAGGGGGATGGATAGGGGGGATGGTGAGGCACACAAAGCACTAGGGCCCCTCCAGGAGGGGCCCCAAGTGCCCGAGCTGGGAGCTACTGGGCCGTGATGCCGCACCCAGTCCTACGCTAGCCGCGGCGGAAAATACGCGCCGCCGCACCGAAGAGCGGATGCGGGCGCCTCAGGCCGCGTACGAGGGCTGCCTTGAGCTCCTCTTCGTTCACGCGATAGACGGCGACGACTTTGCCATCGACGGCGACAACGGGAATCTCGATCGACCAACGCCGGGCGAGCTCATCATCGGCTTCAATGTTGACGCGCTCGACCTCTTCACCTGTGAGCGCGGCGACGCGCGAGACTACCTCGGCTGCTTCCTCGCACAGGTGACAGCCGGGCCTTTCGAGAAGCACAATTCGCGCGCCGCTCGAGGAAACAAGGCCCGGCTCAGCGGATCTTTCGGGGGGTGTCATGCTGCCGCGGGCGCCGTGAACTCGACGTCGATCGTGATCGTGACCGTGTCGCCCACGAGAACGCCGCCGGCTTCGAGGGCCGCATTCCACGTGAGTCCAAATTCCTTGCGGGAGATCTTGGTCGTCGCCGAGAAGCCCGCGCGGTAGCTGCCGAAGGGATCGGTTGCGGCGCCTTCGTAGTCGACGTCAAGTTCGACTTCCTTGGTGACGTCTTTGATCGAGAGATCACCCTTGAGGGTTGTGCCGTCGAAGGCCGTCGAGGTGAAGGCCATGGCGGTGAACTGTTCGGCGTCGAAGAAGTCGGCGCTCTTGAGGTGGTTGTCGCGATCCTCGTTCCCGGTCGTGAGGGAGGCAATCTGGATCTCGGCATTGACGCGAGAGTCCTCGAGCTTTTCGCCGATGACCATGCGGCCGGAGACGTCGGTGAACTGCCCGCGAGTCTTCGAAATGCCGGCGTGACGAACGGTAAAGGCGACGGTGGTGTGCGAGGCATCGAGGGTCCAGGTTCCCTGCGTGAGGCCTTCGGGAAGTGCGGTCATGGGGTTCTCCTTTTCTGCCGTGGATTGGGGTGGGCGTGTTCCACAACCCCAGAAGTTGAAAACTAAACTAAAACCTGATGTGTGGTGTTGTCAACCCTCGCGACCTGCCCTCGCTGCCGCTCAGGAGGTGAGGTGGGGGACACCCTTTCGTGCACCCGGGTCCCCATACGCGCATAATAGGAGGCGTTTTCATGCACTATCCGAGAGTTTGAGCGAAAGGGGCCGCAGGTGGCGAACGAGGACGTCGGGCAGGAGGTCCCGTGGCTCGACCTCGATGAACAGGAGGCATGGCGTACCTACCTCTTCACGACCACGCGCCTCAAAGATCGCCTCTCGCAGACCCTCGAGCAGGATCCGCGAATCGACCTTTCGCTTCCCGAGTACGAGATTCTCGTGCGGCTGAGCGAGAGTGAAAGCGATTGCGTGCGCATGTCGGATCTCGCCCAGCGGGTCGTCCACTCGCGCTCTCGGCTCACGCACACGGTGGCGCGCATGGAAAAGCGCGGTTTGGTGGCGCGGGAGCGTTCGGCGTCCGACGGTCGTGGGCGCGTCGCCGTGTTGACGGCCGCGGGTCGCGAACTGCTCGAGCAAGCGGCGCCGGTACATGTGAGAAGCGTGCGGGAATTTCTTCTGGAGCCGCTGGGTAGGGAGGATTTTCTCGAGCTAGCCCGCATCCTCGATAAGCTCGTGAGTGATGAGGACCGCGAGTGCATTGAGTTTTCCACCGGTGGGCGGGACTAACCGCTAGGCTGGACGGCCAAGACTTTGTGGCTGCTTCGTGGCCACTCTTTCTAACTTCGAGAGGGCATATGACTGAGACGATCGTTCACCTGGTTCGGCACGGTGAAGTGCACAACCCGGGAAAGATCCTCTACGGACGCCTGCCCGGCTATCGCCTTTCGGAGCGCGGTGAACAGATGGCCCGCCTTACCGGCGCGGCTCTTGCGGAGCGTGACATCGCGAAGGTGGTGGCCTCTCCACTTTTGCGCGCGCAGCAAACGGCAAAGCCGATCGCTGAACCGCACGGGCTTGAGATTGAGACTGACGAACGCCTCACGGAGGCCCTCAATCATTTTGAGGGCCACAGGATCGGCCACGGCGAAGCGAGCTTCACCAATCCGAACAACTGGAAATACTTCGTGAATCCGTTTCGTCCGAGTTGGGGCGAGCGCTACCGCGACCAGGTGGATCGCGTCATGGCGGCGGTGCGCGATGCTCGACACGCCGCCGAGGGGCACGAGGTAGTGCTCGTGCTCCACCAGTTGCCAATTTGGCTCACGCGCCGCGCCGCCGAGCACAAGCCAATGCTGCACGACCCTCGCAAGCGTGAGTGCGGCCTCGCATCCGTGACCTCCCTCGTGTTCAGCGGGGAGCATCTTGATCACGTCGAGTATGCGGAGCCTGCCGCCGCGCTCTACGAGGGCGCGGTCGATGCCACGGGAGGGAAGCTCACATGAGGAACGTATCTTTCACGCGTCGTGCGGCGCTGGTTCTGCCCTTGGGGATTGTGGGCCTTGCGGGTTGCGCGAGCACGGATACCTCCGCGCGCTACGACACCGGCTACGTTGAAGGCTCGGGCGTGAGCACCGAAATCGCGGTCGACAAGCGCGGCGATGCCTACGACTTCTCGGGCGAGACATTTAGTGGCGAGACCTTCACGCTGAGTGAGAAGCGTGGCGCCCCGGTCGTGCTCAACGTGTGGTACGCCTCGTGTGCACCATGCCGCAAGGAGGCTCCCGACCTCGTCAAACTCCACGACACCTACGCGAGCAAAGGCGTGACGTTCGTCGGCGTGAACGTGCGAGACGAAGCCGGCCCCGCCCAGGCGTTTGAGCAAAAGTTTTCGATTCCCTACCCGTCGATCCCCGACCGGGACGGCACCATCATGTATGCACTTCGCGGGCAGATCTCCCCGAATGCCGTGCCCTCAACTCTCGTGTTTGACGCGAAGGGGAGGGTTGCCGCGCGTATCTCCGGCCTCGCCGACCCCTCGATCCTTGGCGCGATGATCGATCGGGTCCTCTCCGAATGACCGAAATCCAGCACGTGTTTGCGAGCACTGTTCTCGACGGTTCGCTTCTTCTCGCCGCTGCCGTGAGCGCGCTCGCGGGGATCGTGGCATTCATGTCGCCGTGCGTATTCCCGGTCGTTCCCGGCTACCTCGCCTACGTCTCCGGCTTGGCCGGCCAGAGGGAAGAGAAGAATAATCGCACCGGTCGCCTCGCCCTGGGAGCTTTTCTGTTTGTGCTGGGCTTTACCGCGATCTTCATGGTCATGGGCGGTTTCGTTGGGGCCATTGGGTACACCCTCAGCGCACACACCACGTGGATCAACCGCATTGCAGGCGTCCTCGTGATTCTTATGGGACTCCTGTTCATCGGCCTCTTCCCGCGTCTGAGCGGGGAGATGCGCGTGAAGAAACGGCCCGATGCCGGACTGTGGGGCGCCCCGCTCATGGGCATCATCTTCGGTTTCGGTTGGACGCCGTGCATCGGACCGACGTTCGCCGCCGTGAGCACGCTCGCTCTCGACGGCGGGAGCGCGAGTCGCGGCGCGCTCCTCGCCCTCGCCTATTCGCTCGGTCTCGGCCTCCCGTTTCTCGCGTTCGCCCTTCTCTTTGACCGCGCACTGACGTGGTCGGCGTGGCTCAAGAGTCATCGTCGATCCGTCACCGTGGCCGGCGGTGCGCTACTCATCGTGATCGGCACGCTGCTTCTCACGGGGCAGTGGAGCACCTGGATGGCGCAGCTTGCCACGTGGACCGGCTCGTTTACGACCGTCATATGACCGGCCCGAATCACACGAAAGGAGAAGCCGCGGTGGAAACACAGCAGGCGTCGGACACCCCTGACCCCACACCCGCGCCAGAACCCACCCTGCCGCGTCTCGGCCTGCGCGGAAGCCTGCGCTTCATCTGGCGCCAGCTCACGAGCATGAACACGGCGCTCGTGCTGCTTCTTCTGCTCGCGGTCGCGGCTGTGCCCGGCTCGCTTTTGCCGCAACGCTCCGTGAATCCCGCGCAAACGGATCAGTTCTTGGCCGAGAACGGCTGGTGGGGCGAGCTTCTTGATTGGGCAGGATTCTTCGAGGTTTTTACCTCGCCGTGGTTTAGCGCGATTTACCTTCTGCTGTTCATTTCCCTCGTGGGCTGCGTACTCCCGCGTTGCGTGACATACGCGCGTCAGGTTGTCGCGCAGCCGCCCCGCACGCCGCGCCGGCTTATGCGCTTCACTGGTTACACGAGACGTCCTGTCGAGGCAGCCACGGCGAAGGAGATCCAGGATCGCGCCAGTAAGCGCCTCAAGCGGGCCGGCTATCGCGTGCGGCACCTCGAGGAGAAAACGGGTGCGCTCAGCGTGAGCGCCGAGCGCGGGTATCTACGCGAAGCCGGCAATCTCGTGTTTCACCTCGCGCTCCTCGGCGTCCTCATCGGCGTGGGGCTCGGCTATCTCACGTCATATCGCGGGCAAATCACCGTCGTCGAGGGGGAGGGGTTTGCGAACTCTCTGACCCGCTACGACACGTTTGAGTCGGGCGCGTGGTTCAATCCCGACGATCTCCCGCCGTTCCGCTTCACGCTCGACGAGTTTCGCGCGGAGTTCTCGACCGATACCTCGAATCCGAAGGCCTTCGGGCTGCCCACGAAGTTCGAGGCGGACCTTACCGTTGAGGCACCGGGCCGCGAAACATTCCGCAAGCGCGTGCGCGTGAACGAGCCCCTTGAGGTCGATGGCGCGAGCGCGTTTCTTCTCGGCAACGGCTACGCCCCCATCCTCACCGTGCGAGACCCCGAGGGGAACATCGTCGCGGATGGGCCCGTTCGTGCCGTCTCGAACGACAAAAACTACACCGGCCAGATCGTGTTGAAGATGCCCGATGCGTCCCCGAAGCAAATGGCTCTCGTGGGGATCTTCGCGCCGACGGCCGTCGTCGATGAGCGCGGCCCTCACTCGACATACGCGGGCCTCGTGGAACCGAAGCTCTTCCTCACGGCGCACACCGGTGACCTGGGCCTCGATGCCGGCGTGCCCACCAACGCCTATCAGATCGACGTCTCCACGCTTGACCAAGTGACCCAGGCCGATGGGAAACCTCTGCTCATGAGCCTTTCGCCCGGGGAGAGCTTCGATCTTCCCGATGGCTCGAGCATCGAGTTTCGCGGCGTCAAGCGCTATGCTGCTTTCGACGTGAAGCATGACCCCTGGCAGGGTTTCACGCTTGCGATGGCGCTCACCGCGGCCGCTGGCCTCATGCTTTCGCTCTTCATCCCGCGCCGCCGCCTGTGGGTGCGCGCGATCCCCGCGGGCGAAGGCGTAGAGATCGAGGTTGCTGGTCTTGCGCGTAGCGAAGACTTCGCCCTCGCGAACGACGTGGCCCGCCTCGCCGACCACCTCGCGCCTGCCTCCCCCTCCGCCGTTCCTCGAGGAAAAGGACCCCGTCAGTGAATTTTCAGCAGCTCGCCGCGGCATCGGATTTCTTCATCCTGCTCGCGATGGTCGTGTACATGATGGCGTTCGTCGCCTTTGCCATCGATCTCGCGAAAGCGGTTCGGGTGCGCTCGGATGTGCGCCTCGCGAAGAAAGCGCGCGAGCGTGAGCTCGCCACCGTCGGCGCGCCTGCGAGCTCCAATTTCGCCGGCTCTGCCCCTGCCGCGGATCTCGACCTTTCTGACGGCGCCGACGATGCCGAGGCCGAACTCACGCCTGCACGTGGAATGAGTCCGCTGAGCTTCGCCCTGGGGGCTGCGACGATCGCGACCGCCTTCCAGCTCCTCGGCGTCATTGCGCGCGGTATCGCGACTCAGCGTGTGCCGTGGGGCAACATGTACGAGTTCTCGATGACCGGGGCGGCCGTCATCATGGCGATATTTCTGCTGCTCGCGCACCGAGTGCGGGACATGCGTAGGCTTGGACTCTTCGTGCTTACGCCCGTCCTTTTCATTATGGTCATCGCGTACACGTCGTGGTATTTGCCGGCCGCGCACCTCACGCCGAGCCTCCAGAATTCGCCGTGGCTCGTGATTCACGTGATCGTGGCGATCCTCTCGATGGCCCTGTTCTCCCTGTCCGCCGTTGTCGCGCTGCTGCAGCTGCTCCAGCATTCGCGCGAGAGCCGCCTCGAAGCCGGGAATGAGGCGGGCTCGTCGCTTCTCGAGCGGGTGCTCGAGCGGGTTCCCGACGCGAAGCGCCTCGAGCAGGTTGCATTTCAAACGACGGCCGTGGGCTTTGTGCTGTGGACGTTCACGCTGATCTTCGGTGCTATTTGGGCGAACTATGCGTGGGGGCGCTACTGGAACTGGGATCCGAAGGAAACGTGGACGTTCGTCATTTGGATCGTGTACGCCGTGTACCTCCACGCGCGCGCGACGGTGGGTTTCCGAGGAAAAATCGCGGCGTACTTCTGCATCACCGGTTTCGTGTGCGTGATCTTCAATTACACGATCGTCAACACGGTCATCAACGGCTTGCACTCGTACTCGGGCCTGTAAATGTCGGTGCGTGAGCGCGACGTCTTCCGCAAACCTGGGACCGCGCGCGCGATCCAGTGGGAACGCGCGGGTCTCGAGTGGCTTGAGGAGGCCGCGACGAACGGTGGTGCTCGGGTGGTCGGGATCGTAGGGTCCGACACCTCCCAGCTGTGCCTCGAACGCATTTCGCACGTGGCGCCTAGCGCGCGTGCGGCGCGCGACTTTGGCGTGGCACTCGCCGTGACGCATGGCGCTGGTTGCGGCCGCGCGAGTGAGAGTGGCGAGCGGAGTTTCGGGCTCGGGCCGGTCGATGCCGAAGGCCGCGCGTGGCGGGGAGACGGTCTCCAGGGGCCCGCGGGCGAGCAGCTTGTGCTTCCCCTCGCGCAGGAAGGCGAGTACCTGTCCTGGGGCGCGATGTTCGCGAATGCGCGGGTCGACCCGCTCGTGCGCGCGTCGGGGGATCTGTTCGACGCGGAGCAGCGCAAGGTTTTCGGGCGTCTCATGTCGAGACTGTGCGCCGGCGATTTTGACGACGACGAGCCTCCCGCACGTGTCCACGGTGATCTGTGGGCGGGCAACGTGCTTTTTGATTCCGAGGGGGCAGTGTTGATTGATCCCGCGGTGTATTCCGGCCACCGTCTGGATGACCTCGCGGCCCTTCACTTGTTCGGAGCGCCGCATCTCGCCCACGTGGTCGAAGGCTACGAAGCAGCGCATCCACTCGCGCATGAGTGGCGAGACGTTCTCGCTCTCCATTCGCTGCATCTTGTGCTCCTGCACGCCGCACTTTTTGGCGGCGGGTACGCCGGCGAGGCGCTCACGATCGCGCGGCGCTACGCCTAGGATTAATACCCGTCAGGGAACAACTCTTGGTTCGGAGGAACCCCGTGATCACCACCGCTGTAATTCTCGCCCGCGGCCTTGGCACACGCATGCGCGCTGAGGGCGAAAGCACGAGCTTGAGTGCCGAGCAGGCTGCCGCCGCAAGCCTCGGCTACAAGGCGCTCATGCCAATCGGCGCGCATCGCCTCATCGACTATTCGCTCAGCGCGCTTGCGGATGCGGGCATCACGCGGGCCGTCGTCGTTGTTGCGCCCGAACACGAGGCGTTCAGCGCGCATGTCCGCGCGCTCGCGCCGAGCCGCCTGCGCATTGACTTTGCGGTCCAGGACGAGCCTCTCGGCACGGCGAACGCCCTCGCGAGCGCTGCGAGCGTCGTGGGGGAGGAGTCGATGCTCATGGTTAACGGCGATAACCTCTACCCGCGCGAAGCGCTCGAGGCCATGGCGAAGGTTTCGGGGAGCGCAATCGCGGGCTTTGACCGGGCGTCGCTCATTGACAACAGCAACATTCCCGCCGAGAGAATCGCCTCGTTCGCGCTCATCAGGCACGAGGGCAACCGCCTGACCGACATGATCGAGAAACCGTCCGAGTCCGAGCGTGCCGAGTTTGGCGAGAGCGCACCGGTGTCGATGAACCTTTTCGCGTTCGATCCGTCCATCTTTGAGGCATGCCGAAGCATCGCGCCGTCGGCCCGCGGCGAGTACGAGATCGTCGATGCCGTCATGGCGCTCGAAAGCGTGCAGGTCGTGCCGGTGTCGGGCGGTGTGCTCGACCTCTCGCGCCGCGATGATATCGCCGATGTTCAGGCGCGCCTCTCCCGCGTGGACGTGCGCCTGTGACCGGGTGGCGGGTTCCGGGCCGCATCGAAGTCCTCGGAAAACACACTGACTACGCGGGCGGCCAAGTGCTCGTATCGGCGGTGAGCCGGGCCGTGACGGTGCGCGGGCGGAACAAGTCCGACGCTTCCTCGACATTCACCATCCGCACGTCGCTCAGTAGCGAGCCGGCCGAACTCACCCCGCTGCGCGACCCGAAACTGCCAAACGGCCACTGGGCCCACTACGTGCAAACGGCGCTCAATCGCCTCACGTCGAACTTCGGTCCGCTTGCTCCGGCTGAACTCACCATTGACTCGGATCTGCCACCCGCCTCGGGGATGAGCAGTTCGTCCGCGGTCCTCACGGCGGTGGCACTCACTCTTGCGGACCTCAACGACCTTCCCGCGCGTGAAGAGTGGACGCGAAACATCGACAATCGCGTGGATCTCGCGGGGTACGCCGCCTCGATCGAAAACGGGAAGCGGTTCAAAGACCTCGCGGGTCTCACGGGCGTGGGCACGTCGGGCGGGTCGCTCGATCACACCGGGATGCTCGCGACGCAGCCGGGCGCGCTCAGCCACGTGGTGTTTGATCCGCCGACGGTTCTCGGCACCTCGTCGCTTCCTGAAGATCTGGTGTTCGTCATCGCCGTGAGCGGGGTCCTCGCCGAAAAGACGGGTGCGGCGCGCGAGGCGTACAACCGTGGGCCCGCAGCCCTCGGGGCGGTGCTCGAAGCGTGGAACGAGCAGCAGGGACGCGATGATTCATCGCTTCACCGCGTCGTGCGAGAGCTGACCGGGAGCAGTGATCCCTCATTGCCCGTGGATCGCTCCTCGCGCGAGCTCGATCCGCTCAGGCGCGTCGCTCCCGAGGGGTATGCGAGCCAGAGGCTCGAGCAGTTCATCGAGGAGTCCGAGGTGCTCGTGCCCGAGGCTGCCGCAGCCCTCAATCGAGGGGATATCGACGCGTTTTCGGCGATCGTGTTGCGCTCGCAGGACCTTGCGGAACGAAAGCTCGGCAACCAGATTCCGGAAACCATCGAGCTTGCTCGCTCGGCACGCGCGCTCGGGGCTCGTGCCGCCTCCGCGTTCGGTGCAGGGTTCGGCGGGAGCGTGTGGGCGCTCGTTTCTCGCGCGGATGCCGCGGCGTTTGCGCGCCAGTGGAAGCGCGAATACGAGGCAACATACCCGCAGCACTCTGCTACAACCCTCATGTCCGAGCCCGGAGCGCCGGCAAACCGCCTCTAGCTCAGGCGGGCGATATCGGCGCCGTGCGCGGGCAGGGCACCTAGCGTCAGCGACGGGAAGTGACCTTAGCGGCGGGCGCCATCGTCGTCGGGGCCCTCAAGGTCGCCCGTTGGCTTGTCTTCGGGGCGCTCGTAGTCGCGCACAGTGTAATCACGCGGTCCCTTGGCAGGGGTGATTCTCGAATCGTCTTTTGGCGCGGGTGTGCGCCCAGGCGCCGGGCGCGGCTTGTTCGACGCTGCGGAACTACCTAAGGCGCCCTCTTCGCGTTTCTTGCGGCGCATCTCCTCCTGAATGTGCTCGCGGCGGCGCGCGCGGTTTTCCTGGTCGAGCTTCGCGAGGAAAGCCGGGTCGTCATCCGGGGCCAGCGGGCGCTGAGGTGCACGCGAGCGGGGCGCGCGAGCAGCATTCGACTGTGAACCTCGGTCTTTTCCTGCGAGAAGCCACAGGAACGCCCCGAGAAAAGGGACGAACACGATCACGAGGAGCCACCCGAGCTTCGGCAGCCCCTTAGAGCGTGACTCGGGAGTGTTCGCGACATCCGCGAGGGCATATACCGTGAGGGCAACGTAGGCGAGAACCAGGATCAAGCGAGGCATGCTCGCCATTCTTTCACGACGAGGGATAATGGAGGTAATGCGAAATTATGTTCTCTACTCGGTCATCCGCCTCGCCCTCTTTGCCGGGGTGTGGGCACTCTTGTACTTCCTCATGCCCGGCGTGCATTGGCTCTTCACAGGAACGCTCGCCGCGGTCATCGCGATGCTGATCTCGATCCTTGCGCTCGGAAAACTACGCCAGGGGGTTGCCTCGAACCTTGAGCACTCCGTCGAAGAGCGACGAGAGAAAAAGCGGAGTCACAAATCTGACGCCGAGCTCGATGCGGAGGAAGAGGACAGCCTCATCGACCGCGGTGAGTAGCCCCTGCTTTTAGAGGAGCGCCGAACTCAGGGCGAACCCCGCGAGCATGAGGAGCGAGGCCACGAGTTCAAGTTTGCCCGTCGCCGCGAGCACGGGAATTAACTCTCGGCCCGAAGCGCGCTGCTCAATCACGCGCCGGATGGGCGCCATCGCAAGGGGCAGTGCGAGGAACGTGAGCGCCACGAGTGGAGCGTGCGGAACCACGGGAATCAGCAAAAGGAACGGCACGAGGATCATCGCCGCATACAGCAGGCGCGTGGCACCGTCGCCGAGCCGGACAGCAAGTGTGCGCTTGCCGGAGACGCGGTCGGAGGGGATATCGCGCAGGTTGTTCGTGAGCATGACCGCGCAGGCCCACAGGCCAACGCCGCTCGCAACGAGCAGGTCGTCGAGCCCAGTGCGCCCAGATAGGAGATAGCTCGTTCCCATGACCGCAACGAGCCCGAAGAACACGAACACCATGACCTCGCCGAGGCCCATGTAGCCGTAAGGGTGCTTGCCGCCCGTGTAGTACCACGCCGCGAGAATGCACACGATCCCGACCAGAATCATCCACCACGCGCCCGCGAGGATCACGAGCGTGAGGCCCGCGAGGGCCCCCACCCCAAATGACGCGAAAGCCGCGCGCTTCACGGCCATGGGCCGCGCCGCCCCCGAACCGGTCAGCCGGAACGGGCCGACGCGGTCATCGTCGGTGCCGCGGACACCGTCGGAATAATCATTCGCGTAATTGACGCCCACCTGCAGGGCGAGAGCGAGCACGAGCGCGAGCAGGGCCCGCCCGACGGTGACGCTGCCCTGGTAACCCCCGTGCATGAGGGCGAGGCCCGTGCCTGCCGCGACCGGGGCGATGGCCGCGGGAAGCGTGCGGGGCCGGGCCCCCTCGATCCATTGTGCTGCACTCGCCATTTACTCGTTGTCCTCTTCGTCGGGCCCGCCGAATTCGAGCTCGTGGTGCCCGTCGGCGCTGAAACGTGTGCCGAGGCTCTTCGCGTACTCGAAAGCCTCGATATTGAGCAGCGCCTCGTGCGCTAGCTCAGCGGCGGCTTTGCGGTCCACCTTTCCGCTGTCGAGGCGGGGGAGGGAGCCCGTCGTCAGGACGCTGCGGGGAATTTCGTGCCGCGCGAAACCGGCATCGGTAAGGGCGGTCGCGACCGTCAGCTGCGCCTGGAGATCCGCCGTCCAGGTTTGGGTGGGCATCGCCCCCTCAACCTTTGGGACGGTGAGGGCCACAGCCATCTGGCCCCACTCCTTCGACTCGACGGGAACGACGAGAACTTCGCGAAACTCGCCCGTGCCCTCGAGTACGCGCTCAAGTGCCTGCGGAACGATTTTGCGCCCGCCCGAAATGATGACGTCATCCGCACGCCCCAGGATGGTGAGGCGCGTGAGACCAGTGGCCTTGTCGCGAGTGAGGCGTGCGAGGTCACTCGTGCGCAAGAGGCGCGTTGCGGCGAGCTCGGGTGTCGAAAAGAAGCGGCGGCGCGTATCGGCATCGTTGCCGTCGACATTCGTGAACGCGCCCGTCTCGTAGATATATCCGAGCGCGATCGACGGCCCCGTAATCATGAGCTGATCCTCATCGTTGACCTTGAGTTCGACCCCCTGGAGGGGGAGACCGTTGTAGACGCAGCCACCGGCGGTCTCACTCGAGCCGTAGGTCGTGACGATCCGTGCGCCGAGCTTTCGCGCGCGATCGAGGAGCTCAGGGGCAGTCGCGGCGCCGCCCACGAGGACCGCCTCGAAACGGGAGAGGGCGCGCGATACAGCAGCATCACCTGCTTCGGCCGCGCTCACGATTCGTTCGAGCTGCGTGGGAACGAAGGACGTGTAAAGCGGCAGGTCAGCAAGGGCCTGATCGCTGCGGACACGTGCGTTCCAGCGCTCCATTGCACCCGTCAGCACCGCCGCATCGAAATGACCCGAAAGATCCACGAGCGGCGCGAGTGCGCCAGGAAGCCCGTCGTGATCGTCGAGTCCCAGAAGTGTGCTTGCCACGCTCGCCCGAGCGATGACCTGCACGCCCGCGATGTGCGTGGGGGGAAGAAACAGCATCCAGGCACCGTGCGATCCGAACTCATAGGCCGTCGCGTGAATCGAGGCCTTGAGGCTCTGGATCGAGTGCGCGACAGACTTCGGCGTCCCGGTGGAACCGGAGGTCGGCACCACGAGGGCGATCTCGCGCGGATCGGGCTCACGTACCCCCGCGTTAGAACGCGCACACGTACAGCCCGCGCACGCGTTTTCGCGCGGTTTCGCGCATTCGAGCGGGCCGATCAGCTCAGGTCGCTCATGGGCGCCGAGCCAGAGGCGAGCGGTACCAGCGAGGGCCTCGCCGATGCCGCGCGCGTACTGAGCTTGCGAGCACACGGTCCCATCGAACGGGCCGGGCGTTAGCCACGGAAGCGACTCGCGGTCGGGGGTATGTGAGGTGCTCACGCGTGCTCCTTTCGGTGAAGAATGTCGATCCGACGCTTGCCGGCAACCGTCGGAACCCTAGCCCTGCGGGTGGGGGAAGGCCGACCAATCCGGCTCGCGCTTTTCGAGGAACGCGTCGCGCCCTTCGACCGCTTCATCGGTCATGTAGGCGAGGCGTGTGGCCTCACCCGCGAAAACCTGCTGGCCCATGAGGCCGTCGTCGGCGAGGTTGAAGGCGAACTTGAGCATGCGAATTGCCTGCGGGGATTTCGCGCCGATCACGCGGGCCATGCGCAGGGCCTCGTTTTCGAGCTCCTCGTGAGGCACGACGCGGTTGACGGCCCCCCAGTTGTAGGCATCCTCCGCCGAGTACTCCTCGGCGAGGAAGAAGATTTCGCGCGCGCGCTTCTGCCCGACCTGCTTCGCGAGGTACGCACTCCCGTAGCCGCCGTCGAAGCTGCCCACATTCGCGTCGGTCTGCTTGAAGCGCGCGTGTTCCCTACTCGCGATCGAGAGGTCGGCGACGACGTGCAGTGAGTGGCCACCGCCGGCAGCCCAGCCGTTGACCGCAGCGATCACGACCTTGCCCATCGTGCGGATGAGACGCTGAACTTCGAGGATGTGGAGGCGGCCTGCGCTTTCCGGGCGGATCGATTCGGCCGTGTCACCGTCGGCATACCGATACCCGCTGCGCGAGCGGATCCGCTGGTCCCCGCCCGAGCAGAACGCCCACACGCCGTCCTTGGGGGCGGGACCGTTGCCCGTAAGAATGATGACGCCCACGCTCGGGTCGAGGCGTGCGTGATCGAACGCGCGGTACAGCTCGTCGACCGTGTGCGGGCGAAAGGCATTGCGCACCTCGGGCCGGTCAAACGCGATGCGTACGGCGTTGAGATCCCGGCACTGTTCCTCGCCGTGCTCATCGCGCGTGCGCTCGACAGCGCGATGGTAGGTGATGTCCGTGAACGGTGCGGAGCCAAGTTCGGCCGCGTCGATGTCACGCCAACGATCGGGGTCGAACGTCGCTGATACGGGGGCGGGAAGTGGCGCTGCAGTCATGATGTCAAGTTTAAAGCTTCGTGTGAAAAGCGCGCCGTCGCAGGCCTGAAACCACCCAAGCGCTCGTGAAAAATGAGGCGTAGACTACATTAAGCAATCGGCATTGGCGCATGAGCGGCCTGCCGCCCTGCGCCGTGTCGCCCCACTAGTGCAAGTCCCAGTCATGGGCAGGGAGAGACATGAGCTCCGCACGCGAATGGCCGAACGAGCCATCCCATCCACTTACCGCCGAAGAAGCCCATCAGCTCAATTCGTGGTGGCGCGCCGCGAACTATCTTTCGGTGGGCCAGATCTACCTCATGAACAACCCGCTCCTGCGCGAACCTCTTTCGCGCGATGACGTGAAGCCGCGCCTTCTCGGTCACTGGGGCACTACCCCCGGGCTCACGTTCCTGTACGCGCACGCAAACCGCGCGATCAAACAGCGCGGCCTCAACGCGTTTTACGTGACGGGCCCAGGCCACGGCGGCCCGGGCCTCGTTGCCGCGAGCTACCTCGAAGGCACCTACACCGAGACCTACCCGGCCATCACGAAGGATGAGCGCGGCCTCAAGAAGCTCTTCACGCAGTTCTCGTTCCCCGGCGGTATCCCCTCGCACGTCGCCCCCGAAACTCCGGGCTCCATCCACGAGGGCGGTGAGCTCGGCTACGCGCTCTCGCACGCGTACGGTGCGGTGCTCGACAATCCCGACCAGATCGCCTTCACGATCGTGGGCGACGGCGAAGCCGAGACGGGCCCGCTCGCGACGAGCTGGCACTCGAACAAGTTCATCAACCCGAAGAACGATGGCGTTGTGCTGCCGATTCTCCACCTCAATGGGTACAAGATCGCGAATCCCACCGTTCTTGCGCGCATCAGCGAGGATGAGCTTCGCTCGCTCATGGTGGGCTACGGTCACACCCCTCTGTTCTTCGAAGGTGGCTTCGACGACGAGCCGATCGAAGAGACGCACAAGCGTTTCGCTGCGGTGCTCGACGAGGCGCTCGACATGATCGCCGACATTAAAAAGCGCGCCGCCGAAGGCGACATCGAGCGCCCGATGTGGCCGATGATCGTGTTCCGCACGCCGAAGGGCTGGACTGGTCCGAAGGAGATCGACGGGAAGAAAACCGAGGGCTCGTGGCGCAGCCACCAGGTGCCGCTCGCGAGCGCACGCGACACCGATCAGCACCTGAACGACCTGCGCGAATGGCTCGAGTCCTACAAGATCGAGGAGCTCGTCGACGAGGACGGCGCGTTCATCGACGAGGTCGTCGATGCTGCGCCGGAGGGGCTCAAGCGCATGAGCGCCAACCCGATCACGAACGGCGGCGAGGTCCTCCACGACCTCGTGCTCCCCGATTTTCGCGAGTACGGCGTTGACGTGCCTCATCACGGTGGAACGAATTCCGAGGCCACTCGCGTTCTTGGCACGTGGCTGCGCGACGTCGTCAAGAACAACATGCATAACTTCCGCGTGTTCGGCCCTGATGAAACTGCCTCGAACCGTCTCCAGGCGATCTATGAAGTCTCGGGAAAGCAGTGGAATGGCGAGTTCGAGGACCATGACGCCTCCGAGAATCTCGCGCAAGAGGGCCGCGTCATGGAGATGCTCTCCGAGCACCAGATGCAGGGCTGGCTCGAAGGCTACCTGCTGACTGGCCGCCACGGCCTTTTCTCGAGCTACGAGGCATTTATTCACATCGTCGATTCGATGGTGAACCAGCACGCCAAGTGGCTCAAGGTTACAAATGAGATCGAGTGGCGGCGCCCCATCGCCTCGCTCAACTACCTTCTGAGCTCGCACGTGTGGCGCCAGGACCACAACGGCTTTAGCCACCAGGATCCGGGCTTCATCGATCACGTGGTGAACAAGAAGAGCGAAGTTGTGCGCGTGTACCTTCCGCCGGACGCCAACACGCTGTTGTCGACGTACGATCACTGCTTGCGTTCGCGCCAGTACATCAACGTGGTCGTCGCCGGCAAGCAGCCGAACCCGAACTGGCTCACGATGGACGAGGCGATCGTGCACTGCACGCGCGGCATCGGCATTTGGGAGTGGGCAGGCACCGAGGTGAACGGTGAGGGCGTGGACGTCGTCCTCGGCTGCGCGGGCGATATCCCGACGATCGAGACTCTCGCGGCCGCGAAAATCCTCCGCGAGGAGATCCCCGAGCTGCGCGTGCGCGTTGTGAACGTCGTTGACCTCATGCGTCTCCAGCATGAGCGTGAGCACCCGCACGGTCTTTCCGAGAAGGACTTCGACGGCCTCTTCGGCAAGGACATCCCGGTCGTGTTTGCCTACCACGGTTACCCCTGGCTCATTCACCGCCTTGCCTACCGCCACGACCCGAACGCGCGCATCCACGTGCGCGGGTACAAGGAAGAGGGCACGACGACGACGCCGTTCGACATGCTCATGCGCAACGACATCGATCGTTTCCACCTCGTCATGGATGTGATCGACCACGTCGATTCGCTCGGTACGCGGTACGCGGGACTGCGCCAGCGCATGTCTGACGAGCGTATTCGCGCCCGGCAGTACGCGTTCACGCACGGCGCCGACATTCCCGAGGTCGCGAACTGGGTGTGGGACGATGAGCAGCACGATGCGGTTATCGCGAGCGAGGCCGTGAACGTGACGGGCGGCGACAACGAGTAGCTCCCCGCCACCTCCCCTTTCCTGAATTGCATAGAGGTCGTGGGGGTTTGCGAGGGGCGAGACCTCGCGGATAACCCCCACAACCCTTATGCAATCCGGGTGGCCCTTGTCCGCCTAGTCGCGCGAACGGAACCACCATTACCCCCAAAACTCCTATGCAATTCGAAGGACAGATCGAGCGCATCGAGATCGTGCGCATCCCCATGCGCACGCGCTTTCGCGGCATCGACGTGCGGGAGGCGGCCCTCCTGCTCGGCCCCGAAGGCTGGGGCGAGTTCTCGCCGTTTCTCGAATACGGCCCAGAGGAGGCCTCGGCCTGGCTCGCCGCCGCTCTCGAGCAGGCCACCCTTCCCTTCCCGGAGCCCCTGCGCCCCTGCATCCCCATCAATGCGACGATCCCCATCGTGAGCCCGGAGCGCGCGTACGCACTTGCCCGGTCGTTCGGCGCCACCACTGCGAAAGTGAAGGTGTCCGACGCTAGCTGCGCCCACAGCGATGATGTGGCGCGAGTCGCGGCCGTGCGGGAAGCCCTGGGCGATGAGGCCAGAATTAGGGTGGATGCGAACGCCTCGTGGGAGGTGTGCGAGGCGATCGAGAAGATTCGCGAACTCGATCGCGCGGCTGGCGGTCTCGAATACGTCGAGCAACCGTGCGCGAGCGTCCGCGAGCTTGCCGAGGTGAGGCGCGGCGTGCACGTGAAGATCGCCGCGGACGAATCGGTGCGCAAAGCCGACGATCCCCTCGCCGTGGCGCGCGCGAACGCCGCCGACATCCTCGTCATGAAGGCCCAGCCGCTCGGGGGAGTACGGCGCGCCCTCGCGCTTGCGGAGCAAGCGGGGCTTCCGGTTGTGGTCTCGAGCGCGCTCGAGACGTCGGTCGGCCTCAGCGCTGGTCTCGCGTTCGCGGCGGCCCTTCCTGAGCTCGAGCATGCGTGCGGGCTCGGCACGGCGAGACTCCTCGAAGGGGACGTGTGCGAGCGCCCGCTCGTGAGTGACGACGGCACGCTTCCCGCGGGGCGCATCGACGTGAGCGAGGAGTTCATTGAGAAGTACCGCGCGAGTGAGAGTCGCGCGCGCGAATGGCATGCGCGCATTTCCCAGGCAGCCGAGGTGCTCGAGGCGCGCACGCGGTAGCCCGGTAGGCTGGGGACATGCATATTTCTGCCCCGCCTCGTGCCGGTTCGGGCGCGCTTGAGGCCGCACACGCCCTTCTTTCCTCCCTCATCGCGTGCGGGCTTCGCCACCTCGTGCTTGCTCCCGGATCGCGCTCGGCTCCGCTCGCCTATGCAGCCAGTGCCCTCGCCGAGCGCACAAGCACGGCATTCGAGGTGCACGTGCGCCACGATGAGCGATCCGCGGCGTTTACGGCTCTCGGGCTTAGTCGAGCCGGTGAGCTGGCCGCCGTCGGAACGACGAGCGGAACCGCAACCGCACACCTTCTTGCTGCCGCCATGGAAGCCCACCACAGCGGTATCCCCCTCGTGCTGCTCACGGCCGATCGACCGGCCGAGCTACGTGGGACCGGGGCGAACCAAACGACGTACCAGACGGGGCTCTTTTCGCCGTTCACCGTGCTCAATGTCGACCTTCCAGCCCCCGGTGCCCACGAAGCGAGCCACACCGATGTTCGGCTTGCGGTCGACACGGCGGCGCGCGCGGCCCACGCCGCCCTCGAGTCTCCAGGGCCCGTGCACCTCAACCTCGGTTTTCGCGATCCGCTCGCGGCGACGTGGGCGACAGTCGAGCGTGTCGAGGAAGTACTCCGCATTCCCGAACACGCTGCTTCGGCGGACCGCGCCGGTGTTCCCCTTCGCGACCTGCCCGCCCGCACCGTGGTCGTCGCCGGCGACGGGTATGACTCCGGGCGCCGAGCCGCCGCGCTCGCCACACGCCTAGGCCTGCCGCTTTTCGCCGAACCGAGCAGCAATGCACGCACGTGCGCAGAGGTCCTCGTGCCCATGTACCCGGAGGCGATCGCGCACGTCATGGGCGCGGAAGCCCACGAGCTTCGACCGCGAACTGTCATCGTCGTGGGCCACCCCACGCTTTCTCGGCCCGTGATGCGGCAACTTCTCGGCGCGGGCGACACCGAGGTCATCCTCGAAAGCAGCCGCCTTGAATGGCCCGATGCGCCTCGCAACGCCTCGCGCATCATTCCCGTGATCGACGTCGAAACCTCGAGCCTCGCCGAGGAACAGCCGAGTTACCTCGACGCGTGGAAGGACCTCGGCAGGGAACTCGACGCGCGGGGCCGTGAGCGTCTCGCGCCGCAAGCCGTGGCCGCGCTCGCGGTATGGGAGGCATGCGCGCAGGACCGCGCCCCACTCGTACTCGGCGCGAGTTCCCTCATCCGCGACCTCGAACAGCACGCGGGATCGAATAGCGCGCGCGTGTACGCCAATCGCGGCCTCGCGGGAATCGACGGCACAGTGTCGATGGCGAGCGGCATTGCCCTCGCCGAACGGAATCGCACGCGCGTCCTCCTCGGCGATGTGAGCGCGATTCACGATCTCACGGGTTTTGTCATCGGCCCCACCGAGCGCGAGCCCGAACTCGACATTGTGATCGTGGACGACAATGGCGGGCGCATCTTCTCGGGCCTTGAGCATCAGGGGGCGCCGAGCTCGGTTCTCGAACGGTTTTTCACGACGCCTCATGGGATTGATTTGGCTTCGGCGATCGAGGGGCTCGGCGTTCAGGTTGACCGCTGTGCTCCCGGTGAACTCTCAGGGCGCCTGTCGACCGCCTCACACAACGCTCGCCGCCGGGTGTTTTTTGTGGATATCGGAAGCGAACGTTCAGGAAACGGGGTTTAGATCACGCCTATGAAGAAATCACCGTCGTGGCTTGCGACCGCCACCCTCGTCATCGTTGGCATGCTCCTCTCGTCGATCTTCACGATCGGCGCGACAACCGGCCTCGGTCTCATGTTCTGGGGAGCGCCCGGTGAGGCCTCGCGCAGCAAGGCGCAGTCGGGGACCCCGGCTGAAAGGGTCGGCCACGGTGGTGACGTTGTCGAGGACTCGTGGGTCGATACCGCCCGCGTTATCTCGCCGAGCACGGTTTCGATTCGCGTTGATACCGGCAACGGCGGTTCCGAAGGCACGGGCATTGTGTACGACGGCAAGGGCACGATCGTGACGAATGCGCACGTGGTCGCGGGCGCGATCCTCATTAACGTGACAACCTCCGATGGGCGGACGTTCGATGCGACCCTCATCGGTTCGGATGAAAGCACCGACATCGCACTCGTTCGCCTCTCCAACCCGCCGAAGGACCTCACCCCGGCGACGTTCGCGGATTCCTCCGCCCTTACGGTGGGGCAGGATGTCATGGCGATGGGCACGCCTCTCGGTCTCGCGAACACGGCGACGACCGGCATCGTTTCGGCGCTCAACCGTCCCGTTGTTACGCGCCCGGAGCGCAGCGAAAACCAAGACCCCTCGACCGCGTCGTACACGTCAGCGATCCAGACCGATGCCTCGGTGAACCCCGGTAACTCGGGCGGCCCGCTCGTCAACCGCGCCGGCGAGGTGATCGGCATTAACTCTTCGATCGCGTCGAACGCGTCGAAGAGCGAGGGAGCGGGGAGCATTGGCCTCGGGTTCGCGATCCCCTCAAACACCGTGAAGCTCATCGCGGAGCAGCTTGCGAAAAACGGCAAGGCCAAGCACGCGTTCCTCGGCGTGCGTATCAAGGACGGCGAGGCCAACACGGGGTCGGCCGTGGTTCAGGGCGCCCACGTCGTCGATGTGACTGCGGATAGCGCCGCGGCCAAGGCAGGAATCGCCAATGCGGATCTCGTGACGAAGGTCGACGACGTTCAGATCGGCTCCTCGTCAGCGCTGACCGCGTATGTTCGCAGTCTCGAGGTGGGCAGCACCCACACGTTTACCGTGCTGCGCGATGGGAAAGAGCGGACCGTCGATATCACGCTTCAGGGGAGCTAAGCGCCTCGAGGGCGCGCACGATCGGGCGGGTTTTGGCGAGCGCTTCTGCGTGCTCCGTGAGCGGATCGGAATCGCTCACGAGCCCGCCGCCCGCTTGCACTGTGAGCGTAGTGGCGCCCACGTGGGCCATGCGCAGGGCAATGGCAAGCTCGCCGTCGCCGTCCGCGCCGATCCAGCCAACGGGGGAGGCGTAGCCGGCGCGGTCAACGCGCTCGAGGCGCGCGATGACCTCGTTCGCGACCGAAAGTGGCGTGCCCGAGACGGCTGCGGACGGGTGCAGCGCCCCGGCGATCTCGAGAATCCCGAGGCCCTCGGGCGCGACGCCCCGAATGTCGGTCGCCAGGTGCTCGATTCCGGGCACATGCAGCACAAAGGGGCCTTCCGACGGCGCCAGGCGCACGCCGAGCCTTTCGAGCGGTTCGCGCACCGAGCGTGCTGCGAAATCGTGTTCGGAGCGCTCTTTGGGGTCGTGGAGGAACGTTTCTCGCTCCTCGGCGCTCAGTTCCTCGTCCCCGCTCACGGGCCGCGATCCCGCGAGAACGCGCGAGAACACGGTCGAGCCCTCTGTGCGCACGAGCATCTCGGGGGAGGCGCCCACAATGTCGTCGAGTGCGAATGTCCACGCGGTGGGGTAGCGGCGACTGAGCTGGGAGGCGAGCGCTGGCACGAGACTTGTCGCCTCGAGTGCGCCGAGGTCGATCTCGAATCGCTCCGAAAGCACGATCTTTTCGGCCACGCCGTCGTCAATCTCCTGGACGGCTTCTTTGACGAGCCCGCGGTAGGCCTCGCCCGAATGCGCGGGTCGCATTGCGCGAGGGGCAACCGTCGGGGACTTTCCGGCCTGAAAAAGCGCGAGGACCTGCTCGGCTGAGGTGGGGGAGGTTCCGACGGCTGCTTCGTTTTCGGTGCTCACGATCGTGAGGAAGGCGCAGCCGTCTACGGAGCCGAGCAGGTAGCGTGGAATCACGAGGCGTGAGGGGCGCGAGGATCCAGGGGAGTAGGAGAATGACGCGAAGGCGACGAGGCCGCTCCCGCGGAGATTGGCGAGGTCTTCTACCTCGGCATTGTCGCTCACGGCGCGAAACGCACGCGCGAGTGCATCGAAACGGTCGGCACCAGTGGCCTCGAGCCTTGCAGCCTCACCGATTCCGATGAGGCCCCCCGATCCGTGGAGCCATAGCGCGCTTGGGTCCTCCGGGATGCGCTCGGCGATGGTGACGGGGCTGTCAAGCTGGACCGATCGCACAGAAAAACGTGGGGGATCTACCGGGGGATGGGCGTCAGGGGCTAATAAGATGGGCATGATGTCCACATTATTGCGCACCGTTTGTTTTGCTCTCGCACCTACCGCGGTTTCTACGACCAGCCAGGGGCCGCGATGAGGCGAAATGACGCGACCCCAATCTTCCTCGGAGTCACGGCCGCCGCAATCGCTTTCACGATCAACCTTTCGATCGTCGCCGTCCCGGTGCTCGTTGCGCATGGCTTCAACACCCTTACCCAGGCGAGCACGCTCGATGCCGTGATTGTGTCGCTGTGCCTCGTCGTGCTCGGTCATGGTGGCGCGCTGTCGCTTAAGGATGTGGGGATCGATGGCACGGTGGTACTCCCGCCGCTTGGGCTGACGCTCGTGTTCGCGCTCGTGTGTGGCGCGACGATGCTGCGCACTGGTCGCTCATTGACACTCACGGAGACCTCGGGAGCTCTCAAACGCGGTGCGCTCACGGCGCTCGGGCTGATCCTTGCGGGCTTTGGAATTTCGTACGCGCTTATGGCGACAGTTGCCTCTCTGCTTGCCCGCACTCCGGGCGTTCAGCCCGTGACGGTGAGCGCTGGCGTGAGTGCACTCGCGCTTTCGGTGATCGCCGGTGCTGCCGGCCTCATGGCGTCGCTCGTGCGGCGCAAGAGCGGGACGGCGCCGCGCGTGGGGCTGCTCGCGCTCGTGCCGGAGAAGTACGCAGCGGCGCTGCGCTCGATCGGCGTGCTCGTACTTGGACTTTTCGGCGGCGCGACAGTTGCCCTAACGGTGTGGATGGTGATTCGCCGTGACGCGATTATTCACCTTCATCGGGGCCTCGAACCGGATTTTTTTGGCACGGTTGCGCTCGTGCTTGCGGCCCTTGCCTTCTTCCCCACCATGCTCGTGTGGATGGTGGCGTTCGTGAGCGCGGGGACGGTAACGCTCGGCCCTCACACGCACACGTCGTTCGAGGGATCGCTGACGGGGGTACTGCCCGCGTTCCCGATTCTCGGCGCGGTCCCTGAGCCGGGCCACTTTTCGCCGTGGGTGTGGGCCTTTCTTCTGATACCGATCTTCGCCTCGATCGCCGCCGCTGTAGTCCTTGCCCGTCAGACCCGTGACTTCGACGTTCGCGCAAAGGTCACGTCCTGGCTCACGTACGCGATCGGCGCCCTGATCGTTCTCGCGGTGCTGTTTTTGCTCGGAAGCGGGACAATCGGCACGGCTCAACTCGCGCACGTGGGCCCGCGGCTCACGACTCTCGTGCTTCCCGTGGCACTTCTCGTGTCCGTGCCTGCCGCTCTCATTGCGGGATGGAGCCAAACGGGTCTCGACACCTGGGTTTTCTCGCAGTTCCGCGCGGGGCGTGCCCGCGTGAGGGAGGGAGCGGCCGCTCTTCGCGCACGGGTTGAAGAAGCCGAATCGAAAGATGAGGGCGCGGAACGCGGTGAGAGTGACGCCGCCGAGAGCGTGGCGGACTCATCGAGCGAAGGCTCCGAGAGGAGCGTGGACTCGGGCGGTGAGGGCATCAAGGCTGACGCCGTTGAAGACACGCTCGAGCGTGAGGAGAAACCCGAGCGCGCAGTGAGCGACGCAGACGAGGGCGGCGAGGCGCAGAGCGCACCCTCCCCTTTGCGCGAGTCAGACTAGAGGTGCAGCCACTCGAGGATCGCGCCCGGCAGGTCCTTGCCGCACGATGACACTGCCGCGTTGGTGAGCGCGGAATCGAGGCACTCCTGGTACTGGGTCATCGGGCCGTAAAACACGAGCGAAACAAGCGCGAGACCGATGACCACGATTGAGGCGGGGATCCCGAAGGCTGCCGTGACACTCGCTGAACGCCGGGCTGGCGTCGGCCACGCCACAATCAAAAGGCGCACGAGGAACACGAGGGCGCCGATGCCCGCGGGGCCCGCGAGCAGGCTAAAGGGTAGGGGCAGGAGAGTCGCACCCCACGCGAGGATCATGCACGTCGCGGCAAGCAGGAGTGCACGAGAGAACGCTTGCTGACGCTCGGGGGTAAAGGCTGGCTGGTCCTGTTGAGGGTGGTTCGGTTCGGAAGTCACGAATTCCATTGTGCCGCATGGGCGCCTACCGAAACCTACACGCGCCCCAGGCACGGGCCCCGCTACTGTTAAGACATGAACGATTTCACGTGCGTCGTGTTCATTTCCGGAACGGGGAGCAATCTTCGAGCGATCCTTGAAGCAATCGAGAAAGGGGCGCTTGCTGGCGTGAAGGTCGCCGCCGTCATCGCCGACGTCGACGCCCCCGGGTTGAGCTTCGCGCGCGATCGCGGGATTCCCGCGCACGTTGTTCCGCTCGCCGATTACTCCACGCGCGAGGACTGGAACCGCGCACTCGTCGACTGCACCGCACATTACGCCCCCGACCTCGTCGTGCTCGCGGGGTTCATGCGTCTGCTCGGAGCCCCCATGCTCGAAGCCTTCCGGGGGCGCATCATCAACACTCACCCGGCGCTCCTTCCCGCTTTCCCGGGCGCCCACGGGGTGCGCGACGCCCTCAACTACGGCGTGAAGGTGACGGGTGCGACGGTCATCGACGTCGATGAAGGGGTCGATACCGGCGCAATCATCGATCAGCGTGCCCTCACCATTCGGCCGGGTGAAAGCGAAGAAGAGCTTCACGAGCGGATCAAGGTCATCGAACGCGAGATGCTCGTGGACGTCATCGCCCGCCGAGCCCGCAACGAATAAACGCCGCGACAGCTCAACGTCACATCGCGTTCACGCGAACGCGATAGGTTTAAAGGGCAAATCGCCCAATCACACCACGACGAAGGAGCCCCGCATGTCCAAGCGTGCCGTCACGCGCGCCCTGGTCTCTGTATACGACAAGACTGGTCTCATCGAGCTCGCGACCGGTCTCCATGCGAACGGCGTCGAGATCGTTTCGACCGGCTCCACCGCGAAGGCGATCGCCGAGGCAGGAATCCCCGTGACGGCCGTGGAGAACGTGACGGGCTTTCCCGAAATTCTCGACGGCCGCGTGAAAACCCTCCACCCGAAGATCCACGGTGGTCTTCTCGCCGACCGCAACAAGCCTTCGCACGTCGCCGCGCTCGAGGAGCATGCGATCGCCCCGATCGACCTGCTCGTGTGCAACCTCTATCCCTTCGAGGACACCGTCGCGAGCGGCGCATCGTTCGACGACATCGTCGAAAAGATCGACATTGGCGGCCCCGCAATGGTGCGCAGTGCCGCAAAGAACTTCTCCACGTGCGCCGTGGTGACAAGCATCGAACAGTACGACCTGGTCGAAGGAGCCGTCGCCGACGGTGGCTTCACACGCGAAGAACGCCTCGTTCTGGCCGCAGACGCCTTCTCGCGCATCGCCGAATACGACGCCGCTATCGAGGAGTGGATGGCGGACCGTGCCGACGAAGCCCTCGGCGTCGATCCTGAAGACGAGGACCTCACGCCGCTTCGCTACGGCGAAAACTCGCATCAGAAGGCCTTCCTTGATTCGAGCCGTTCGCTGTTCGAGGATTCGACGACCCTCGCCGAGGCGGAACCGCTTGGCGGCAAGGCGATGAGCTACAACAACTATGTCGATGCCGATGCCGCGCTGCGCGCTGCCTTCGACCACCCCGAGCCGTGCGTCGCGATCATCAAGCACAACAACCCGTGCGGCATTGCCATCGCCTCCGAAGATGCCGACATCGCCGATGCCTACACGAAGGCCCACGCAACCGACCCGGTATCCGCCTTCGGTGGCGTGATCGCCGCGAACCGCCCCGTGAGCCTCGACATGGCACAGCGCGTCAGCGAGGTCTTCACCGAGGTCATCGTCGCCCCCGGCTACGAGGACGGCGCACTCGACGCTCTCAAAGCGAAGAAAAACCTGCGCATCCTCGAGATCTCCGGTGCGCCCCGCACTGATTCCACCCTCGACGGCCGCGAGATTTGGGGCGGCGTGCTCTACCAGGAGCCCGACCGCTACCAGGCACCGGGCGACGACCCCGCGAACTGGGAGCTCGTGTGCGGTGAGCCGGCCTCGGCCGCAACCCTCGCCGACCTCGCCTTCGCGTGGCGCGCCGTGCGGGCCCCCCGTTCTAACGCGATCCTGCTCGCGAAAGATGGCGCGGCCGTGGGCGTAGGCATGGGTCAGGTGAACCGCGTTGACGCGTGCCGCCTTGCGGTGGAGCGCGCCAACACCCTCGGCGGCGAGGGCGAGGAGCGCGCACGCGGTGCGGTGGCGGCTTCCGACGCTTTCTTCCCCTTCGCTGACGGCCCTGAACAACTCATCGACGCGGGCGTGAGCGCCATCGTGCAGCCCGGAGGGTCGATCCGCGATAAGGAGGTGATCGAGGCATGCAAGAGCGCGGGAATCACCATGTACATGACGGGAACTCGCCACTTCGCGCACTGATCGCCTTTATCGCGCGGATTTTTGGCAAGCGCACCGAAGCAGAGCAGCCGTCGGAACCTTCCATCGACCCCGCCCCGGCGCCAGTCGATCCCAGCCCTGAGACCCCAATCCCCGCCCCCACGAGCGAAAGACGAGCGATGAAAAAAGGCAAGAAAGCCCCCGTGCCCGAACTCGATCTCAACGGCGAACTGCCGCACAGCAGCAACCTTCGCGAATTTATCGAGCACCTTCGCGAACTCGGCTATACCGTTGCCGATGGCCACTCGCCCGATCCTGACCTGATCGACCCGCATGGCAACCCCGTGTACACGTGGCAGGAGGGCTACCCCTACGAGACACGCATGGAGCGCGACGAGTACGAGCGCGAGAAGTATTTCCTTCAGGTCGAGCTGCTCAAGCTCCAGTACTGGCTCGAGGACGCGAAGAAGAAAGCGATCATCATTTTTGAGGGGCGCGATGCTGCCGGTAAGGGCGGTACGATCAAGCGCTTCACCGAACACCTCAACCCGCGCATGGCGCGCGTCGTCGCCCTCAACAAGCCGACCGAGCGAGAGAAGGGCCAGTGGTACTTCCAGCGCTACGTCGAGCATCTGCCGACCGAAGGCGAGATGGTGCTGTTCGACCGCTCGTGGTACAACCGCGCCGGTGTCGAGCGCGTCATGGGCTTCGCGAGCGATGAGGAATACGAAACCTTCATGAATCAAGTGCCGCACTTCGAGCGCATGCTCGTCGACTCGGGCATCCACGTCACGAAGTTCTGGTTCTCGGTCTCGCAAAAGGAGCAGCGCACCCGCTTCGCGATCCGCCAGCTCGATCCGGTCCGCCAATGGAAGCTTTCGCCCATGGACCTCGAATCGCTCGACCGCTGGGAGGCGTACGGTGCGGCAAAGGAAGAAATGTTCCGCCGCACCGACAAGAAGTATGCGCCGTGGACGATCATCCGCTCGAACGACAAGAAGCGCGCTCGCATCAACGCGATGAAGTACTTCCTCTCGCAGTTCGAATACGAGGGGAAGGACCACGAGGTCGTCGGCACGCCCGATCCGCTGCTCGTGATGCGCGGCAAGAACGAAGAGGCCGACGAATAGCCCGCTAAGCGGGGGCGGCCCGAGCTAAAGCTCGAGGTCGTCCTCGGCGATCGGGTCAGAACTGTCGAGCGCGGGGATCGCCCCCGTTGCGGTCGCCCTGTACGGCTGGGTCATGCGAGCCGGCGTCAGGATCTCATCGAGGTGCCCCTCGCTCACGAGGCCGCGCTCGAGTACGATCTCGCGCACCGACTTGCCCGTGTGGAGGGCCTGCGAGGCAATTTCCGAGGACGCCGAGTAGCCGATTACGGGCACGAGCGCCGTGACAATCCCGATCGAGTGCTCGAGGTTGCCCGCGAGAACGTCCTCGTTCACGGTGATGCCCTCGATGCAGCGCGTCGTCAGTGTGCGCATTGCTCGGGTCATGATGCGGGTCGACGTGAGGATGTTGTAGGCGATCACCGGCTCGAAGGCATTGAGCTGAAGCTGTCCGCTTTCAGCGGCGAGTGTGACCGTGAGGTCGTTTCCGATCACCTGGAACGCCACTTGATTGACGACCTCCGGGATCACGGGATTGACCTTGCCCGGCATGATGGAGCTGCCCGGCTGGACCGCGGGAAGGTTGATCTCATTGAAACCTGCGCGAGGGCCGGAGGAGAGCAGACGCAGGTCGTTGCAGATCTTCGAGACTTTGACCGCGATCCGCTTGAGCACGCCCGAAAATGTGACGAACGCGCCCGTGTCGCTCGTGGCCTCCACGAGGTCGGCGGCGAGCGTGAACTCCGTTCCCGTGATCCGCGTGAGCTCCTCGACGACGAGCGAGGCATACTTCGGGTCGGTCGTAATGCCCGTGCCGATCGCGGTCGCACCCATGTTGATTTCCCGGAAGAATCGGGCGGTTCGCGTGAGACGTTCGACGTCCTCGCTCACTGTCGTCGCCCATGCGTGGAACTCCTGCCCCACGGTCATCGGGACAGCGTCCTGCATTTGCGTGCGCCCCATTTTGAGTACGTGCTCGAACTCGTCACCTTTGGCGCGCAGCGCCTCGATCAGGCCCTGCATCGCGTCGGCAAGATCGGGGAAGCTCAAGAGGATCGCGAGGCGCACCGCCGTTGGGTAGACGTCGTTGGTGGACTGCCCGAAGTTCACGTCGTTGTTCGGGTGGAGGTATTCGTACTCGCCCCGTTCGTGACCGAGAATTTCGAGGCCGCGGTTCGCGATGACCTCGTTGGCGTTCATGTTGGTGCTCGTGCCCGCGCCGCCCTGGATGAGGTCGACGACGAAGTGCTCGTGATGCTCTCCGTTTTCGATCTCGGTGCAAGCCTGGGCGATCGCATCGGCCTTGGTCTTTTCGAGGCCGCCGAGTCGCTGGTTGGTGCGGGCCGCTGCGTGCTTGACATACGCGAGTGCCGTGACGAGCGAGGGGAAGTGGTTCAGGCGGAAATCGGAAATGCGAAAGTTCTCGAGCGCCCTGAGGGTTTGGACCCCGTAGAGGGCGTCGACTGGTACCTCGCGGTCTCCGAGGAGGTCATGCTCGATGCGCACGGCGGTCATATTGTGGTTCACGTCCTTGTGGTGGGTTGGTAGCGGTAGTGCGTCGTTGCGTTGCACGGGGTGCGACACCACTAGCGTAACCACGTCGGGCTACGATGGTTGTGTGAATCGATCGCCCTATTCCCTCGGCGCCGCCGTGCACCGCCAGCGACTTTTGCTGGTGACGCTGGGCATTGTCTTTTTCGTGGTGCTACCGATCGGGGTCTTTTTTTCTGTCCCGACCGCCGGATACGCGCTCTCGGCGCTGCTGTTTGCTCTCGCCGTGGTGCGGCTCATCCTGCCCGTGGATGCTCTCGGAGCGCTCGTGGTGAGGCGCCGGTCGATCGATGTCGCGACGATTCTCATCCTCGCCGTTCTCGTTTGCGCGCTCTCCTCAAGCCCCGGTCTCTGAGCGGTGGATTAGTCGCCGAAATCGACGCGCCCAGTGTCGAGGTTGTACATCGCGTGGGCAAGTGCGAGCTCGCCCGACTCGTGCGCCGCGCGTATGAGCGGGGACCGCGCGCACACTTCCACTTTCGCCGCGGCGGCATTCACGGCAGCGGCGTCCGTGGGCGCGTCTGCCCCGGAAAGGGGAGGTTCTCCGACGGTGTCGTGGCGAGCGTCGGACCCCAAACGCCGCGAAATCTGCTCGGCAAGCGCATTGAGGTGTCCCGGGAGAAGGGCGAGCGACGTTCCGCTGGCGCGCTCTTCCATGAGGGATTCGGCCGCGGCGACAGCCCCGCAGTTGTCGTGGCCGAGGACGAGGATCAGCGGAACAGCGAGCTTATGCACCGCGAATTCCAGCGAGGCAAGGACCGCGTTTTCCACCATCTGTCCAGCGGAACGCACAACAAATAGATCGCCGAGCCCGCAGTCGAACACAATCTCGGGCGGGACACGCGAATCGGCGCACGCGAGGATCGCCGCGAACGGTGCTTGACCCGAGGACAGGTCGAGGCGTCGATCCTCGTCGCTATTCGGGTGACGGGTCGTTCCGCTCGCAAATCGAGCGTTGCCTTCGCGCAGGCGTGCGAGTGCAGCGCGAGCGTCGATCGATGTGTGTGTCATTCGCTGATCCTTTCCGTGCACGGCCTGCGAGCGTGTGCCACGATATGAGTGTGAGCACTTCCCTTACCCGTCTGCACCAGGTATTCGAACTCGCCATGCGCATTGGCGAGGTCATGATTTCCAACGGTGCCGCGGCGGCCGACGTGACCGCGACAATGCTACGCGTGACGGCCTCCTCCGGCATTCGAAATGTGTCGGTGCAGACGACTCTCACGGAAGTGTCGGTCTCCTACTACCCGGACACGCAGTCGGCACCGTTCACGCGCATCAGCACCGCGAGCGGCTACACGTACGACTTCACGAAACTCGACCGCGTCGACGAGATCACCACGAAATACGTGAAGGGCGAGATGGATCTTCACGAGGCGCTCCTCGCGGTTGATCGCGTGCGCTCAATGAAGCGGTATTACGGGCCGATCGTGACTACCCTCGCGTGGGTGCTCATGGGTGGCGCGTGCGCGATGTTCTTCGGCGCGGGGATTCTCGTGACAGCCTTTGCGGCTTTCGCGGCGGGCGTGTTGTGGCAGGTCTACATTCTGTTCGACAAGCTGCGGCTTCCCGTGTTTTATGCGCAAATCGCGGGGGGATTCATCGTGGTGCTCATTTCCCTCGTCGTGAACTGGCTGGACCCGACGGCGAATTCGTCGCTCGTCGTTGTCGCGTGTCTCGTCATGGTGCTTGCGGGCTCGACGTCGGTCGGGGCGATGCAGGATGCGATCACGGGATGGTACGTGACTGCCGCGGGGCGAGTGCTCGAGACGTTCATGCTGACCGTGGGCGCTGTCATCGGTATTCGTGGCGGCATGCTCATCGCCGAGTGGGTCGGCGCGGACATCTCGATCACGTCGACGATTCCAGCCACCCTGATTTCGACGCTCCTCGTGGCGATTGCGGGAGCGTTTATCGGGCTCGGTTTCGCCGTAGGTTTTCAAGTCCCGCCGCGGCTTTTGCACTGGGTGACGCTCCTGCCGGGCTTCACGGCAACGACATCGTTCCTCATCGAGGTAGCGGGTCTCGAGCGCGCGTGGGCTACCGGCATTACCGCGTTCTTCACGGGCGTGTTCGCGGTCGCCATTTCGCAACACGCAAAGGCATACGTGAACATCCTCATCGCGCCCGCGATCATCACGATGGTGCCTGGCTCGGTTATTTATCGAGGCCTCCTGGGACTGAGCGACGGAAGCAATACGGGTGCCGGCTATCTCTTGCTGGCGTGCGAGATCGCTATTGCGATTTCGGCGGGCGTGATCCTCGGTGAGCTCGTTGCGAGCCGCGCGGTGACGCTCCTTGCGAGCGGGCGCGTGCGCGTGCCGGCAATTTCACAGCCGTTTAGCACGAATCGGCGCCGCCGCATGGTGACCTTTAGGCGTCGCCGTAAGCCGGGCGCTCTCACCACGGCGATTCCAGTCGTTCACCTCGATCCCGGTGAACTCGACCCCACGATCGATCTTGAGGCCGGCCCGGAATGGCGCGAGGACGTCGACAACCTCCAGCCGGAAGTGCGCGAATCGGGATTCGAGATTGTTGAAATGGACCCCGAAGACGTCGAGATGCCGGCCATCCGCTCCGACGAGAGCGCAGATGAGGACATGAGTAGCGTCAGGCACCTCTAGACTTGAGGCATGACTGAACTGCATGCTGCTCCCCGTGACGTTGAGGCAATCGACAAGGCTGCTCGCGAGTTTCGCGAGGCCTTTGGCGGCGATCCGGAAGGCGTGTTTTCTGCGCCCGGCCGAGTGAACATCATCGGTGAGCACGTCGATTATCAGCAGGGGTTGTGCGTCCCGATGGCGATCTCGCATCGCTGCTTCGTCGCGGCACGCCGCACTGACGCGGGCGTCGTGCGGATGCGGTCCGTGCAGTCAGGCGAGACGGTCGAGGCGCCCGTTGCGACTCTCGCCCCGGGGGCCGTCGAAGGCTGGGCTTCATACGTCGCGGGGGTCGTGTGGGCGTTCGCGGAACACTTCGAGGACGAAACGCCGTGCGGCTTCGACCTCTTGATCGATGGCTACGTTCCCCTCGGCGCCGGCCTCAGTTCGAGCGCAGCTCTCGAATGCGCGGTCGCGGCCGCGATCGATGAGCTGTGCGAGCTCGGGACTACTCCCCACGACCGTATTCGCGCGGCGATCAAGGCGGAAACGCAGTTCGCTGGTGCGGCAACCGGCGGGCTCGATCAGTCGGCCTCGATCCTGTGCGAGGAAGGGCACGCCATCGTACTCGATTGCCGAGACTTTTCGACGACGTCTGTCCCGTGGGATCTCGCGGGACAGGGCCTCGAGCTGCTCATTATCGATACGCGGGCTCCTCACAGCCTCGTGGGTGGCGAGTACGCGCAGCGCAGGGCGCAAGCGGAGGCGGGGGCGCGTGCGCTCGGCGTGGACAGTCTGCGTGACGTGCCATTCGAGCGGGCTTTGGACGCTTGCGGGGGCCTTACCGATCCCGTCGTGCAAAAGCGTAGTCGCCACATCATTCACGAGATCGAGCGAGTGCGCGAGTTTGCCGCGGCGCTCGAGGCGGGCTCGATCCGCGACAACCTCGAGAAGATTGCCGGCCTGCTCAACGCCTCGCACGATTCACTACGCGACGATTACGAGGTCACCGTTCCCGAGCTCGACGTCGCCGTCGATGCAGCGCGCGCGGCGGGGGCGCACGGTGCGCGCATGACCGGCGGCGGCTTTGGCGGGAGCGTGATCGCTCTCGTCGATGCGGACAGGGTGGAGGCCGTCGCGGGCGCGGTGGCACGCGCATTCGCCGAGCACTCGTTCACCGCCCCGGCGTTCTTCCTCGCAACGCCGAGCCGCGGCGCGGGCCGAGACCGCTAAGACGCGCTCAAGCCGCGCCTTCGTACCACTCGCGCACGCGTTCGAGCTGCGCTGCCTTGTGCGCGTCGCTCATGCGCGAGGCGCGGATTGATCCGGCGGCGAGGTCGGCGATTTCTCGGTCGCTCATGCCCATTGCGCGCACGGCTTCGTATTGGGCGAGAAGGCGCGAACCGAAAAGGAGCGGGTCGTCCGCGCCGAGGGCGATCGTGGCACCGGAGCGTGCGAGCTGCGGTACGGGCACATCGCCGATATCGCCATACACGCCGAGGGAAACGTTCGACGCCGGGCACACTTCGAGGGCAATGTCGCGCTCCACGAGTGTGTCGAGCAGTCGAGGATCCTCGATCGCGCGCACGCCGTGGCCGAGGCGGGTGGGCCTCAACGCCTCGACGACCTCGTGGATGTGCGGCGGGCCGAGGAGCTCGCCGCCGTGGGGCATCGCGGCGAGGCCCCCGTTGTGGGCAATTCTGAACGCACCCGCAAACGCACTCGTATCCCCGCGCCGCTCGTCGTTGGACAGACCGAATCCGATCACGGTCCCCGCATGCTTGACGGCAAGGCGGGCGAGGATGCGGGCATCGAGCGGGTGGCGCATGCGGCTCGCCGCGACGATGATCCCCATGGAGATTCCGAGGTCGCGCTCGATCGCGCGGGCTTCGTCCACGATGATCTCGATTGCGGGGGTAATGCCGCCCACGAACGGTGCGTAACTTGTGGGATCAATTTGCAGCTCGAGCCGTACGGAGCCCTCGGCGAGATCATCCTCGGCGGCCTCGCGAAGGAGGCGGCGCATAATCGTCTCGCTGTTGACGACGGTGCGTGCGGCGTCGTAGAAGCGCTGGAAACGGAACCAGCCGCGCGCGCTCGGCTCGACCTTGAGCGCGGTCTGTTCCGTGAGCGTGCGCGGCAACCGCAACTTCTGCGCGGCCGCGAGCTCCTGCAACGTGTCGTGACGCATCGAGCCCGTGAAGTGCAGGTGCAGGTGCGCCTTTGGCAGCGCGCGCAGGTCTCGCGTGCCTTCGCGATCGGGGTGTGGATTTCCGACGCTTGCCATGGCCTAGCCGAGCACTTTCTGAAGTCGAGAAACGCCCTTCGCCAGGTCGGCGTCGGAAAGCGCATAGCTGAGGCGGAGGTGACCGGGTGCATCGAAAGCCTCCCCGGGCACGAGTGCAACCTTGGCGCGCTCGAGGATGAGTGCGGCGAGTTCGGCCGACGTGGTGACGCGCGTGCCGTCGATCTCGCGCCCCAGAAGGCCCGTGACATCGGGGAAGGCGTAGAACGCCCCGCGAGGAGTCGGCAGCGTGAGACCTTCGATCTCGCTGAGCATGTCGACCATCGTGCGGCGTCGCCGATCGAACGCTTCACGCATTGTGTCGAGCGGTTCGGTGGGGCCCGTCAGCGCGGCGATGGCGGCGCGCTGGGCAACGTTGTTGACGTTCGAGGTCAGGTGGCTTTGGAGCCGCGCAACGCCCTGGGCGATGTCCGGCGGAGCGATCAACCAGCCGACGCGCCAGCCGGTCATGGCGAACGTCTTGGCGACGCCGTTGACGAGGATCGTGCGATCCTCGAGCTCGGGCACCACGTCAAGGATCGAATGGAACGTCGCGCCGTCATAGACAAGGTGCTGGTAAATCTCATCGGAGAGCACCCACAGATCGTTCTCGAGTGCCCAACGCCCGAACTCTTCCACCTGAGCGCGGCTCATGACCGCCCCCGTAGGGTTCGACGGTGAACACAGCAGCACGACCTTCGAACGCGGCGTGCGGGCGGCCTCGAGCTGCTCGATCGAGGGGATATAGCCCTGGTCGGCGCCCGCGCGCACGGCGACGGGAACTCCGCCCGCAAGCCGAACTGCCTCCGGATACGTTGTCCAGTAGGGCGCTGGCAGGATGGCTTCATCGCCCGGATCGAGGAGCGCTGCGAGTGCTTCGTATACGGCCTGCTTCCCGCCGTTGGTGACGATGATGCGTGAGGCATCGACGCGAACGCGGTCGCTCTCAAAGGTCTGGTGCGCGATCGCCTCCTTGAGCTCTGGAAGGCCGGTCGCGGGGGAGTAGCGGTGATTCTTTGGATCGCGAGCGGCGGCGATCGCAGCTTCGACGATGTGTTCGGGCGTGGGGAAATCCGGCTCGCCAGCGCCGAAGCCTATGACGTCTTCTCCTTGCGCGGCGAGAGCCTTCGCCTTCGCGTCAACGGCGAGAGTGGCCGACTCAGCGATCGATGTGAGGCGCGCAGAAAGGCGCCGTTCGTGCGGTGTGGAGGTGGAGTCATCGAAGCTCATAGATTCGATCTTGTCAGAAAAAGCAGAGCGTCGCGTGAAACCCGTGCGTCACGCGCCCGCAAAGGACGCTAGCGCCTGATTCAAGCCGAGTGCGTCACACAATCGCGATAAGGGCCCTCGTGACTAGACCGCGGCGTTCAATTGCCCTATGATCGTATCTGGCCCTTTTTGAGGGCTTCGCTCCTCGGGCAGTGCTCGTGAAGCACAGGGCAGTGGCGCAATTGGTAGCGCAACGGTCTCCAAAACCGTAGGTTGCAGGTTCGAGTCCTGTCTGCCCTGCTTTTTCTTTAAGCGGTAATCCCCAGCGCCCGATCGACACGTTGCCGACGTCGAGATGGAGAAGGAAAACGATGAGCGTTCACCCCGAGACCGACCCCACTCGTGGCGACTTCGAGCAAGAGTCGACCATCGGCACGAAGAACCCCTTCAAGGCGTGCTGGATCTTCCTCCAGCAGGTTTTCACGGAACTGCGCAAGGTTGTCACGCCGACCGGTCGCGAAATGGTCACCTACACGATTGCGGTTGTCGCGTTCGTCGTGTTCATGATCCTTCTCGTGTTCGGCATGGACTTCGTGTTCGGCTCGCTCACGCGCGCACTGTTCACGGCGCACTGAGATTTTCGAGAGTAAGGAAACGATACTCGTGGCAGAAGATATGCACGACGACCTCGCAAACGAGGCCCTCGACACCACCCCGGAAGTGGCCGACGCCCCCGAGAGCGGCGAAGCTCCCGAAAACGCAGCGCACGCGGAGGAAGCCGAGGGCGCAGAGGCCCCCGTCGTTCTCGACGAAAACTCGGAGAGCGCGGTTGAGGATCCGGTTGTGGCCCTCAAGCGTCACCTGCGTTCCGCACCCGGCGAGTGGTACGTCATCCACTCCTACTCGGGTCACGAAAATCGTGTGAAGACCCAGCTGCTCACGCGCACCGAAACGCAGGACATGGAGGATTACATCTTCCAGGTCGAGGTGCCCATGGAGGATGCGACCGAGGTCAAGAACGGTCAAAAGAAGATCGTGCGCCGCGTGCGCATTCCCGGCTACGTGTACGTGCGCATGGATCTCACCGAAGCTTCGTGGCGAGTGGTGCGTGACACCCCGGGCGTGACCGGCTTTGTGGGAAACAGCACCGATCCTGTACCTCTCTCGTTCGATGAGATTTACTCTCTGTTGGCGCCGTCGGTCAACCTCCCCGAGAAGAAGAAGTCCTCTTCTTCCAAGGCCAAGGAAAAGGCCATCCCGGCGTTCGAGGTGGGCGAGTCCGTCACCGTCATGGACGGCCCCTTCGAAACGATGCCCGCCACGATCGCGGACATCGACAACACCAACCAGAAACTTCGGGTTCTCGTGTCGATCTTCGGCCGCGAGACCCCGCTCGAGTTGGGCTTCGAGCAGGTCGCCAAGATCTGAAAACGCCCGCCCGCACTCGCGGGACCGTAGTGGGAGGGTGCCGAACGGTATCCGCCCGAACCACGACAAGAAGGAAGAGCAATGGCTCCCAAGAAAAAGGTCGCGAGCATTATCAAGCTCCAGATCCAGGCTGGACAGGCGACGCCTGCTCCGCCGATCGGCCCGGCACTCGGTGCCGCCGGTGTGAACATCGTTGAGTTCACCAAGGCCTACAACGCCGCCACCGAAAGCCAGCGCGGCAACATCGTCCCGGTTGAGATCACCGTGTACGAGGATCGCTCGTTCACGTTCATCACCAAGACTCCGCCCGCTGCACGCCTCCTCCTCAAGGCCGCAGGCCTTGACAAGGGCTCACCCGTGCCCCACACCCAGAAGGTGGGCAAGGTGACCATGGAGCAGGTCAAGGAGATCGCGCAGACCAAGATGCCCGATCTCAACGCAAACGATATTGACGCCGCCGCGAAGATCGTGGCTGGAACCGCGCGTTCCATGGGCATCACGGTGGAGGGCTGATCCAAATGGCAAAGAAATCAAAGGCATTCCAGGACGCCGCCGCACTCATTGAGGAAGGTCGCCACTACGCGCCCCTCGATGCCGTGCGCATCGTCAAGAAGTCCGGTTCCAAGAAGACCGACTCGACCGTTGAGGTCGCCATGCGCCTGAGCGTTGACCCCCGCAAGGCGGACCAGATGGTGCGCGGCACCGTCAACCTCCCGCACGGCACCGGTAAGACCGCCCGCGTCATCGTGTTCGCGACCGGCCCCCAGGCCGAGGCAGCACGCGCCGCAGGCGCCGACGAGGTCGGCGACGACGACCTCATCGAGAAAGTTGCAGGCGGCTGGACCGACTTCGACACCGCCGTGGCAACCCCGAACCTCATGGGTAAGGTGGGCCGCCTTGGCCGCGTGCTCGGTCCCCGTGGCCTCATGCCGAACCCCAAGACCGGCACCGTCACGATGGACACCGCGAAGGCTGTCAGCGACATCAAGGGCGGCAAGATCGACTTCCGCGTTGACCGTGCTGCCAACCTTCACTTCATCATCGGCAAGGCCTCGTTCACCGAGAAGCAGCTCGTGGAGAACTACGTTGCAGCTCTCGAGGAGATCCTGCGCCTCAAGCCGGCGAGCTCGAAGGGCCGCTACATCTCGAAGGTCACGATGTCCACGACCTTCGGTCCCGGTGTTCCGATCGACGTGAACCGTACGCGCAACCTCACCGAGGAGACCGACGAGGCCTGAGCCTCGAAGCTCCCGGAGAGCACAGCATAAAAGAGTGGGCCCCGCGCAATGCGCGGGGCCCACTCTCGTATAGGAGGGTGCGATTACTTCGCGACCTTCACGCCAACCTCACGCGCTCCACTGAGCTCGCGCTGATCGACGTCGTCCATCTTCGACTGCACCCAGGGGGCAATCAAGAACATAATGATCGCCACGACGACGGTCACGGCACCGAGGCCGTAGTAGTACACGGCGTCACCGAGGTTTGCCCTCTTCACCTGGTCGATAATCACCGACGTGAGACCCATGCCGACGCTCGGCGCAAGGTACCAAAGGGTCATGGTTTGCGAGGCAAACTGCTTCGGTGCGAGCTTGGTCGTCACCGAGAGGCCCACGGGGTTCATGCACAGCTCGGCAACCGTCTGCACGACGAACACGAGGCCCAGGTACCAGAACGGGGCGAGCATGCCCGCACCCGGCCACGTTCCGAAGCCGTAGCCCATGAGCAATGCCGACAGCGCGATGATGACGAGAGAAAGTGCGAACTTTGCGGCCGTGTTCGGGAACTTGCCCTTGCGGCGTGTGAAGATCCACGCGATCACCGGCGAGAGCAAGAGCACCGCGGCGGGGTTGATGGACTGGTAAACCTCGGGGGAGAGGTTCAGTGCGCCGATCGTGCGGTCCGTGTTGTTCTCGGCGAAGAAGGCCATCTTGCCGGCAGCCTGCTCGAAGATCACGACGAACAGAATCTGGCCAACCCAGAGGGGCAGGAATGCGCCGAGGTGCGTGCGCTCCTGTGCGGTGACCTTCGGACTCTTGAACATCGTGAGGAAGTAGTAGGCGCTCATGATCAGAGCGAAGGTGAACAGCGAGTAGGCGATCGCCGAGTGAAGCTCGCCGAGGAGAGCATTGAAACCGAGCACCAGGAGCGTCGCGACGACGACAATGCCGAGGCCGCCGAGGGCGAGACGCGCGCCTTCACCCTTCTGGAGCGGGTTCGGGATGCGGTAGGCGAACTCGCCGAGCTTGTGGCGGCCGTAGAAGAACGACACGAGTGCAAGCGCCATGCCGACGGCAGCGGCGAGGAAGCCGACGTGGTAGCCGAAGTGGCCGCGCAGGAAGCCTACGATCAGCGGGGCAACGAGCGAGCCGACGTTCACCGACATGTAGAAGTACTGGAAGCCAGCATCGCGCCTCGGGTCGTCCTCATCGTAGAGGCCGCCCACGATTGTCGCGAGGTTCGGTTTGATGAGGCCCGTACCAATAGCGATGCAGATCAGGCCCGACCATGAGGTGATCGCGGCCGGGAACGCGAGCAGCACGTGGCCGAGCATGATGACCGATCCACCGATGAGGCCAGAAATCCACGGGCCGAGGATACGGTCAGCGATGATGCCGCCCGGAATGGTCATGAGGAGAACGGCAGCGCCGTAGGCGGAGACGATGACCTGGCCCGCGGTATCCGAAAGGCCGAGGCCCTGGTTGGCGGCGACGTCGGTGAGGAAGTACAGCAGGATCGCGCGCATGCCGAACCAGCTGAAGCGCTCCCACATCTCGACCTGGAGCATCCAGGGCAGGCCGCCCGGGTGGCCAATGAAGGACTTATCGTTCTTGGAGGGCCCCGTGCGTAGTTTTGAGGGCCGGTACTTGTATACCGCTGAATCTTGTGCGGTCGGATTGGTCGTCATCGATAAATCCTTGCTGTGTCGTTCCTATCAATCGCGTATCGCGGGGGCCAACCGGCGCACGGTGTGTGGCCGGGCTGCGCGGGATATGCGCCACACCCATGACATCAGACGAACGGGACGCCCGCAGGCTCAGGAGACGGGTGCAGGAGACGTAGTTTTATGCGTAATCCGGTTGCCCGGATCGGTAAGAGATGTAGGGACCTAGGGCACGATAGGGGTCGAAGGCGCGCCCGCCTCTCACGCCACGGCTGCTGAGCTCGCGCCGTGTGATTGGGTACTGTTAGTGGCCAAGGCCACGTAATCGGTGCGTCGTGGGCTCGCCCAGTGAAGGCTGCGCCTGCACCGCTGTTGAAAGGGGCTCTCGTTGACTCAGAACGCCGATCTACGAGTAGGAGTGGTGGGTTTTGGCGCTCGTGGCGCTCTGGCGCGTCACGCGCATAAACCGGGAGAGGGAGCCCGCGTCACGGTCGTCGCGGATCCCACCGAGCGAGGCAAAAAGAAAGCGCGCGAGATCATCGGCGAGGACGTCCACACGGTGAACACCGTCGAGGATATTCTGGGCAGCCACGACGTTGATGCGGTCATGATCCTCGCGCCCGACGACCTACACGCCTCGATCGCACTCACAACGCTCGGGGCGGGTATACCGACGTTTTCCGAAAAGCCCATGGCGATCTCTGTCGAGGACACCGATGCGATGTTAAACCTCGCCTACGAGAAGCGCACGCGGCTTTACGTGGGCCACAACATGCGCCATATGCCGGTGATCCGCCAGATGAAGGACATGATTGATGCCGGGTTAATCGGTCGCGTGCGTGCCATTTGGTGCCGGCATTTCGTGGGGGCCGGCGGCGACTTCTACTTCAAGGATTGGCACGCCGAGCGTGCGCGCGCGTTCTCGCTCTTGCTGCAGAAGGGCGCTCATGACATCGACGTCATTCACTGGCTCGCCGGTGGCTACACTCGCCGGGTTTCCGGTATCGGCGGCCTCGAGGTTTACGGCGACATCGAGGACCGACGTGATAACTCCGATCGCACTATGTGGGACTGGTTCGATGCGGACGTCTATCCGCCCTCGAAGCAGAGGGAACTCAACCCCATAATCGACGTCGAGGACATCTCGATGCTCCACATGACGCTGGACAACGGCGTCTATGCCTCGTACCAGCAGTGTCATTTCACCCCGGATTATTGGCGCAACTATACGGTCATCGGCGACGAAGGGCGGATCGAAAACATGGGCGACAACGCCGGGGATCAGATCTACCTGTGGAACTCACGCCACTCGGGTGCCGCTCGCCCGGATCAGGTGGAGGTGATCGCGAGGGCCGACGGTGGCCACGGCGGTGCTGACCCACGGCTCATCAATGAATTCCTCGAATTCGCGAGGACCGGTGGCCGTACGGATGTGTCTGTGATTGCCGCGCGCGAGGCGGTCGCCACGGGCGTGTACGGCGCTCTTTCGATCCGCGCGGGTGGGCAGATGCTCGAGGTTCCTCCCGTGCCCGCGAACATTCGCGAGTATTTCGACTCGGGGCAGGCCTAGCCGAACGACGCGCAAACGGTGCCGAGGCAGTGAGAAGGGGTGGCCCCGCCAAGCGGAGCCACCCCTCATACCGTTGCGGCGGAAATGCCGTGCTTACTTCGCGTGCTTCTCGCTGTAGTCGAGCTCGCCCTCGAAGGCGTCGCGGATGAGCGCCTTGAGTTCGCTCACGAGAGGCTGCTTCGGGTTTGCCGGCGTGCACTGGTCCTCGTAGGCGCGATCGGCGAGAGTGTCGATCGTCTTTTCGAGGTGCTCGAGCGTCGCGCCGTTCGCCTTGAGCGACATCTCGATGCCGATGTCCTCGGCGAGCTCGGTGACGGCCTTGACGAGCGAGGCGACGCCTTCCTCCGTGGTCTTCGCCGGGAGGTTGAGTGCGCGGGCAATCTCGGCGAAGTCCTCATCGGCACGGAACGACTCGTACTTCGGGAAGAGCGCGTGCTTCACGGGCTTCTTCGCGTTGTAGTTGATGACGTGCGGGAGGAAGATCGCGTTCGTGCGGCCATGCGCGAGGTTGAACTCGGCGCCGACCTTGTGCGAAAGCGAGTGCACGATACCGAGGAAGGCGTTCGCGAAAGCGATGCCTGCCATGGTGGAGGCATTGTGCATGTTCTCCTTGGCCTCGCGGTCGCCCTCGAGGACAGACTTGCGGAGGTTCGCGAAGATCATCTGGATCGCGCGGAGCGAGAGGCCCTTTGTGTAGTCCGAGGCCATGGTCGAGACATACGACTCGATCGCGTGGGTGAGTGCGTCCATGCCCGAGTCAGCCGCCGTGCGGGCGGGGACGGTGTCCACGAACTGAGCGTCGGCGATGGCGACGTCGGGAAGGATCGCGTAGTCGGCGATCGGGTACTTCACGTGGTTCTCGGAGTCGGTGATGACCGCGAACGGGGTGCACTCCGAGCCGGTGCCCGAGGTCGTCGGGATCGCCACGAAGCTTGCTTTTTCACCGAGCTTCGGGAACGTGTAGGTGCGCTTGCGGATATCGAGGAACTTCTGCTTCATACCGAAGTAGGAGGCGTTGCCGTCCTCGTAGAACATCCACATACCCTTCGCGGCGTCCATTGCGGAGCCGCCACCGAGGGCGATGATCGTGTCGGGCTTGAACTGGTTCATCTGCTCGACGCCGCGGAACACGGTGTCGGAACTCGGGTTGGGCTCGACGTCCGAGAAGATCTGGTACTGGATTGGGTTGCGGCGCTCGCGAAGCTGCTCGAGAACGATGTCGACGTAACCGAACTGGACCATGCCCGGGTCGGTCACGATGAAGGCTCGGTTGATACCTTCCATGTCGCGCAGGTACTGGGTGGAGTAGCGCTCGAAGTAGGTCTTCGGAACCTTGAACCACTGCATGTTGTTACGACGCTCCGCAATTCGCTTGATGTTGATCAGATCGATGGCCGACACGTTGCGCGACACCGAGTTGTGGCCGTAGGAGCCGCAGCCGAGGGTGAGCGAAGGGATGAGGCCGTTGTAGATGTCACCGATGCCGCCCTGCGAGCTCGGGGAGTTGACGACGATGCGGCACGCGCGCATCGCGATGCCGTACTCGCGCTCCTGCTTCTCGTCGCTAGTGTGGATGACGGCGGTGTGGCCGAGACCGCCGTGTTCGAGCAGCTGGTCGGCGAGTTCGAAGCCCTCGGCGGCGTCCTTGACGACCTTGTAGCCGAGCACGGGCATGAGCTTTTCCTGGCTGAACGGGTGGTCTTTGCCCACACCGTCGATCGGCACGAGGAGAACCTTCGTGTAGTCGGGAACGTTGAGCCCTGCGCCTTCGGCGATCTTGAGGGCGCTCGAGCCGACGAGTGCGGGGTTGACTCCACCCTTGTCGGTGATCATGAACTTCTCGAGCTTCGTGCGTTCGGTCTTGTTCAGGAAGTAGCCGCCGTACTTTTCGAATTCGGCGACGAATTCTTTGTTGATGTCGGTATGGACGAGGACGCTCTGCTCGGATGCGCAGATCATGCCCGAGTCGAAGGTCTTCGACAGCAAAAGATCGTTGACGGTGCGCGAAATCTTCGCTGTCTTGTCGATGTACACGGGAACGTTGCCCGGGCCCACGCCGAGGGCGGGTTTGCCGGTGGAGTAGGCGGCTTTGACCATGCCCGAGCCACCGGTGGCAAGCACAAGGGCAACTTTGTCGTGGTTCATGAGCAGGCCGGTCGCTTCGAGCGAGGGCGTTTCGATCCACTGCACGCAGTTCTCGGGAGCTCCGGCCTCGACGGCAGCTTCGTACACGACGCGTGCGGCGTGGGCGGAGCTTTCCTGGGCGCTCGGGTGGAACGCGAAGATGATCGGGTTGCGGGTCTTCAGGGCGATGAGCGACTTGAAGATCGTGGTCGAGGTCGGGTTGGTCGTGGGCGTGACGCCTGCAATGACGCCCACGGGTTCGGCAACTTCAATCACACCGCGAGTCTTGTCCTCGTGGAGGATGCCGACGGTCTTGTCGTGCTTAATCGAGTTCCAAATGTATTCGGAGGCGAAGATGTTCTTGATGATCTTGTCTTCGTACACACCGCGCCCGGTCTCTTCGACGGCGTGCTTGGCGATCGCCATGTGTTGGTCCAGGGCAGCGAGGGCCGCCTGGTGCACGATGTGATCGACCTGCTCTTGTGTGAAGTCGCGGAACTCTTTGAGCGCGGTCGCGCCCTTGTCTGCGAGAGCGTCGATCATCGCCTGCGTGTCCGTATCGGGCGTAGCTTTGGCGTCTGCCATGAGCGTGTCCATCCTTTTCTGCGGGTGGAGTGAATAGAAAAGTACGTCGTTGTGACTCCAACCTACGTGGCTGCCGTGGTGCACTCAACAACGTTTGATAGCTGTCTAGATTAAGCAAAAGTGCAGGTCAGAGAGTTTGTTTGCGGAAGGTTGGGGGTGTGGTGTGCGGATCTGGAAATAGTGGGCCCGGACCAGCTTTGGTCTCGGTCACAAGCGCCAGTCTAGCGCTCTAGGGGTATAAGGTCCCCGAATGACCTGCATGTTCATTGAGACCATGAATACTGGGTGAAGTTGGACCTCGAGAGAGGGTGACGAGGCCGGAATGGAAGCGCGGTAACGTGCCGGTTAGGGTCCGACGGCAGCCGAAGGGATATTGGTCCCCATTTTTGAACTGTGGCCCGATTCACGTCGGCATGAAGTGCGGCTTGCTTGTGGGAGGGATCACCGCTCGTGGGGTTTCGCTGCCGCGGGTGTGGGGGTAAAGTTGATCTCACCGAAGACCGCCGGTCGTCGCCCTGCCATCAGGGGGACCGAAAGCTTTCACTGTGGTGAAACGGCCTGCGCAGGTGCTCAAGAAACGATACGCGCTATGTGCGTGCTCAAGCCTTGACCCTGCGGTCAAGGCTTTTTTCATGACTGAAGCTTTCAGGCCGGCCTCGAGACCTCTGGAAGGAGGGCCATGGCGAGGCCTGACAAGGCAGCTGCCGTTGCCGAGCTCACGGAACTGTTCCGCGAGTCGAGTGCGGCAATTCTGACCGAGTACCGCGGGCTGAGCGTTGACCAGCTCAAGACGCTGCGTCGTTCGCTCGGTGCCGACACTACCTACGCCGTGGTAAAGAACACGCTTGCTGCTATCGCGGCGCGGGAAGCTGGGATCGACGCCTTTGAGGGCGATCTCAACGGCCCTACTGCGATCGCGTTCATTAAGGGCGAGCCGGTCGAACCGGCTAAGGCTCTGCGTGACTTTGCCAAGGACAACCCCATGCTGGTCGTCAAGTCCGGTTACTTTGAGGGCAAAGCCCTCACGGCTGACGACGTTGAGAAGCTTGCCGATCTCGAATCGCGCGAGGTTCTTCTTGCCAAGACTGCCGGTGCTCTCAAGGCATCGATGTCGAAGGCTGTTTTCGTTCTCGCTGCGCCGCTCACCAAGACCGCGCGCACCGTGGACGCCCTGCGTGCCAAGAACGAGGGCTGAGGCTTCGAGTCTCATCCCGAGGCGTGATGCACGCGCTCGGCACAACCTTTTACACATACACTCGGCGCACACGCGCCTGGCACCCGTGGGTGCCACTTGACAGGAAGGACTAGCCCAATGGCTAAGCTCACCAACGAAGAGCTCATCGAAGCTTTCAAGGAAATGACCCTCATCGAGCTCTCCGAGTTCGTGAAGCAGTTCGAAGAGGTCTTCGACGTGACCGCTGCTGCCCCCGTTGCCGTTGCCGCTGCTGGCGGCGCTGCCGGTGGCGAAGCTGCCGCTGCTGAGGAAAAGGACGAATTCGACGTCATCCTCGAGTCGGTCGGTTCGGCCAAGATTGCTGTCATCAAGGAGGTGCGCGCTCTCACGGGTCTCGGCCTCAAGGAGGCGAAGGACCTCGTCGATGGCGCTCCGAAGCCGGTTCTCGAGGCTGCCTCGAAGGAAGACGCTGAGAAGGCCAAGGAGCAGCTCGAGGGCGCTGGCGCAACCGTCACCCTCAAGTGATTCCTGCGCTTTAGGCGCATTTCATAGCGAAAGGGTCGCCCCTGGGGGCGGCCCTTTTTGCTACCAGCCCGAGGGTGTGAGGAGGCTCTCAAGGGTGGCTGGTAGGGTGTGCCCGGATCTTGCCCCCTGACCCTAAGGCCTCTCATGTCACGTACACGCCCCACGTTGACCCGCGCCGCACGAGGCGCCGCCGCGCTGCTGCTTGCAGCCTCGCTCGCTGGATGCGGGGCGCTCGGGAGCAGCGTCGCTAAAAAGGACGAAACCTCTCCCGCGGCCCCCACTTCGACCTCGAGTGAAGGATCTGCCGAGCCGAGCGAGGGGGCGAGTAGCGATCCAAGCGATACGTCGAGCGCCACGCCGGGGGACACCTCCTCTGCATCTCCCACCGACGATGAAAGCGCCCCCGCAGCTCAAGGGGAGGAGCAGCCTGCCGGCAGCGTGGATAGCCCCGCGACCTGGCTTGCGAACACTCCTTACGTTCCGCTCAAGGGCATCGAAGGCGTGACGGTCGACGTGCTGCAAGGTGGCCCATCCGGTGATGGAACGTTCACCCTGAGCTTTACGTTCGAACACCCGAATGCATCGCAGAGTTGTGTGGACGCTGTGGCTAAATTGAACGAGTTTGAAGTTCCCATCCAGGGCATGGCTATTGCGAAGTACGAAGGTGACTTCGAGGCGTTGGATGAGACGGAAGGGGCAGCGACCGTGCAGTCAGCTGCGGTTGTGACCAAAGAGGACTTGAATCTCGGCGATGCCTACAACGACGTCATCAGTGAGTGTGCGAACACCCCCGGGGAGCCGAAGTCGGTCGTGGAAAAGCTTCCCGGGCACGACGGTATTCACGCCCGATTGGGGTCTGCGGACCTGCTAATTGTGTGTAAATCGCACGGCAATCGGCACGTCTGGATGATCCTTGCGAATGTCGAGCCTGAGCAAGCAAAAACATACATCGATGCCCAAATCGATCTTTTTGATCGCACTGTGACGAATGCCGCCTGACCGTAGCGAATTGTCATGAGCAACGCAACTGCATTCATATCTGCTCGCCGTTCAGGTATGTGGTTTTCGGGCCTCGCCGCTCTCGCCCTAGCCACATCGCTGACTGGGTGCGGAGCGCTTACCGATGCTGGACAGAACGACCAAGCGGGCTCCTCGTCGAACTCGCATAATGCAGGCGACAACGGGCAAACGAAGGGGAGCGGCGGGCGCGGCGTTCCCGACCGGAAAAAGCAGCCCGCGGGCAATCCCGATGATGTGAAGTCATGGCTTCTTACCGAGGAGCATCTGCCGGTGGACGGCATGAAACCCAGCGAGGTAGAAGTCGACAAAGAGGAGGGGGACTTCGAGCTGAGCTTCTCACTCGAGCACCCGAATATTTCAGCAGAATGCACAGACGCAGTCACCACGCTCGACAATGCAACGTTTACGTCCGAGGCTGTTGCGACCAGTGTGCTTCGAGGGCAGCCCGCTCCGGGCTCCGTCAATGCGGAGTCGATGATTAAGATTGTCGCGCTGACGACCCCCGACGACATGAACGTCATGGACTTCTACAACGATGTTGTGCAAAAGTGCGGAAATATCCAGGGCGCGCCCCCGGTCACCGTTGAAAAACCTTTTGGTGGTGAAGGGGTGCACGTCAAGCTTCCCGACGAAGAGTTCTTCCTCGCTGGAAAGTCCAGCGGCAAGCGCCATATCTTTGTCGTCATGTCCGATGTCGGTGATGACGAGGCCAAGGCCGTGATCGATGCCCAGATCGACCTTTTTGAACGCTCCGTAGGTAACGCAACGTAATGGCGAGGTGCTCCCCATGACTCAGACGATCTTTCCCACTGCTCTCTTGCGCCCGCGCGCGTGGGTTTCAGCCCTCGCCGCACTTGCCCTTGTGGGCGCTCTGGGCGGGTGTGGCGCGCTCAGTGCGAGGGAACAGGAAAAGTCCGACGCCTCCTCCACTTCCGCTGACTCTTCGGCGGGCGCAGAAAACTCCGGATCCTCAAGCAAGGGCGGAACGGGCAAAACCTCAGCCGGTGGAGTTGGTGAGCAAGAGGCGGGCGACGTGAACGACCCGGCGACGTGGATTCTGAAGCCCGAGAATACCCTCATCGATGGCGTCGAGGATTACGACCTCAAGACCTCGATTGAGGACTCAAGCGATCGAGACTTCACACTGCAATTTACACTCGGCGCCGAAGCCGCACAGATTCCCGAGTGCGCCGAGGTTTCGCAGAAGATCGAGAGCTTTCACGGCACTATCGCTCAAGGTGCGATTGCGACGTATAAAGGTGATATCGCACCTGTGACACCCGGCGAGGACGTGAGCATCAATGCTGCGACGGTCATCCTTGACGAGGAAACTGACGTGATGACGCTCTATAGCCAGGCGGCGAAGGCATGTGGCGATATCGGCGGGAAATTCGACGTGAGCGTCGAGCAGGTCGACGACCTTGACGTTGTTCACATCATGGCTGATGGAAAGCACTTCTATATTGGTGGGCGCTCCGCCGGCAAGGCGCAACTTTTCCTCTATGTTCAGGGCGTCGAAGAATCCCAAGCGGTCGCCTTCATCAAAGCTCAAGTAGACCTTTTCGATCGATCAGTGGACTCTGCCGGGTAGACATTTGTAGCGCCGAGGCCGGGTGTGCGCTTGGAAAGGACGTAGGTGTCGTGAAGTGCGTTGTCGTGAACGAACCTGGTCTTCTCACGGTTCGGAGGTTTTCCGTAGCGCTTGCCGTACTCGCCCTGACGCTGTCTGCATCAGGCTGTGGAGCACTGAAGAGCGTGGGCGCGGGTGGACAACCCGCACCCACGAGCGCTGTGCCGAGCGAGCAGCCGTCGGACCAAGATTCCCCCGAAGAGCCGGTGGGCGAGCCCGCAAAGTGGCTTCTCACGCCAGAGGACTCGGGCGAGTTGCTGATCCTTAGCGAGGTCGACATCACAACGGAGCGACCAGCCAATAAGCAGATATCTTTCCCTATTGAAATCCCCGACCCAAGCTACCTTGAGGCGGACTACAGAAAAGAATGCAAAGCGGCAGTGGAAGCGATGCAGACACCGCAATCCGGCGTGCACACAGTCGTGACGGCTGAATACACGGAAGACCCCGACTGGCAGGGGAGTGTGGGTGAACCCCCGAAGGCTCGGGTCATCGCGTTCCAGACCGACGAGGACGTCAATATCATGGAGGTCTTTCGTCTCCCGTGGGGAACGTGCCCCGACGAGCGAGGGGAGAAGCCGAGCTTCTACGAATACATCACCCCGGGCGGCGAAGATATGGACACGTTTGTGTACATGCACTTTTCCGACGGTGAAGGCATGTATTCGACCTCCTACTTCGGCGTAGTGTCCCGAGGAAAGAACCATATTTTCATCCAGGTGGACAACATCGACGCTCCGACCAGTGCCCCGTTCATCAAAGCGCAGATCGAAAAATTCAAGCGTGAAGCGGCGTGAGGAACCCCGCACGTGCATCCAGGCGCGACCTTCCCACCGAGGCGACGTGCGCGGCTGTCGAGTCGATACGACCGGCCCACGCGGGACGGCTCGACTGCTGACGTGACCACAGTCTCGCCAGTTTTTTCGTGCGAGGTCTTGAGGGCGGAGCCACTCTCGCATACTCTTGAAACTTAGCGCCCGTGTTTCGTGCGCCCTTTTTCAACTCATTCGACTCATATAGCGGGGTTGGTCGTGAATGAGGGGCCGAAGCACATCGAGTCTATCGAAGCGTGTACGAGTCCTCATCCCGTGGAAGGATAACCCTTGGCTGCCTCGAGCACCGATTCTCACACCACTGCACTGCGCACCGCCTCGCCCCGCGTCACCTTCGCGAAGCTTGGCGATCCCATCGAAGTTCCCGATCTTCTTTCGCTCCAGACGAGCTCGTTTGACTGGCTGCTCGGTAACGAGCGCTGGCAGGAGCGCGCGGCCGAAGCAGAAGCGGCCGGACGCGAAGACGTCCCGCAGACCTCTGGCCTCGCCGACATTTTCGAAGAGATCTCGCCCATTGAGGATCTCGCCGGAAATATGTCGCTCTCCTTCAGGAACCACTCCTTCGAAGAGCCGAACTACTCGGTCGAGGAGTGCAAGGAAAAGGACCTCACCTACGCCGCCCCGCTGTACGTGACGGCGGAGTTCATGAACAACGAGACCGGTGAGATCAAGACCCAGACCGTGTTCATGGGCGATTTCCCGCTCATGACCGACAAGGGCACGTTCATCATCAACGGCACCGAGCGCGTCGTTGTCTCGCAGCTCGTGCGCTCGCCCGGCGTGTACTTCGAAGAGAGCATCGACAAGACGAGCGACAAGCACGTCTTTAGCGCGAAGGTCATCCCCTCGCGCGGCGCATGGCTCGAATTCGAGGTCGACAAGCGCGACCAGGTCGGTGTGCGCATCGACCGTAAGCGCAAGCAGTCCGTGACGACCCTCCTCCAGGCGCTCGGCATGTCCAAGAGCGACATCCTCGAGGAGTTCGGCGAGTTCGAATCGATGCGCGCCACGCTCGAAAAGGACAAGGTCGAGTCTCAGGACGAGGCCCTCATGGACATCTACCGCAAGCAGCGCCCGGGCGAACCGCCCAGCCGCGATGCCGGCGAGACGATGCTCAACAACCTCTACTTCAACGACAAGCGCTACGACCTCGCGAAGGTCGGCCGCTATAAGATCAACAAGAAGCTTGGTCTCGAAGGCCCGCTCAGCGAGAGCGTGCTCAACCTCGAGGATGTCATCGCGACGATCAAGTACATCGTTGCCCTCCACGCTGGCATGGACAGCATGGAGAACAGCTTCGGCACCGAGATCCGCGTGGAAACGGACGACATCGACCACTTCGGCAACCGTCGTATTCGCGCCGTAGGCGAGCTCATCCAGAACCAGGTTCGCACGGGCCTGTCCCGCATGGAGCGCGTCGTTCGCGAGCGCATGACGACCCAGGACGTCGAAGCGATCACGCCGCTCACGCTCATCAACATCCGTCCCGTGACCGCGGCGATCAAAGAGTTCTTCGGAACCTCGCAGCTCTCGCAGTTCATGGACCAGAACAACCCGCTTTCGGGCCTCACCCACAAGCGCCGCCTCTCGGCGCTCGGCCCGGGCGGCCTGTCGCGCGACCGTGCCGGCATGGAAGTTCGAGACGTGCACCCCTCGCACTACGGCCGCATGTGCCCGATCGAGACGCCGGAAGGCCCGAACATCGGTCTTATCGGTTCGCTCGCAACCTTCGCGCGCATCAATCCGTTCGGTTTCGTCGAGACCCCGTACCGCAAGGTTGTTGACGGTGTCGTGACCGACGAAATCGTCTACCTGACGGCCGACGACGAGGATCGCCACATCATCGCTCAGGCAAACGCCAAGATCGATGAGAACGGAAAGTTCCTCGAAGACCAGGTGCTCTCGCGTATGCCCGGTGGCGAGCCCGAGCTGATCGACCCGAGCGACGTGACCTACATGGACGTTTCGGCTCGACAGATGGTGTCGGTCGCAACCGCGATGATTCCGTTCCTCGAGCACGACGACGCGAACCGTGCTCTCATGGGCTCGAACATGCAGCGCCAGGCCGTCCCGCTCCTGCGCACCGAGATGCCTCTCGTGGGTACGGGTATGGAGCGTCGTGCAGCTGTCGACGCCGGCGATGTGATTGTTGCGGAGAAGGCCGGTGTGATCACCGAGCTCTCCGCCGACCTCATCACCGTCGCGGCGGATGACGGCACGAACCAGACCTACCGCATTGACAAGTTCCAGCGTTCGAACGCCGGTAACTGCTACAACCACCGCGTTCTCTTCGACGAAGGTGACCGCGTTGAGGCCGGCTCGGTCCTCGCCGACGGCCCCTCGACCGAAGACGGCGAGCTTTCGCTCGGTAAGAACCTCCTCGTGGCGTTCATGTCGTGGCATGGCCACAACTACGAGGACGGCATCATCCTGTCCTCGCGCCTCGTCCAGGACGACGTGCTCACGTCGATCCACATCGAGGAGCACGAAGTCGATGCCCGTGATACCAAGCTCGGTAAGGAAGAGATCACGCGCGACATCCCGAACGTTGGCGAAGACGTTCTCGCCGACCTCGACGAGCGCGGCATCATCCGTATCGGCGCCGAGGTTGTCCCCGGTGACATCCTCGTCGGCAAGGTCACCCCGAAGGGTGAAACCGAGCTGACCCCCGAGGAGCGCCTCCTGCGCGCGATCTTCGGTGAGAAGGCTCGCGAGGTGCGCGACACGTCGCTGCGCGTTCCCCACGGCGAATCCGGCACCGTGATCGGCGTGCGCGTGTTCGATTCGGAAGAAGATTCGGACATCCTCCCGACCGGCGTCAACGAGATGGTGCGCGTGTACATCGCGCAGAAGCGTAAGATCACCGACGGTGACAAGCTCGCTGGCCGCCACGGCAACAAGGGCGTCATCGCGAAGATCCTGCCCGTCGAGGACATGCCGTTCCTCGAGGACGGCACCCCGGTGGACATCATCCTCAACCCGATGGGTGTGCCCGGTCGTATGAACATCGGCCAGGTGATGGAAACCCACCTCGGGTGGGTTGCGAAGTCCGGTTGGGACATCGACGAATCCAACCCCGCCGCTAAGGATCTCCCGAAGGACGCCCTGCACGGCGAGCCCGGCACCCCGGTTGCCGTGCCCGTGTTCGACGGCCTGAGCGACACTGAGCTCGGCGCTCTCGTTGAGAACTACAGGCCGAACCGCGACGGCGAGCGCATGATCCGCCCGAACGGTAAGGCACGCCTGCTCGACGGCCGCACCGGCGAGCCGTTCCCGCACGAGATTTCGGTCGGCTACATGTACATCCTCAAGCTGCACCACCTCGTCGACGACAAGCTGCACGCTCGCTCGACCGGCCCGTACTCGATGATCACCCAGCAGCCGCTCGGTGGTAAGGCCCAGTTCGGCGGTCAGCGCTTCGGCGAGATGGAGGTGTGGGCACTCGAGGCCTACGGCGCCGCCTACGCCCTTCAGGAGCTCCTCACGATCAAGTCGGACGACATCACGGGCCGCGTGAAGGTCTACGAGGCGATCGTCAAGGGCGACAACATTCCCGAGCCGGGCATTCCGGAGTCGTTCCGCGTGCTCCTCAAGGAAATGCAGTCCCTGTGCCTGAACGTCGAAGTCCTCGGCGCCGACGGCCAGAACCTCGAGGTGCGCGACCGCGACGACGACATCTTCCGCAGCGCGGAGGAACTCGGAATCAACCTGTCGAGCCGCCCGAACGAGGGCGCGATCAATATCGAAGAGGTCTGATCGATCGTCGGGGGAGGGTCCGACGCTTGCCCAGCGACCGTCGGACCTTCATCCCCCGAAGATCTCAGCCCCAACCATTCAGACCTTGACGACTTTTTAGACGAGAGAAGGACACACGTGCTCGACGTCAACCACTTTGACGAGCTCAAGATCGGCCTCGCGACGGCCGACGACATCCGTTCCTGGTCATACGGCGAAGTTAAAAAGCCCGAAACCATCAACTACCGCACCCTCAAGCCCGAGATGGACGGCCTCTTCTGTGAGCGCATCTTCGGCCCGACCCGCGACTGGGAGTGCTACTGCGGCAAGTACAAGCGCGTGCGATTCAAGGGAATCGTGTGTGAGCGCTGTGGCGTAGAGGTCACCAAGTCCTCCGTGCGCCGTGAGCGCATGGCCCACATCGAGCTTGCGGCTCCCGTGACGCACATCTGGTACTTCAAGGGCGTTCCGAGCCGCCTCGGCTACCTGCTCGACCTCGCGCCGAAGGACCTCGAGAAGGTCATCTACTTCGCGGCCTACATGATCACGAAGGTCGATGACGAGGCCCGTCACACCGACATGCCCGAGCTTCAGAGCCGCCACGACCTCGAGATCCGCGAGCTCGAAAATGAGCGCGATGCTGCGATCAACGATCGCGCGGTCGCGGCCGAGAAGGACCTCGCCCAGCTCGAGGAGGAAGGCGCGAAGGCCGACGCGAAGCGTAAGGTTCGCGATTCCGCGGAGCGCGAGCAGGCACAGATCCGCAAGAAGTACGACGCCGAGATCACGCGCGTGCAGAACGTGTGGGAGCGCTTCAAGAACCTCGAGGTTGCCGACCTCGAGGGCGACGAACAGCTCTACCGCGCTATGAAGCTCCGCTACGGCCACTACTTCGAAGGTGGCATGGGTGCCGAGGCCGTGCAGCAGCGCCTGCTCGACTTCGACCTCGACTCCGAGGCTGAGAAGCTCCGTGAGGTCATCGCGAACGGCAAGGGGCAGAAGAAGGCTCGCGCCCTCAAGCGCCTCAAGGTCGTTTCGGCGTTCCAGCAGACGACCAACTCGCCCGCCGGCATGGTGCTCGACTGCATCCCCGTGATCCCGCCGGATCTTCGCCCCATGGTGCAGCTCGACGGTGGCCGCTTCGCGACCTCCGACCTCAACGACCTGTACCGACGCGTCATCAACCGCAACAACCGCCTCAAGCGCCTCATCGACCTCGGTGCGCCCGAGATCATCGTGAACAACGAAAAGCGCATGCTTCAGGAGTCGGTTGATTCGCTGTTCGACAACGGCCGCCGCGGCCGCCCCGTCACGGGACCCGGCAACCGCCCGCTCAAGTCGCTCTCCGACATGCTCAAGGGCAAGCAGGGTCGTTTCCGTGCGAACCTGCTCGGTAAGCGCGTGGACTACTCGGGCCGCTCGGTTATCGTGAACGGCCCGGAGCTGCACCTTCACCAGTGTGGTCTCCCGAAGGGCATGGCTCTCGAGCTGTTCAAGCCGTTCGTCATGAAGCGCCTCGTGGATCTCTCCCTCGCGCAGAACGTCAAGGCCGCCAAGCGCATGGTCGAGCGTTCGCGCCCCGAGGTGTGGGACGTTCTCGAAGAGGTCATCACCGAGCACCCCGTGCTGCTCAACCGTGCACCCACGCTTCACCGCCTCGGTATTCAGGCGTTCGAGCCGAAGCTCGTCGAGGGAAAGGCCATCCACCTGCACCCGCTCGTGTGTGGCGCCTTCAACGCTGACTTCGACGGTGACCAGATGGCCGTGCACCTCCCGCTTTCGCCCGAGGCGCAGGCAGAGGCGCGCATCCTCATGCTCTCCTCGAACAACATCCTCAAGCCGTCGGACGGCCGCCCCGTGACGATGCCCGCACAGGACATGGTCATCGGCCTCTACCACCTGACGACCCCGAAGCCCGAGGCACTCGGCCATGGCCGCTCGTTCTCGTCGATCGCCGAGGCGATCATGGCTTTCGATAACAACGAGATCGACCTGAACGCACCGATCAAGGTGCGCTTCACCGATGTCGTGCCGCCGTCGGACTGGAAGGCTCCCGAGGGCTGGAGCGAGGGTGACCCGATCACCCTCGAGACCACGCTCGGCACCTACTACTTCAACGAGACCCTCCCCGAGGACTTCCCCTACGTTGAAGGCCAGGTTGGCAAGAAGCGCCTCGGTGGCGTCGTGAACGCGCTCGCCGAACGCTACGACAAGGGCCAGGTGTCGGCTTCGCTCGACGCACTCAAGTCCTACGGTTTCTCGTGGTCGACCTACTCGGGCGTGACCTTCGCGTTCAGTGACGTTGTGGCGCCGCCGAACAAGCCGGAGATCATCGCGAAGTACGAAGCGAAGGCCGCGCAGGTCGAGGAGAACCGCGACCTTGGTCTCGTCTCCGAAGCTGAGCGCAGCAGCGAGCTCATCGACATCTGGACCGAGGCGACCAACGAGGTTGCCGAGGCGATGAAGGCGAACTTCCCGGTGGACAACACGATTTACCGCATGGTGCACTCCGGTGCCCGTGGTAACTGGATGCAGATCCGCCAGATCGCCGGTATGCGTGGCCTCGTGAACAACCCGAAGGGCGAGATTATTCCCCGCCCGATCCTCTCGAACTACCGCGAGGGTCTCTCGGTGCTCGAGTACTTCATCGCATCGCACGGTTCGCGTAAGGGCCTTGCCGATACCGCACTCAAGACCGCGCAGTCGGGTTACCTGACGCGTCGTCTCGTGGACGTCTCCCAGGACGTCATCGTGCGTGAGGGCGATTGTGGAACCTCGAAGGGCTTCACGATGGCCATCGGTCAGGACCTCGACGGTGTCATCGTGCCCGCCGACAACGTTGAGATCACGGCGTACGGCCGTACGCTCGCGCAGGACGTGGCAGGCGAAGACGGCACGGTTCTCGCATCCGCCGGTGACGACGTCGGCGATGTGCTCATTGAGAAGCTCCTCGCCGCGGGTGTCACCGAGGTTAAGGTCCGCTCCGTTCTCACGTGTGACTCCGCCGTGGGAACGTGTGCGCAGTGCTACGGGCGCTCCCTCGCGACCGGCCAGCTCGTGGACATCGGCGAGGCCGTTGGCATCGTCGCCGCGCAGTCGATTGGTGAGCCCGGTACCCAGCTCACGATGCGTACCTTCCACTCCGGTGGTGTGGCGTCGGCTGAGGGCGACATCACGCACGGTCTCCCGCGTGTGCAGGAGCTCTTCGAGGCACGTACCCCGGCGGGCTTCGCCCCGATCACCGAGGTTGCGGGCCGCGTGAGTGTCGACGAATCCGAAAAGCAGCGCAAGCTCACCGTGACGCCGGATGGCGGCAGCGAACCCGTGACCTACACGCTTTCGCGTCGCGTGACCCCGCTCGTCTTCGACGGCGACCACGTCGAGGTCGGCCAGCAGCTCTCCCCGGGCTCGGTTGACCCGAAGCAGGTGCTTCGCATCCTCGGCCCGCGCGCCGTGCAGAAGCACCTCGTGGACGAAGTCCAGAAGGTGTACGTTAGCCAGGGTGTGGACATTCACGCGAAGCATATCGAGGTCATCGTTCGCCAGATGCTGCGCCGCGTGACGATCGTGGCCTCGGGCGACACGAAGCTTCTGCCTGGCGACCTCGTCGAGAACGCCGCGTTCATCGAAGCCAACCGCGCTGCCCTCGCCGAAGGTGGGGAGCCCGCGCAGGGCCGCCCCGAGCTCATGGGTATCACGAAGGCGTCGCTTGCGACCGAGTCGTGGCTTTCGGCCGCCTCGTTCCAGGAGACGACCCGCGTGCTCACCGAGGCTGCACTCAGCTCCAAGAGCGACAAGCTCATGGGCCTCAAGGAGAACGTCATCATCGGTAAGCTCATCCCCGCGGGCACGGGCCTTCCCCGCTTCCGCAACTTTGAGGTGGAGCCGACTGACGAGGCGAAGGCGCAGATGTACACGGTTCCCGGGTACGACGACTTCGGTCTCACCGACTTCAGCGGTGCCGGCTCGAGCCTGAACCTCGACGACTTCAGCTACTCGGATCCGTTCAATACGGACTTCCGCTGATCTTCGCGCCTTCGGGCGTCACCGGAGGGCCGGTCCTTTCCCAAGCGGGGGAGGGCCGGCCCTCTTTTTCTCTGCTGTCGCGCAGGCCGCAGCGCCGCCTGCGCATGTGTGAGGCAAACCGCGGCGAGCGTCAAGCGTTGGCAAAATAGCGGTTTGTCTTGTTTTAAGGCTTGGTGTTGCGGGTACCGTCCCGCTTTCGTGCGCGACAAGATGGAGACATCCGAAATCCGCACTCGCGCCAACCGTGCGCGACGCTTCCCGTGCACTCGTCAATGCGAAGGACACTCGTGAAGAAGAAGACTCCGATTATCGCCGCAGCCGCACTCGCGACCGTATTCGCGGGCGGTGGCGGTGGCGCAGCCTACGCGATGTCGAACGAAGTCACCGTGAACGCCTACGGCCGCGTGGCAACGTTCCGCACGTTCGACACGCAGGTGGCCGACATCCTCGAAGCGCACGGCGTGGATGTCTCCCACACCGATCTCGTGAAGCCGGCTCTCGGCGAGACCGTCGACTCGGGCGACAAGATCGTCGTGAAAGAACGCGAAGAGGTCAAGCTCAGTGTCGACGGCAAAGAGCAGTCGGTCCTCGTCGAGGGCGATACCGTTGCCGATGCTCTCGCGCAGGCCGGAATCGACGCCGAAGGGGCCGCGGTTTCCCCGAAGCCCGACACCAAACTTGAGGATGTCGACGGTCCCGTGACCGTGACGACCCCCAAGGACATCACCGTGACCGGCATGAACGGCTCGTGGGTTGCCAAGGGCACGACCGTTCGAACCGTTCAGGATCTCCTCGATAAGTACTTCGCCGACTCGGTTGACGCCGACGACGACGTCACGCCCTCGCGTGACACCGTCCTCAAGGATGGCGACACGATCCACCTCGTGCGCCTCAACTCCGAGGAAAAGACCGAGAAGGTTGCGATCGACTACAAGACCGAGACTCGCAAAGATGACGCGATCTACGAAGGCGAAACTCGCGTGGTCACGAAGGGCGAAAAGGGCGAAAAGACCATCGTCAAAAAGATTTCGACGACCGACGGAAAAGTGTCGGGCGAGGAAGTCGTGAAGGAAGAGGTCACGAAGGAACCCGTCACCGAGGTCGTCGCCAAGGGCACCAAGAAGCGCCCCGCTGAGGAACCGAAGAGCGCGGAACCGAAGAGCGAGGACGTGAGCAAAGCTAGTGGCGACGCCCCGAAGCAGAGCCGCAAAAAGCGCAGCGAATCCGCGCCTCAGGGTGGCAAGGCTGTGAGCGGCGTTCGTTCGTGCGGTGCCTCGTTCTACGGCAACGGCGACGGCACTGACGGCGGCCCCACGGCAAGCGGCGAGCGTTTCAACACGCATGCGTACACCGCGGCCCACAAGAGTCTGCCGTTCGGCACCCGCGTGCGCGTGACCAATAAGGCCAACGGCCGCAGCGTGGTCGTGCGCATCAACGACCGTGGCCCGTACGTGGGCGGTCGCTGCCTCGACCTTTCCTACGCGGCGATGAAGAGTATCGGCGGCGTGAGCTCCGGCGTGGCACGCGTCGACTGGCAGATCGTCGAGTAAGCCACCATGACAAAAAGCGGGCCGACGGTACTCAGCTACCGTCGGCCCGTTTCCTTTGCTGTTGCCTGCGCGACACTTCCAGGTTCCCGTGCATGTGATGTACGACGAACTGGCCCCAGTCCTTTGACCGGAATAAAACGCGCAACGTAGACTGATGAACTGTGCCTGGGTGCCCTATGCCCTCTCGCGGCCTCGCCTCGTGCGAGTGCAATGAGCGGGGGTACGGTATCGCAGTCACCGGGCCTCATGAGGGGTCCGTGCGGGTCGAGATTGACACCCCTCGCGGCGTCGTCTCGGGTCGCGGCCCACTCCACACCCGTGGACCCGGTGCTTCGGCGCCTGTGGGCAAAGAAGGTGATCTGGCCGTGTGAAGAGCGCGGCTAGCGACAGAAAGAGAAAAAGTGCCTACTATTCAGCAGTTGGTGCGCAAGGGTCGCCAGGATAAGCCTGTCGCCTCGAGCACGCCCGCGCTCAAGGGCTCGCCCCAGCGCCGCGGCGTGTGCACCCGTGTGTACACCACCACCCCCAAGAAACCGAACTCGGCGCTCCGCAAGATTGCACGTGTTCGTCTCTCCTCCGGTGTCGAAGTTACGGCCTACATCCCCGGTGAAGGCCACAACCTCCAGGAGCACTCGATCGTCCTTGTTCGCGGCGGTCGTGTGAAGGACCTCCCGGGCGTCCGCTACAAGGTCGTTCGTGGTTCGCTCGATACCCAGGCCGTGAAGGGTCGCCAGCAGGCACGCTCGCGGTACGGCGCGAAGAAGGAGAAGAAGTAATGCCACGTAAAGGTGCAGCTCCCAAGCGTCAGCTCGTGGTCGACCCGGTCTACGGCTCGCCCATCGTCACTCAGCTCATCAACAAGGTTCTCCTCGACGGTAAGAAGACCGTCGCCGAGCGCATCGTTTACGGCGCTCTCGAAGGCTGCCGTGATAAGAACGGTCAGGACCCGGTTGCGACCCTCAAGAAGGCTCTGGACAACATCCGTCCGTCCCTCGAGGTTCGTTCCCGTCGCGTCGGCGGTGCCACCTACCAGGTGCCCGTCGAGGTGCGTGCCGGCCGCTCGACGACCCTCGCGCTGCGCTGGCTCGTTGGCTACTCGCGTGCTCGCCGTGAGCACACGATGACCGAGCGCCTGATGAACGAGATCCTCGACGCTTCGAACGGCCTCGGTGCCGCTGTGAAGCGTCGCGAAGACACCCACAAGATGGCGGAGTCCAACAAGGCCTTCGCTCACTACCGCTGGTAATCGCCGGCGGTACTCGAACCGAAGCGCAGAAAGGCATAGCCCGTGGCACTTGCAGTGCTTAAGGACCTCAGCAAGGTCCGCAACATCGGCATCATGGCACACATCGATGCTGGTAAGACCACCACCACCGAGCGCATCCTGTACTACACCGGCGTCAACTACAAGCTTGGCGAAACCCACGACGGTGCCGGCACCATGGACTGGATGGAGCAGGAAAAGGAACGCGGCATCACCATTACGTCCGCGGCAACGACCTGCTACTGGCACGACAACCAGATCAACATCATCGACACGCCCGGCCACGTCGACTTCACCGTTGAGGTGGAGCGCTCGCTGCGCGTTCTCGATGGCGCTGTTGCCGTGTTCGACGGCAAGGAAGGTGTCGAGCCGCAGTCGGAGACCGTGTGGCGCCAGGCCGACAAGTACAACGTGCCGCGCATTTGCTTCGTCAACAAGATGGACAAGATGGGTGCGGACTTCTTCTTCACCGTCGGCACCATCGTTGACCGACTCAAGGCGAAGCCGCTCGTCATGCAGGTGCCGATCGGCGCTGAAGCGGACTTCCGCGGCGTGATCGACCTCCTCGAGATGAAGGCCTACGAGTGGCCCGAAGAGTTCGAAGAGGACGCCCCCGAGTTCAACAAGAAGAAGGGCGATGCCGCTCTCGGTCAGTACCAGAAGGAGATCCCGATCCCCGCGGATCTCCAGGCCAAGGCTGAGGAATACCGCGAGAAGCTCGTCGAGGACGTCGCCGAGGCAAGCGAAGAGCTCATGGAGAAGTACCTCGAAGAGGGCGAACTCTCAATTGAGGATCTCAAGAAGGGCATTCGCGAACTCACGATTTCCTCGCAGGCCTACCCGGTGTTCTGTGGCTCGGCGTTCAAGAACAAGGGCGTGCAGCCCATGCTCAACGCCGTCGTTGACTTCCTTCCCTCGCCGCTCGACGTCCCGCCGATGGTGGGCCACGACGTCAACGATGAGGAGAAGGAGCTCACGCGTAAGCCCTCCGCTGACGAGCCTTTCTCCGCGCTCGCGTTCAAGGTTGCCGCACACCCGTTCTTCGGCTCGCTCACCTACGTGCGCGTGTACTCGGGCCACGTTGAGACCGGTACTCAGGTGCTCAACGTCACCACGGGCAAGAAGGAACGCGTCGGCAAGCTCTTCCAGATGCACTCGAACCAGGAGAACCCTGTCGACGAGGCATTCGCGGGCCACATCTACGCGTTCATCGGTCTGAAGGACACGACCACCGGCGACACGCTGTGCGACGCGCAGCACCCGATCGCTCTTGAGTCGATGACCTTCCCGGAGCCCGTGATCTCGATGGCGATTGAGCCGAAGACCAAGGGTGACCAGGAGAAGCTCGGTATCGCGATTCAGCGTCTCGCCAAGGAAGACCCGACCTTCCAGGTCGAGCTTGACGAGGAAACCGGCCAGACGGTCATCAAGGGCATGGGCGAGCTTCAGCTCGACGTGCTCGTGGATCGTATGCGCCGCGAGTTCAAGGTCGAAGCGAACGTGGGCTCGCCGCAGGTGGCCTACCGCGAGTCGATCAAAAAGACCGTTGAGAAGTTCGACTACACGCACAAGAAGCAGACCGGTGGTTCCGGTCAGTTCGGTAAGGTTCAGATCACCTTTGAGCCTCTCACCGACGCTGAAGAAGGCGTGTTCTACGAGTTCGAAAACCTCGTCACCGGTGGCCGCATCCCGCGTGAATACATCCCGAGCGTTGACGCGGGTATTCAGGATGCGCTCCAGTCCGGCGTTCTCGCCGGCTACCCGGTGGTGAATGTCAAGGCATCGCTTATCGACGGTGCTTACCACGACGTGGACTCCTCGGAAATGGCGTTCAAGATTGCCGGTTCGATGGCGACGCGCGAGGCCCTCAAGAAGGCCCAGCCGATTCTCCTCGAGCCGATCATGAGCGTCGAGGTTCGTACTCCCGAGGAGTACATGGGAGATGTCATCGGCGACCTGAACAAGCGACGTGGTCAGGTTTCGTCGATGGAGGACGCGAGCGGGGTCAAGATTATCCGTGCTCTCGTCCCGCTGTCCGAAATGTTCGGCTACATTGGCGACCTGCGTTCCTTCACGCAGGGCCGCGCGATGTACACGATGCAGTTCGACAGCTACGCGGAGGTCCCGAGGAACATCTCGGAAGAGATCATCGCGAAGACGCGGGGCGAGTAAGCCTTACGAGGATTTGCGGGTAGAGTAGATCTGTTCGCTGATTCTCGGACCGCTTGGGTCGCCTCCCTTCGGGGGCGCCCCACCCGTTCAACAGAAGTACACCCAACCAAAGTCCTAGGAGGACACACTATGGCTAAGGCCAAGTTCGAGCGTACTAAGCCGCACGTCAACATCGGCACCATCGGTCACGTTGACCACGGCAAGACCACGCTTACCGCTGCCATCTCGAAGGTTCTGTACGACCAGTACCCGGACCTCAACGAGCAGCGCAACTTCGATACGATCGACAATGCCCCTGAGGAAAAGCAGCGCGGCATCACGATCAACATCTCCCACATTGAGTACCAGACCGACAAGCGCCACTACGCTCACGTCGACGCTCCGGGCCACGCCGACTACATCAAGAACATGATTACCGGCGCTGCGCAGATGGACGGCGCAATCCTCGTGGTTGCCGCCACCGACGGCCCGATGGCTCAGACCCGCGAGCACGTTCTTCTTGCTCGCCAGGTTGGCGTTCCCTACCTTCTCGTTGCACTCAACAAGTGCGACATGGTCGACGATGAGGAAATCCTCGAGCTCGTCGAGATGGAGGTCCGTGAGCTCCTCGCTTCGCAGGAGTTCGACGAGGACGCTCCCGTCGTTCGCGTTTCGGCGTTCAAGGCGCTCGAAGGCGACGAGAAGTGGGTCAAGTCGGTTCAGGACCTCATGGCTGCCGTCGACGAGTCGATCCCGGATCCGGTTCGCGACATGGACAAGCCGTTCCTCATGCCGATCGAGGACGTCTTCACCATCACCGGCCGTGGCACCGTTGTGACCGGTAAAGTCGAGCGTGGCAAGCTTGCCATCAACTCGGAAATCGAGATCGTGGGTATCCGCGAGGCTCAGAAGACCACCGTTACCGGTATCGAGATGTTCCACAAGCAGATGGACGAGGCTTGGGCAGGCGAGAACTGTGGCCTCCTCCTCCGTGGCACCAAGCGTGAAGACGTTGAGCGTGGCCAGGTTGTTGTGAAGCCGGGCTCGATCACCCCGCACACCGACTTCGAGGCTCAGGTCTACATCCTCTCGAAGGACGAGGGTGGCCGCCACAACCCGTTCTACTCGAACTACCGCCCGCAGTTCTACTTCCGTACCACGGACGTGACCGGCGTTATCACCCTCCCCGAGGGCACCGAGATGGTCATGCCTGGCGACTCGACCGAGATGACCGTTGAGCTCATCCAGCCGATCGCTATGGAAGAGGGCCTCGGCTTCGCTATCCGTGAGGGTGGCCGCACCGTTGGCTCGGGCCGCGTTACCAAGATCATCAAGTGATCTAGCGCTGCATAGCCTGCAGAGTTAAGAGAAGAGGCGCTCCGGATTCGTCCGGGGCGCCTCTCTTTGCGTTGCGGGGAGGGGGAGAAGGGTTGGGGCGCCCGAGGTCCACGGGGTGCTACGGCTGCTCGGGGCGGGGTGGAGTCCCTTTCGTGCTCGGGGCGGGCTGGAATCCCTTCCGCGGATCTGTACCCAACGTTTGTGGCGGAATTGGGCGTGATACCGCCGCAAACGTTGGGGTTAGTTTGCTGGTTCAGAAGAAGGTGGGGTCGGGGTGCCGGGTGGTCGGGGTGCTCGGTGCTCTGCCGAGGTCAGTTCCGTCTAACCGCGCGGGTGCGGCTCGTCATCGCCGTGGGTGCCGCGCGCGGAATCAGGGTCCGACGGCAACCCGAATGTTGGTCGCTTCGGAGCTTCGGCATCGTCGCTCTTCAGCGAAGTGGAATCGCCGAAGCTGTGAGCATCGTCGCGGGTGGCCCCTGACGCCATCGAACCTTGTGCCGGTTCCATCGGATCCCGGCTCTCAGGTGCGCTTTGCCCGTACTGGGGTCGATTGGAGCGGGCAGACGACGGACCGTCCGCGCCGTAGCTGGGCGAACCAAGAGGTTGCGTGCCAGGCGATTGAGTGCCAGGCGACTGTGTGCCGGGCCCTGTCGGTCGATTCTTTGCGGAGTCACCATAGCCGCTGCCCCCAAAGGCGCCGTCGCCGAGGCGGATGCCTGCGCCGGTGAGGATGCGGCGCGCGTCCATGACGTTGCGGTGCTCGACGAGGAGCTCGTAGTGCATGGGGACCGTTGCGGTCATGGACGTGAAGTCGCGTTGACCACCGCTCATGGCGTGCCCAATTACCGCCCAGACCGTGAAGAACACGGCGCCGAGGAGAACGGAGCTGAGGATCGTCGAAAGCCAGTTCGAGGAAAGCATGCTGAACAGCAGGCCCACGAAAAGTCCCATCCACATGCCGCTGAGCGCGCCTCCAAGGATGACTCGGCCCCAGGTCTTGCGTCCGGTCACGCGCTCGATGAGGCGCAGGTCGGTTCCCACAATGAGGGTGTTCTGTACTGGAAAACCGGCGTCGGCGAGGATGTCGACCATGCGCTGAACGTCGGCATACTCCTTATATGTGCCGAGCGATTGCGGAAATTCGAGTGAAAATGCCTGCGATTGGAGCGGGCTGTGCGGCTGTTGGCTCATGGGCCCACTCTAGGATGCTCACCTGCGCGTCTGTTCGAAACAGTGAGGCGCCCGGCGCTGGAGGCTGTGGCATGGCGCTGGAGCCTGCGCGAAGGTGAGAGCTTGGCAGCGCGCGGGGGTGCGAGTTTGCGGCAGAGTGCGAGGGCGCGAGAGTGCGCGGCGGGAGAGTCCGACGGTGTGAGCTTGCGGCAGGGTGTGAGGACGCGAGGGTGAGAGCCTGCGGCAGAGCGCGAGAGCGCGCGGTGGGGGAGTCCGACGGTCGATGTCCGACGGTGAATGCTTGTGAGGCGTTCCACGCCACGACCCCTGGTGCGCGTTTGCGATACGTGGCAAACTAGATGAGTTGCTTGCGCGAGCGGCCATGCCCGGTTCCGTTCCCCGTCTCTGGGAATGACCACCGGATGACGCTCAGCCCAAGGATGCGAACAGTGTGGATACTCCGCTGAGGGCGCATCGTTCGAGGGAAAAGTCGCAAGGACAAGGGTTTCGCGCGGCCTTTTTGCGCCTCGCAAGAGCGACACACCCGACCGCGGGTGTCGGTCTGGCCCACTCCATGTAAGAGCGGTTTTAGAGAAAGAGATAGACCTAGGCTATGGCGGGACAGAAGATCCGCATCCGGCTCAAGTCGTATGACCACGAGGTGATTGACAGCTCGGCGCGCAAAATCGTCGACACTGTCAGCCGCGCTGGTGCAACGGTCGTGGGCCCGGTGCCGCTGCCGACTGAGAAGAACGTTTTCGTTGTGATCAAGTCGCCGCACAAGTACAAGGATTCCCGTGAGCAGTTCGAGATGCGCACCCACAAGCGCCTCATCGACATCGTCGACCCCACGCCCAAGGCTGTGGATTCGCTGATGCGCCTCGACCTGCCTGCGGACGTCAACATCGAGATCAAGCTCTGAGGTATCGGAACACATGAGTAACGAACTGACAGGGCAGCGCGATCGCGTCATCAACGGCGTGCTCGGCACCAAGCTTGGCATGACCCAGGTGTGGGACGAGGACGGCAACATCGTCCCCGTGACCGTGGTTCAGGCCGGCCCGTGTGTCGTCACGCAGGTCCGCTCGCAGGACGTTGACGGCTACGACGCTGTCCAGATCGCGTACGGCGCGATCGATCCCCGTAAGGTGACGAAGCCCCTCAAGGGTCACTTCGAGAAGGCCGGGGTGACGCCGCGCCGTCACCTCGTTGAGCTCCGCACGAACGACGCCGCGGAGTACGAGCTCGGCCAGGAGATCGACGCTTCGATCTTCGAGGCCGGCCAGAAGGTCGACGTCGTTGGCACGACCAAGGGTAAGGGCAACGCTGGTGTCATGAAGCGTCACGGCTTCGCCGGTGTGAGCGCCTCGCACGGTCAGCACCGCAACCACCGCAAGCCCGGCTCGATCGGTGGCGCTTCGACCCCCGCTCGCGTGTTCAAGGGCATGCGCATGGCGGGCCGCATGGGCGGTAACCGCAATAGCGTCCAGAACCTCACCGTTCAGGCGGTGGACGCCGAGAAGAACCTCGTGCTCATCAAGGGTGCCGTTCCCGGCCCCAAGGGTGGCATCGTTCTGGTTCGCTCGGCCGTCAAGGGTCCGAAGAAGGGAGCCTGATTTTCATGGCTAACAACCTGACGGTCGACGTTCTCGACCCCGCAGGAAAGAAGACCGGCACTGCCGAGCTGCCCGCTCACATCTTCGATGTTCAGACCAACGTGGCGCTTATCCACCAGGTCGTGACCGCTCAGCTCAACGCTGCGCGTCAGGGCACGCACAAGGCCAAGACTCGCGGCGAGGTTAGCGGCGGCGGCCGTAAGCCGTGGAAGCAGAAGGGTACCGGTCGCGCTCGCCAGGGCTCGATCCGCGCACCTCAGTGGACCGGCGGTGGCGTCGTTCACGGCCCGGTTCCGCGCGACTACACGCAGCGTGTGCCCAAGAAGATGAAGGCTGCTGCGCTCCGCGGTGCCCTTTCGGATCGCGCCCGTTTCGGCCGCATCCACGTTTTCACCGCGCTTCTCGACGGCGACAAGCCCTCGACGAAGCTTGTGGCGAAGACCATCGCTACCGTCTCGGACAGCTCGAACTTCCTCCTGGTTGTTCGGCGCGACGACGAGGTCGGCGCGCTCAGCTCGCGCAACCTCGCTAACGCGCACGTGCTGTTCGCCGATCAGCTCAACACCTACGACGTCATGGCATCCGACCATGTCGTCTTCACCGAAGGTGCGCTCGAGGACTTCGTGGCAGGCGCGACTCTCGCCGCTGTGAAGGCTCCCGCGCAGCCCGAGGCTGCGGCAACCCCCAAGGCGGCCGCCACGGCTGAGGTGAAGAGCGAAGCTGCGGCTGTTGAGGCTCCCTACGGCGAAGGCAGCGCCCTTCCGCTCGACGGTGGCAAGGCCCCCGAAGGTTTCACCATCAAGGGCAACAGCAACTCCATGAAGTACCACACCGAGGATTCGCCGTGGTACGGCCGCACTAAGGCTGAGGTCTGGTTCGCGACGCCCGAAGCAGCGGAAGCTGCCGGCTTCGTGAACGCTGTTCGCCCGGCCGATGAGGAGGAAGCCAAGTGACCTCGATTAACAAGAACCCGCGCGACATTCTCTTCGCGCCGGTCCTCACCGAGAAGTCCTACGGCCAGATGGACGAAGGGAAGTACGTCTTCCTCGTCGATCGCCGCGCAAACAAGACCGAAATCAAGCTTGCCGTCGAGGAGATCTTCGACGTCAAGGTTGCTTCGGTGAACACCATCAACCGTCAGGGCAAGACGCGTCGCACGCGTTTCGGCATTGGCAAGCGCAACGACACCAAGCGCGCCATTGTCACCCTCAAGGACGGATCCATCGACATCTTCGGAGGCGCGACCGCCTGAGCGGTCGTGACCCGAAGACAAACGAGAGAGTCTGAGGAAACCCACGATGGGAATTCGTAAGAACAAGCCGACCTCGCCGAGCCGCCGCGGCTCGAGCGTCGCCGACTTCGTCGAGATCACTCGTAGTGAGCCGGAGAAGTCGCTGGTCCGCCCCCTGTCCAAGACGGGTGGCCGTAACAACAAGGGCCGCGTGACCTCGCGTCACCGCGGCGGTGGCCACAAGCGTGCCTACCGCGTGATCGACTTCCGTCGTCACGACAAGGACGGCATCAACGCCAAGGTCGCCCACATCGAGTACGACCCGAACCGTACCGCTCGCATCGCTCTGCTCCACTACCTGGACGGCGAGAAGCGCTACATCCTCGCCCCGGCGAAGCTTCGCCAGGGTGACGTGCTCGAAAGCGGCCCGAGCGCCGACATCAAGCCCGGCAACAACCTTCCGCTGCGCAACATCCCCGTGGGTACCGTTGTGCACGCAATCGAGCTCCGCCCCGGTGGCGGCGCGAAGATCGCCCGCTCGGCGGGTGCCTCCGTGCAGCTCGTCGCGAGGGAAGGCAAGTACGCCCAGCTTCGTATGCCGTCCGGCGAAATCCGCAACGTCGATGCGCGCTGCCGCGCGACCATCGGTGAGGTGGGCAACGCCGAACAAGCCAACATCAACTGGGGCAAGGCCGGCCGTATGCGCTGGAAGGGCAAGCGCCCGCACGTCCGTGGTGTTGTGATGAACCCCGTGGACCACCCGCATGGTGGTGGTGAGGGCCGCACGTCGGGCGGTCGTCATCCCGTTTCGCCTTGGGGCCAGCCGGAAGGCCGTACCCGCAAGCCGAACAAGGAAAGCGACAAGCTCATCGTGCGCCGCCGCCGTACCGGCAAAAAGCGCTGATAGGACGAGGGATAAACAGTTATGCCACGCAGTATTGCTAAGGGCCCCTTCGTTGACGATCACCTTCAGAAGAAGGTCGACGCTCAGAACGAAGCCGGTACCAAGAATGTCATCAAGACCTGGTCGCGCCGTTCGGTCATTACGCCGGACTTCCTCGGCCACACTTTCGCAGTGCACGATGGCCGCAAGCACGTCTCGGTGTTCGTCACCGAGTCGATGGTTGGCCACAAGCTCGGCGAGTTCGCTCCCACGCGCACTTTCCGCAGCCATGACAAGGACGACAAGAAGGGACGTCGTCGCTGATCGCCCACGTGGCGAAGTGATGATTTCCCTCGCTATTCACTAAAGAAAGCAGGACAGCAATGGAAGCCAAGGCGCAGGTGCGGTTCATCCGTATTTCGCCCATGAAGGCCCGGCGCGTCGTTGACCTTATTCGTGGTAAGAGCACGGGTGAAGCACTGGAGATTCTGCGGTTCGCACCGCAGGCCGCCAGCGAGCCCGTCTCGAAGCTCGTAAAGTCCGCGATCGCCAACGCCCGCGTGAAGGCAGATCAAGCAGGGGAGCGTTTCGATGAGCAGGATCTCGTCGTGTCCGCTGCATTCGTCGACGAAGGCCCGACCATGAAGCGGTTCCAGCCGCGCGCTCAGGGTCGCGCATTCCAGATCAAGAAGCGCACCAGCCACATCACCGTGGTTGTTGCCCCGTCGAAGAAGAAGGAGACCCGCTAGTGGGCCAGAAGGTCAATCCCAACGGGTTCCGTCTCGGTATTACGACCGACCACACGAGCCGCTGGTTCGCCGACTCCACGAAGGAAGGTCAGCGCTACCGCGACTACGTGAAGGAAGACGTCGCCATCCGCAAGCTCCTTTCCGAGGGGCTCGAGCGCGCTGGCGTGTCGAAGGTCGAGATCGAGCGCACCCGCGATCGCGTTCGCGTTGATCTGCACACCGCACGCCCCGGCATCGTGATCGGTCGCCGTGGCGCGGAGGCCGAGCGTCTCCGCGGTCAGCTCGAGAAGCTGACGGGCAAGCAGATTCAGCTCAACATCCTCGAGGTCAAGAACCCCGAGGCAGACGCGCAGCTCGTTGCTCAGGGCATCGCCGAGCAGCTCGCGAGCCGCGTGTCCTTCCGCCGCGCTATGCGCAAGGGCATTCAGTCCGCGCAGCGTGCTGGCGCGAAGGGTATCCGTGTCGCCGTTTCGGGCCGCCTCGGTGGCGCCGAAATGAGCCGCAGCGAGTTCTACCGTGAAGGCCGCGTGCCCCTGCACACGCTTCGCGCGAACATCGACTACGGCTTCTACGAGGCCCGCACCGCATTCGGCCGCATTGGCGTGAAGGTGTGGATCTACAAGGGCGACATCACGTCCAAGGAACTCGCTGCACAGCAGGCCGCCCAGGCTCCGCGCCAGGGCCGTGGTCCGCGCGCTGAGCGCCCCCGTGGCCGCCGCAACGAGCGCAACGCCGCCCGCCGTGAGAAGGCGGAAGCTTCGGCTCAGGCTCAGGCCGCCACCGAGGCTCCCGCTGCCGCTCCGGCCGATAAGGGAACGGAGGCCTGAGTCCAATGCTGATTCCGCGTAGGACCAAGCACCGCAAGCAGCATCGCCCCACCCGTACCGGTATGGCCAAGGGTGGCTTCGATCTCGCGTTCGGCGACTACGGTATCCAGGCTCTCGAGCCCGCCTACGTCACCAACCGTCAGATTGAGGCCGCACGTATCGCCATGACGCGCTACATGAAGCGTGGCGGCAAGGTGTACATCAACATCTACCCCGATCGCCCCCTCACGAAGAAGCCTGCCGAGGTCCGCATGGGCTCCGGTAAGGGTTCGGTGGAGTTCTGGGTAGCGAACGTCAAGCCCGGCCGCGTCATGTTTGAGGTTGCCGGTGTCGATGAGCCGACTGCACGCGAGGCACTGCGCCTTGCCATGCACAAGCTCCCCATGAAGTGCCGAATCCTCAGCCGAGAGGGTGGTGACATCTGATGGCAGCCACGAAGCTTACCGCTGACGAGCTCAACAAGCTCGATGACGCGAAGCTCACCGAAGAACTCGCGAAGGCCAAGGACGAGCTTTTCAAGCTCCGTTTCCAGGGCGCGACCGGTCAGCTCGAGTCGAGCGCTCGCTTGTGTTCGGTCAAGAAGGACATCGCACGGATCTACACGATTCTGCGCGAGCGCGAGTTGGGGATCCGCCAGGCCCCCGGTTCGGCCGAATGAACGAGCGAGGTTAGGTAATGAACGAAAATCAGGTCGCTGAAGAGCGTCCGTACCGCAAGACTCAGCGCGGCTACGTCGTCTCCGACAAGATGGATAAGACCATCGTCGTCGAGGTCGAGGAGCGCGTGAAGCACTCGCTGTACGGCAAGGTTATGAAGAAGCACAAGAAGTTCAAGGCCCACGATGAGGAGAACACCGCCGGTGTCGGCGATCTTGTTCGCATCATGGAAACCCGCCCGCTGAGCGCTTCCAAGCGCTGGCGTCTGGTGGAGATTCTCGAGAAGGCTAAGTAAGCCGTTCTCAGGTTCGCCTGAACATAGAGAGGCCGGGGTGGATCCGCAATGCGGATCCACCCCGGCCTCTCTTTTGTGCTTTCGTGGTGCGGGTTGCGAGTGCTTCCCACGTGCGAGGTTCGTGACGCGCCAGCTGCCGTCGGCCTGCTTTGCCAACGTGAGGGACCCGGTGAGTTCGGGCGTGAAGCCCATATGTGCCGCGTCGCCGTACTCGTACTGGACCCGGGCAATCCTGCCGCGAACATCGATACCCGCAACGCGTCCGTCTTCGGGCATTCGGGGGCGGGGTGGTGCAATGAGCGGCTTCTGGAGTTCGCTGCAGCTGTGCGGGAAGCGGGGCCGACGGTTGCCTTCAACCCGGGGCACGAATCTTGCCGGACGCTCATGGCTCATGCATGAGCGGATTCCTTGATTGTGTCTTCTTCGCTGTCCGGGGTGAGCAGCAGCCACAATGCGAGGGTTCCGGCACAAAGCCCAGCGATAACGAGGGCGGTGCACGCGGTGAGGATAATGGCGGCCTTGGGCTTCGCTGTCACGGCATCTTCCAGCTGTTGTTGCTGCTCTTGCTTCCAGTGATCTTCCATTCGCCATCCTGGAGCTCGAGGTCGAAGACGTGGTCTGTCTCGGGGACGCTCACGGCTGGGTCGTGCAGTGTGGTGGTGACCTCCACCTGGGCCTTGGTGTTTTCGGTGCTGATGTGTGTGATGTCGTAGTCGAATCCGCCGCGACGGTCGATTTCCGCTGCGGTTTCCTTGAAACGCTCGCAATCGACGCTGTCAGCCGCTTGATCCTCGAGAGCGCCCGTGAATGCCGAACAATCCTGGGACTCAATGGCAGCGAACATCTCGTCCACAGTGTTCTTGGGCCCATGGATGAGGGCCGCTCCACCGCCGATGACGAGAACGAGGGCGGCGATACCGGCGAGGCTGAGCAAGCTTAGGCAACCGCAAATGCCACAAAAAACGCCCCTACTGGAACCTTGGGGGCGGACGTATGGGGGAGGGGGTGCAGGGGAGTAGTGGGGGTAGGTCATTGTGCACCTTTCGCATGACCTGCGTTACAGTTGCAAAGATACGCGCTTGAGTTTGCACGTGCAAACATGTGTTGCGGAGGCTTGGGGATTGGGAGGTAGGGCGCAACTTGGGCTTGGGCTTCGGTTGGGGTCACGGGCGAGAAGCTCGCCCGTGTGACGCGCGAACAACAACGAGGATTGGCAAGGCAATGTGGGGCCGGCCAAAGGCGGCCGGCCCCACATTCGGTGGAAAAGGGTTAATTCTCAAGCATGTTTCCGCCGTCGGAGATGACCCACTTTCCATCTTCCTTGACGAGGGTGAACGTTGAGGTCTTTGTGTCCGTCTCTCCGGTCTTCTTGTTCTTGGCGGTGAGCTTCGTGGGAACCGTGGCCTTGTCGCCGAGGGAGTTCGACGGCAACGGCAACTACACCTTCGGCCTCACGGAACAGGTCATGTTCCATGAGATCGATCAGGACAAGATCGACCGCGTTCGCATCATGGAGACCAGGCCGCTGAGTGCTTCGAAGCGCAGGCGTCTCGTCGAAATCATCGAGAAGGCTAAGTAAATCTGTCGGGCTCAGCCCGAAAGATCTCCGAGAAGGGGTCGTCCGCTTATCAGCGGGCGGCCCCTTCCGCTATTGAGCGGGCTTTCGCGCCCGCGTGGCGTTACGATGACCGATGGTCATACGCGTGACGACAGTTGTCGCAAATCTGCGACACGACATGGCAGAGTAGGTACCGCGTCGCAACGCCGCCGCGATATCCGGGCAATAGCGTGGAGGTAACGAGGAGGCGAGAAGCGGCTCCCGTGACTTTGAGGAGTGAATCCCATGACGACGACCACGATGACGAAGCGCCGCCTCGCGGCAGCCCTTGCAGCCGCGTCTCTTCTTGTCGCAGGTGCAAGCGGGTGCTCGTTCGGCGTGCTCGGTAGCAGCGATGAGAAGCCCACGGAACAGACGAGCGCGGCAGCCCCGGCAGATAACGGCAATGGCGGCGATCAGGGAAGCGGGTCCGACGGCGCGAATCCCGCGCAGGGCGCGAGCGATGACGGCGGCGCTGCGGCAGGTTCCGATCAGGGCGGCGAGAACGGGAAGCCGGCCAGCGGAGGTCAGAATAAGGCGAACTATCCTGCGCCGATTTTCACGACCGAGCGTCCTGTTGAGGTGAAAGAAGATCCGAACGCAACATTGACCGTCAATCTTCATCAGCTCAAGCGCGAGGGTGATACGGTCACCGCTTACGTCTCTTTCACACTCAACTCGACGGCGAAAGAGGCTAAGGACTTCTTTTTCCTCAATGGGAGTCTGATCTGGAAGCCATTCCTTATTGACAACGTGAACTTGAAGAAGCACACGCCACTTTCGACGACGAATAGCCAGCACTATGCGATGACTCCTATGGAAGACGTGGACCTCATGCCCGGTCAAACCACGTACGCGTTCGCAACCTTTGCCGCGCCGCCGGCGGACGTCAAGCAGATGGACGTGAGTCTTATGGACGGCACTGAGGTCGCGAAGGGGGTCGAAATCAAGTGAGAAAGCGTCACCTTGTAAGCCTCACGGCCGTGGCTTTCGTATTCGCTGCGGGGCCAGCAGCCCTCGCGGACAATGGCGGCGAAACGCCCGCCCCTGAGCCGCCGTCGCAAATCGGAACTTACGAGTCCAATATCTACTCGCTCGACCAAAACATTTACGACCTCGAGCAAAATATTGAAGACCTCAACACCGATACACAAGAGGGCAACACCAAGGTCGTCACCTTGAACTCGGACATCCTCTTCGACTACGGATCCAACGAGCTTTCGGACCCCGCGAAAAAGCGCATCGGTGAGCTCGTCAAAGACGTTCCGCAGGGTGCGACCGTGAAGGTCGATGGGCACACCGACAACATCCCGTACCATCGAGGCAACGACGTGCTCTCTAAGGAGCGTGCGCAGGCGGTGGCCGACGCGATTTCCGCGGTGCGCGGCGATCTCAAACTCGAGGTCGCGGGCCACGGCGACACGAAGCCCGTGGAGACGAACAAGAACGGCGACAAGGACAATCCTGAAGGACGCGCCAAGAACAGGCGCGTGGAGATCCGCTATGACGGGTAGCCACACTCCTTCATTCGCGTCGGGATCGGCCGGTTCATCGGAGCCGGCCGATCCGGCGCGTCAGCGCATCCTGCTCGTGGACGACGATGAGACGATTCGCGAGCACCTCGGGGGAGTGCTCTCTCGCAGCGGGCTTGACGTGCGCATGGCAGCGAACGGTGCCGAGGCACTCGAGAGGCTCGATGAGGAGGAACCCGATCTCGTCATCCTCGACGTCATGATGCCGATCATGGACGGTCGAGAAGCGCTTCGCCGGATCCGGGAACGCCATGAGTGGCTTCCCGTCATCCTTCTTACCCAGGTGGGGGAGAGCTTCGAGCGCGCGTCCGCGCTCGACGAAGGGGCCGACGATTACCTCAATAAGCCGTTCGACCCTCACGAGCTCCTCGCGCGGATCAGGGCAGTTCTGCGTCGTAGCTCGCGCGGCTCGGCCCCGCTCAGCACGTCCTCGACACTCACCTCTGGTGAACTGCGCATCGATCGCACGGCCCGACGGATCTTCGTGGGTGGCAAGGAAGACCAACTCACGCCACGGGCGTTCGCGCTCCTCGAGTACCTCATGGCGCACCCCGGCGAAGTGTTCACGCGTGAGCGGCTCCTGCAGACCGTGTGGGGTTTCGATGCGATCGTGACCACGCGAGCCGTTGACCATCGCATCGCCGAGATTCGCCGCGTGATTGGTTCCGCCGACGGTTCCCCCACGTACATCGAGACAGTCCCGAGCCTCGGCTATCGCTTCGCCCAGAAGGTCGAACGTTCATGAAGAAACACCCACTTGCCTACGCCTCGGCTTTCGCCGCGCTTCCCCTCGCGATCGGCGTGGTGGCCTCCCTCGTATGGAGCGTCCTCGGCGAATCGAGGCACATCTACTTCTCGATGTCGCTCGCCTGGCTCCCGCTCACGATCGGTGCGGTTCTCACCCTCGCCGTGCTCCCCGCCCTCGGCGCGTGGTGGTATACGCGCCACGCCGTGAGCAAGGCGCGGCGCGAAACGGTGGCGGAGCAGACGGCAAGCCGGCGTCGGCTCATCGCCCGACTCGACCACGAAATAAAGAACCCGATCCAGGGCATTCGAGCGGCGCTTGCCGACGAACCGTCCGAGCGCCAGCGCTCGAGCATCGACGCCCAATCACGCCGCCTCACCTCTCTTCTGAGCGACCTGCGGAAAATCGGGGAGGTCGAGCACACTCAGCTCGAGATTACGCAGATCGACCCTTCGCGTCTCGTCCACGATGCCATCGAGACCGCGCGCGAGGTGCCCGGTGCGAGCGAACGCTCGATCCGCGTCTCGCTTCCCACGGCCCCGCGCCCTCTGCCGCCGATCAACGGCGACGAAGACCTCCTCTTCCTGTGCCTCGTGAACGTCTTGAGCAACGCCGTGAAGTACTCGCGGCCGGGCGATGCGATCGAAGTGCGGGGGCGACAGCTCGAAAGCGGCATCGTGCTCGAGGTCGCCGACACCGGACTCGGGATTTCCCCGGACGATCTTCCGCTCGTATGGGAAGAACTCGGTCGTGCGAGCGAGGTGCGCGGAATCGAGGGCTCGGGCCTCGGGTTGCCCATGGTGAAAGCGATCGTCGAACGACATGGAGGCACTGCGACCCTCACGTCGTGGCATGGCGAAGGGACATCCGTGAGCCTTACCCTCCCGTTTGCGGGGCCCGCGCGGTAAAACACCTGGAAAAAGAGCGGGTCGGGCTAAGGGCACGTATCAAAAGAAAGTCCGACGCTTGCCGTCCACCGTCGGCCCCTGGCAAACGGCGCCCCGCACTCGCTGAACCGGCGGTGCCAAACGCAGCGAGACCAAGCACACACGCGCAGGGACCCTCGCCCCCTTACGTTCGGTGCCCGCGTGCCGTAAACTAGACGGGTTGCTGTGTGAACGCACCCAAAAACCGGGAGGTTGGCGGGATGCGCCACTGAGCACAGGACCCGGTCCTCGGGCCCCAAGAGGGACCCATCCCAGCCGGAGACCTTGCATCGCCATTCGGCAGTGCCTGAGTCCGGCTCGGGGTTTTTTGATGCCCGGGAACTGGAAGCCGCTGCGCCCCACGTGAGTGCGGTGGAAAACAAGTCCGATATCCGTTCCGCAAGGCTCGAGGCTCACGCCGAGAGAACCGGCGAGACGCAAGGAGAACGTTAGTGATTCAGCAGGAGTCGCGACTCAAGGTCGCCGACAACACCGGTGCAAAGGAAATCCTCTGCATCCGTGTTCTCGGTGGCTCCGGTCGCCGTTACGCCGGCATTGGTGACACCATCGTTGCAACCGTCAAGGACGCAATCCCTGGCGGAAACGTCAAAAAGGGCGATGTTGTGAAGGCCGTCGTGGTTCGCACCACGAAGGAACGCCGTCGTGCCGATGGTTCATACATCCGATTCGATGAGAACGCAGCCGTCATCCTCAAGAACGACGGCGAGCCGCGTGGCACGCGCATCTTCGGCCCCGTGGGCCGCGAGCTGCGTGACCGCCGGTTCATGAAGATCATCTCGCTGGCACCGGAGGTGCTGTGACATGAGCATGAAGATTAAGAAGGGTGACCTCGTTCAGGTCATCACCGGTCGCACGAGCGACGCAGACAAGATCGCCAAGCGCAACGAAACCCGCGCCGCAAAGGGCAAGGGCGAACTCGCCGCAGGCGACAAGGGTAAGCAGGGCCGCGTGCTCCAGGTGTTCCCCGACACCCAGCGCGTGCTCGTCGAGGGCGTCAACCGCATCACCCGCCACAACAAGCCCGGCTACAACGGCCAGGCTGGCGGCATCGAGCAGGTCGAAGCCCCGATCCACATCTCGAACGTCGCCCTCGTGGCTGACGACGGCAAGCCGACCCGCGTCGGCTTCCGTGAAGAGAAGGTCGAGCTCGAGGACGGCCGCACGAAGACCATTCGTGTGCGTTACTCGAAGCGCACCGGGAAGGACATCTGATGACCGAGACGACCACCCCGCGCCTTAAGACCAAGTACCGCGACGAAATCAAGGATTCGCTCCAGAGCGAGTTCAACTACGCCAACCCGATGCTCATCCCCGGCCTCACGAAGATCGTGGTGAACATGGGTGTCGGCGACGCCGCACGTGACTCGAAGGTCATCGACGGTGCCATCGCGGATCTCACCGCGATCACCGGCCAGAAGCCTCAGGTGACGCGCGCCCGCAAGTCGATCGCGCAGTTCAAGCTTCGTGAGGGCCAGGCCATTGGCTGCCACACGACCCTGCGCGGCAACCGCATGTGGGAGTTCCTCGACCGCCTGCTCTCGACCGCGCTTCCGCGTATCCGCGACTTCCGCGGCCTTTCGCCGAAGCAGTTCGATGGCAACGGCAACTACACCTTCGGTCTCACCGAACAGGTCATGTTCCATGAGATCGATCCGGACAAGATCGACCGCGTTCGCGGCATGGACATCACCGTGGTGACCACCGCCAAGACCGATGACGAGGGACGTGCGCTGCTTCGTGCGCTCGGCTTCCCCTTCAAGGAGAACTGATATGGCCAAGACAGCGCTTAAGAACAAGCAGCAGCGCAAGCCCAAGTTCGCTGTGCGCGCCTACACCCGGTGCCAGAAGTGCGGTCGCCCGCACTCGGTGTACCGCAAGTTCGGCCTTTGCCGCGTGTGCCTTCGCGAGATGGCCCACCGCGGTGAACTGCCCGGTGTCACCAAGAGCAGCTGGTAAGGACTATCGCCACAGGTCCCCGCTTTACGCGAGGGAAACCACGGTGAGAAAGAAGCATTCGACATGACAATGACTGATCCGATCGCGGACATGCTCACGCGAATCCGGAACGCCAACACCGCGTTCCACGATTCCGTGACCATGCCGTACTCGAACCTTAAGTCCCGCATCGCGGAGATTCTGAAGGCCGAGGGGTACATCAAGGACTGGCGCGAGGAAGAAGCCGAGGTTGGAAAGAACCTCGTCATCGAACTCAAGTACACCGACGATCGCGAGCGCGCGATCTCGGGCGTCCGCCGTGTCTCGAAGCCCGGCCTTCGCGTGTACGCAAAGTCCACCAACCTGCCCAAGGTGCTCGGCGGCCTCGGCGTGGCCATCCTGTCCACGTCCTCCGGCCTCCTCACCGACAAGCAGGCCACGAAGAAAGGCGTGGGTGGGGAAGTCCTCGCCTACGTCTGGTAACCGGAAAGGAGAACCGTAATGTCCCGCATTGGACTTCGACCGGTTTCCGTACCGGCTTCCGTCACTGGTGTGACTATCGACGGCCAGCACGTCCAGATCGCTGGCCCCAAGGGCGAGCTTCAGTACGAGGTTCCGAAGCCTCTCAGCGTTGAGCGCGCTGAGGATGGCTCGATCGTCGTGCGCCGCCCCAACGAAGAGCGTGAGAACAAGGCCCTCCACGGCCTTGCACGCACTCTCATCGCGAACATGGTTGAGGGTGTCACGGAGGGCTTCGAAAAGAAGCTCGAAATCGTGGGCACCGGCTACCGTGTCGTCGCGAAGGGAACCGATCTCGAGTTCGCGCTCGGCTTCTCCCACCCCGTGCTCGTGAAGGCCCCCATGGGCATCACGTTCAACGTGGAGAGCCCCACGAAGTTCTCGGTATCGGGCATTGATAAGCAGCTGGTCGGCGAGACCGCCGCGAAGATTCGCAAGATTCGTAAGCCCGAGCCGTACAAGGGCAAGGGTGTGCGCTACGCCGACGAGACCGTGAAGCGCAAGGCCGGAAAGGCTGGTAAGTGATAATGGGTTTCGCTGAAAAGCACACTCGTGGTGACCGCAAGAGCCGCGTCCGCGCACGTGGCCGTCGTCACCTGCGCCTCCGTCGCCGCGTTGCGGGTACCGCTGAGCGTCCCCGCCTCGCCGTGACCCGTTCGGCGCGCCACATGTACGTTCAGGTCATCGACGATACGAAGGGCATCACCCTCGCATCGGCATCGACCATGGAAGCAGACCTCCGCTCGTCGGAAGCCACGAAGACCGAGAAGGCCAAGCAGGTCGGCTCGCTCGTGGCCCAGCGCGCGAAGGAAGCCGGTATCGACGCCGTGGTCTTCGACCGTGGCGGCAACAAGTACCACGGCCGCGTGGCCGCCGTCGCTGACGGTGCACGCGAGGCCGGACTGACTCTGTGACCACCCCCCGGAAATAGGACGAGAAGAGGATTCACATGGCTGCTGAGCAGCGTAACAATGGTCCCGCGGCCTCCGGTCGGAGGGGCGAGAACGAGGATCGTAACAACCGCGGTCGCGGCAATGACCGCAACCAGGGCGGGCGTCGCGGCGAGGGCCGTGGCGGTCGTCAGGAAGAGAAGTCGGCCTTCCTTGAGCGCGTGGTAGCAATCAACCGCGTGTCGAAGGTTGTCAAGGGCGGTCGCCGCTTCGCCTTCACCGCGCTCGTCGTGGTTGGCGACGGTGACGGCACCGTTGGCATCGGCTACGGCAAGGCGAAGGAAGTTCCCGCCGCCATCTCGAAGGGTGTCGAGGAAGCGAAGAAGAACTTCTTCCGCGTTCCCCGCATCCAGGGCACGATCGTGCATCCGGTTCAGGGAGAGGACGCCGCAGGCGTTGTCTTCCTCCGCCCGGCTGCTCCCGGTACCGGTGTAATCGCCGGTGGTCCGGTGCGTGCGGTTCTCGAGTGCGCGGGCGTCGCCGACGTTCTGTCGAAGTCGCTCGGTTCCTCGAACACGATCAACATCGTGCACGCGACCGTCAAGGCCCTCAAGCAGCTCGAGGAGCCGGAAGCAGTGGCAGCTCGCCGCGGCCTTCCCCTCGAGGACGTCGCCCCCGGCTACCTGCTTCGTGCTCAGGCCGAGGGTCGCGCAGCGGCTCGCGAGGCGCGTGAAGAGAAGGTAGGTGCCTGATGCAGCTCAAGGTTACTCAGGTCAAGTCTGTAATCGGCGGTAACGACGCACAGCGCTCGACGGTGCGAGGCCTCGGTCTCAAGCGCATCGGCGACGTCGTCGTCAAAGAAGACCGCCCCGAGATTCGCGGCATGATCAATGCCGTCCGTCACCTCGTGACGGTTGAAGAGGTGGACTGATCCATGGCGAACGAAAACCCGCTTAAGCTCCACGATCTTCGCCCGGCTCCCGGCGCGAAGACCGCTAAGATCCGCGTGGGCCGTGGTGAAGGCTCGAAGGGTAAGACCTCGGGTCGCGGTACCAAGGGTACGAAGGCGCGCTACCAGGTGAAGGCAGGCTTCGAGGGTGGTCAGACCCCGATGCACCGCCGCCTTCCCAAGCTTCGTGGCTTCAAGAACCCCTTCCGTGTGGAGTTCCAGGTCATCAACCTGGACACCATCGAAGCGCTGTTCCCCGAGGGTGGCACCGTCACCGTCGAGGATCTTGTCGCGAAGGGTGCCGTGCGCAAGAACCAGCCTGTCAAGGTGCTCGGTTCTGGCGACATCACAGTGAAGATCGACATCACTGCCCAGAAGTTCTCGGCTTCGGCCGAGGAGAAGATCACCGCCGCTGGCGGCTCGGTCACCGTGGCGTGAGTTGAAGCAATTTTCATAGTGCTTCTTTGACCAGGCACCGCGACTCAGGATATTTTGAGGCGCGGTGCCTGTTTTAATAGGCCAATAACCCCTAGCTCAAATGCGCTCCGTGTGCATGATAGGCCCACCCCTCGGGCCGCCCGACAGGAGGAACCTGGTGGACAACGCCTTCGTGCGCGCCTTCCGAACCCCTGAGCTCAGGAACAAGCTGCTGTTTGTCCTTGGAATGCTCGCCATCTACCGCTTCGGCGTGTTCGTGCCGACCCCCGGCTTCGACTACACGAACATCGCTGCGTGTACCGAACAGGCATTGAACGGTGCCGGTGGCGGCGTGCTCGGCATGGTGAACCTGTTCTCCGGCGGGGCGCTGCTGCAGATGTCCGTCTTCGCGCTCGGCGTGATGCCGTACATTACGGCCTCGATTATCGTGCAGTTGCTGCGCGTCGTGATCCCCAAGTTTGAGGAGCTACACAAGGACGGCCAAGCGGGTCAGGCGACCCTCACGCAGTACACGCGCTACATGACTATCGGCCTCGCGGTCCTGCAGTCCACCACCGTGATCACTCTCGTGCGTAGCGGCGCCTTCTTCGCGGGCTGTAACCTCCCGCTCGTGCCCAATCAGTCGTGGTGGATGCTCGTCCTCATGATCCTGACGATGACGACCGGCACCCTCGTCATCATGTGGCTCGGCGAACTCATCACCGAAAAGGGCGTGGGCAACGGCATGTCCCTGCTGATCTTCACGTCGATCGCCGCGGGCTTTCCCGCCTCGTTCGGTCAGATCCTGAAGCTCCAGGGGTGGATGACCTTCTCCATCGTTATGCTGATCGGCATGATCATCGTGATCGCCGTGATCTACGTCGAGCAGTCGCAACGCCGTATTCCCGTCCAATACGCCAAACGCCAGGTGGGGCGTCGCCTCGTGGGCGGCTCCTCGACCTACATCCCGATCAAGGTGAACCAGGCCGGCGTTATCCCCATTATCTTCGCATCCTCGCTTCTTGCCCTGCCGCAGCTCATCGCTTCGTTTGGCGACCAGAGGTCCGGGTGGGTGCAGTGGATCCACGCCAACTTCGTGCTCGGCCAGGGCTTCTCGTGGATATATTCGCTTGTCTATTTCGCCCTCATCGTGTTCTTTGCGTTCTTCTACGTGTCGATCACCTTCAACGCTGAAGAGATTTCGGACAACATGAAGAAGTACGGCGGTTTCGTTCCCGGTATCCGTGCGGGCCGCCCAACAGCGCGCTACCTCGAGTACGTCATCAACCGCGTGCTCTCCGCGGGCTCCCTGTACCTCGGTATCTTGGCGCTTGTTCCCCTGATCGCGTTCGCGCTTCTCGGTGCAGACCAGAAGTTCCCGTTCGGTGGAACCTCGCTCCTCATCATCATCGGTGTTGGCCTCGATACCTTGAAGCAGATCAGCTCCAAGCTCCAACAACATCACTACGAAGGGATTCTCCGATGACCGCCTCCACTCCGGCCCGCCGCCTCCTCATTGTTGGACCTCCGGGTGCCGGCAAGGGCACGCAAGCGGAGCGCATTGTCGAGAAGCTCGGCGTCCCCGCCATTTCCACGGGCGATATTTTCCGTGCGAACGTCTCCAATGAAACTGAGCTTGGTGTTCTCGCGAAGTCCTACATGGATAAGGGCGAGTACGTTCCCGACTCGGTCACCAACGAGATGGTGGAGAGCCGCCTTGGTGAAGATGATGCCGCGAACGGCTTCCTCCTCGATGGCTACCCCCGCACCGTGGCGCAGGTGGAGGCTCTCGATGGAATTCTCGAGAAGCTCGGCGTGGCGCTCGACGCCGTCATTCTCCTCGACGTTGATAGTGAAGCTATCGTGCAGCGGCTTCTTCAGCGCGGCAAAGAGCAGGGCCGCAGCGACGACAACGAAGAGACCATTCGCCGCCGCATCGACGTTTACGGCGAGCAGACCACGCCCCTCATCGATATCTACGACAAGCGAGGTCTCGTGAAGCGCGTCGACGGCATGAAAGATATCGATGCTGTGACCGCAGATATCCTCGCCGCGCTCGGAGCCTGAGCCCGGATGTCCTTTCGTCGCAAGCCCCGCGTGAGCCTAAAAACCCCCGAGCAGCTCGGGGCAATGCGCAGCGCGGGGCTTCTGCTTAACCGTATTCACGACGAGATCGAAGAGAATCTCCGCAGCGGTATGACCACGGCAGACATCGACCAGATCTCTCGTGCCGTAATTGCCAAAGCCGGTGCGAAGTCCAACTTCCTCGGCTACCACGGCTTTCCTGCGACAGTGTGCGTGAGCGTGAACGAAGAAATCGTGCATGGCATCCCCGGCACTCGGGTGATTCGCGACGGTGATGTGGTGAGCGTGGATGCTGGCTGCATTGTGGACGGATGGCACTCCGACGCCGCCCGCACCCACATCGTGGGCACGGCACGGAGCGAAGCCGATCGCGAACTGGTCGACGTGACCAGGGGAGCAATGTGGGAAGGCATCGCGGCGCTTGCCACCGCGAGCCGCGTGGGTGAGATCGGCGCCGCAATCGAAGACTACGTCGCCGAATGCGCGGGGGAGCGGATCCAGCACCTCGAGGAATTCGGAGGGCACGGCATCGGCCGAGCCATGCATGAGCCGCCCGACGTCATGAACTTCCGCACGCACGATCGCGGCCCGAAAGTCGTGCCCGGTATGGCCCTGTGTATCGAACCCATGCTCATCCAAGGCGACGGCGAATTCGACATCCTCGACGACGAGTGGACCGTGGTGGCGACAAAGGGTGGGCGCGCAGCCCACTTCGAGCACTCCGTCGCGGTGACCGAAACGGGAATCTTCGTGCTCAGCGCCGCTGACGGTGGGAAAGCCGAACTTGCAAAGCGTGGCGTGATGATCGCTGAAGAACCGTCGGACCACACCGCCACCGGAAGGTGAGCGATCGCACGCGCCAAGCCACTTATCGCGGCGCGCGTGCGCGTGTACGATTGACAGTCGAGTGTGCTCTTTCGGCAACCCCGAAAATTTAAGCGGTTCGCCGCTTGAAAAGTGCGCGCTTGAAGGTAGGACATGCGAAACCAGTCCCCGCAAGGGGCAGAGGGACAGTAGAGACTATGGCGAAAAAAGACGGCGTGATCGAAGTCGAGGGCACCGTGACCGAAGCGCTCGCAAACGCGCGCTTCCGCGTTGAGCTGGACAACGGCCACAAAGTACTCGCGCATATCTCGGGCAAGATGCGCCAGCACTACATCAGGATCCTCCCCGAGGATCGCGTTGTGGTCGAGCTCAGCCCGTACGACCTTGAAAAGGGTCGCATCGTTTACCGATACAAGTAAGCCGGGCCGCGCATGCGGTCAGCTACGCTCTCGGGCCCGCTAGGCTCGAGCGCAGATCAACTGTAGAAGGGCATCATGAAGGTTTACCCCAGCGTGAAGCGTATCTGTGACAACTGCAGGGTGATTCGTCGCCACTCGCGTGTCATGGTTATCTGCACGAACCCGCGCCACAAGCAGCGCCAGGGCTGAGTGCACCGCCTCCAATGGGAGGCACCCCGCGGCTCACGCCGCACCTATAAGTAAAGAGACAGCATGAACCTCATTGCGAGGATCACCCGCGGGCCAGGGGCCGCGGCGCACCGCTAAAGCGGGAGCGACATGCTGGATCAGGCCCCTGAGTAAAACAGTAGGAGAACTGCTCATGGCACGTCTCGTTGGCGTCGACCTCCCGCGCGAAAAGCGCCTGGAAGTCGCCTTGACGTACATCTACGGCGTGGGTCGCACCCGCGCAATCGAAGCTCTCAACGCAACCGGCGTTGACGGCAACCAGCGCGTCCACCAGGTATCCGATGAGGACCTTGTCAAGCTGCGCGATTACATCGAAGAGAACTACCAGGTCGAGGGCGACCTGCGACGCGAGGTCGCAGCAGACATTCGCCGCAAGATCGAGATCGGCTCGTACGCCGGCATGCGTCACCGCCGCGGCCTTCCGGTCCGTGGTCAGCGCACCAAGACCAACGCACGTACCCGCAAGGGCCCGAAGCGCACCGTGGCCGCCAAGAAGAAGGCTGCTCGCTGAGCGGCAGTTACTCCACGGGCAGTGTTCGGCACTGACCCGTATCGATCACCTTTCACGAACTCAAGGAGTTTTGGCACATGCCTCCCAAGTCACGTCAGGCCGCCGCGGCGCGTAAGCCTCGCCGCAAGGACAAGAAGAACGTCGTCAACGGCCAAGCACACATCAAGAGCACCTTCAACAACACCATCGTGTCGATCACTGACCCGAGCGGTGCTGTGATCTCGTGGGCCTCCTCGGGCCAGGTCGGCTTCAAGGGCTCGCGTAAGTCCACCCCGTACGCTGCGCAGATGGCCGCCGAGGCCGCCGCGCGCCGCGCCCAGGAGCACGGCCTCAAGAAGGTCGACGTCTTCGTTAAGGGACCGGGTTCGGGCCGCGAAACCGCGATCCGTTCGCTCACCGCAGCGGGCCTCGAGGTCGGTTCGATCCAGGACGTTACCCCCCAGCCGCACAACGGCGTTCGCCCGCCGAAGCGTCGCCGCAACTGAGCATTGCTCGGGTGCGCGAAACGATAACCGTCATCCATCAGTGTCGTACCGCCACCGCGAACGTCATATAGCGGACGTTCCAAGAAAGGACACAACGTGCTCATTGCACAGCGCCCCACGCTGACCGAAGAGGTCGTTTCTGACTACCGCTCACGGTTCGTCATCGAGCCGCTCGAGCCGGGCTTCGGCTACACGCTCGGCAACTCGCTGCGCCGCACACTGCTCTCGTCCATCCCGGGCGCGGCAGTGACGTCGATCCGCATCGACGGCGTCCTCCACGAATTCTCGACCGTTCCGGGTGTGAAGGAAGATGTCACCGAGCTCATCCTGAACATCAAGAACCTCGTGGTGTCGTCGGAAAACGACGAGCCGGTCGTAATGTACCTGCGTAAGGAGGGTGAGGGCGTCGTGACCGCCGCCGACATCACCCCGCCGGCAGGCGTCGAAATCCACAACCCCGACCTTCACATCGCGACCCTCAACTCGAAGGGTCGCCTCGAGGTCGAGCTGATCGTTGAGCGTGGCCGCGGCTACGTTTCGGCCCAGCAGAACAAGGGCGCTGAGAGCGAGATTGGCCGCATTCCGGTCGACTCGATCTACTCGCCTGTTCTCAAGGTGACGTACAAGGTTGAAGCCACTCGTGTCGAGCAGCGCACGGACTTCGATCGACTCATCATCGATGTCGAAACGAAGCCGGCGATCGCCCCGCGCGATGCCATTGCTTCGGCTGGCAAGACCCTCGTGGAGCTCTTCGGTCTCGCACAGGAGCTCAACCACGAGGCAGAGGGTATTGAGATTGGTCCTTCGCCGACCGACCAGGCCCTTGCCGCCGACCTTGCGCTTCCGATCAACGACCTCAACCTCACGGTTCGTTCGTACAACTGCCTTATGCGCGAGGGTGTGTACACCGTTGGTGAACTCACCAATCGCTCCGAGGCGGACCTGCTCGACATCCGCAACTTCGGCCAGAAGTCCATCGACGAAGTCAAGGCGAAGCTCGCTGAGCTAGGCCTCTCGCTCAAGGATTCCCCGGCCGGTTTCGATCCTTCCACTGTTCTTGACTCGTACGGCGACGACGAGTTCGGCGAGCAGTTCTGATTTCCATCTTTTTCTTCGAGGAGAAACAACATGCCTGCACCCACTAAGGGCGCTCGACTCGGCTCGTCCCCGGCTCACGAGAAGGCTATTCTCGCGAACCTCGCGACTGCCCTTTTCGAGCACGGTGCCATCACCACGACGCAGACCCGCGCGAAGCGCGTTCAGCCCCTCGCTGAGCGCCTCATCACCCAGGCGAAGAAGGGCGACCTTGCCAATCGCCGCCGCGTGATGCAGACGCTCAAGACGAAGACTGCCGCGCACGTTCTCATGACTGAGATCGCTCCGAAGTTCTCGGACCGCCCCGGCGGCTACACCCGCATCACGAAGCTCGAGAACCGCAAGGGCGACAACGCCCCCATGGCCCTCCTGGAGCTCGTGGAGGAAGAGTACTCGCCGAAGCAGGCCGTCGTGAAGGAAGCCGAAGGCGCTGCCAAGGCATCCGCAAAGGCCGACGAAGCTCCCGCTGAGGAGACGAAGGTCGAAGAGACCGCGGCTGAGGAAACGCCCGCAGAGGAGACCACGGAGAACACCGAGGCCTGATCCTCGCGTTGCTCTAGCAAAAAGGAAGGCCCGCCCCGATCCGTCGGGGCGGGCCTTCTCGCATCGCTGCAACGTTGCTGCGAACTAGCGCGCACCTACCTCGCAGCGGTGTGGCGTCTTAGCTCCCGTAGAGGGACTCTGCTTCGGCGCGCTTACGCGCATACGCCTTTTCGAACCCGCTTTGCCCGCGAGTATCCGCGACAGAAGGAACGTTGTGGCCTGGACGCGCGGCAAGCCACCCTGATCCCAGCTCGATGAGCGACTCGTGCTTAGTCGTGTAGTATTGGCCGGGATCCACGAGTGCAAAGCCGCGGGCCCCGCGCGAGGCGGCTACGAGATGGTGGTGGAATCTGGTGGTGATCCAGAACTGTCCGGGCGAAAATCTGAACGGCTCGGTCCAGAAGTCGCTGAACGGGACGAAGCGCGAGAACTCGATCCCGCGGGCAGTGAGGGCCTCGAACCCTCGGTAGTCAACGCCCGGAAGGGCTTCCACATAGGTGAGTCGGGCATGCGCGAGGGCCGCATCGTGAAGGGCTGATTCAACCGTGTCGAGGAAAGCTTCGAAGCTACCGTCGCCGATCGCATCCGACTGTACGCACACCACTACCTCGTTGACGTCCCCAAGTGGCGCACCCAGCTGCGCGAGCCCGAGGAAAGCATCATCGAGCCCAGTGGTAGTGGCGGCGAGCTCAGCGCTTTTGTCGTCACGGACACTCACGTGCGCGAAACCCTCGAAGCTCGCTCCGGCGTCGGGTATCAGGCCCTGTCCGGTCGCGATGAGGCGTGCCCCCGAGACCGCGGCTGAGGCGCGCATGCCTTCGAGGAGCCCAAGGTTCTTCGGCCAGCGACTATTGAGGAAGCCCCCGCCGAGCAAGTGAAGTGTCGTCGCGCGGTTCATTTCGGAGATTTGGAGATCGAACAGGGGGCTGCCCATGTGCGTGACGATCTCTGCGATGCTGCGCGGTTCCCACTCCTGGTTCGCGAGCTCCAACACGCGGTACAGGGTGTCAGTCGTGGTGAGGTTCGGGTGGTCGCCGCGGAACAACACACTGGCAGCACCCGGGTGACGGCAATCGAGCCACACCTGAGCCTCGGGCTTGGTTTCGGCGAGGAAGCGAAGCCAAGTGCGGGCGATGAGTTCGTCCCCGTAGTTGGGGTAGCCGGCCATCGAGACGAGGTAGATGCGCTCGCCTGCACCACGGGAGCTTTCGCTCGTGACCTCGTGATTCGCGGTAGTGGTGCGGGCCTGCGATTTCTTCCGCTCGAGAAACTTAGAGAAGGCCACGGTGCTCCATATAGCGGTAGAGGAAGGCCGCGAGTTCGGCACGTGTGGTCTGGTTGAAGGGGCGATAGGTGCCGTCGTCCCATCCGCGTGAGATGCCCGTCGATCCCATCCATTTGATTTCCTTCTCGAAAACGAGCGAGGAATTCACGTCTTTGAAACCGCTGAACTGCACGTTCGAAAGGTTTTCCCCCGAGGCGCGGAAGAGGAACGCTGCCATCGCGTCGCGGAGAATCGGCTGGTAGGGGCGGAATTCCCATCCTCCGCGGACTTTCCATCCCGTTGTGAGGCCCGTGGAGTGTGCCCAGCAGATTTCCTTGTAGAAGGGCTGGCTTTGGTCGACGTCGAGGAATGGGGAGCGTCTCGGCGGGGTGTAGGCGGGCTCGCCTGCGATGCGGTACATGTAGGCGATAACCGCGTCTCGCCACACAGAAATTTGGGGTCGGAATGTGCGGTCAGGCCAGCCCCGAATCACGCCGAGATCGGCGAGGGTGTTGATTTCGTGCGCAAAGGTCAGGTTGTCGGGAACGTCGATGAAGTGCTTCGTGCGCGTTCCGCCGGGGGTAAACGACACTTTTCCGTTGACCTTGGTGGCAGTGCCGTTCTCGAAGCGCTGGGTAGTGCCCGTCGTGCTTTCGAGGGGGCGTCCCCAGGCAGACGTCCAGTCGGCGCCGAAGGCACTTTTGTGAGCGCTCGTGCGACCACCTGCCGTGAGAATGAGCCCACCCGTGAGGCGAGTGACGTCGTAGGCCCCTTCTGCCCGGCGAACGTGCGTGACGGTTCCGAACGCACCGCGCCCGCCGCCGTTGACGTAGGCAACGAGGTGCTCGGGGTAACGCTCCTTGAATCCGTTGAGCTTTTGCTGCACGAGGCTGCGCAGCTTCGGAAGCTGGCCGTAGTAGGTGTCCCCCGGGCAATCCGTGTAGTTCACGTCGCGGTGCGCGAAGAGGTGGGGCATGGAGAAGGTGCCGCTGCGCTTCACGTTCGAGGTGGTGACGGTCCAGGTCTCGGTGCCGTACACGTCCTGAGTGAACGTGCTGGCGAGCTTCCACGCGGCCACGGTTGCGATGGCGTTGAGCGCCGCGGTGGGCACGGGAATGTCCATGTAGTCACCCATGACGGAGATGCCACAGGAGCCCGTGTTGAAGCCACGGGCATGGGCGCCGGCAACGTTGCGGTGCAGGCCACCCGCGCGCCCTTCAAAGATTTGTCCGTATTTGTCGACGACGACGTTGTAGCCGAGATCGGCCCAACCGAGGATTTTAGTGTGGTAGGTGAACATCCCGCGCACAACCTGAGGGCTTTGCGCCGCGGTGTAGGTGTTGGAGCCGCCCGTGTGGTGGATGCAGATCGCCTTGAGTTCCTTCGCGTAGCTCAAACGTGAAGTGTTGACCGTGCCGGCGTTCCATTCCTCACGGGTGATGAACGTTGGCGCGCCGGTACCGGGCGTCACGGTAGCAGGCAGAATGCGGGTGATGCCGGAACCGCTACCGCTTGAGGCGAGGCGCACGTCGCTGCGTGATTCCGACGTGGTGATGAGGTGCGCGGTGAGCTGCTCGGAAATGTCGATGCCATCGCGGAAGGCGCGGACATTAACCGCGCTCGAGGGCCCGACCCACACGGCTTCGCTCGCGTTCTCCTCAATGTCGGTCATGAGTTCGGCGCTCAGCCAGTCGCCCCATTCCCCGGTATTGAGGTCCTTGCCCTGGAACTCCACCACGTCGGGGGAGTCGAGATCGGCGGGCCAACTCGCGGCGGCCATGGTGATGTAGCCGGCAACGTGCTTCGCGGGGGTACCGTCGAGTTCGGGGTTTTTGTCCGTGGCGCCGTGCGTGTGGACGGTGTCGGTGTGTTTGAGGTCGCGATCCACAACGGCGGTGTCACCACCGCTGGGGGCGGGGGAGTCGTCGGCAAGGGCAAGGCCCATTCCGAGAGCGCCCACTCCGGCTGCGGCGAAGGGGGTGACGGCACCGACCTTGAGTAGGGTGCGACGATTGAGGGGGGATTTTTCGAAGCTCATGGGGAAGTGCTTTCTTGTGAGGGGAAGTCGGCCTTACCATAGCGCACGCGGGCCTTCGCTGGGAAGGCCCGCGTGCGTCATCTGACCGGGTTAAGCGAGATGCTCGGGGAGCGTTTGGGCGCGGCGCTCGCGAAGCTCCGCGAGGGGGAACGTTCCGACGCCAGCCAGCTCCAGGCCGTCGCCACCACTTGTGCCGATGCGAGCCGCGGGGACCGACGCGCTGCGTGCGAGTTCCTCGAGGGCAGGAGCATCGTCAGGGCGCACCGCGACGATGGCCCGCGCGTGCGACTCGGAGACGAGGGCTGTGAACGCGTCGATGCCGTCACGGTCGATCACGGTCGTGAGGTCGATCGATGCGCCCGTGTCGAATCGAGTGGTGGATTCGACGAGTGACTGGAAGAGGCCGCCTTCGCTGAGGTCGTGGCTTGCGCGTGCGATTCCCTGGTCGGCCGCACCGATGAGTACGGTAGCGAGGGCTTTTTCGTGTGCAAGCGACACGCGCGGGGGTGTGCCGCCGAGGTGAGCGTGGGTGGCGTCGGCCCACGCGGAGCCCGAAAGCTCCTCGCGAGTTTCACCGAGAAGGTAGATGGCAAGCCCTTCTTCGTGCCATCCGGAGGGCACCCGCGTCGCGACGTTGTCAAACACGCCGAGGACGCCGACGACGGGGGTCGGGTGGATTGCAGAGTTGAGGCGGCCGGGCTCGCCCGTGGAGTTGTACAGGGAGACGTTGCCGCCGGTCACGGGAACTTCGAGCTCCTGGCAGGCGTCGGCGAGCCCCGTGATTGCTTCGACGAACTGCCACATGCGGTCCGGGTCTTCGGGCGAGCCGAAGTTGAGGCAATCGGTCACGGCGAGAGGGCGTGCGCCTGCCGTGGCGACGTTGCGGTAGGCCTCCGCGAGCGCGGCGCGTGCGCCTTCTTTCGGGTTCAGCATCGCGAAGCGGCCGTTGCCGTCGGTGGCGATGGCGATGCCGCGGCCCGTTTTTTCGTCGATGCGGAGCACACCTGCGTCGTCGGGCATCGCGAGCGCGGTGTTGCCGCCGACGTAGCGGTCGTATTGGTCGGTGACCCACGCGGTGCTCGCGAGGTTCGGGGAGGTCGTAAGTGCCCACAGCTGCGCAACGAGTTCGTCGGTGCTTGCGGGGCGGGGGAGGTCTTCGGCGTGGTCGGCCTCGAGAGCATCCTGCCATGCTGGGCGCGCGTAGGGGCGGTCATAGGTGGGGCCTTCGTGCGCGACGGTCGTGGGATCGACGTCGACGATGCGCTTGCCGTAGTGGTCGATCGTGAGCCGTCCCTCGCCCGTGACTTCGCCGATGACGGCGGCTTCAACACCCCACTTGTCGGTAATGGCGAGGAACTCCTCGAGGTTGTCGGGGGTGACGACGGCCATCATGCGCTCTTGCGATTCGCTCATGAGGATCTCGCCCGCGGTCAGCGTCGGGTCGCGAAGGAGCACGTTTTCGAGGTCGATGTGCATGCCGGAGCCGCCGTTGGACGCGAGTTCGCTCGTTGCGCACGAGATGCCGGCGGCGCCGAGGTCCTGGATGCCTTCGACGGTGCCCTTCGCGAAGAGCTCAAGGCAGCACTCGATGAGCAGCTTCTCCATGAACGGGTCGCCGACCTGCACGCTCGGGCGTTTCGCCGGGCCCTCGTCCTCGAAGGTTTCGGAGGCGAGGATCGACGCGCCGCCGATTCCGTCGCCACCTGTGCGTGCACCGAACAGCACGACCTTGTTGCCGGCACCTGTCGCGGAGGCCAGGTGGATGTCCTCGTGGCGAAGCACGCCCACGGCGAGGGCGTTGACGAGGGGATTGGTTTGGTAGGCGGGGTCGAACACGGTTTCACCACCGATGTTGGGCAAACCGAGGCAGTTGCCGTATCCGCCGATACCGGCGACGACGCCGGTGGCGACTCGTGCAGTATCCGGGTGGTCGATCGCGCCGAATCGGAGCTGATCCATGACGGCGACGGGGCGGGCCCCCATCGAGATGATGTCGCGGACGATGCCGCCAACGCCGGTCGCAGCCCCCTGGTAAGGCTCGACGTAGCTCGGGTGGTTGTGCGATTCGACCTTGAACGTCACGGCCCAGCCGTCGCCGATATCAACGACGCCAGCGTTCTCGCCGATACCCACGAGGAGGTTTTCCTTCATCGCGGGGGTCTGTTTCTGGCCGAACTGTTTGAGGTGGATCTTGGAGGACTTGTACGAGCAGTGCTCAGACCACATAACGGAGTACATGGCGAGCTCGGCGTTCGTGGGGCGGCGGCCGAGGAGCTCGCGGATCTTCGCGTACTCCTCTTCCTTGAGGCCCAGATCGGCCCACGGCTGCTGTTCGTTCGGGGTTTCACGCGCCCGCTCGATCGTGTCTGGCTCGTGCGTGTTCATGCTCGCGGCTGTCCTCCGTGTCGGTTGTTCTCAGCACCTCGTATTTTACGACGTCGCGCACGGTAACGCGGAATGACAGAGTAGAGACATGTCGCCTTCCACGAAGACTCTTGCGCGTGTGCCGAACGCTGCCGCCGCGTGGGCAGCGATTCTCACCCGCGCGCCCGTCGCGCGCGCCGAGGACGTTCCCGATCGCCGCTATAGCGTGCGCGGTGTTGCCATTGAGGAGCGGCGCGCCCTGCGCTATTCGCGCGTCGTTGCGCCTCATGGAAGGGACGCGTGGGCTGATGCGCATCTCGCCCATCCCGGTTTCTTGCATGCCCTCGCGCATCCGCTCGGGCTCGCGCTCATGGCGGCTCCGCGTTTTCCGCTTCCCGCGCTCGGGCTTGTGCACGTCAAGAATTCGCTCTTGTTGCACCGGCCAGTGTGCATAGGGGAGAGGATCGACATTGAGACACGTATTGGGGACCTCGCACGCTCTTCACGGGGGAGCGCGTGCGAAGTGGTCTCGGTGTTGTCGAGCGGGGGTGACATCGTCGCGACCGACGTCTCGACGTACCTGCTGCGTGGCTCCGGTAATTCTGCGATGCGTGCAAAGTCTCTCCAGACCGAGGCGGCTCCTTTCGCCTCGGCGGCGTCTCCGTCGCGATGGAAGCTCTCCGCGGGTGTGGGGCGCGAGTTCGCACGAGTGAGCGGCGATGTCCACCCGATTCACGTGAGCGCACTGAGCGCACGTGCGCTTGGTGCCCCTTCGCCGCTCGCCCACGGCATGTTCCTGGGATCGCGTGCGCTCAGCGAAGCCGGAGTAGGGGCGCACTCTCCGCTTTTGTGGGAACTCGAGTTCCCGTCGCTTCCGCCTTTGCCCGCAACGGTGTGGGTGCGGTACGGGCGAGAGGAGCCGAAGGAAGGAACGAAGGGCAGTTCGGTCGCGTTCTCAGGGTTCAGCCTGCGGGGTCCGACGCCTGCCGATCGCACGGCGCACCGTGCCTTTTCTGGCCGCGTAACGGTCCTTGGAGGCGCATGAGAGCCCCGCGTGGCCTCAGTAAACTCAAGAAGATTTCAGGAACCTCGATGCGGTGGGCGTTAGCGTGATTTAAGCAAAGACGAAGGTGGCGCGGGAATTGCGTCGCCGAAGGTGCGGACGAAGGAGTGCCATGCCCCTGTACGAGTTTCGGTGCGGTGAAGGTCACCTCAGCGAAGCACTGCTGCCGATGAGCAGCACGACTCGAGAACGCCAGTGCCCCGAGTGCGACACCACCGCGAGGCGCCTCGTGAGCGCTCCCGCTGTGCGGTCGCTCGATCCAGCACTGACAAACGCGATTGATTCAGCGAAGCGCAGCGCCTATGAGCCCCAGGTTCATTCTTCGCTTCCCTCTTCGCGAGGCGCCAAGCCAACCCCTGTATCGCACGATCCGCGCCATCGTGCACTTCCGCGTCCCTGACGCCCCGAGTAGGCAAGCAAAGGAGCACACAGAGCCATGCCTAAGAATCTTTTCCCGCTTGATTCCACGAAGTCGTTCAAAGATCAGGACATCGTTGGCCACAACCGTTGGCACCCGGACATTCCGGCGGCTGTCACGGTAAACCCCGGCGACACGTTCCGCATCGACTGCCGCGAGTGGTTCGACGGCGACATCAAGAACGATGACAGCGCCCAGGACATCCTCGAAGCCCCCGTGAGCAAGGTCCACGCACTTTCGGGCCCGTTCCACATTAAGGGTGCGAAGCCGGGCGACCTGTTGATCGTGGACATCCTCGACGTTGGCCCGATTCCGCAGGAAGATGAGGGCCCCCTCGCGGGTCAGGGCTGGGGCTACACCGGCATCTTCGCGAAGAACAATGGCGGCAGCTTCCTCGTGGATCAGTTCCCGGATGCCTACAAGGCTGTGTGGGACTTCAACGGCCAGACCGCGACCTCGCGCCACGTGCCTGGCGTGTCGTTTACGGGTCTCATCCATCCGGGCCTCATGGGCACGGCGCCCTCGCACGAGCTTCTTAAGAAGTGGAACGACCGCGAGGCCGCGCTGATCGCCACGGACCCGAACCGCCTGCCTCCGCTCGCGCTCCCGCCCGAACCGAAGGATGCAGTTCTTGGCACGCTCACCGGCGACGATTTCGATCGCGTCGCAGCCGAGGGTGCACGCACCGCTCCGCCGCGCGAAAACGGCGGTAACCAGGACATCAAGAACCTCTCGAAGGGCACGCGCGTGTTCTACCCCGTCTACGTGGATGGCGCGCACTTCTCGGTAGGCGACCTGCACTTCTCGCAGGGCGATGGCGAGATCACCTTCTGTGGCGGCATCGAGATGTCGGGCTTCATCGACGTGCACGTGGATGTCATCCCTGGCGGCATGGACAAGTACAACGTCAAGGAAAACGCGATCTTCATGCCCGGCAATGTCGAGCCGCGCTACAGCGAGTGGATTTCCTTCTCGGGTACGTCCGTGACGCTCGACGGCGAGCAGCGCTACCTCGATTCGCAGCTTGCCTACCAGCGCGCCTGCCTCCACGCGATCGACTACCTCACGACCTTCGGCTGGACGCCGGAGCAGATCTTCCTCCTGCTCGGTGCCGCGCCGATCGAGGGCCGCTTCTCGGGCGTCGTTGACATCCCGAACTCGTGCGCGACCGTGTACATCCCGACCGCCATCTTCGACATCGACGTGCGCCCCGGCGCAGGCGACGTGCCGAAGATCGATCCGGGCATCGGGGCGCCGCGCGCCGCGAACGCGTAAGGCAAAGAAGCGTTCATACCCGCGAACGCTCCTTGCACCTGAGGGGGCGCGCCAACCCAGTGGAGGTTGGCGCGCCCCCCTCGTCACGTGCCGTAGGCTCGTGAGCATGACATTTCCCGACGCACGTACCGACGCCCTCGACCGCCTCATCATGCACGATGCGAGCGCGCACGTCGCACAGCCCGGTAGCGGCGATGGAGACATCCTCGTTCTCGATGACCGCTCCGGCGCACTGACTCAATGGGCACTCGCGCACGTGGGGCCGCATTCGCGGGTGTTCGTGCGCACGGTGTCGCGCGCTCATGCATCGACCGTGCAAGCGGCGGCGCACGAGGCCGCCGCGACGTCGGGTCGGGCGGATCGAAATCGAGTGCTCATCGCAGGTCTCGACGGAAGCGAGCTCGATCTCGAATCCTTCCTTGCCGCCCACGGATTCTCGGGGAGACTCGTGCTCGGGCACCTGCCAAAATCACTCGCCGCGCTAGAAGAGAACGCGCGGATGCTCGCGAGGCACGCGCGTCGAAGCGGCACAGACATGATCGTGGTGCTCGGTGGCGCCACGAAGCACATGACGCGCTCGATGAACGATGCGCTCGCGACCGGCTTCACCGAAGTCCGGGGTCTTCTGGGAAAGGGGAAATTTAGGTGCCTCGAGGCGTCCACGCCGCGCGAATCCGTGACGGTAATGCCCCCGCGCACGAAGCGGTGGGGCGGCGGGACGCTTACCGCCTTCGGCGGCGTGTTCTCGGGCGCTAAGCCTGACCGCGGGGGAGAGGCGCTCGCGAATGCAGCGGCCTCATGGCTCGCGGCCCGCCCACAGCATGCGGCGCCCGCCACGCGCGTCCTCGACCTTGGCTGCGGCAACGGCATGCTCTCGCTCGCGGTATGCGAGGCGGCTGCGCGAACGGCCTGTGCCCTCACGCTCGCCGCGACGGATATTGACCTCGATGCGGTTCGCTCGACGCGCGCCACGCTAGAGCCCTACCGGGCACAACCCGGCGCCACTCTCACTCTCACGTGGGATTCTGCCGCTGCCCAGCACCCCGAATCCTCGACCGACCTCGTGCTCCTCAACCCGCCGTTCCACGACGGCACGCGTATCGATGCGACGCTCGTCGAGCCGCTCATCGAGGCGGCGTACCGCATTCTCGAGCCGGGCGGAGAACTGCTCCTCGTGCATAACTCGCACCTGCGCTACCGGCCCCTCCTTAAGCGGCGATTTGCCGCCACCCGAGAGGTGAGCCGGGACCGCACGTTCACCGTGCTCAGCGCGAAAAAGTAAGGACGCTGGGGAGCTCCTTAGGCGAGGATCGACTTCATGACCGAGGTGAAAAAGCCGAGGCCATCCACGCCCGTGCGGGTACCTTCTCCCGGCATGTCCGGGCCGAAGCCTGCCTCGACGGCGTGCTCCGGGTGCGGCATAAGCCCCACGACGTTGCCGTACTTGTTCGTGATTCCGGCAATCCCGCGATAGGAGCCGTTCGGGTTGTCCTCGAAACCAGCGGGGCCGCCGACGGCGCCCTCGGCGTAACGGAACACCACGCGATTATCGGCCTCGAGCTCGTCGAGAGTCTTCTCATCAGCGACGTAGAGGCCGTCCTGATTCTTCAGAGGGATCCGGATGATCTGGCCCTCGGCGTATGCGGTTGTCCACGCCGTTCGCGTGTTCTCAACGCGAAGCGGCTGATCGCGGCACACGAACGTCCGGTGCGCATTCTTGATCATCGAACCGGGAAGCAGGTGCGTCTCGGTGAGGATCTGGAAGCCGTTGCAGATCCCGAGCACGGGCATGCCGCCCTTGGCCGCATCGACCACGCGTTCCATGATCGGCGCGAAACGGGAAATAGCGCCCGCCCGCAGATAATCCCCGTAGCTGAAGCCGCCCGGAAGGATCACCGCATCGACGTCACGCAGGTCGTCGTCCGCGTGCCACAGCGCAACCGGCTCACCGCCGGCGATCGTGACGGCGCGAAGTGCGTCGCGATCGTCGAGGGTCCCGGGAAAGGTCACCACACCGATTGCGGGCATCAGGCCTGCTCCTCCTCGACGCGCACCGACACGACGTCTTCGATAACGGGATTCGAGAGCAGCTCGGTTGCCGCCTCGCGCACGCGCTCGAGCACGTCGTCGGTCACGTCGCCCTCAACCTCGAGCTCAAAACGCTTGCCTTGACGGACCGAGGTGATGTTCTCGAAATCGAGTCGTCCAAGAGCGCCGAGAACGGCCTTTCCCTGTGGGTCAAGAATCTCGGGTTTCGGCATTACGTCGACGATGAGGCGGGGCATGTCATCTCCAGAAAACAGTAGGCACGAAAGTGTCGTCGAAAACTGCGCGCGTCGCGCACACGATGATTCTACCGGCCAGTGCGGCCTGTCCTCATCTTTTGCCCCTACTGTGGCGGCATGGACATTACACACTTTGGCCATTCCGCTCTGCTCGTTTCGTACCGCGGCGGCACCGGAGCGCGCGTGGGGGAGGGAGGGGCGGGAGAGTCCGACACCACCCGGCTCCTCATCGACCCCGGCAATTTGAGCGATCCTTCGCTCACGCACCTTACCGATCTTGACGCGATTGCGATCAGCCACCAGCATCCCGATCACGCGCACCCGCCATTCCTTGCGGAGCTTTTCGCACACAATCCCGAGGCAGCAATCCTTCTCGAGCCTCAAACCGCGCAGGCTCTAAGCGACAACCCCGAGACCTCACGCTTTCGGGAGCGCTTCACGCCTCTTGCGCCAGGTCAGCGAGCGAGCGTCGGGCCCTTCCCCGTCACCGTCACCGCAGCCGGGGGAGCCCACGCGACCATCCACCCGTCTATCCCGCCCGTGGGAAACGTGGCGCTTATCGTCGAAGCGGCCGGCGAGAAAACACTTGTGCACACCGGTGACTCGCTCGCCCCGCACCCCGAAATCGTCGGGGCTGACGTTCTGTCGTTTCCCCTCGTCGCGCCGTGGTCGAAAATGCACGAAACGATCGATTTCCTCAGAATTGTGAAACCTGCCGTGGCGATCCCCGTGCACGATCGCGTGGCCTCTGCCGAGGGGCGAGCAATCTATCTGAAACAGTCGCGCGCCTTCGCTCCCAAGGAATGCGAAGTGCGAGATTGGCCCGCGGGTACCGAACCCGGGCAGGGTCGTACCCTCAGTTTTTAGCGGCGCAGCGGCGCGGCGGAATTAATGAACCTCGAAGCCTCCGCGCGCGCGGAACTGCTCACGCACGCGCTCGACGAGTTCCTTCTCCGGCGGCCGGGTATCGCGCAGCTTGTAGTCGAGGCCGAGTGAATCCCATTTGTCGGTGCCCATCTGGTGGAAGGGCAGCACCTCGATACGACTCACGTTCGAGCGCCACCGCTCAACGATGTCGGCGACTTTCTCGACGTTGTCATAGTCGTCGGTGAGTCCAGGAACGAGCACGAAACGCGCCCACACCTCGATCCCCTTCGCGTTCAAGCGATCGCCAAAATCGATCGTCGGCTGCAGGTCGCGGCCAGTCGTGCGCTTATACACGTCGGGATCGCCGCTCTTAACGTCGAGAAGCACGAGATCGACCGACTCAAGCAGGTCGTCTGAGGCATTGCGGCCGAGAAAACCCGACGTATCGATCGCGGTGTGGACACCCATGTCCTTGGCAGCCTCGAGGATTCGCTTGGCAAAGGCGGGCTGCTGGAGAACCTCGCCGCCCGAGAGCGTAATGCCGCCGCCCGAGGCCTTGAAAATGCGGCGATAGCGGCGGATCTTCCCAATGATCTCGTCAGCGGTCACGTCCTGACCGTTCTTCGCCTCGAACGTGTCGGGGTTGTGGCAGTACAGGCAGCGAAGCGGGCAGCCACTGAAGAAGATCGTGAGGCGAGTGCCGGGGCCGTCGACTGCCGTCACAAGTTCCCACGAGTGAATCGAGGCGAGTTCGCCTTCGCGTACCGCCTGGAGTCGATCAGGGCGCTCCAGGTGCGTTTCCTCGAGCCCCTCAATGCCGGCGCCCTGGCGCCTCTTGTGAAGCGGAAGGTCAACCTGGCTGATGCTCTTGGCCTCGGACTCGGTCATGAAACGCCTCTCGTGAAAATCGTGGTGGGCACACGTGCCGCCGATCGGGGGCATGCGCCCTAAAGAGTTGGGCCCGGAAACCGGAGCTTCCAGGCCCAACAGGTGAACGCTTCGATGCGTCAATTATTGCGCATCATGCGTGTAAAGGGGATGTCTCAGGCGCCCTGGTGGAAGGTGCGGTTGAGAACGTCGAGCTGCTGCTCGCGCGTGAGCTTCACGAAGTTCACGGCGTAGCCCGACACGCGAACCGTGAGGTTCGGGTACTTCTCCGGGTTCTCCATCGCGTCGACAAGGGTCTCCTTGTTGAGCACGTTGATGTTCGCGTGGTAGAGGCCCGACTCCATGTTGTTTGCTGCGCGGTTGGTCTTCATGGACTCAAGGCGCTCGTCGAAAGTCTTGACTGCCATTATTCTCTCCTCAATCAGAGTGATGGAAATGTGGGGGTGAAAACCGGCCGAGCCCGAGGGGCTCGCGCCCGACCGATTCACATTTAGGGGTTCAGACGATCAGTCTTCGTCGTCCATGATGAAGCCGGAGTCGAGAATGCCGACCAGGTTCTTGACCTGCTCGTCCTTCGTGCGACCGAGGCCCTGCGGGGTGATCGTGTTGGTCAGCGAGATGCCGTCCAGCGCGTCGTTGTAGTCGAGCTTGCCAACGGAAAGCATCGAGGCCACCATGCCGTGGCTATCCATGCCGTTTTCCGGGTTAGCGCCCGGGGCGAAGGGCGTGCCCTTCTCGTGGCCCGAGGGGAACGAGCCGGTCGCCTTGCCGTACACGACGTTCGACGTAATCGTGAGCACCGACTGGGTCGGGATCGCGTCACGGTACATCGGGATTGCCTTGATCTTCGACATGATCGTGTGCACAACGGTCGCGGCGATGTCGTCGGCGCGATCGTCGTCGTTACCGTAGATCGGGAAGTCACCCTCGGTGCGGTAGTCGACAACGAGGCCGGACTCGTCGCGGATCGGGTACACCTTGGCGTACTTGATCGCGGAGAGCGAGTCCGCGACGATCGAGAGGCCAGCGATGCCGCAGCCCATCGTGCGCGTGATATCCGAATCGTGAAGCGCCATCTCGATCGCCTCGTAGGCGTACTTGTCGTGGCAGTAGTGAATGATGTTGAGCGCTTCAACGTAGGTGCCGATCACCCAGTCAAGCATCTCTTCGTACTTCTGCCAGACCTCGTCGAAGTCGAGCGGGCCTTCGCCCTCGATGGGGGCGAACAGACCTTCTTCGGTGACCTGCTTGCCGCTCATTTCGTCGCGGCCGCCGTTGATCGCGTAAAGCAGCGCCTTCGCGGAGTTCACGCGCGCACCGAAGAACTGCATCTGCTTGCCGACCTTCATCGGGGACACACAGCACGCAATTGCTGCGTCGTCGCCCCAGCGATTACGGATCTGCTCATCGGACTCGTACTGCACGGAGCTCGTCTCGATCGAGATGGCCGAGCAGAAGTCCTTGTAGCCCTGCGGGAGCTTCGGATCCCAGAAGATCGTAATGTTCGGCTCGGGCGCCGGACCGAGATTACGAAGGGTCTGGAGGAGGCGGAAGGAGGTCTTCGTGACGAGCGAACGGCCGTCCTCACCGAGGCCGGCATCCGACCAGGTGGCCCAGTACGGGTCGCCCGAGAAGATCTGGTCATAGTCGATCGTGCGGAGGAAGCGCACGATACGGAGCTTGATCACGAGGGCATCGATGATCTCCTGCGCGTCTGTCTCCGTGATGCGGCCCTCCTGCAGGTCGCGCTCGATGTACGCGTCGAGGAACGGCGAGAGACGGCCGATCGACATGGCGGCGCCGTCCTGGCTCTTGACCGAGGCGAGGTAGGCCATGTAGACCCACTGCACGGCTTCCTGAGCGGTAGCGGCGGGACGACGAAGGTCAAGGCCGTAGGAGTCGCCGAGGATGACGAGCTTGTTGAGAGCCTTGATCTGCTCGGCATGCTCTTCGCGGAAGCGTGCCCAGTGCTCGCTGAACGGCTGATCCGAAACCGCGTCTTTCGCGGCCTTCTTCTCGGCGATCAGGAAGTCCGCGCCGTAGAGCGCGAGGCGACGGTAGTCGCCAATAATGCGGCCGCGACCGTAGGCATCGGGAAGACCGGTGATGATGTGCGAGCTACGTGCTGCGCGGATGCGCGGGGTGTAGATGTCGAACACGCCATCGTTGTGGGTCTTGCGGTACCTGGTGAAGATCTTCTTGATCTCCGGATCCGGTTCCTTACCGGCTTCCTTGATCGCGGTCTCCACCATGCGCCAGCCACCGAAGGGCATCATCGCGCGCTTGAGGGGAACGTCGGTCTGAAGGCCGACGATGACGTCGTCATCTTCGCTGATGTAGCCAGCGGGGAAGGCGTCGATGTCGGCGGGGGTCTTCGTATCCACGTCGTAGACGCGGCGGCGGCGCTCCTCCGAGAGGTACTTCTTCTCGAGGGTGTCCCACACGCGAAGAGTCTTGTCGGTCGCACCCGCGAGGAACTCGGCATCGCCCTCGTACGGGGTGTAGTTGAGCTGGATGAACTCGCGAACGTTGATGTTCTCGTTCCAGTCGCCGGTCTTAAAACCGCGCCACGGGTCGAGCTGTTCGCCCTGGGCTCCGGCGTTCTTTTCTTCCACAGCAGTCATGTGAGCCTTCCTTCCATGGCGGGGGCTAAGCCGCATGCTCGTGAGGTGTGCTGGTAGTTCCACCGTAGGAGTGAGGCCTATATGTGTAGGGGACTTTGAGCCCGCTCCGTGGCGGCGGTCACATGGTATCGCCGAGGTCTGGAAGGCAGGTGGGGAGGGCTAGAATTTCTCGCCCGAAAGGCGCTCGTAGGCCTCGATATATTTCTCGCGAGTCGCCTCGACGATGCTTGCGGGGAGTACAGGCGGTGCGACCTGGGTGTTCTTGTTCCAGCCACTCTCGTTCGTGAGCCAATCGCGCACAAACTGCTTGTCGAAACTGGCCTGCGCGCGCCCGGGTTCGTACTGGTCAGCGGCCCAAAATCGCGAGGAATCCGGAGTGAGAACTTCGTCACCCAGCACGATGTTATCGGTGTGTCGCGAGTGGCCGAACTCGAGCTTTGTATCAGCAAGAATGATGCCCCGCTCTCGCGCAAAATGCTCCGCTGCTCGATAGACGGAGACAGTGCGCTCCTCGAGCTCGTCGACGAGGTCCTTCCCAAGCCTCGCGCGAGCCTCGTGAACGGTGATGTTCTCGTCATGCTCTCCCTGCTCGGCCTTCGTCGAGGGGGTAAAGAGCGGGGACGGGAGGCGGGAGCCGTCGACGAGGCCCTCGGGAAGGACGTGACCGCCCACCGCGCCGTCGCGCAGGTAGTCCGCGAGCCCCGAGCCGGTCAGGTAGCCGCGCACGACGCATTCGAGCGGAACCATGTCGAGAGCCTCGCAGCGCAGGGCGCGCCCCCGAACCGCATCGGGAACGTCGACGGCGCTCTTCACATGATTGTCCGTGACGCCCTTGAGATGGTCGAACCACAAAAGCGACATCGCCGTCAGAATTCGTCCTTTATCGGGGATTCCCGGGGTGAGCGAGTAATCGAATGCGCTGATTCGATCGGTCGCGACGACGAGCACCTCGTGCGCCTCGGCAAGCGTGCTCCCGTGGGGAACGTACAGCTCGCGCACCTTTCCACTCAAGACGTGGTCCCAGCCCTCGAGAGCGGGGGCCTCGGTCAGCGCGCCATTCACATTCGTGTTCACAGCTGGGTCACCCTTTCGATAGCGCCGAGAGCTGCCCGCTCGGCGATGTCGGTTCGGTAGTGGGAGCCTTCGAGCAAGACCCGCGCGATGGCCGACTGTGCGCGAACGCGCGCACCCTCGAGCGTGTTCTCGCGCGCCACGACGCTGAGAACACGGCCGCCACTCGAGCGCAAGGTGCCGTCGGAATCCCGCGCGGTGCCAGCGTGGATCACCGTGCAGCCTTCCTTTCCTACCTCGTTAAGACCCGTGATCTCCCGCCCGGTCTGGGCAGCGAGTGGGTAACCCTCGCTCGCGAGCACGACGGCGACCGCGCTCTCGTCGCGCCACGCGAGGTCAGGTGCGCTCGCGAGATCCCCGGTCGCGGCGGCCTGCAGGAGCTCACCGAGGTCGCTCCCGAGGCGCTCGAGGACCACGAGGGTCTCAGGGTCGCCGAAGCGAACGTTGAACTCGATGACCTTGAGCCCGGTGCTGGTTGCCGCGAGGCCGCAGAAAAGGAGACCTGTGAACGGAGTGCCGCGCTCACGCATGGCGCGCACGACGGGTTCGGCGATCGACTCGACGGTCGCGTTCATCGCGGCGTTTTCGTCGAGCCACGGCAGCGGTGAATAGGCACCCATGCCGCCCGTATTCGGGCCCTCATCTCCCTTAAACGCGCGCTTGAAGTCCTGGGCCGGAACGAGCGGAACGGCCCTCTCACCGTCGCACACGCAGAACACCGAAAGCTCGGGTCCGTCGAGATACTCCTCGAGAACGACGCGCGAGCCGTGTGCTCCGCTTGCGAGGCAGTCGCGGGCGTGTGCGAGTGCCTCCTCGCGCGAGGACGTAACGACGACGCCCTTGCCGGCGGCGAGGCCGTCGGCCTTGACGACGTAGGGGATGCTTCCTCCCGGGTTGATGTCGTCGAGCGCTGCTTCGAGCAACGCCGGATCCGCCACCGTCATCGAGCGCGCGGTCGCCACCCCCGCTTCGCTCATGATGCGCTTCGCGAAGTCCTTCGAGCCTTCGAGCTCCGACGCGGCCTTCGAGGGGCCGAACACGGTGAGGCCAGCCTCGCGCATGTCGTCGGCAAGACCCGCAACGAGTGGCGCCTCGGGGCCGATGACGACGAGCTCGATGCCGAGCTCGAGCGCAAGCGCGGTGAGGGCCGCGCTATCACCGAGAGAAACGTCGTGGATGGCCGCGTGGGCCCCCATGCCCGGGTTGCCCGGGGCGGCGTGGAGATCGTGAGGGATGGAATCTTGGCTGAGGCGTCGCACGAGGGCGTGCTCGCGCGCGCCGGTGCCCACTACGAGAATTTTCACGCCTTAACCCTAGCGGTTCGAGCTAGGCTTCTGGGGTGAACACCGAGCCCACAGCCTCCAACTCCTCGTTCGAGCCAGCGCCGCGGCTGCGAGTGCGCCTCGACCTCGCTTACGACGGTACCGACTTTAAGGGGTGGGGAATTCAGCCGGCGCTACGCACGGTCCAGGGGGAACTCGAGGCGGGGCTCGCAAAAATCGTTCGTGAGGATATTCGGGTCACGGTCGCCGGTCGCACCGACGCGGGTGTCCACGCGAGCGGCCAGGTCGTGCACGTCGACATTCCACACGAGCGGTGGCAGCGAATGCCGGGCAGGAGCAATCGCTCGAGCGAGGACTCAATCGTTCAGCGCCTCGCCGCAGTTTTGCCCCGCGACATCGCCGTTCGGCGCGCGAGCGTCGTCAGTGAAGATTTTGATGCCCGCTTCAGCGCGCTTGCGCGCACCTACCGCTATCGCATTTGTGACGAGCATGCGCGGCGCGACCCCCTGCGCCGCGACGTTGCCTTCCACAAGCGCTCGCTCGACGCAGAGGCGATGAACACTGCCGCGCGCGCCCTCGTCGGCGAACACGACTTCCTGTCCTTCTGCAAACCCCGTGAAGATGCGACGACAATCCGCACTCTTCACGAGATCACGTGGGAGCGCCCCGAAACAGGCAAAGACGAGGGGCTCGTCGTCGCCACCGTCACCGCCGACGCGTTCTGCCATCACATGGTCCGTTCGATCGTCGGCGCGAGCGTCGCGGTCGGCGAGCACCGCCTCGACGCCGAGTGGATGGCCGCGCTCATCACAATTCCCAGGCGCGACGAAGCCGGCAGCGCCCCCATGTTCGCCCCCTCCGGCCTTACGCTCGAGCGGATCGACTACCCGGAAGAAGCCGAATGGGCGGCACGGGCTCGTCAAACGCGCGGCAAGCGCGGTGCGCCGTTTGAACGCCGTTAAAGTCCGACGGTTGCCCAATACCGGCGAAGCCTCGCCCGCCAAATGTGAGGGAAAACAAGAGGCGAGCAGCCGTCGGCCCGTTGCCCTCGCTGCGGATCCGCACTAGAGTAGAGGGCTGTTGTGCCATAGATGCGCGCTTTGCCGCTGCCGCTTTCTCACGTTCGGCGCGAAAGAGCTCCTCACACGCATCTGAGCCCCACGCCCGCCCCTAAACCCGGGCTGCCGGTTCAGCACGACATTTCTTGGTCATGCTTTAAACCAAAGGAAGCGTGTCCACGGTCCATTCGAACCGTGTTCTTGCGCGCCCACAAGGGGCGTCGCGAGGCACTTAAACGAGAGAAGAAGGCACGAGTGCGTACGTTCACCCCGAAGCACGACGACGTCGAGCGTTCCTGGTACGTCATTGACGCAACTGATGTCGTCCTCGGCCGGCTCGCTTCCCACGCCGCTCAGCTCCTGCGCGGCAAGCACAAGCCGGTCTTCGCACCCCACGTGGATGCGGGCGACTTCGTCATCATCATCAACGCTGAGAAGGTTGCCCTCACGGGCAAGAAGCTCGAGCAGAAGCTCGCATACCGCCACTCGGGTTACCCGGGCGGCCTGCGCGCGACTCGGTACGCCGAGCTGCTCGAGAAGAACCCCGAGCGCGCGATCGAGAAGGCTGTCAAGGGCATGCTCCCGAAGAACAAGCTTGCCACCCAGCAGCTCAAGAAGCTCAAGGTGTACGCGGGTCCCGAGCACCCGCACCAGGCTCAGAAGCCGGTCCCGTTCACCATCGACCAGGTGGCGCAGTAACGGGCCCCGCCCGGCTACGCCGATACGAGATCTGAGGAAATCAAGTGGCAGAAACCACCCCCGAAGTTGAGGAGTTCGAAGGCGACGCCTCGAACTACACCACCGAATCTACGAACGACGCGCCCGTCGGCAAGGGCTCGTCGATCTCCGCTCCCGGCTACGGCACCGGCCGCCGCAAGCAGGCTGTCGCCCGCGTGCGCCTCGTGCCCGGCACCGGCGAGTGGAAGGTCAATGGGCGCACCCTCGAGGAGTACTTCCCGAACAAGGTGCACCAGCAGGAAGTGAACGATCCGTTCAAGCTTCTCGACCTCCAGGGCCGCTTCGACGTAATCGCCCGCATCTCCGGCGGTGGCCCCTCGGGCCAGGCCGGTGCGCTGCGCCTCGGCGTGTCGCGTGCGCTCAACGAGATCGACACCGAAGCGAACCGCCCCGCGCTCAAGAAGGCGGGCTTCCTCACGCGCGATGCCCGCGTCATCGAGCGTAAGAAGGCCGGCCTCAAGAAGGCCCGTAAGGCTCCGCAGTTCTCGAAGCGCTGATCGCCAGCACTTTGCACTGCATCGAAGGCGTCACCTCACCGGTGGCGCCTTCGGTCGTTAACGGTGTGAAGGCCTAAGGTTGTAAACGTGGTCGTCCTCGAAATTCTCACCGAGCAGCCACTGCTAGCGCTGTTCCTCGTCATGGCGCTCGGCACGCTCCTCGGTCGCATGCGCTTTGGCCCCGTCCAGTTTGGTGCGGCGGGTGCCCTCTTCGTGGGCCTCATCGTCGGCGCGCTCGATCCGCGCCTCGGCGAAAGCTTTGGCGTGTATCAAACGTTCGGGCTTGCCCTCTTCGTTTACATGATCGGGCTCAGTGCCGGTAATGGTTTCTTCCGCGACATGCGAAAGCAATACCGGCTCATGCTAGCCGCCGTCGGACTCTTCGCCATCTATGCCGTGGGCGTCAGCATTCTCGGCTCCGCCGCTGGGCTCGGGAAAGAACTGACCGCGGGCACATTCACTGGCACGCTCACCTCGACTCCGGCCCTCGCAGCCGCGAGCAGGGCGACCGGCGGCTCGACGATCCCCGCCGTGGGTTACGCGATTGCATACCCGTTCGGCGTCATCATTCCCATGATTCTCGTGTCGATCATGATGTCGAGCACGTGGGTGCGCTCGAAGTTCGCGTCTCGAAGGGACCCCGGCCGCCCCCGCGGCTCCCAGATTCGAGACATGAGTGTGCGCGTGACCTCAACGATTGCCCTCATGGATGTGCCGGGTGTGCGCGAGGGGACGGTATCGGCGTCGTACCTGCTCAGGCGCGGCATGATGACGATCGTGCGGACCGACACCGTTTTGCACGAAGGCGATGAGGTTGTGCTTGTGGGCTTTCCAGAATCGCTCGATCAGGCACTCGAGACAATCGGCGAGCGCGCCGAACACCGGCTCCTCGATGACCGCAGCGCCGTGGACTACCGCCGCATCCTCGTCTCCAACCCAAGACTCGAAGGGCGACTCCTTCGCGAAACCCGGATCGCCTCGCGCTATGGCGCTATCGTGACCCGCCTGCGTCGTGGGGATGAAGACATGGTCGCGTCGCCGTGGACTCGCCTCGAACTCGGCGACCGTGTCCGCGTCGTTGCGCCACGCGAACAAATCGTTCGCATCACCGAATACCTTGGCGACAGCGAAAAGCGCATCAACAGCGTGGACTTTCTCGCGCTCGGCCTCGGGATTTCCTTCGGGCTGCTCCTGGGGCTCGTCAGCATCCCCATCGGCGGGGGCGCGTCGTTCGCGCTTGGCAGCGCCGCGGGACCGCTTGTCGTGGGCCTCATCCTCGGCCGGTGGGAGCACACGGGGCCCATCCTGTGGACTCTGCCAAGACCCGTGAATCTCACCATTCGCCAACTCGGTCTGTCGGTCTTTCTGGCGGCGGTAGGGGTGATCTCTGGGCCCTCGTTCGCGGAGAATGCCTTCACCCTCGACGGCCTCAAGGTTGCTCTTGTCGCGGCTGCCTCCCTCATGCTCATGCTTCCCCTCGTTCCCGTGGCGGGAGCGCTGCTCGGCGTGAGCCTCGAGCGCTCGGCGGGTGCCGTCGCGGCCTTCGTCGGTCAGTCGGTCGTTCTCGAGCACGCACTCAACCTCGGTCACGACGACGAACGCACCGCCTCCGGCTACGCCGCGGTCTACGCGCTCGGCATCGTGGTGCAACTCCTACTCGTGCAATTCATGGTCACCTAAAGCGCCCCCGTTACACTCGAAGAGTTTTCGTGCACGCCTCGTGCACCCTAATGAAGGAAGACACCACATGGCACGTTTGTTTGGAACCGACGGCGTTCGCGGAGTGGCGAACAAAGACATCACCGCGGAGCTCGCGGTCGAACTTGCCGTCGCAGCAGCCCACGTCCTCGGGCAGTTCGGCGCATTCGAACCGAGTGAAAGCGGCGAGGGCCGGGCGAAGCCCCGCGCAATCGTCGCCCACGATCCGCGCCCCTCGGGCGACTTCATTTCCGCGGCGATCTGTGCAGGTCTCGCTTCCGCTGGCGTTGACGTGCTCGATGCAGGCGTACTGCCCACTCCGGGCCTCGCCTACCTCGTGAAAGAGTCCGAAGCCGATCTTGGCGTCATGATCTCCGCGAGCCACAACCCGCACCCCGATAACGGCATCAAATTCTTCGCGCGCGGCGGAGTGAAACTCCCCGACGAGGTCGAAGATGCGATCGAAGCGCGCCTTCACGAAGAGTGGTCGCGGCCGCTCGGCGCAGAGGTTGGCTCGATCACCCCCTACGACAACGCGATCGACAGCTACGTCGATCACCTTCTCTCGACCCTCGACGTTTCCCTTGACGGACTGAGCGTCGTCGTCGATTGCGCGAACGGCGCTTCCTTCGAGACCGGTCCCAGGGCCCTCGAGCGTGCAGGCGCACGAATCCACGTGCTCGGCGACCGAACCGACGGCCGCCAGATCAACGAGGACTGCGGCTCGACTCATCTCGAGCAGCTGCAAGGCGCCGTGGTCGAGCACAGCGCCGATATTGGCGTTGCCTTCGACGGCGACGCCGATCGCTGCCTCGCAGTTGATGCCGACGGCGCCGTCATCGACGGCGATCAGATCATGGCGATTCTTGCCCTCGCCCTCAAGGAAAAAGGCAAGCTCGCCGACGACACCCTCGTCGTGACCGTCATGAGCAACCTCGGCCTCAAGCTCGCCATGCGTGAGCACGGTATCCAGCTCGGGCAGACCTCCGTCGGTGACCGCTACGTCCTCGAAGAAATGACTCTCGGCGGCTACTCTCTCGGTGGCGAACAATCCGGCCACGTCATCCTCCTCGAGCACGCGTCGACGGGCGACGGCGAACTCACGGCCCTGCACCTTCTCCAGCGCATGAAGGAAACCGGCAAGAGCGCCCGCGAGCTCGCGAGCGTCATGACCCGCATGCCGCAGGCCCTCATCAACGTCAAGGGCGTCGACAAGAACCGCGCCCAGATCGACGCAGTCGTGACAAAGGCGGTCGAGGATGCCGAAGCCGAACTCGGCGATACCGGCCGGGTGCTTCTTCGCCCGTCCGGCACGGAGCCCGTCGTGCGCGTCATGGTCGAAGCGGCCGATGACGACCAAGCCCACAGCATCGCCGAGCGGCTCGCGGCTACCGTGCGTGATCGCCTGACGCTCGAGGGCTGAGGGTTTTCAACTGGCGCGTTTCACTTTGTGAAAATTTGGGGTCCGACGGCGGTTGGGAAGCCGTCGGGCCCTGATTTTTTCATAGAGAGAGACGGCCGGGGCAGTTGCCGGGGGTGAGCTGAGGCAGCGGCCGGGGGCTGTAGACGGGGCGGTGGCTGAACGCTCGAGGGGTGAGGTGTTGTAGCTGAGAGCGTTTCGCTTTGTGAAGATTTGGGGTCCGACGGCGGTTAGGGAGCCGTCGGGCCCTGATTTTTTTCATAGAGAGAGACGGCCGGGGCAGCGGCCGGAGCTGAGCTGAGGCAGCGGCCGGAGCTGAGCTGAGCAGCTGCCGGGGGCTGCAAGCGGGGCAGCGGCTGGAGCAGCGGCTGGGGCAGCGGCCGGGCAGTGCCGGGGAGGCGGCTGGGGCAGTTGCCGGGGATGAGCTGAGGCAGTTGCCGGGGGTGCTAGATGCGGCGTAGCAACACCGAGTGGATCTGGTGATTCGAGCCCTTGCGGAGGATGAGATCAGCACGACCGCGTGTGGGCCGCACGTTTTCTTTGAGGTTCGGCCCGTTGATCGTGTCCCACACGTGGCCAGCGCGTTCGATTGCCTCGCTGTCGCTCAGGTCGGCGTAGCTGCGGAAGTACGATTCGGGGTTCGAGAAGGCCGTTTGGCGCAGCGTGAGGAACCGGTCGATGTACCAGCGGCGGATGTCGTCCTCTTTCGCATCGACGTAAATGGAGAAGTCGAAGAAGTCGGAGACGGCGACGCCGAGACGGCCATCGGCACGGGGGCGCGCCGGCTGGAGCACATTGAGACCTTCGACGATCAGTACGTCGGGGCGCTCCACGATGATGCGCTCGCCCGGAACTCGGTCGTAAGAGATGTGTGAATAAACCGGCGCTTCGACGCGATCCTTGCCGCTCTTGACGTCGGCGATGAAACGCAAAAGAGCGCGGCGGTCGTAGCTTTCAGGGAAACCCTTGCGTTCGAGAATGCCGCGGCGCTTGAGCTCGGCGGTCGGGTAGAGAAAACCATCGGTCGTGATGAGCTGAGCCCGGGGGGTCTCGGGCCAACGGGCCGTCAGCAGGCGCAAAAGCCGCGCGGTTGTGGACTTACCAACCGCGACTGACCCCGCAACGCCGATCACGAAGGGCGTGCGGCGGAAGTGCTCTTGGAGGAAGCTCTGGCGGAGATTGCGCAGATGCTGGGCGGTCATGACCTGGAGGTTCAGGAGCCTCGAAATGGGACGGTAAATGTCGTTGACCTCGGCGTAATCGAGGGGGTCTCCCTGGCCGCGAATCTCCGTGACCTCCTCGGGGGTCATGGGTAGAGGGGTTTGGTCGCTTAACCGGGCCCAGTCCGCACGGCTGATCTCCGTGAACGGCGTGAGATGCGAGTCATCAATCGGTGTGCGTCCCCGGTGTGGGTCGCGCTCGAAAGGAACGGAGAGGTCTTGATGCTCGTGCATTCCTCAAGTTTATGGTGACGCGCACGTGTGAAGCAGCGTTTCTTCATGCGGCGAGGATTACTCTCTGTTTCATGTGTGGAATCGTAGGATACGTAGGGCCCGCCGGAGCGGGCACGTCATCGCGACCGAGTGAGGTCGTTCTTGGGGGACTGAGTCGCCTCGAATACCGCGGCTATGACTCGGCAGGGATCGCCCGCTGCGGCGAAACGGGAATTGAGCTCTTCAAGGCGTCCGGAAAAATTCAAAACCTTCGCGACAAGCTCGAGGGCCACGAATCCTCGAAAGCGCGAGCGGCCATCGGGCACACCCGCTGGGCGACTCACGGCGGTCCAAGCGACACGAACGCCCACCCCCACCTCGGTGGTAAAAACGGCGAGGTAGCGCTTGTCCACAACGGCATCATCGAAAACTTCGCCGCCCTCAAAAAGGAGCTTGCCGACGACGGCTACGCGTTCCTCTCGGACACCGACTCGGAGGTCGTCGCCCACCTGCTCGCGCGCGAATGTGAGACCGCCGAGAGCCTCACGGAGGCCATGCGTGCGTGCGTCGCGCACCTCGAAGGGGCGTTTACGCTGCTTGGAATCCACGAGGACAATCCAGACGTGATCGTCGCAGCTCGCCGCAACAGCCCGCTCGTTGTCGGTCTCGGCGAGGGGGAGAACTTTCTCGGCTCCGATGTCGCCGCATTCGTCGACCACACGAAGCGCGCCGTCGAGATCGGCCAAGACCAGATCGTCACCGTGAGTGCCGAACGCGTCGACGTGATCGAGTTCGACGGTACCCCCGTCCCCGAACCGAAGCAGTACACGATTGAGTGGGACGCGGCCTCCGCTCAGAAATCCGGGTATCCCTCTTTCATGGCGAAGGAGATCCACGAGCAGGCGAAGGCTATCGCCGACACCCTCCTCGGGCGTCTCGACAATAACGAGATTGTTCTCGACGAAATGCGCATCGACCCCTCGCACTTGCGCTCGATCGACAAGATCATCGTGGTCGCGTGTGGAACCGCCGCCAATGCCGGTGAGGTCGTCAAGTACGCCATCGAACACTGGTGCCGAATCCCCGTCGAGGTCGAACTCGCCCACGAGTTCCGCTACCGCGATCCGATCGTCCACGAGCGCACGCTCGTAGTTGCTATCTCGCAATCGGGCGAGACGATGGACACCCTCATGGCGGTCCGTTACGCGAAGGAACAGGGCGCGAAGGTTGTCGCGATCTGTAACACGCGAGGCGCGACCATCCCGCGCGAATCCGACGCCGCCATTTACCTTCACGTTGGTCCCGAAATCGCGGTTGCCTCGACCAAGGCATACCTCGGGCAGATCGCGGCGTGCTACCTCCTCGGGCTGTTCCTCGCCCAGGTGCGCGGTAACCTTTACGGGGATGAGATTGAGGCGATCATGCGCGATCTCGAGGAAATCCCCGGCAAAATCCAAGAGGTGCTCGATCGCTCCGGTCAGGTCGAGAAGCTTGCGCGCGACATGGTGGACGCGACGAGCGTGCTGTTCCTCGGCCGTCACGTGGGCTTCCCAACCGCGCTCGAAGGCGCCCTTAAGCTCAAGGAAATCGCCTATATTCACGCGGAGGGATTCGCCGCGGGCGAGCTCAAGCACGGGCCTATCGCGCTCGTCGAAGAGGGCCAGCCGGTGTTTATCGTCGTGCCGAGCCCCCGCGGGCGCGACTCCCTGCACGCGAAGGTCGTCTCGAATATTCAGGAGGTACGCGCTCGCGGCGCCTTCACGCTCGTGATCGCAGAAGAGGGCGATACCGATGTTGAGCCGTACGCCGACGTCGTGATCCGATACCCCGAAACGCGCACCCTGTTTGCGCCGCTGCTGACGATCATCCCGCTGCAGATTTTCGCGTGCGAACTCGCGACTGCCAAGGGGCTCGACGTCGATCAGCCCCGAAACCTCGCGAAGTCGGTCACGGTCGAGTAACGAGCCCGGGCGGGGCTCTACGGCCCGACCTACAATGGAGGCCATGTCGAACTCTCCGATTGCGTGTGAGCGAAGCTTCCTGCCTTTCGGTAACGAAGCGTTCGCGGGCATCGGAGTAGACATCGTTGATATCGAGCGCCTAGGGGATCGCCTCGAGCGGTCTCCGCGCCTTCGTGAACGGCTTTTTGCCCCTGAGGAGCGCGAGTTGAGCCTTGCCTCTCTCGCTGCTCGTGTGGCCGCGAAGGAAGCGCTCGGCAAGGCGCTCGGGAATCCGGGCGACCTTTCGTGGCACGACGTGATCGTGCGCCGCACCGAGCATGGACGCCCCTACCTCGTGCTGCGCGGTGCTGCGCTTGCGACCGCGAATGCGCAGTCCTTACGTTTTGCGCACCTGTCGCTTTCGCACGATGGCAACCTTGCGACCGCAATGGTCGTCCTGGAGGCCCGCGACACGCGAGGCGGGGCGCGCGGGGATGAGGAGCCCCAAGCATGAACCTGACACCCGAAATCGATCCGCTCATGAGCCCGAACCGCGCTGAGGTTTCGCTCAAGGCGATCGCCCACAATGCCGCGCAGCTTCGTGAGGCGATCCCGGACTACATCGCTCTCATGGCGGTTGTGAAGGCCGACGGATACGGGCACGGCATGGTGGAAGCGGCCCGCGCGGCGATCGCTGGCGGTGCAACGTGGCTCGGTGTCGCCCACCCCATGACCGCTCTTGACCTCGCGCATGCCGATCTTGACGTGCCGATTCTCGCGTGGCTTCACGAGCCGGTGTCCGCGAAGAATGTGCTTCCCCACGCGATCGGCGCGGGCGTTGATCTCGCCGTGAGTTCTCTCGCGCAGCTCGAGGCTGTGATTGAGGCCGCGCGCTCCATTGAGCGGCGCGCGCGAGTGCATGTCTCCTTCGAGACCGGAATGGGCCGCGAAGGTGCTTTTGCAAGCGAGGTCGAGCAGATCGGAGCGGTGATCCTCGAAAGCCCGCACGTGTCGCTCGCAGGCGCCATGAGTCATCTGTTCAATGCGGATGTCCCGGGCGATGCGAGCGTGCGAGAGCAGGCTGAGCGGTTTGAGGCGATGTGTGAGCGGCTCGAGGCTTCTGCGGGTCCCATTCCGCTTCGGCATCTGTCGGCGAGTGCGGGGGCGCTCGCGGGGGAGGAGTTCCGCTACGACATGGTGCGCCCGGGCATTACGCTGTACGGCTACTCGCCGGTGGAGACTGATCTGGATCTTCGTCCAGCGATGTCGCTGACCTCCCGCATCTCGCTCGTCAAAAGCGTCGAGGCGGGGCAAGTCGTGGGCTATGGCGCGCGGTTTGTTACCGAGCGCGCGACGACTCTCGCGCTCGTGCCGATCGGTTATGCGGATGGCCTCGATCGTCGGCTGACGAATCGGCTCCAGGTACTTGTGCAGACGACCTCGGCATCGAGGCTTGTCCCGCAGGTGGGCACAATTTCGATGGACCAGATCGTGCTGGACCTCGGCCCCGACAGTGATGCGAAGCCCGGCGACCGCGTCGTGATTTTCGGCGACCCGCAGCGATATCCGGGCGTGTGGACCGCGCAGGATCTCGCGCGAGAGGCCGGAACCATCTCGTACGAGATTCTGACGTCGGTGTCCTCGCGCGTTCCGCGCATTGTGCTCCCGCTGGCGTCGGACCCAAACGAGCGCACGTGGAGCGTTGAGGGGGAGCGGCCAGCGCCGCGCTCGTTTACGGTGCGCACGTCGGGGGCGGAGGACACGCGAAGGGCCGCTCGTGCCATTGCGCATCATGCGAAGGCAGGCGACTTGTTCGTGCTTGATGGTCCGCTTGGCGCTGGGAAGACAACATTCACGCAGGGGTTTGCGCGGGAGCTCGATGTTCGCGGCAACGTCGCATCGCCGACTTTCGTCATCGCGCGCGTGCATCCCGCGAACGCCGAGGGCCCCAATCTCGTGCACGTCGATGCCTATCGACTCGACGAGGATTGGGACATCGAGGATCTCGACCTGGATTCGGATCTCGACACGTCAATCACCCTCGTGGAGTGGGGCCGCGATCGCGTTGAGCATCTCGCGAGCTCGTACGCGATTGTGGAGCTTCGCCGCGCGGAGAGCCTCCAGAGTGGCCCGCTTGATGACCCGGACGACACCGATGAGGAGCGCAGCCTCACCGTGACGTTCGTCGGCGAGCGATACACGCGCGAGGAGCTCGTGCGCATCGGTATTGATCTGCGCGAGGCAGGGTTTAACCCGGAGCAGGGCGGTGAGTGACATGGCAGAGCTGACGTTGGGGATTGATACGTCTGGTGCGGTGAGTGTGGCGGTTTCCGACGGTTGTCGCATCCTGTCGCGCCGCATGGATGAGCGCGCGCGCCACCACGATGAGGTGCTTCTCGAGATGATCGATGCGGCCCTTTCTGAGGCGGGCGCCTCGCGGTCCGATCTCACGTGCGTTGTTGGCGGGCGTGGCCCCGGTCCGTTCACGGGCCTTCGCGTGGGGCTCGTGACGGCTCGTTCTATCGCGACGGTCCTCGGGGCGCGCCTGATTGGCGTGCCGAGCCTCGATGCGATCGCACTGGAGGCGGCAGAGGGATGCCCGGAGGCGAAAACGATTGCGGTCGCGCTCGATGCGCGTCGCCGCGAGGTGTATTGGGCGCTGTATGAGGTGAGCGGTGAGTGTTCCGACGCCTCCTCGCGCCACATTGTGCGCACGTTTGAACCGGGTGTTGCGGCGCCGGCAGATGTCGCGTCGAGTCTGACCGCTGCCGATGTGCTCGTGGGAAGCGGTGCGCATCTGTATCCGGAGATTCTGCCGCCGGCGGGCGAGGTGCGTCACGCGGATGCGGGCTTCTTGATTTGCGCGGCACTCAGCGCTGAGGCCCGGGGGGAGGATCTCACGTCGACCGAGCCTCTCTATTTGCGCGAGGCTGATGCGGCAAAGCCGAAGCGCCGTAAGTCAGCGCTCGGCCTTGGCGATCGCCCGCTTTAGCTGTGCCCGCGATAGGTAGGCCTTTGGAGCCTTCGCGCGCGCGGCCCGGTTCGGGGCCTTGGAATCTTCGTCCGGTTACGCGCGGGGATGCGCCCGCGCTGGCGCGTCTCGAGCGAGAGCTCTTTCCCGATGAGGCGTGGAGCCTCGAAATGGTCCTCGAGGAGATCACGCACCCCAGTCGCGCCTATGTCGCGGCTGTGGACGAGCACGGTGGCGTACTCGGTTATGCGGGGATTTTCGTTGGTGGCGAGGCCGCAGATGTGCAGACGATCGGCACCGTGCGCGAAGGCGTGGGAATCGGTCGCGCCTTGCTCGCGTGGTGCGAGGAGCGCGCGCGCGAGGAGGGCGCGGAGGGTCTGTTTCTTGAGGTGCGGCGCGACAACACTCGCGCGCGTGAGCTCTACGAGCGCGCGGGTTTTGCCGAGATTGGCGTGCGACGTGGGTATTACCGAACGCCCGCGGGGCCGGTCGACGCTTTTGTCATGCACAAACCCCTCCCCACCTGAATTCCATAGGGGTTGTGGGGGTTTGAAGCTGTGCCCCGCCCGCCCTTCCCTCGCCCCTCCCCGGATTGCATAGGGTTTGTGGGGGTTTGACGGCTCCCAGGGGACCCCTTTTCCACATTTGTGCCACACCCGTTGCGCGCGGGGGATGTGCATGGTTGGCTATGTGACGTGGGCCTCGCTCGGGGAAGTGGGGTGTTTTCTAGAGGGGGAGTGCATGCACAGCAGGTATACGCGTGTCATGGGTGCTATCGGCGCGGGGATGTTGATGGTGGCGTTGGCGGGTTGCGGTGGCGAGAACACCAACGGAGGTCCGACGTCACCTGCGCGCACCACTGCAGCTTCGTCAAGCAGCGATGCTGGCGGAAGCGACGCAAGCGGTGGTGCTTCGGATGCCGGTGGTGCGGATTCAGATGTCCGGACGAAGGGGCTGCCACCGGAGAATGAGGCGCTGAAAGCTCCTGACAAAGCTGATTACCTTGGCATTTCCTATCCAACGGACCAGGGTGCGCAAGCGGCCGCAAAGTACTTTTTCGACGCGATGTATTACGGCTATGCGACCGGTGACTCGTCACCCTTCAAAGGCATCAGCGATCAGAAGACTTGCGACAAATGCAGCCAAGTGTCGGACGAGATCGATCGCTGGAGAGGCGATCACCGTTTTCTCACCCCTCCGACCCTCACATTTGATGCTGTCGATCGATTGCCCGATCGTGAACAGTACGGGGGAAAAACGCCGGTCGCCTTGAAATTTACGAGGGGGAAAACCGATGAGTTCGATAAGGGAGACAAAGGAAAGAGTTTTCCGCCGATGACATACGAAGCGGCACTGCTACTTACATGGCAAGACGACAAGTGGGTCGTCTCGAACGCTTCTTGGGAAAAAATATCAGCACAATGAAACTTTTGAAGTTCCGTGCGCATTGGCTTCTAGGTGCCCTACTGGTGGCATTCCTTCTACCTCCGTTCGCGGTCGCGTCTGGAGAAGATCCAGATTTTCAGTTTGATGTGGACGGAGATAATAGCTCGATTCTGGTTGAGGCCGATCTTCACGATTTTGGTCAAGGTGACGCCACTGAACTGCCTGATGACAGGGGCCGTGCGCGAGGTGGCGTGGTGTCGGATGGGCCTCGGAGGGTGTGGGCTGCGGCTGATGATCCGGATCTGGGTTGTCGGGCTGATAGAAGTAGTTTTGCTGCGCAGGTTGTGGGTCTTGGGTGCAGTGGAATAGGTGTTGTGTGTTCGACCGCGATCCCTGGCGCGTCGATGAGTATTGGAAGGGACGTTGACTCGTCCACAGGTGCTCCCGTTTTCGGTACGGAACGGTGGTCTGGTTGTTCGCGACCGTCGTCAGGCGGTGCTGGCGCGGCGCCTGCGGTGCCGGTGGTGACGGAGTCGGATTTTCGCTCGCTTGGAATCGAGCCTCTTGCCGCACACATCGGTCCACCTGGTGGTTGGATTCCGGTAGGGATCGACATGATTGCGTGGGCCGAGTCCAAGGAGCAGACCTTTGACGTGGTGATGCTGGGGCAGGCAGTGAAGGTGCGGGCAACCCCGGTGAAATATGTGTGGGACTTCGGGGATGGGACTGTGTTGACGACAACGTTCCCTGGCCGGGAGTATCCTGCGCGAGATGTCTCGATGCGATATGCCTACCAGGGGTGGTACGAGGTGTCGCTTGTGACGCAGTTCAGTGGTGAGTATTCGGTAAATGGTGGCCCGTGGCAGCCGATTGCTGGAACAGTCTCGGTGGCGAGTCAGAAGCGATGGATCTATTCGGATCTTCGCGAGGCGCGCCTTGTTGGTGACGAGGTTCCCGAAGAGTATCGGAACGTCCCGGAGCGTGGGCCCGACACGTTGGGTCCCGTGAATCCGAATGCGCGAGTAGAAACACTGACCGCTCCGCACCCCTCCCCGATTCCATAGAGGCTGTGGGGGTTTGAAGCCGTACCCCGCCCGCCCCTCAGATCTATTGCATAGGGGTTGTGGGGGAAACGCCTGATTTTCCGTGTCGCAATAGACCGCGCCCTGATCGATCAAGCTCTAATCGACCGTGCTGTCGCCCGTTCTCGATGCGCCACGTGGCCGCAATGTGAGGCGAGTAAGCGTCGGAATCCTTCCCCCGCTTCCCAAACGGAAGCTTGACCCGCCAGCGCACCCCGGCCAACCCGTTTACCCAATCGCACGAGAGGACGAGACGTTGCACTGTGCCAGGGCAAGGGAGAACGTGCGCCAATTCCAGGCACCAAACCCCCACAAGCCCTATGCAATCCAGGGACAAACCCCCACAACCCCTATGCAATACCCAAGGGCCTATGCAATCCGGAAAGGGGAGGGGCTAGTTGGAGAAACGCCTGATCTTCTGGAACTCATCCGCGTAGTGAGCGTCGAGGTGCTTTACCGCGAACCTCTGGCCGAGGTAAAGCGTGATAGCGCCGATCACGAGCGCAAGCGCCGCTCCCGCGTACTCAAGCCCCGGGATCAGCTTGAGGCCCACCACGATGAGGATGATGCTCGGGGCGAGGGGGAGCCACGTGCCAACAAACGTCGCGAGGAAAGTCATCCACATGTTGCCGTTGCCACCACCGCTACTGGAATTCTTCATCGTCCCCGGCTTTGGTGCGGGAGAAGGAAGGAACGCCGTCGTGAGAAGGGAAACACCCCACGAACTCGCCACGAACCCGAGCGAGGCCGGAATCGTGAGCGCGATGAACTGAGGCTGAGACTGGAGAAGCGGAGCCGCGATCGCGACGATGACCACGAGCGGAAGCATCAGAATGCCAAGAGCGACATACCTGCCGAGCAAATTGGCGCGGTTATCCATCCCCGCGACGATGTTGACCCACGAGGAGGGGCCGTCGAAGCCGATCTCGTTGCTGATCGTGATGCCGGCAAGCCACGCTACGAGCGCCACAGCGAAATACGCCATGAAAGCATTACCGTCCCCAATGACGCTCATTGCGAGCATGAAAATCGCGAGGATCGGCGCGATGATGAGCGCCGTCGAATAACGAGTATCGCGGCGCCAGTACTTGAGCGAGCGCCCCGCCGAAGCTCCGAGCGGGCCCGGCTTGAGGAACCTCGGTACGAGAGGTTTGATCTTGGTATCTTGCTCCTGGCTCGCGCCCTTGAGTGCCTGGAGCTGCCCTTCGGCAAAGCTCAGGCCCCACCACTGCCACAACAGCCAAATGGTGGCGATTGTGAGAACAAAACGGATGAGCGCGGCGAGCCACAGTCCTTCGGCGAGGTCCATGGGTACTGCGAAGGGCGCGCCGAAAGGCGTCCATAGGAGGAATTCGTACACGGGCCCCGCGAGGCGAGCAAGACCATCCATGACCCCACCGCCCGAGTTGAGAAGGATGTTTGCGCCGTAGGCGATGACGAGGACGGCGATGAGCAGGAATGCCTGCAGTCGTTCCTTCTTACGCTTCGCGATGCGGATCGTCGAGGTCCACGCGAAAATCGCGCGAGGAATGAGCACGCAAAGGAGAAGCCCGAGCGCGGTCATGGGAACGAGCGAGACGAGGGCAACGATGGCCCCCGGCGTCGAGATTGCGGCGCCGTTATTCGAGACCAGTGCACCTATGAGCCAAATCGCCTCGAACACAACCGCCACGAGCGCTGCGAGCGACGTGAAAAGAAAACCGACCGAAATGAACGAGCCCACGAGGATCGGCTTCAAGAGATCCTTCGGTCCTCGCCCAAACTGCGCGAAGCGAGCGGGGGAAAGCGTGTCGTCCACGCCGAACACGAAGAGCGACTGGAGGGTCCACACAACCACGGCGCCGAGGCCCACCGCGCGAATCACGAGGGCAAAAAGTCCCGAGTCGGCGGGAACAAACAACATGCCCGACATTGCGATCGAAAAGAGCACGAGTGCGCCGACGCCGTACAAAAGCGCAAATCCGAGCCCGATGATCTTAGGCCAGTTCTTGTGGAAGCTGCGCTTGAGCAGTGTCCATTGAAGCCGTGGGAGCAATCGCATGAGGCTCGGGGTCTTCTTAGGCGCTGCCTTCGACCCATCGTCGGCGGTGGTCGAGCTTTCTCGGTCGAGGTTTTCGAAAAACTCTTCGGTTCCGACGGTTGCCGGGGCCTGATCGTCTACTGGTTCAACCACGAAAGATCCCCCTGCGCTTCGTCGACACCGGCGATTTCAATGAAGCGATCCGTGAGGCTACCGCCGCGGCGAACCTCGTCGATCGTGCCCTCGGCGCGCACCTCGCCTTCGGCGATGATCGCAACGTGCGTGCACAGGCCCTCGACGAGCTCCATAACGTGGCTCGAGATCACGACGGTGCCGCCGCCTTCAACGTACGAGGTGAGGAAGGTGCGGATGCCGTGGGCTGAGACCGGGTCGACCGCTTCGAGGGGTTCGTCGAGCACGAGCAGTCGCGGCGCGTGAATGAGCGCGCACGCGAGCAGGATCTTCTTCGTCATGCCCGCGGAGTAGTCGGTGACGAGTTTGCCTTCGCTATCGGCGAGACCGAGTGCCTCGAGGAGTGACTGCGCGCGAGTGTTCACCGTGTCGATATCCATGCCGCGGATGAGGCCGACGTACGTCAGGAGTTCGCGTCCCGTGAGGCGGTCAAACGTCGGAAGGCCGTCGGCGAGAACGCCCATGTGGGCTTTGGCTTCGTTGGGGTGTGTCCAGACGTCGGTCCCGAGCACCTCGGCGCTGCCGCCGTCGGGGCGGAGCAAGCCTGTCGCGATCGACAGGGCTGTTGTTTTGCCCGCGCCGTTGGGGCCGACGATTGCGTAGAACGAACCGCGCGGAACTTCGAGTGAGACGCCGTGGAGGACCTCGGTGCCGTCGAAGGATTTGCGCAGGCCGCGCATGGACAGTGCTGATGTTACGGCCGAGTTATCGACCGATGGGTCAATCGCAGTCATGACTCAAACCTAACAGGTGTCTTCGCAGAGTATTTTCAGTATCGGCGTAGAGATTGCGGGCGACCGTGCCAGGGTTCCCCGCGCCCACGACCGTGCGAACCACGTGCGGTGAAGAGGCGGGAAACGTCCTCAACTGTCACGTTCGGCACCTCACTTTTGCGAGGGAACCGGGTGGGCCGTTCGATACGATACGCTGTGGACCTTCCGTCTCGGCTGCCGTGAGCGCCGGGCCCCACCTCTTGGAGTGCATATGCAAATGCCTAGGCGCGTAAATCTTCCCGTCGACAAATCCACTGGACGCAAGGGGCAGAGCCTCACGCTCCCCCGCGAAGTCGAAGAGCTGCCCATGGGCCTTCGCCGGGCAGCGTCGTGGAGCTGGCGCTTCATGGTTGTGATCGGGGCACTTTGGCTCATCTTCAAGGGCCTCGGGATGGTGTCAACCCTGTTTATCAGCGTGCTTGTGGCAATCCTTCTCGCCTCGATGCTGCAGCCGTTCGTCAAACTGCTCACGAAGCATACGTTCCTTCCGCGCATGGCCTCGGCGGCGATTGCACTCGTGGGGCTCATCGTGGTCGTCGTCGGCATGTTTGTGCTGGCGGGCAGGAAGCTCGTGGACTCGTGGGGCGCGATTTCGAAAGCTGCCGTTTCGGGTTTCACGCAGCTGTGGAACGACATCACGGGATACTTCAAAATTGACGTCGATAGTCTCGGGAATCTGGGGCAGATCCAGAAAGAAGCCATCGAACAGCTTCAAAAGAACTCCTCGAGCATTATCTCGGGGGCCTCGAGTGCTGCGAGCACCGTCGGCGACCTCGGCACGGGCCTGCTCGTGTGCCTCTTTGCCCTGTTCTTCCTCCTTGCCGATGGCGGGAATATTTGGCGTTGGTTCCTCGGCTTTGTTCCGGCACACTCCCGCGCCGTGACGCACGAGGCGTTCCGCCGCGGCTGGAAGGCACTGTCGTCGTACTGCCGCACGCAGATCCTCGTCGCGGCTGTCGACGCGACGGGCATTGCGCTCGGCATGGTTGGTATCGACGTCGTGAGCGGCATGATGGGGCGCAGCGCGATTGCACTTTCCCCCTACTCAGTGCCGATCTGGCTTATCGTGTTCCTCTTTAGCTTCATTCCGCTTGTGGGCGCGATCGTGTCGGGTGCGATCGCGATGCTTCTTGTCTTCGTGCTCCAGGGGTGGATCCCCGCGCTCATCATGCTCGGCATCGTGATCCTCGTGCAGCAGCTTGAATCGAACATCCTGCAGCCGATTCTCATGGGGAAGGCGGTGGAGCTTCACCCGCTCGCGATCTTCCTCGGTGTCTCTGCGGGCGCAGTTGTTGCGGGGATCCCCGGTGCGCTTTTCTCGATTCCGCTCCTGGCCTTCCTCAACGCCCTGTACTGCTACCTCGATGGGCGCGATCCCGATCCCTCGCTTGGCGTAGACACCAAGACAATGGCGTACTTCGAGGCACGCGAACGCGAGCAGAAGAAGACCTTCGCCCAGCGCGAGCGCCTTTTGTCGAAAAAGTAGCTAGGTGCCCCGTGGCTAGGGCAGCTGCCGCGCAAACTGGGGTATAGAGAAAGGGCGTGGAGTGCGCTCCCGAGAGGGAGGCTCCACGCCCTTTTCTCGTCTATCGAGCTTGGGGCTCACACCGTGTACGGCTTTGCAGCCTTGATCACGATCGGGATCGCCTTCCCGTTAGGGGCGGTGTAATCGACCGTGTCGCCGGCCTTCGCGTTCACGATGGCGGCGCCGAGCGGGGACTCGGGCGAGTACACCTCGATGTCCTTGTCGTCGGCGATTTCACGATTGCCGAGCACGAACGTGCGTTCCTTGCCGGCCATGGTGATGGTGACGAGCATGCCGGGCTCGACGATGCCGTCGTCTGCCGGGGTCTCGCCTACAACGGCGGTCTTGAGAAGGGCCTTGAGCTCGGCAATGCGAGCTTCGAGTTTGCCCTGCTCTTCGCGTGCGGCGTGGTAGCCGCCGTTCTCTTTGAGGTCGCCCTCGTCGCGGGCGGCCGCGATGCGCTCAACGACCTCGCTGCGCCCGGGGCCCTCGAGGTGCTCGAGTTCCTTGACGAGGCGGTCGTAGGCGTCTTGAGTGAGCCAGGTGCCCTGGTTGGGTTCGCTCATGGTTCTCCTTGGAATCAAAAAAAAATGCGGACCCCATGGCTCCATGGGCTCCGAATCCACGTCTGAGTGGTCATAAAAGTATAACGCGAGCGTCAGAAAAAAGGGGTGAGGCACGCGCCACAAGTCGACGGTATCCCCGCCTACTCTGCGGCTTCGCACCTCCTTACGATCGCGCTCACAGCCTTCCCTTGCGTCGTGATTTCGGCCCGGTGGGTCGTGAGTCTTTCCGCTTGAGCAGGAATATGGACGACCGTATAGCCCACCTGTGCACGGACGGAGTTGAGGGCCTCGAGCGAGCAATCGAGCGCGGTGCCGGGAGAGGCGTTGACCGAGAAGCTCACAGAAATTCGTGAGTCGTCGATGTGGGTGTAGGAAAGCGTATTGGCCTTGATCGGCTGCGAAGAGATGAATGCGAAGGCGACCCAGACGACCGTTGCGATGAATCCGACGGCGATCACGATCGTGCCCACGAGTGCAAAACGGCGTTTTTGGGGGGAATTTCTCACGCCGTAGCGTTCTTGAAGTGTGCGCTCGCGGGTACTCATGCCTACATTGTTTCACGTGTGTGAACTTTGCGTAATGACGACGGGGCGCTACCGCGCAGGCGTAGCGCCCGAGGATGCGGGGGTGCCAAAGGCGGCGCTTGCACCGAGCGATGAGACCTTCAAGGCACTCCTGAATCACGGTGGACACCCCGAAGCAGAAGTCGAGAAGAATCCCTGCCGCTTGCGGCTCATGGCTGTTCACGCCCACCCGGACGACGAGTCGTCGAAGGGGGCTGGGACGATGGCCCGCTATGTCGACGAGGGTGCCGAGGTGACCGTCGTGACCTGCACGGGCGGTGAGCGCGGAGACATCCTTAACCCGCGCCTGAAGGATGATCCCGAGGCGAAAGCGGATCTGAGCGCGGTGCGCCATCGTGAAATGGATCGCGCACGCGAGATTCTCGGCATCAACCAGGTGTGGCTTGGCTACGTCGACTCGGGGCTCCCCGAAGGGGATCCGCTGCCCGCACTTCCCGACGGTTGCTTTGCCCTCATCGATCCCGAAGAGGCAGCGCGCCCCCTCGTGAAGCTCGTGCGTGAGCTGCGACCGCACGTGATGCTCACGTACGACGAAAATGGTGGCTACCCCCACCCCGACCACATCCACTCGCACAGGATCAGCATGCTCGCCTATGAGCTTGCAGCTGATCCGAGCTACATGCCTGAGCTCGGTGAGCCGTGGGCGGTCGCAAAGATTTACTACCAGCTTCTGTTCCCGCCGGCCCAGATGATCGCGTACGCGCGCTACATGCGCGAGCATGGGCTCGACAACCCGTTCGAGGCGCAAATGGAGTATTTCGAGGGCCTCGATCAGCGACCGATCACGACGCGAGTGAATGTTTCGAGGTATCTTGACGTGCGTGATGCCGCGCTCCTCGCGCATGCGACTCAGGTCGATCCGGACGGTTTCTTCTTCGCTGTCTCCAACGAAATTAAGCGCGAGGCGTGGCCTACCGAGGATTTTCAGTTGCGTCATTCGCGTATTGGCGTGACGCTTCCGGAATCCGACCTGTTCGAAGGGATCCGACAATGACTCTCGCGCATCTTTCGGCCGTGGGTATTCTCGCTGATGGTGCTCCGACTACGCCTCCTGGCACGGGAGACATGACGACGGCGACGGTGACGCCGGGTCTGCCGGGCTTTGTCGTGTTTTTCGTGATGGCGATTGCGCTTGTGCTTCTTGCGCTCGATATGTCGAGGCGCGTGCGGCGCTCGAGCGCCCGAGAAAACGTGCGTCTGCGCATGGAGGAGGCCGAGCGTGCGGAACGTGAGGCCGCGGAGCCTCACGAAGAGGTGTAGCGCTTTAAACGACGGCGAGCCACACGGCGATCAGGTGGCACACGAAACCCACGACGGTGAAGGAGTGGAAGATTTCGTGGAAGCCGAACCACGCCGGTGAGGGGTTGGGTTTCTTAGTGCCGTAGACGATGGCACCGAGTGTGTAGGCGATACCGCCCGCGATGATGAGAGCGATGACGGCCGCGCCGCCACCTGCGTAGAGCTGAGGCATGTAGAAGATGGCAACCCAGCCGAGGGCGACGTAGGCGGGTACGTAGAGCCATCGCGGCGCGTTCGTCCACAGGAGTCTGAATGCTACGCCGATGAGCGCGCCGATCCAGCAGACCGTGAGTAGCACGGTCGCGTCGTGGGGGTTGAGCAGCGCGACTGCGAGAGGCGTGTATGTGCCAGCGATGATGAGGAAGATGTTCGCGTGGTCGAAACGTCTCAGCGCGAGAGTCCCCTGTACCGACCAGGTTCCGCGGTGGTAGGTCGCTGAGACGCCAAAGAGCATCCCCGCGGTGACGATGAAGACGACGGTTGCGAGACGCACCGCGAGTGACGAGCCGGTCGCGATCAGTAGCATGCCCGCGATCAGTGCGGAGGGGAAAGCCACGAGGTGGATAATTCCGCGCAGCTTCGGCTTTTTAGGGAGCGTGGGCAGGTGAATTCCGTACGCGCCAAGGAGCTCGGGAACGCTCGCCCCGTTGGCGGCGGTGGGCACCGCTTCGCCGTTGGTGGGAGAGGTTCCGACGCTCGCTACGCTCTGCTGCGTGTTTCGCTGATCGGTGCTCATAACGGTAGCGTAACTTACGGTGGCGTAGGTGTCACGGGACGTCCACTTTTTTGACTCTTCCACGAAACTTTTGTGAAGGAGTCGTGGGAAATGCCGGGCAAGCGCGCGTCGGCTGGGACGCTCCTGCCACAATGGAGGGCGTGAATTCCTCGAGACCTGCCGACACCACGCCGCACTCCGCACTTCCCGCGGGGTCCGTGCCGCGCCACGTCGGCATCATCCTCGACGGCAATCGTCGCTGGGCGAAACTAAGAGGGCTTGAGACTTACGAAGGCCATCGCGCCGGGGCAGCGATTATTCTCGAAGCGATCGAGTGGGCGCGCGAAAGTGGAATCGAAACGCTAACGCTGTGGCTCCTGTCGACCGACAACTTCCGTAGGCCCGACACCGAGCTCGCGCAGCTTTTTGACATCATCGTTGACCTCGCGCGCGCGGTGGCACACATGGGGTTTCCGCTTCGCATCCTCGGTGCCGAAAGCGTGCTCCCCGACTCTCTCGCCGCACGACTCGCCGCGCTCGATGCGCCGCAGAAACCTGCTGAGGCTTCCTCCACGGCGTTCGAGGTGAATCTCGCGATCGGCTACGGCGGCAGGCGCGAGATAGTCGATGCGGTTCACTCCCTCATCGACGAGGAAATTGCGCGCGGGGGAGACCTCGCGAGCCTGCGCGACGCCGTGAGTGAAGCTACCGTCGGAAACCACCTGTACACGGCTGGGCAAAGCACCCCCGACTTGCTCATTCGCACCTCCGGAGAACAACGCCTTTCAGGATTCCTCCTGTGGCAGTCCGTGCACTCAGAATTAGTGTTCTGTGAGGCGCTGTGGCCCGATTTCACTCGTGCCGACTTTGATGGAGCGCTCACGGAATTCGCTCGCCGCGAGCGGCGTTTCGGGGCCTGATCGTCGCGGCGTCGTCCCCTATAGAGTGCCCCGGGTAACGCTTGGGTGAAGGCTAAGTGACCGTCGTGGATGAGCGGCGCGTCAGCCGATCGAAGAAGCCGAAAGCGGTGCAAGGATCGAAGCGGTAGCCGGTCGTGGACGACCGGAAGGACTTCGAAAGCGAGAGACCATGAATGCGCCGCTTACCTATGTTCTCGATACGTCCGTTGTACTGGCGGACCCACACTCGATCTTTCGATTCGCGGAGCACCACGTTGTGCTCCCCATCGTCGTGATCACCGAACTCGAAGGGAAGCGGCACCACTCCGAACTCGGCTATTTCGCCCGCCAATCTCTGCGCATCCTCGACGACCTGCGCGAAAAGCACGGCACGCTCGCCGAACCGCTGCCGATCGGGGACCAGGGCGGCACGGTACGCGTTGAACTCAACCATCAAAGCCCCGAAAACCTGCCCGACGGCTTCCGCCTCGGCGATAACGACACGAGGATCCTCTCCGTCGCGAAAAACCTGCAGGTGGAGGGTGCCGAGGTCATTCTCGTCTCGAAAGACCTTCCCATGCGGATCAAGGCGAGTGCATCGGGGCTCAAGGCTGAGGAGTACCGTGCAGAACTCGCACGCGACCGCGCTTACACGGGCATCACCTCCGCCGACATCACCGAGGAGCAGATGGCGGCGCTGTGGAGTGACGAGGGCGGTGCCCGCCATACGGGCATCGAGATCCCGGAGCTCGCCGATCTCGGCGTCCACACGGGTCTCAAGCTCACGTCCCCGCGCGGCTCGGCCCTCGGGCGCGTCCTGCCAAACGGCAACGTGTGTCTCGTTCCGGGAGACGGGAATGTTTTCGGTGTGACTGGCAGAAGCGCCGAGCAGCGCATCGCGATTGACTTGCTACTCGACGACGAACTGTCCATCGTGAGCCTCGGTGGCCGCGCCGGCACCGGCAAGTCCGCCCTCGCGCTATGCGCAGGCCTCGAAGCGGTTCTCGAAAAGCGCCACCAGCGCAAGATCATGGTGTTCAGGCCCCTGTACGCGGTAGGCGGTCAGGAACTCGGCTACCTTCCCGGGGATCACGACGACAAGATGGGGCCCTGGGCGCAAGCGGTGTTCGACACACTCGGGTCGATGGTCTCGGGCGCCGTGGTCGACGAAGTCCTCGGCCGCGGACTGCTCGAAGTGCTGCCGCTTACCCACATCCGCGGCCGCTCCCTCCACGATGCCTTCGTCATCGTTGATGAAGCGCAGTCGCTCGAGCGCAACGTGCTGCTCACGATGCTCTCGCGCATCGGCCAGAACTCCCGGGTCGTGCTCACGCACGACGTTGCGCAGCGTGACAACCTGCGCGTCGGGCGGTACGACGGAGTCACCTCAGTGATCGAAGCCCTCAAAGGCAACGAGCTCTTCGCACACGTGACGCTCCAACGCTCCGAACGCTCCAAGGTCGCCGAACTCGTCACGCGAGTCCTCGACGCGCCAATCGCGTAAACGGCGCCCCTACTCGCCCCGAGGGGCAGGGGGAGTGGTCATCGTTAACACGTCGAGCGCGGAATCGAGCTGCTCCTTGGTGAGCTCACCGCGCTCGACGTAACCGAGTGCGATAGCCGCTTCGCGGACCGAAACGCGGTTGGCAACCGAAAACTTCGCGATCGCGGCCGCATTCTCGTAGCCGATCAGCCTATTGAGAGGCGTCACGACCGAGGGAGAGGCCTCCGCAAAGAACCGTGCCCGCTCCTCATTCGCACGGATTCCTTCGATCGTCTTCGTCGCGAGGACGCGCACGGAGTTCGATAGGAGAGAGATCGACTCGAGAAGCGCCGTTCCCATCAGCGGGATCTGAACGTTGAGTTCGAACGCACCCTGCGCTCCGCCCCACGCGATCGCCGCATCATTGCCGACAACGCGTGCACACACCATGAGCACCGCCTCGGGAATAACCGGATTGACCTTCCCGGGCATGATCGAACTGCCCGGCTGGAGATCGGGCAGCGCGATTTCGCCAAGTCCAGTGTTGGGGCCCGAACCCATCCATCGAAGGTCATTGCAGATCTTCGTGAGAGAAACCGCAAGTGTGCGCATTGCCCCGCTCATTTCGACGAGGGAGTCGCGTGCTGACTGCGCTTCGAAGTGATTGCGCGCCTCCGTGAGCGGGAGGCCAGTGCGCTCGCGGAGGAGTGCAATGACTCGCGAGGCGAAAGCCGCGGGGGTATTAATGCCGGTTCCCACGGCGGTCCCGCCGAGGGGCAGCTCGGCGGTGCGGCCAATTGCGGCCTCGACGCGTTCGATCCCATAGCGTACCTGCGCGGCGAAACCGCCGAATTCCTGGCCGAGGGTGACGGGGGTAGCGTCCATCAGGTGCGTGCGGCCGCTCTTGACGACACCCTCGAATTCGCGTTCTTTGCGCTCGAGCGCGCTCGCGAGCGACTCGAGGGCCGGTATGAGGAGAGTCGTCACATCGCGCGTCACGGCGAGATGCACGGCTGTGGGGAAGGTGTCGTTGCTCGATTGCGAAGCATTGACGTGGTCGTTCGGGTGCACCGGGCGTTCGTCCGTGCTCGCGAGATGCGCGAGCACCTCGTTCATATTCATGTTCGAGCTCGTGCCCGAACCCGTTTGGTACACGTCGATGGGGAACTGTGCATCGAACTCGCCTTCGCTGACGCGCTCGGCGGCCCGTGCGATGGCCTCGGCGCGCTCCTCGTCGAGAACGCCGAGTTCGGCGTTCGCAAGGGCAGCGGCGCGCTTGACCTCCGCGAGCGCGTGAATGTTTGACGGGGCGAGAGGACGATGGGAGATGGGGAAGTTTTCCACTGCGCGCTGGGTTTGCGCACCGTAGAGCGCCGAAACGGGAACTCGCACCTCACCCATGGTGTCGTGTTCGATGCGGAAATCTTCGGTGCCAGTCATGTCAGTCCTCCGTGGATGTAAGCGTGCAGCGATCGGCGATTTCGCGCGTCCACGGTGGATTCGCGCCCGCACGGGATACTGTCACGGAAGCGAGGAGCGCGGCGTGCGCGAGGATGTCCTTGATGGCCGTTCCCTCGAGCGTGCTGATTTTCTCGCGGCCCGAAGCCCCGAGGAGACCCTTGCGCGAGAGTGCATCGAGGAGTCCGGCCGAGAATGTGTCTCCCGCTCCAACCGTGTCGGTGACGTCGACGCGGACGCCCGGAATGTCGAATCGCCCCTGCGCCGTGAACGCCGTCGCGCCCTTCTCGCCGCGCGTAATGACCGCGAGCTTCACGCCTCTGCGAAGCCATGATTGCGCAGCCTTATCGATGTCGGTCGTTTCATACAGCCACTCGAGGTCTTCGTCTGAGGCCTTCACGATGTCGGCGAGCGCGATGTTCTCCTCGATTGGTTCGCGTGCGATCGCGGGATCTCCCATGAGGGTGGGACGCGCGTTCGGATCGTAGGAGATGAGGGCGCTCTCGCGAAGCGAAGCCACGACCGTGCGGAGTGTATCGGCGCCTGGCTCGAGTGTCGCGGCGATCGAGCTGGTGTGCACCGCATCGACCTTTGCGGGCAACCCCCGTGGATCGGGGTCCCACGCGATGTCGAAGTCGTATGAAGCCGCGCCGCCTTCGCCGATCGTCGCGGCCGCAGTTGAGGTGTGAGCCCCAGGCCTTATTGAACCGGGGGTGAGCGAGACGTTCGAGGATTCAACATGCTGCACAATGGCGCGCCCGCGCTCGTCATCGCCGATGTGGGTGAGCAGGTGCGAGGTGTGGCCGAGGCGGCCGAGGGCGACTGCCACGTTCATGGGGGACCCACCCGGGAGCTCGGCCCTAGGAGCGTCTTTGCGGATTACGATGTCTGTCAGCGCTTCGCCGATCGTTAGATAGGTACTCACGCCAGTATTGTTTCAGATCACAGCGGGGGCCGCATGGCCCTCAGTCACGGCGCGTGACGCTCCGGAATTTGGAACAATGGCGGTATGGCCGAATCTCACGAGAGACCGCAGCGGAAAAAACGCGAGCTGCCCACGAAGAAAAACACCTCGGTACGGAACCTTGTGTGGGCGATCGGGCTGAACCTCATTGTGGTGGCTATTGCCGCGGTTGTCATCGTCGGGCTCGGACGCAATGATCGTGATACGGCCGCCTCCGCGCGTTCACACGTCAATGTGGGCGAAAGCGCGGCGCGTGCGAGTGAGTCACTCGGATTTCGCGCGGCCGACGTCGAGCCGGAAGGGTTCACGGTGCGTGAGGCGAAAATGTCGACGACCGAACCGGCCTACTGGGAGGTGCGCTACACCTCGCCCTCCGGTGAGCTTGCGACACTTCTGCAATCCCGTGCCGACTTCTCCTCTCTTGCGTCGCGAGTGCGCGGTACCGCAAGGCCGGCGGACTACCTAGAATTCGGCGGCACCGAGTGTGCGAAACTCGACATTGAGGTTCAATCGACCAAACCGAAGGGCAAGGAAGGTGAGGCCGTATCGGGTCTCGTCTGCTCAGCCCAGGACACAACGCTTATTGTCTACGGGGCCGGCGATGGTGCCGAGCACACAAAGCTCATGCGAGCAGCCCTCGACCGTGTCAACCAGTGAGGAACCATGAACGACAACTCCCACCGTCCGTCGCGCGGTAGTGCCGACGCCACCGAAAAGCTCGATGCGCCGCTTGGCGCTGACCCCACCGAAGTCCTCGCGCCTGTCGCGAGTCCCGACCCAACTGCATCAACGCCCACCGCGAGGCCCGCGCGCACGTCTGCGCCCGACCGCACCGCGGCTTCGACGCCGGTAGAGGCCCCCGGAAGACAGAGCCGGCAACACCCGCGCTCAGCAACCGCCCCCGTCGTCATCGTGCTTGGCCTCGTCGCCTCCGCGCTCCTCGCAATTTTTGCCTGGGGAGGCATTTTCTCGACCGCCCAGCTCGCGTGCGTGATCGCAGGTGCAGCGCTGTTTGCGCTAACGGGCATCGTCGCGGTGCGCACGTGCACAACAACGGGCGCCCTCGTCACTGCGTGGATCCTCGCCTTTGTTCTCCTGTTCGCCCCGCTTCTCGTGTGGATCGTTGTGCAGGGGGGAGCGGCCGTCACGAGCACGCTCATCTTCGGGGCGATCGGCATGTGGGTTTCAGGCGTTGCCGTCGTCGCTCTCGTGGTGGCCGTTCTCGGCACGTACCTTCACGCACGCGCGGCAGCGCGGTAAGAGATCCGCGCTGCCGCGATACGCACTCGTATCCGTGGCGCCATAGCGCCCCGAGTGCGGTGTGTGCGTGGGGTTCAGTGTGTCGTGCCCTCGACCGTGGCCACATCGCTCGCGTTCTCAGCGATCGCGCGGATCGCTGCGGTGAGCCCCTTCGTGATCGTCTCCGTGGAAAGCGAGGGCTGACCAGGCTTGCCCACGGTCTGCTCGGGGATGAACGGCACGTGCACGAAGCCACCGCGGGTGTCTTTCGGGCCCTTGGTTGCGAGGTGGTGCAGAACGCCGTACATGATGTGGTTGCACACGAAGGTCCCCGCCGAGTTCGAGACCGAGGCGGGAACGCCCGCGTCGCGAATCGCCGCGGCCATCGCCTTGATCGGCAGGGTCGCGAAGTACGCCGACGGTGCCCCGTCAACCACGGGCTCATCAATGGGCTGATTGCCGTCGTTATCGGGGATGCGCGCATCGTCGATGTTGATCGCGACGCGCTCTGGGGTGATGTCGAAGCGCCCGCCAGCCTGGCCGACACAGAGCACGGCACTCGGCTGGTGCTTCTCGATCGCTGCCGTCGCCGCCTCGATAGCTTTGCCGAACACTGTGGGCACTTCGACCGTGATGACCTCTTCTCCCGCGATTTCGGCGGGAAGTGCCTTCACGGCCTCGAGCGCGGGGTTGATCTTCTCCCCGCCAAACGGATCAAATGCGGTCACAAGGATTGACATGGTGTTCCTCCAATTAGAATGCGAGGGTGTACATGAGCACGATGTGCACAAGCAAAAGCAGCGTGGCAGTCACGGCTTGAGACTTGATGACCCCGTACTTGTCTTTCATCTCGAGCAAGACCGCGGGAACCACGTTGAAGTTGGCGGCCATGGGGGTCAGGAGTGTGCCGCAGTAGCCTGCGGTCAGGCCGAGCGCTGCCACGATGATCGGGTTTCCACCCTGCGCGACGACGAACGGGATACCGATGCCGACGGTAATCACGGAGAACGCTGCGAAGCCGTTGCCCATGATCACGGTGAAAAGGGCCATGCCCACGCAGTAGGCGATGACTCCCACGAGGGGGTTGTGTGCCGGAATGACTTTCGCGACGGTGTCGGCAATGACCGTGCCCACGCCCGCGGCGGTAAACACCGCACCGAGGGCCGCGAGCAGCTGGGGAAGAATTCCCACCGGTCCGACGTCCATTGTGAGGCGTGCGCCGTCGACCGCCACGAATTTTGCGGGCGCCTTCGTGACGACGAGGCCCACGACGGTGGCGAGCACGGCGCCGGTCCCCACCGCGAGGTAGGTCGGCATCTCGAGTTTCTGGTACACGGTTGCCGCGACGAGCGCGAAAACAGCGAGCGACAGTGCAGGAATAAAGACTTTGTAGCCGAGCTTCGACGCGCGTTCCTCAACGTGCGCGGGGTCGGGGCGATCGACCGCGGCGGGCTTTACACCCCACACGGCGGTGATCGTGGCGAGCGCAATGACGCAGATGCCGATGAGCCACGCCGGTACCCAAGGGCCGGTGATAAACGCGAACGCGAGAATGAACCAGAAGGTCGCCGCCGGGATGCGGTTCTTGAGTGCGGCATCTTTCCCGCACAGGCCGCCCGTAATCGCGAAGATCACGCCGACGAGGATGAAGAAAAATTCGCCGATCACGATATCGGGAGTCATGCCTTCACGCTCCCTTCGGTGCCGGTCGATGCAGCGCCGGAGGTCGATTCGGCGCGAAGGCGGCGGTCGAGAAGGAAGTTGCGCACGACGCCAAAGATCATGGTTGCAATCGCGACAGGGATCGACCACAGTGCCACCGCAAGCGGGGTGACCTGGGTGTAGCCCTGCTCCGCCATTGTCGACACGATGAGCAGTACGCCCGGTGCGCCGAGGAACAGGTTCTGTGCGAAGAAGTTGCCGAAGTTATCGGCGGCGGCGGAGGCGCCCTTAATCGAGTCGCGCTGCTTCTCGGTGATCGAGCCGAACTTCGCCTCGGCGGCGCCCTCAGCCATCGGTGAAATGAGCGGGCGCACGAACTGCGGGTGGCCGCCAAGTTGGACCGAGAACGCGATGGCGACCGCGCGAATCAGCTGGTAGAGCGACAGGACAGTGCCGGTCGTCGCATTCTTGACGGATCCGATGAGGTCCACGGCTTTTTGCTTGAGGCCATAGCGCTCACAGATGCCCACGACGGGCAGGGTCAGGATGAACAACGTGGCAACGCGCTGATCGGTGAACGACTGGCCGAGAAGGGTCAGCAGCTCCAGTGGGCTCAGCCCAGCCACGAGGCCCGTAACCAGACCGGCTACGACCACGACGGCAAGCGTGTCTCGTTTGAGCACGAAGCCCACCACGATAATCACGATGCCGATGAGCTTCAGGTACTCCATGAGTAGCCTTTCTCATAACGGTAAGTAAGTGTGCGCAGTCACTCTAGTCGTTACAAAACGGTGACGTCGAGCCGTGCACAGGCGTGAGAAGCCTCGTTGCGAGCGTTAGTCCTGCGAAGAGCTTTCTTCGGGTACATCCTGCTCGCGCTCGAGCGCGCGGTCGAGCCGTACGCGCGCTCCGTCGAGCCACTGCTCGCATCGCCGAGCGAGAAGCTCGCTGCGCTCCCACAGCGCGATTGATTCCTCGAGCCCGCTCTGGTTGCGCTCGAGGGTCTGCACGATCGAGAACAGTTGGTCGCGCGCTTCCTCGTAGCCGAGCGCCTGAATGTCCTCGGGCAACTCTTGCGGTTCGCTAGTCGTGCCTTCGCTTTCCATGATCTCTTCCTTCACAGTTCGTTATTCCTCGCCGAGGGAGGTCGCTGATAGGCGACCGCCCGCGAGCCTGATTGATACGCGAGTTCCCTCGGGTGCTTCGCTCGGGTCGGTGAGCGCGGCTCCATTCGCGTTTTGTACGACCGCGTAGCCGCGCTCGAGTGTATGCAGTGGTGAGAGCGCCCGAGCTTGATCGGCGAGGGACCTCACGCGCTCACCGGCGCGGTCGAGGGCAATCGCAATGGTTGCGCGAGCCGAGGCAATCGCGCCGTCGATCACCTGCGCGTGGCTGTCGATCATCGTGTGCGGCTGTGCGAATGCGGGGCGGGCTCGGACAGTAGCAAGTGCCTCCCGCTCCCGCTCGAGACGCGAAGAGAGAGCCGCGTGCGAGCGACGGCGTGCATCGCCCAACTGTGCGCATTCGAGGGCCATATCGGGAACAACGCTCTTCGCGGCGTCGGTGGGGGTCGATGCGCGATAGTCGGCGACGAGATCGAGAAGCGGCGTATCGATCTCGTGCCCAATGGCCGACACGATAGGGGCACGAGCGGCCGCGGCGAGGCGAACGAGGGATTCATCCGAGAACGGGAGAAGATCCTCGAGTGAGCCACCGCCGCGGGAAATGATGATGACGTCTACGTCCTCGCGCGAGTCGAGTTCGCGCAGTGCCTCGCTGACTTCGCCGACGGCGCGCGTGCCCTGAACAGCGACTTCGCGCGTCTCGAACCTCACCGCCGGCCAGCGTTTCTCGGCATTGACGATGACGTCGCGCTCCGCCGCAGATTTACGCCCGCAAATGAGCCCGATCGTGCGGGGGAGGAACGGGAGAGGTTTTTTGCGGTCCGCGGCGAAGAGCCCCTCGTCGTGGAGCGCCCTCTTGAGACGCTCGAGGCGCTGGAGCAGATCGCCGATTCCTACCGCGCGGATATCGGCGGCTTCAAGTTGGAGCGTTCCACGCCGCCCCCAGAACGTCGGCTTGCACTGCACCACCACTTCGCTGCCCTGCTGCGGTTCGAGGGGCAGGCGCGCAAACGCGCTCGCACGCATCGATACCGAGAAACTCGCATCAATGTCGGTATCGCGAAGAGTCATGAATACCAGTGCGCCTTTGCCCCGGCTGACCTGCACCAGTTCGCCGCGCACCCACACGACACTCATGCGGTTCACGTAATCGCGCACCTTCTGGCTGAGCAGCCCCACGGGCCAAGGGCGCTCCGCGGTCGTTTCCGCGGCCGTCGCCGGCAGCGCTGGGGGCTCTCCTCCCTCGAGTGCGGTCATGTGGTGTAGGTCCACGCCTCTTTCCTGCATGTCTCTACTGTGCCAGACCAGCCTCGGCTTGCGTGGGCTCCGCCCGCCGCTGTGGATAACCAAAGCACAGCAAAGGGCCGACGCCACCCTCTTTCGGGTAGCGCCGGCCTTCGGGAAGCGCCCGCTCACGCGGGGCTTATAACGATCAGCGCGAGACGCGGCGCGAGCGGAGAACCGCGGCGCCACCCGCGACGAGCACGAGACCCGCCGCGAGAATGCCCATCACCTCGGCACCCGTGCGAGGGAGCCCTGTCGAGTGCTCCTTAGCGCCAGTGGCGGAGGACCCGTGCGAGCCCTCGCCCGGATGCCCCTTGCCAGAACCGGCGTTGCCGGTGTTGCCGGTGTTGCCCGTGCTGCCGGTTTCAGTCTCGCCGGGCTTGCCGGGATTGCCTCCCTCACCGGGCACGACCGTGCCGTCCGGGTCGACTGTCGTGCCGCCATCCTGGCCGCACTCGGTCTTGGTCACAGAAGCGTTGCGCACCTCGCTGTAGTGCTTCGCGCCGTACGGGTCGGTCGTGAGCGTGTACCACGAGAACTCGCCCTCGGGCAGATCGCTCGCGGGGACGCTCACGGTGTCGCCGGAGGCAACGCCGTCTTTGTGGCCGAATTCCTTGGTCGTGAGCACGTCGATGCGAGCTTCGGCGGTCGTGAGGGTCTTCTTCTCGGGCGTGAGGCCAAGATCGGCGTAGCTCACCTCGAACTCCTGGTCGATCGGCTCGAAGCTCGGATCCTCCGAGTCATAGTCCTTGAGCGACGGCGAGTAGGTGCGCACGATCATGCGGCCCTTCTCGTTGTCGAAGTGCATGAGGCGGAGGTAGCCGAGGCCACCCTCGGCAAGGCCCTGGTAGTCGAACAGCATCTGAGTCACGGTGCGGTCCGGGGTGCCGTCGCCGTTGTCATCGAATTTATCCACGCGCGTGTGAGCGTCGTGGTAGTGGCCGCTCATGACCGCGCGCACGTTCGGGTTGGTCGCGATGACTTCGTCGTAGATCCGCTGCGGGATCGGGCCGAGGCCGCCGGTCGTGAGCATGTACTCGTGAAGCTCGATGAAGGCGATGCGTTCCGGGTATTTCTTGAGCACCTCGTTCATCCACTCGATCTCTTCATCGCCCGGGCCCCATCCCATGTACAGGACGATGTAGTCCTGGCCCCCGGCGCTGATGAGGTCGTAGTGGCCACGATTGTCCTTGTAGCTACCGCCGTACCACGGGTTGCCACTGTAACGGCTCTCTCCGAAGTATTCGCCGTACTTCGAATAGTCGTTGGCGTGGTGGCCAACGTCGTGGTTGCCTGCGAGAACGCCATAGGGGAGCTTCGCGTCGTCGAGCGTTTTGTAGGACTCATCGGCGCGGACCCAGCCCTCGGCATTGTCGATCTTGTCGACGATGTCGCCCGTGTGGAACACGTACTGAAGGTTCATCTTTTCGCGCACGCGCAGAAGGTAGTCGTGGATCGCGACCTGGTGGTGGTAGATGTTCGCGGCGTCGTTGTAGTACTGGGTGTCCGACTCAACGGCGAAGGTGTAGTCGTAGTCCGCGCGCTTGGTGTCCTCTGCATGCTCGCCGGGCTCCGCTCCTGTGCGATCGGAGAGGTCTGCACCGGCGTATCCAACACCCTGCTGAACGAGAGCCTTGATCTCGCCATCCACGTTGTGACCCTTGAGCGGGACGATCGCTTCGAGCTTCGCCTCGCCAGATTCGCTATCCGTAAGGAGCGACTGGACTTCTTCCCAGCTGTTCTTCTCGGTGTTCCACACGAGAAGACGCACGCGCTGTCCCTTGTTGGAAGCACCGGTCCAGCTCACGCGGATCTCCGAGTCTTCGCCTGCGCCCTCGGGCACGGCGGTCGAGAACTCGTGGAAGGGAAGTGCCGAACCCGCGGTTGTCGTCTCACCGGCCTTGAGCGCATCGCCCTGGCGGTCTGCTTGGTCGGCGTCGTGGACGCTTCCCGCAGTGCCCGCGAGCGTACCTTCGCTAAGCGAGGTCGAGTAGCCCTCACGGAAGGAGACCGAGAGGTCATCCTTGCTGGGGTCGGTCGCGGTCGCCGAAAGCGAATCGTCTACGCACACGTTCAGGCCCGCGCCATCCGCCGTATCAAGGGTGGCCGACGGTTGCTCGACGGGCGTCGTGAACGTGATCGTCTTCTTCGACTCGTTACCGAGCTTGTCCGTCGAGACGATCGTCAGCGTGTGCGTGCCTGCCGCGAGGGTAAGCGAGGAGAACGTCGTGCCGGATTCGACCTTCTCGCCGTCGAAGGTTGCGGACGTGCTCGCGACGCCGACGCCGGCGTCGGTTGCCTCGAAGTCCAGGGTGAACTCGCCGCGCTGCTCGGAGCCGTCGGCGATCGAGGAGGTGATCACCGGGGCGGTGTTGTCGACGATGACGGTCGTCTCCACTTCGGAGGTGTCGCTGATTGAGTCGGCAGCGAAAGTGGCGATTCTGGTCGTCGAACCCGAACCAACGAGCGTGCCCTTCACCTTGTGCTCGCCGTCAGCGACCTTGGTGGTGTCCCACTGGTAGGCGTTCGCGGTGAACGCATCGTCCGGTATCGAGAACGTCGCGTTGAGAATCTCGACCTTCCCCTTCGAATCGCCCATGTTAATGATCTGGGTGGGATCGCTGGCCGGGACCGTCTTACCCTCGGCGTCTGTGTAGTCGGCCGCGCGCAAGGTGCGCCCGTCGGGGAGGACGAGGCGTGCGTTGCGGGCGTTGAAGTCGTCGTTGTTTTCGTTCGGGTCGATGCCGGGCTTGGCCTTGGTGCCCGCCGCGACGTCAACCTGGAGTGACTCGCCCTTCGTGACGTACTTGAGCGGGACATCGGCAGTCACGGTTTCCCAGTTCTCGTAGAAACCCTTGTCGAAGATCGTGAGGACCTCGTCCTTGACGAGCACGCCGTTGCGGAAGAACGCATCGGTTTGCGTCGCGTCGATGGCGAAGACGGGCTCCTTCTCGAGCGAGGGAATATCCGCGTTGACTTCGGTCCCGTCGACGGCAAGCGTGCGAGTGTCGTTTTCGTGATCGCTCGAAACCGAGAGGCGGGTCGTGCCGCTCACGTACTGCTTTTCCGAGACGTTGAGGCGAACCGGACCTTGCTCGGCCCCTTCGACCTCAACGCGAGTCAGCGGAATGGTGGCGATGTTGGTGCCGTCGGAGGCCTCAACCGAATACTCGAAGTACTTCTTCCCCGTGAGGTCCGCCTGGGGGATCGTGAGGGTGAAGGTGCCATCCTCGTTCGCGAGGAGGTCCTTGGCCATCGGCTTATCGTCAGTGTTCGACTGGAGGGAGACGGTGAGGCGACGAACCTGGACGTTATCGGTCGCCTTGATCGTGATCTGGGCGTCCTTTGTCGGGTCGAGGGACTTTGCGGTCTGATCCACCAGAGCTGGCTTTTCGGTGTCCTCGTTGAGCTTCACGAGCTTCGAGGGAACCTTCGCGGGAGCCGCCTGACCCGGCGTTGCTTTCGAGATCTCCCCGATCTCGCTCACCTGGAAGTTTTCGGGATTGACCGCGTAGTGGATGCCCTGATCCGCCTGGGTGTCATCGCGGCCGTTTTCGTTGTAGAAGACGCGGCTTACGGTGTGGCCCGTGCGGGTCTGAATCTCCATACCGCGAAGCGAGCCGTTGGCCATACCGCCCGCCGAGGACTCAACAATGGTGAGGCTGTTCGGGTCAACACCGTAGTTCTTGGCGAAGTCTTCGACGGTCTTGGCATCGTTAGAGCCGTTCTTGATCCATACGATGACCGTGCCGCCGGGCTTGACGACCTTATCGGCAGGTTCCATGGGCCACACAGCCTGGTTGCCCATTTTCCGGCCCTCACCGGGGTATTGATAGGCGACCTGGTAGTCAGCGAGGCTGATCGGTTTGGTAGTGGGGTTGTAGATTTCAATGAATTCGTAGCCGTCGCCCTCGCCGGTGTTGGTGGAATCGGGAACGAGCTCGGTAATGAGGAGCTGGCCGACGGTCGTATCGGCCGCCGGGCCGGGGACGTCTTCGGTGGGGGCGGGCTCAGCCGGTTTCTCGGGCTGAGGCTCTGCAATGCGGTCCTCGAGCTGCTTCGGGTCGACCTTGCCTGCGGTGGGAGCAGCCGGGCCTTCGAGAACCTCGAGACTCTTCACGCTCGAATCGGCAGGGGTGCGGAACTGTGCGGACTTGTCCTCAGCGACCGAGCCTTTCGGGTAGAACGAGCGCGAGACTTCGGCGCCGTTCGAGTCGAGAACGCGAATGCCGCGGTTGCCGCCGTTCGCCATACCCGTTTGGCCGGTGATGCGCTCGACGCGCGCGTTCGGATCCATGCCCCACTGCGTGCGGAACTCTTCGACGGTATGCGCGGCCGAATCGACCTTGCCGTCATCGCTCGTGTAGCTCAGCCACAGGGTCACGGTCTCCCCGGCGGCCAGTTCGATCGGCTTCTCGGATGCGAGGGCGACGTCCTTCGCGGTGTTAGTGCTGTCCTCGTAGATGTAGGCGAGCGAGTAGCCGCCCTCACCGATCGTGAGGGGTTTGTCGGTCGTGTTAGTGACCTCGACGAATTCGTAGTGGTCGTCGCCTGCGTTGTTCGGTGCGATCTCGGTGACGACGAGCGGCCAGGTGCTCGCCGGAGCTGCCTGGGCGGCGTTCATCGTTGAAGGGGCGATGCCGGCGGGGACGATTGCGGGGCTCGCGACAAGAGTGAAGCCGAGTGCCGCTGCGGCGAGGGATTTGGAGTAAATGGCAGGAGTGCGGCGCGTGCCGCGCGACTGAGGAGTCATACCCTTCACTTTCGCTAAGTGCCTGTTGGGAGTTTCGGGGAAGCTCCTCAACGTTGCTCTTGGCGTTTAACGGATTGGTGAAGAAATGGGGGCTGTTGGCTGTACGCGCCGTGTACGAGTGGAGATTAGGCATTCAGGTTTGACGGATCGATATCGCGTGCGAGCTGCGTCACTGGTTCGACTCCTTCGAGGGCGCCACCGACGATGTGAAGCTCTTCCATCGAGCGCGCCGCGGGCACCACTCGCGCCTCGTACGAGCCCACCGCGTTGTTGAACGCCCGCACCGACGAATCGAGCGAACGGCCGAGTTTCGCAAGGTGCCCGCCAAGAGTGCCGAGCCTCTTATGCACCTCGCGACCTGCCTCGAGAACGCGGAGGGCGTCCTGGTTCAGTGCGTCCGTGCGCCACGTGTGGGCGACGGTTCGAAGAAGTGCCATGAGGGTGGCGGGAGAGGCGATCACAACATCGAGCGTGAAGGCACCATCGAGCAGCCCTGGATCCGCCTCGAGCGCGCCCGCGAGAAGACCGTCGCTCGGCACAAACAGCACCACGAATTCGGGGGAGTCGCCGAGCGAGGCCCAGTACGACTTCGAGCTGAGGTGCGTGACGTGCGATCGCAATGCTCGCGCGTGGTCCGCGAGGTATTTCGCCCGTTCGTTTTTCTCCGTGGCTTGGGCAGCACGCAGGTAAGCGTCCATGGGAGCCTTTGCGTCCACGACGATCGTGCGCCCGTGGCTCAAATGAACGACGAGATCGGGGCGCTGGTTCTTCTCTCCGCTCACGTTTTTCCCGCTGAGCTGTTCGGTGAAGTCCGTGTGCTCGAGCATGCCCGCAGCCTCGACGATGCGTCGCAGCTGCACCTCTCCCCACTGGCCTCGGCTCGTGGGGGCTTTGAGGGCGGTGACGAGGGCGTTCGCCCCCATGCCCAGATCGCGTGTGCGCTCCGAGAGATTCTTCAACTGCGAAGCCAGGTCACCATCGGCCTTTTGCCGGGCCGCCTCCGTGCGCGCAACCGAGCGCTCCAAACTCGTGAGGGTTTCCGAAATGGGGGAGAGCGTGCGGGCAAGCTGCTCCGAGCGTGCCGCATCGACTGCTTCGCGCCGAGCCGAATCGCGATCGAAGCGTTCCGAAGCGAGCTGCAGCAGTTGCGTGCTCGAGGCGTTAACCGCGCGTGCGGCAAGTGCTTCGATGTCGGTTCCGTTCGCCGAGGCCTTGGCTTCAGCAGCACGAACCCGCTCGCGCATGAGGATCCACATGACCGCTGCTCCGAGAGCAGCCCCGATGAGCAACGGAAGGAGAACGGTCACAAGAGTCGAAAAGTTCATACTTCTACCTCACCACGGGGGTGAGACATTTAAAGTGCGGCACGCCCTGAGGAGGGCAAGCGTCGGGCCCTGCCCCTAGAATGAGGGGCGTGGCTTTGACAATTGGAATCGTTGGCCTGCCCAACGTTGGTAAATCGACCCTGTTCAACGCGCTCACCCGTGCGGAGGTGCTCGCGGCGAACTATCCGTTCGCGACGATCGACCCGAACGTCGGTGTGGTGCCGCTTCCGGATCCCCGCCTCGCGCGGCTCGCAGAGATCTTCGGGAGCGAGAAGATCCTCCCCGCGACCGTGAGCTTCGTGGATATCGCCGGCATCGTGAAGGGCGCGAGCGAAGGTGAAGGCCTTGGCAACAAGTTCCTCGCAAATATCCGTGAGGCCGATGCGATTTGCCAAGTCACCCGCGCTTTCAGCGACCCCGACGTCACGCGCGTTCCCGGCTCTGAGACTCCCGCGGGCGACATGGAGACGATTTCGACCGAGCTCATCCTCGCCGACCTCCAGACGATCGATAACGCCCTTCCGCGCCTCGAGAAAGACACGAAGCGCAAGGTCATCGATGCCGCGATCCTTCCCGAGGTGCTCAAAGCAAAAGAGCTCCTCGAATCCGGGAGCACCCTCTTCCAGGGGGCCGACGGTGCCGGGATCGACGTGTCGCTCCTCAAAGAACTGCAGCTCATGACTGCCAAGCCGTTCATCTACGTGTTCAACACGGACGAAGAGGGGCTCGCGGATAACGCGATGCAGGAGGAACTGCGCAAGGCTGTCGCCCCCGCGGAGGCGATCTTCCTCGACGCGAAGTTTGAGAGCGAACTCATCGAGCTCGAGGCCGACGAAGCCGCGGAGATGCTCGCCTCGACGGGCCAGGAGGAATCCGGCCTCGACCAGCTCGCCCGGGTCGGCTACGACACCCTCAACCTGCAGTCCTACCTCACGGCTGGACCCAAGGAATCGCGTGCCTGGACCATCCACAAGGGCTGGACTGCGCCCCAAGCCGCAGGTGTGATTCACACCGACTTCGAGCGTGGCTTCATCAAGGCCGAAATCGTTTCCTTCGACGAGCTCGACGACGCCGGTTCCATGCAAGAAGCGAAGGCCCGCGGCAAGGTGCGCATGGAGGGCAAGGATTACGTTATGCAAGACGGAGACGTGGTCGAGTTTCGATCAGGACTAACGTCTGGCGGTAGAAGGTGAGCCGCCCAGTTGTCCAGAGCGATGCGCCGCATGGCGGGTTTGCGATTGTCCCGCCCGGCAAAATGCTCGACTTCATCGACGGCGCCACGTTGAGGCAGGACACGCCCGAGGAGTATGTCCGTCAGGAGATCCTCAAGTCGCTCGTGCGCGAGTACGGGTACGACAAACGCGACATTCGGGTCGAATTCCCGATCAAGTTCGGTAGTCGACGGGTCCGCGTCGACATCGTGGTGTTCCCGCCCGACCTTCGGGCGTCAGAGCAGACCCAATCAACTGCCTGGCTCATCATTGAGTGCAAGAGCGCCAAGGTCCGTCCCTCAATGAAGAAGGACGGTGTCGAACAGATGCTCAGCTACATGGCCGCATGTCCGAACGTCGAAGTCGGCATGTGGACCAACGGTGAGGATATGGCGAGCTACGCCTTTGAAACGGGGACGTCTGGCCAGCGGGTCTCCGTTGAGATCCCTGACATTCCCCACTGTGGTGACAGTGCTGAGGCGGGCACGCCGCGTTTCGACCAACTGCGCCCGGCTGCATCGGACTCTTTGCTGTTTGCTTTCCGGAGGGCTCACAGCTATATCGCTGGTAATCAGGGGATGCAAAAGCCGGAGGCGTTCTGGGAGCTGCTGAAGCTCATATTTTGCAAGATCCAGGATGAACGTGATTCCAGCTCGCCGCAGTTTTACGCAACACCTAAGGAACGTCAGAACATGACTGGCCTGATGCGGTGCTCCTCGCGGATCGGGAAGCTATTCGAGAACGTCAAGACTCAGTACCCTCAGATTTTCAAACCAGTCGAGCAAATCGAACTCGACCCTAAGGTTCTGGCATACATTGTCACGCAGCTTCAGATGTTCTCGTTGCTTGACTCCGATGTGGACGTCAAGGGTAAGGCGTATGAAGAGGTCGTAGGTTCGAACCTTCGCGGGGACCGAGGAGAGTTCTTCACCCCCCGCAACGTCTGCAACATGATGGTCGAGATGCTGGACCCCAGCGACAAAGACCTCATACTTGAAACTTTCATTCCACGACGGATACAAACGCGCGCGAGCTACGATTTGGCCGCCTGACTGGTTCACTCCGCAATCCATGAGCAATTTGAGAGAATGCCATCCAACCGACGACTTAGGGGCAAGTAATGACTGGCGAAAATAGGCAGCTCGATGCAAAGGAAATAAGCGTCGGCAGGCTACTTAATGATGGAGACTACGAGTTTGTCATCCCTGAATACCAACGCCCTTATGCCTGGGGCGTCGAGTGGAGTGGCCTAAGAATTAGGCCCACTCGGTTTAAGTGTTGACCGTGTTTTCTTGTTTCCATTGTTCCGCGTATTTCCGTGGGCTGAGGTAGCCGAGTGAGGAATGCGGATGGAAGTTATTGTAACGTGATGACCATTGGGCCACGAGTAGGCGGGCATGCTCGAGATTCTCGATACTGTTGTCCTCCAAGAGTTCGTCTCTCATCCGGTTATGGAAAGACTCAACGAACCCGTTATGCCAGGGCTGGCCTGGTGGGATGAATGCCTGGATTGTCTCACCCTCGGCTGCCCACTCCTGGAGCGCATGAGCGATGAACTCGGGCCCGTTATCCATCCGGATCACCCGCGGGCGCCCGCCGTGCTCCAGACAAGCCACGTCAAGGAGTTCGGTCACCGAGACCGCGTTAATGTTCTTGTCGACCGTGAAGGCGAGGTGTTCGCGGGTGTATTCATCGATAATGTTACAGATTTTGATTGTCTTGCCGTGCCAGGTTGAATCGAACTGGAAGTCCAACGCCCACACGTTGTTCGGGTACTGGCCGGCAGGAACATCACGATGGGTATCGGCAGCTAGACGCTTGAGCTTCTTCCTAGGCAAGACACGCAAGCCCTCTTCACGCCAGATCCTGCGGAAAGTCTCGCGGCATATCCCGTACCCTTCGGCGAGGGCGTTTCTCCAGGCGCGCCGGTGTCCCCACCGGCGATGATCCTTAACGAAGTCGTGCATCCACGCCCGTAGGTCCGCGTACTTATCCGGCTTGTTCTCGCGGGTCCTAGCGCGCCGGTAAGCACTGCGAGAGAGCCCAACAATCTGGCAGGCAAGTCTTTGGGAGTAGCCCAGCCCGACCAGATGCCAGACGGCATCATGGCGGCGAGCTGGGCTTAGAAGTTTCCCTCCGACAATTCTTTCCACGCAGCCTTTTCCAGCTCTGCCTGACCTAGGAGGCGTTTGAGGCGCGTGTTTTCCTCGCGCAGGCGCTGGAGCTCTTTCGCCTCGCTCTTGGTCATCGCCCCATAGGTAGCCTGCCACCTGTTCAACGTGGCTTCGCTAATCCCCAACGTGGTCAGGATCTGAGCTGTAGTTGATCCCGATTCCTTCAATTCCCGCGCCCTATCGAGCTTACGAACAATCTGCTCGGGAGTATGCTTGCTGAATTTCTTCACCATTCATCCATTCTCCCCACCCACAGGCAGGGCATCAATGGACAGCACTCAAGTCACCTGGACCTAAAAACCTAGAGCACTCCAGGTTCGGTATGACGTAGTCTGTACTTCGGCGTGTCGTAGATTTGTGAGATTATTCGTGCTAACCACTATATGTGGTGCCCGCAATGTGGGTCAGGACTAGATGTAGGGGTGGGATTGCTGAGGTGCAAATGCTGAGAGGAGAACATGCTGATGAGTGAACGCAGGGAAGGCCGAACACGAAGCGTCGCGGAGGTGCGAGTGCTCGAGGGGCAAGATTCACCTGACCTGGTGTTTTTCTCGAGCGTTTCGGAGAACACCCTCCGCTTCGTCGAGAAGCTCGAGCGCCCGGCGGTGCGGATCCCACTCCGACCGCGCACAGAGGGAATGATCCGAGTGACCAGGCCCTACGTGCTCGTGGTTCCGACCTACGGCGGCGGAGCGCAGGCCGGGGCGGTGCCGCGGCAGGTGATTACGTTCCTGAACGATCCTGCAAACCGCGCGCTGATCCGCGGCGTGATTACCGCGGGGAACACCAACTTCGGTGAGCACTACTGCATCGCAGGACCGATCATCTCAGCCAAGTGCAAAGTTCCTGAGCTGTACCGCTTTGAACTTCTTGGCACCAACCGCGACGTTGCTCGAGTCAAGGCTGGTTTAGACGAATTTTGGGCACGACAGAACACATTAGAAGCAGAAGCAAATGAGGAGGACGTCGCATGACGATCGCCACACCATCAGAAACAACCACCCCCAACACTGCACGGGTTGGCGGGGTCGGCGAGCGGAAGGACTACCACGCGCTCAACGCCCAGCTGAACCTGTTTGCGGCGGACGGGTCGATCCAGTTTGACAAGGATCACGAAGCGGCGGAGGCCTACCTGAACCAGCAGGTCATCCCGAACACGAAGCAGTTCGCTTCGGTGTGGGAACGCCTGGAGTGGCTGATCGAAAACGAGTACTACGAAGCCGAATACCTGCGCGCCTACGACAAGGACTTCGTCGAGCGCCTCCACGAACAGGCCGACGCTTTCGGGCACAAGTTCCAGACCTTCCTCGGTGCGTTTAAGTTCTTCACCTCCTACGCGCTGAAAACCTTCGACGGCAGCCTCTTCCTCGAAAACTTCGAGCAGCGAGTTGTTGCCACGGCGCTGTTCCTCGGTCAGGGTGACGAGGAACTGGCTTCGAAGACGGTCACCGAGATCCTCTCGGGCCGTTTCCAGCCGGCAACTCCGACGTTCTTGAACGCGGGTAAGAAACAGCGCGGCGAGCTCGTGTCGTGCTTCCTGCTGCGCGTTGAAGACAATCTCGAATCGATTGGCCGCAGCGTTAACTCTGCGCTGCAGCTGTCCAAGCGCGGCGGCGGTGTGGCGCTGCTGCTGTCAAACCTCCGCGAGGCGGGTGCCCCGATTAAGCAGGTCGAGAACCAGGCTTCCGGTGTTGTTCCCGTGATGAAGATCCTCGAAGACAGCTTCAGCTACGCGAACCAGCTCGGCGCTCGCCAGGGCGCAGGCGCTGCGTACCTGCACGCGCACCACCCCGACATTATGCGGTTCCTCGACACGAAGCGTGAAAACGCTGACGAGAAGATCCGCATTAAGACCCTGTCGGTTGGGGTTGTGATTCCGGATGTGACCTTCGAACTGGCTAAGCAGAACAAAGATATGCACCTGTTTAGCCCCTACGATGTGCTTCGCGAAACCGGTATTCCGCTTTCGGATCAGTCAATCACCGAGCGCTACGACGAGTTCGTCGCGAACCCGCGGATCCGCAAGACCACGATCAGCGCGCGCGAGTTCTTCAAGACCCTCGCTGAGCTGCAGTTCGAGTCGGGCTACCCGTACGTGCTGTTCGAAGACACTGTGAACCGTGCGAACCCGCTCGAGGGGCACATCAACATGTCGAACCTGTGCTCGGAGATTCTGCAGGTGAACACCGCCTCTGAGTACGACGCCGCAATCGGGTACGAGACGATCGGTCACGACATTTCGTGCAACCTCGGCTCGCTGAACATTGCGCAGGCAATGGCCAGCCCGGACTTCGGCGCAACCGTTGAGATTGCGGTGCGGGCGCTGACGAGTGTGTCGGATCAGACCGACATTCAGGCGGTGCCGTCAATTGCCGAGGGTAACCGTGCGTCACACGCCATCGGCCTCGGCCAGATGAACCTGCACGGCTACCTCGCTTCGCAGCGCATCCACTACGGCAGCGAAGAGGGAATTGACTTCACCGACGCGTACTTCCGCACGGTGACCTACCACGCGCTGCGCGCTTCGAACCAGCTGGCGATTGACCGCGGTGCGACCTTCGCGGGCTTCGAGAAGAGCGACTACGCTGACGGCAGCTACTTCGACCGTTACACGGCCGAGGAGTGGGTGCCAGAAACCGCGCGGGTGCGTGAGCTCTTCGCCGAGGCTGGAGTTGCGCTGCCGACGGTTGCGGACTGGGAACAGCTGCGCGAGTCGATCCGCGAACACGGTATCTACAACGCGTACCTGCAGGCGGTGCCACCGACCGGGTCGATTAGCTACGTGAACAACTCGACGGCTTCGATCCACCCGATCGCCTCGAAGATTGAGATTCGTAAAGAGGGCAAGCTCGGCCGCGTGTACTACCCGGCTCCGCACATGACAAACGACAACCTCGAGTTCTTCGAAGACGCCTACGAAATCGGCGCCGAGAAGATCATCGACACCTACGCTGCTGCGACCAAGCACGTGGATCAGGGTCTGTCGCTCACGCTATTCTTTAAAGACGAGGCGACCACTCGCGACATCAACCGCGCGCAGATCTACGCGTGGCGCAAGGGCATCAAGACGCTGTACTACATCCGCCTGCGCCAGCCCGCGCTCGAGGGAACCGAGATCGAAGGCTGCGTTTCCTGCGCGCTGTAGTCGCGTTCGCGCCCGTGCTGCGCGCGCGGGCGCACCGCGCGCCGTCCGCGCACTCCGCGCACTGACCACCAGACACCACTAGTGAAAGAGCTTTATTGAACTATGACTGATCCGTTGAACACCGACCGCCCGCTGCAAGAGATCTCGGTCACCCCGCCGTCGTACCGCCACGACCCGGCAGCGCGGCTGCGCCCCATTAACTGGAACCGCGTCACCGACGACAAAGACCTCGAGGTGTGGAACCGTCTGACCGCGAACTTCTGGCTGCCAGAGAAGGTGCCGCTGTCAAACGACATCCCCGCGTGGCAGAAAATGACCCAGGAAGAGCGCACCCTCACGATGCGCGTCTTCACCGGTCTGACCATGCTCGACACCGTGCAGGCAACTGTCGGTGAGATCGTGCAGATCCAAGACTCCCGCACCGAACACGAAGAGGCCGTCTACACCAACATTGCGTTCATGCAGTCGGTGCACGCCCGCTCGTACTCCTCGGTGTTCTCAACGCTGACGAGCACCCCGGAAATCGACGACGCCTACCGCTGGGCAGTTGCCAACGATCTGCTGCAGGAACGCTGCAAGAAGGTGCTGCACCACTACTACGGCGATGATCCGCTCAAGCGTAAAGTGTCTTCGACGCTGCTGTCGTCGCTGCTGCTGTACGCAGGGTTCTACCTGCCGCTGCACTTCTCGGTGCACGCGACGCTGACGAACACCGCAGACATGATCCGCCTGATTCTGCGTGACAAGGCAGTGCATGGTTACTACTCTGGTTACAAGTACCAGCGCGGACTCGAGACGCAGAGCAAAGAGCGTCAGGAAGAGATGCGCAAGTTCACCTTCGACCTGCTGGAAGAGCTCTACGAGCTTGAGCTGCAGTACTCGGGTGAGCTGTACGAGCCGCTCGGCCTGATGGACGACGTTGCCGTGTTCGTGCGTTACAACGCGAACAAGGCGCTGATGAACCTCGGTTACCCGTCGCGGTTTACCGCTGAAGAGACCGAAGTGAACCCTGAGATTCTCGCGGCGCTGTCACCTGGCAGCAACGAAAACCACGACTTCTTCAGTGGATCAGGATCGAGCTACATCATCGGTAAGGGCGAAGACACCACCGACGACGACTGGGACTTCTAGGCTCAAGGGCTTAACGGCTCGAGGGCTCAGCGGCTCGATTCGGGCCGCACCGTCCGAATAGCGCACCGCGGGTTGGACGCTGGCACACGCCGGCAACCTTCCCGCGGTGCGCTGTTTTGTGCCCGAGCCAGCGCGATTCTTGTCGACTATGATCGACAAAACCTCCGCAAAGTAGCAGCTTGTCGACTATACTCGACAAGACAGGGAGGTTTGTGGTGGACAGAATCATTGAACGCCCGAGATACTTTTCGCGGATCCAGCCCTTTATCGACAAACCCCTCGTGAAGGTGCTCACCGGTGTGCGTCGCTGCGGCAAATCTACGATTCTGCAGCAGCTGCAAGAAGTGATTCGCGCGGGCAGCGCTGATCCACAAGTGTTTGCGATGAATTTTGAGTCCGCTGACGGGCTTCACATCACAGACGCAGCGGCGCTGCTACGGCGCATCGAAGCCGAAAACCTCAACAAAAACACCCGCGCGTATTTCTTCTTTGACGAAATTCAGCAGGTCGCCGACTGGGAGAAAGCCATCAACGCGATCCGCGTCGACTATGACGCAGATATCTATGTCACCGGGTCGAATTCGCGCATGCTTTCCGGTGATCTCGCCACACATCTTGCCGGTCGCTACGTTGAGTTCTTGATCCAACCGTTTTCGTTTGCGGAATTTGTCGAGCTGCACCGCCAAAGCGACCGCACACTGAGCGAACACTTCCAGCACTTTGTGCAGTTCGGCGGTTTCCCGGCGTTGAAATACTTCAACCTCGACCGGGAACCCTCGCTCGACTACCTTGACTCGGTGTACAACTCGGTTGTGCTCAAAGACGTGATTGAGTATCACCAGATCCGCGACGTCGACATTTTTCACCGCATCGTCGGTTACTGCTTCGCAAATATTGGAAAAACCTTCTCGGCGCAGTCACTGGTGCGTTTTTTCAAAAGCGAGGGGCGCACCGTTTCGGTTGATACCGTGTTGAACTACCTTGAGTTTTGCGTGAACGCTTTCTTGATTTATCGGGTTCCGCGCTTTGACATTGCGGGGAAGGCGAGGCTTCGGGCAACTGAGAAGTACTATGCGGTGGATCACGGTTTTCGTGAAACGCTCGGCCTTTCGAACCAGGCCGACATTGAGCTGACCCTCGAAAACATCGTGTGCGTGGAGCTGCTTGCGCGCGGGTACGAGGTAAGTGTCGGAAGAGCCGGCGCGCGCGAGATTGACTTCATCGCCCGCAAAGGTTCCGACACTGAGTACTTCCAGGTGAGTTACCTGCTCGGCAGCCAAAACACCGTCGACCGCGAGTTCGGTGCCTTTCGCGGGGTTACCGACAACTTCCCGAAAACCGTGCTGAGCATGGACCAGTTCGACATGAGCCGCGACGGGATCCAACACAAAAACATTATCGAGTGGCTTGTCGAGCCCTCACCGTTGCACAGCTAGGTGTCATCGCCTAGCCTGAATACCAACATGACCGGTACCGCTACCCATTTTGGTGGGAGCCCAGGGCCGGTCTTTGTTTTTCTCGATCTAGCCGTCATGCTCCTGTAGCCAAATGAGGCCACCCAACGCGCTGGGGCCGTGGCATTATTTAGGTAATCGTTCAGCCCGCTTCGACCATCAGGTTGGAGACGGGCTGGATTTCTTTCGAGGCATGAAAACCCGATGAAGAAGATCAAAAATCCCACCACGGTTGAAGTGCAGATTGCCCTCATGCGCTCACGAGGGATGGAGCTCAACGAATCCCTAGCAAGGCAGTGGCTGTCTAGCGTCTCTTACTACAGGCTGTCCGGGTATTGGTACGCCTACCGGATTCTCCCAGAGCCTGAAGACCCCAAACAGCCGCAACGCGCCGACAGCTTTGTGCGAGGCACGAAGTTCGAAGAAATAGTCGCTCTCTACGAATTCGACCGTAAAATGCGCACACTTATTTACGATGGGATTGAGCGGATTGAGGTTGCGCTACGTGCACGGATCGGCGAACTACTCGTCGCGAAAGGAGCCTTATCTTACAAAGATCCAGGTATCTTTCGTGAGGATTTCCGGCATCAAGACTGGCTAGAGACTGCTGAGAAGCGTGTGGATCGCGAGCGAAAACGTAACCGCGCTGTGGCTCACTACAGTGTCAACTACGGGGATTACCCATTCTGGGTTCTTGCTGATGTCCTTGATTTTTCCGATATTTCCATCCTCTTTGATGGCCTCACTCTTGATGATCTGAGGTTACCCTCGTTTAGTGGACACCCTATTAGTGCGGATCTTGTGTCCGTAGG
>OBJZ01000037.1_pt1 | contig 192237 bp, 182 predicted proteins | sample 1481641 | NCBI WGS metagenome assembly OBJZ01 (sample SAMN02364493, study PRJEB22542) | human gut metagenome | isolation source: fecal sample | host: premature infant | place: USA: Chicago, IL | collected 2012-01 | reverse complement strand
TGAGCCAGGATCAAACTCTCCATAAAAAATTATGATGTTTGATTAGCTCATAAAACTAAATTAATTGTTGTAACTTTCGTTACATTATTGGAATTAACGTTGACATATTGTCATTCAGTTTTCAATGTTCATTTCTTTTACCGACAAGAATTAATTATACGCCTTATCAACTCGAAAGTCAATAACTTTTTATAAATAATTTTTGAAGTGATTTGTGTTGTTTTCGCTTTGTTTCGCTCAACAAATATATACTATACAGACATTCAAAACTTTTAACAACAGTAAAATTTACACTTTCTTAACTACCTAAATCTCTTGGTATCACTAATTTCGTATAATGTGATAAAGACTGTTATAAAAGTTCGGTTTTGAAATAAAAACTCCTTGGTTCTCATCGCAATATACTTCTTCACCCCGCCTATAACCAAACTTTAACTTTTTAATGATTTATTAAAGAAAATTAAAAAACACTGACACATTATGTATCAGTGCTAATTGCTACATTTCGGTTCTACCTGCAATCGCTTTGGATAACGTTACTTCATCTGCATATTCTAAATCTCCACCAACAGATAATCCTTGTGCTAAACGAGTGACTTTAATGCCTATTGGTTTGACGAGACGAGAAATATACATTGCTGTTGATTCACCTTCAAGATTTGGGTTCATTGCGAGTATTAACTCTTTAACTTCATCATTTTTCAAGCGTTCAACCAATGCTGGTATATTAATGTCCTCAGGGCCTATACCATCCATAGGTGATATCGAGCCATGTAGAACATGGTATAAACCTTTAAACTCTCTCATTTTTTCCATTGCAATAACATCTTTATCATCTTCAACGACGCAAATGACCGAGCGATCTCTTTGTTTATCTTCGCAAATATAACAAGGGTCTTTTTCAGTTATATGTCCGCACACACTACAATAGGTAAGTTCACGCTTTACATCTACGAGTGCTTTCGCAAATTGAACGACGTCATCTTCTTTCATATCTAATGTGTGAAATGCCAGACGTTGAGCGGTCTTAGGACCAATGCCTGGCAATTTCATAAAACTATCTATAAGTTTGGATATAGGTTCTGGATAATGCATGTTATCACATTCCAGGGATATTTAAGCCTTGAGTATGTTTACCTAAGCGTTCTTGTGTTAACTTGTCAGCTTTGTTCATCGCTTCATTAGTAGCTGCTAATACTAAGTCTTGTAACATTTCAACGTCATCTGGATCTACTGCATCTTCTTTGATTTGTACATCTATGACTTCTTTATGTCCAGTAACAGTTACAGTAACCATACCGCCACCAGCTGTACCTTCTACACGTTCTTCTTTTAATTTTTCCTGTTCTTGTTCCATTTTCTTTTGCATTTTTTGCATTTGTTTCATCATTTGTTGCATATTTCCGCCACCGCGCATAATTTCATTTCCTCCTTAATAGTAAACAATTTCTATAAAAATTTAGCTTTTATTACATTATACATACCAATATATCGCTTGTCATGTATCAGTCTTCATCAACTAAATGTACAGTTTCCTCACCAAATAAGTCTTTAGCTTTTTGAGCAATATCTATTTGTTGAGACTGTTGTGTGCTTTGTTTTTCGCTTTGATGTGTTTCATTGGTGTTACGATTTTGTAAGTACTCTGCTCTCACTCTCAGCCATTGGTCAGCCGGCACTCCTACTACTTTGACAGTTTTATTAACTATATTACAAACTACACTTTCAATATTATTTCTCTTTTCATCATCTTTATTTACTATTTCACAATGAATTTCTTCATCAAATTTAACTAACACATGATCTTCACTAGCTGCTACCGGTTCTGAATTCAGTAGTAAACTAACTAAAGACTTTTTATCATTACTTTTCGCATGATCAATCACTTCTTGCCAATGGTTCTTCAATAATTTGATATCATCTTTGTTTGCTTTGTCTAATACTTTCGCTATCTGTTGCATAGAAAACGCATTTTTAGATCGTTGAATCGTGCGTGTTGGCTTCTTAGGTTGTTTATTAACTTTATTAGCTTTGATTCCTTGTTCTTTTAAGGTTTTAAGCTCATTTTCAAGTTGTTCTAAGCGTTGTAATAACATTTCATTATCTGGTTCATTAGCTACCGATGCTGTTGCTACATTTTGTACAGTTTGAGGCTGTGTCTTAATCATTTCTGCAAGTTTAACTAGTAACACTTCAAAATGAACACTTTGATTTACACTGAACCTAATGGATACTAGTGTATCATTTATGATATCTATCATCTTGTATAACATATCTAAGTCGAAATGAATAAGTGATTCAAAATGAACGGATTCGTTAGACGTTTTATTCATTATTGTATCTCTAACAAAGTAAATCATATCATTAATGAGTCTGTTGACTTCTTTACCTTCTGAAATAAAATGATGATATCTATTAAATGCAGCTTTAACATCACTTTTTACAATGTCATTAAACAACTCATTTAACGCCGCTTCATCAACACTACCTGTAACATTTAAAGCATCTTGTAAAGTAAGTCGTTCGTCTCCGAACGCTATTGCCTGGTCCATAATGCTTAATGCATCTCGCATACCACCTTCTGATGCTTTAGCAATAAATTCTAATGCTGCGTCGTCGTAATCCAAAGATTGGGAATTAGCTACATACTTAAGTCTATCTATAATTTGGTCACTGCTAATTGCTTTAAAGTCAAATCGTTGCGCTCTCGAAATAATAGTGGGTGGAATTTTATGTGGTTCTGTTGTTGCCAAGATAAATATAGCATGCGCTGGTGGTTCTTCTAATGTTTTAAGCAAAGCATTGAAAGCACCAGTAGTTAACATATGAACCTCGTCAATAATATATACTTTATACTTAGATTCACTAGGTGCGTACTTAACTTTATCTCTAATATTCCTTATTTCATCTACACCGTTATTACTTGCAGCATCAATTTCAATTACATCGTTATTCGTACCTTGTGTGATTCCTTTACAAATCGCACATTCATTACAAGGTTCACCATTGTCACTATTAAGACAATTAATAGCTTTGGCAAAAACCTTTGCAATACTCGTTTTACCCGTACCTCTCGGACCGCTAAAAATATATGCATGAGATTGTTTACCTTTTGAAATTGCATTACGCAGTGTTTTAGTTACATGCGTTTGTCCAACCACATCATCAAAACTTTGCGGTCTATACATACGATACAAAGCTTGGTAATCCACCGTAGCACCTCCATTAACAATTACTCATTATTATATCACGCTCTTATATTTTCTTTTCAATTAAAAATCAATCCAGTACTTCCGGATAATACACTGTCATTCCAGACCATTCATTTTGAACCGGTTTTAGAAATTTTACTAATAATGTTTGATCATTTCGTTTTTCTTCTATATGTATATTATATAAATGAGCTGCTTCATAATCAGATTTCTCAAAGTACTGAGGATGATTATTTACAAAAATAGCACAATATCCTTGTTCTTTAGCACGTTCTTCTACAGCTTTTAACAGCGCTTGACCTAATCCTTGGTTTCGAATAGATTTATCTACTGACAGTGCACCAATGGCTAACGCTATCGCTTTTTTGTTTTTAGACGACAACTTAACCTCTGCTAACACAACGTGACCTATAACTTCATTCAATTCATTCTTAGCTATAACTTCTAATTCATAATTGTAGCTTTCAAGTTTTCTTAGATTTTTAACGCGCGCTCGATCTTGCCAACTGGATTCTGGATTTAGATTATAATTATTTTCTATACTATTTAGTGACGTTTCATAATCGACCTCTGTTAAAGTACTTAAATAAATATGCATGTATCCTCCATTTTAATAAGCCATTCTATATTTCGACGTAATTTTTTTAATTAACTAGGTTTTTATTTTACAACGATATAACTTTAACAAATTATTCGTTATTAATCCATTTAATAAAAATGACTTGAAGTAAAACATCACACTTAACATCAAACATTGAAATGAATATTTAGATAAATAATTATAGTGTTTCGTAGTAACTACTCCAACTTAAGATAGAAATCAATAGCTATTATATTTAGTTTAATTGTAAATAAAAAAATAGCCCTGAATGAAATTTAAATAACTTCACATCGGACTATATATCTAAGTTTCATAACCTAGACCTTTATTATCTATATAAAAATTTGCTTAAATCTAAAGTAAAAAACCATGCACCTTTGTATCGAACGCATATCATAAACGTTACCGAAGTCGACAGCTAAATCTCGGCTACCCTACGGCACATATGAGGATCCACTTAATGCTGCTTCCGTCAGGACCTGACATGGTTCATGGGTTCATATTGCATAGGACCGAAATCTTCAAACACTACGTGCTTCGGGCAGACTTCACAAAAATACGCCCTCAACAAAGGAATTAAGTCTCGCATAAAGCGGATTTCGAGTACAGGGAACCGCTACCTCCCCACCTAGCACGGTAAGATTTATAATACTATAATTCCTATTATGTTTGCAAGCTTAAAATCTTACAACTATAAATATCTATCATAAATTCGTTCCACTTCAACTTTATTGTAATAAATTTTCGAGACGTCTTGAAAACTCCTTAAATTTAAATTCAGTCGCAAGATGTTTAGATATATTATACTGAAACTGTGTCGTATCCTTTAAATATACTGTACTTCGCACTGTCGCTGTATAAGGAGGGTTTATATCACCAAACATCTCATAGTCTAATTTTGAAAATGGTTCAAAGGTAATAGATTTACTTGAATAACTAATATCTAATGCTAAATCATTTTCTAAATAGTCATATATAGACTTCTTGGCAACGCTAGCAGTAATAGATTCAACCACAGATTTCAAGAAAAAATCTTCATCTAAGATTTTCACCTTGCCTTTAATAGAACGCGTACGAATAACATGAATCAATCTTTCTTCAGCTTTTAATCCTAATGCTAACCTCACTCTTTCATAATCGCCCGCTCTAACTTCTTCATTAACAATAAGTTCGGTTTGGTGTTTCAAACCTAATTGATTTTGTACCTCTTTGAAACTAATCAACTCTGAAAACGGAAATTCAGTGATACCTTGGTATATAACAACAGACCCTTTTCCTCTAATCTTTTGAATCATGCCATCATTCGCTAACAACTCAAGTGCTTTACGAACCGTTTCTCTAGATGTTCCATAAGTAGATACCAATTCATTCTCTGACGGTATTTGATCACCATATTGGTATTGTTCTGATAAAATTTGATTTTTTAACTGTTCATAAATGGAAATGAATTTCTTTTGAGCCATGTTGATATCCTCTTTTTACTTAAAATTACTTCGCCGTTTCAACCACCATTGCACCAAACCCTGATATTTGACGTTGTTCTAACGTACCATTTTGAATAATCACATCACCTGAGACATTTAAATCTTCAGGTAGCATTACAGGTTCTTTAGAAAAATTAGCTATAATCAGCCAAGTTTGGTTGTGATAATGACGACGATATACAAATAATTGTTCGTGTTCCATATACATTGGTTCAATATTACCATAAGTTATTATATCGTGATGATGTCTTAACGAAATCAATGTTTTATATGTGTGTAAAATAGACTCAGAATCTTTCATTGCTTCTTCCACATTAATATGTTGATAGTTTTGAGGAATATTAATCCAAGGTTCACCAGTTGTAAAACCTGCATGATTCGATGCATTCCATTGCATTGGTGTACGGGAATTATCACGTGATTTTTGATCTAATATTTCTAAAATTTCTTGTTCTTTATATCCTTGATTTTTCAAATAATCATAAGCATTTAATGATTCTACATCTCTATATGCGTCTATTGAATTGAAATGAGGGTTAGTCATACCAATTTCTTCCCCTTGATAGATATATGGCGTTCCTTGTAACATGTGTAGCGCAATGGCTAATGTTTTAGAACTTGCTTGACGTAAAGATTCAGTACTATCATCCCCGAATCGTGAAACTACACGTGGTTGATCGTGATTACACCAGAATATCGCATTCCAGCCACCACCTTCATATATACCTAATTGCCAATCCATCAATATTTTTTTTAGCTGTTGGAAATCCATACTACCTTTAGCCCATTTTTCACCGTTAGGATAATCTACCTTTAAGTGATGGAAATTAAATACGCTGCTCAATTCGTTTCTTTCTGGATTAGAATATTTAATACAGTGATCAATGGTAGTAGATGACATTTCACCGACAGTCATCATATGCTTATCACCAAACGTATGTTGGTTCAATTCATGTAGATACTCATGCACTTTTGGTCCATCCGTATAAAACTCTTTTCCGATTTTATCAGAATCCCTAAATTCACCTTTGGAAATAAGATTAATTACATCAAAACGGAAACCGTCCACACCGAAATCAATCCAATAATTGACAATCTGATATAAGGCTTGTCTAACGTCTGGATTATCCCAATTCAAATCTGCTTGAGTAACATCAAATAAGTGCAAATAATATTCATCACTTTTTTCATCATATTGCCATGCATTTCCTCCGAATTTGGATTCCCAATTTGTGGGTGGCCCATCTTCAGAATGTCTAAAGAAATAATAATCTCGGTAAGGACTATCTTTAGATTGAATGGCTTCCTTAAACCATTGATGTTCTGTTGATGTATGGTTAATCACAATATCCATCATTACTTTAATATCTCGTTGGTGTGCTTCTTTCACTAAAATTTTAAAATCTTCTAAAGTACCAAATCGTTCATTAATAGTTAGATAATCACTAATGTCATAACCATTATCGTTCATAGGTGATTCATAAATAGGCGTTAACCATATATAATCTACACCTAAAAATTGCAAATAATCTAATTTCTCAATAATACCTCTTAAATCGCCCTCACCATTACCCGTCGTATCATTAAATGATTTGGGATATATTTGATAAACAACTGATTTTCTCCAGTCTTGTTCACTCATTGTTAAACCACCTTTATGTATTGTATGAAAATAAAAAGCGCTCAGAGGTTTATCAACTTGAACGCTTTACTTTTTTTATGAATTAGATGTGTCGACCATCTTTTTAGCTTTTTGATTACTAAATCTTGAAAATACTATTGTTAATACAGCTGGGACAACTGTCGCTATTAATGTAGCTGGAAGATAAATCCACCAAAATTCACTTTTGATTGAGATAAATGCAGGCCAACCACCTACACCAACACTACCTAATACTTTGTGAGCACCGATGAAAGCACCTAGTACACTTGAAGTCAGAATAGCTGCAACAAATGGATATTTCAATGGCAAGTTCACACCGAATAAAGCTGGTTCAGTTACACCTAACACACCTGAAATACCTGAAGTAAATGCTAGGCCTTCTTCTTTAACCATTTTCTTACGTTTATAGACAATCCATGCACCAAATGCCGCTGAACCTTGACAAATATTTGAAATCGCTAGAATTGGCCATAAATATGTGCCGCCTAAACTACTACCCATTAATTGGAAATCAACAGCTAAGAACATATGATGTAAACCTGTAATTACCAGTGGTGCATATAATAAGCCATATAACGCCCCACCTAACCATCCTGCATGTTCAAATACATAAGTCACACCATTTGTAATGCCTGTACCTAATATTAAAGCAATAGGTCCTATAACTATAAACGCTAGGAAACCAGTAATCAATAATGCTACTGGACCAACGACGAGCATCTTAATAGAATCATGTACAACTTTGTTTAGTGCTTTCTCTAATTGCGCTAATACATATGTTGCTAATAGGACTGGTAAAACTTGTCCTTGATAATTAAGTTGCTTAATTTCTAAGCCGAATATATTCCAAGTTGGTATATGGCCTTTACCTATATCATATTGTGAGACAAGTTGCGGATGCATCAAGATAAGCCCTAAAACCAATCCTAAAATTGGACTTCCTCCAAATACACGCATACTACTCCAACCAATTAATGCAGGTAAGAAAATGAAAGCGGTACTTGCGATGACATTAATAATATTTGAAATATCCGCAATTTGTGGGTACATTTCTATTAATTTTTTAGGTCCAAATAGACCTTCCATGGTTAAAATGTTATTAATCCCCATTAATAACCCAGCTGTTACAATTGCTGGTAAGATTGGTATAAATATATCCCCCAATAATTTAATCAATCTTTGAATTGGATTACCTTTTTTAGCTGCAGCTTGTTTAGCGTCGTCTTTAGAAGCTTCTTCTGCTCCTGTCTCTGCTACAAATTGTTTATAAACTTCATCTACCGTTCCCGGACCAATAACAATTTGATACTGATGATCTGCTTTAAATTGTCCTTTTACTAATGGATTATCGCTTAGCGCATCTTTGTCTACTTTATTATCATCTTTTAATACTAACCGTAGTCTTGTTACACAGTGTGTTGCCGTATCAAGGTTCTCTTTTCCTCCAATTGCATCTACAATGGCTTTTACATCTTGTTTTTTTACAGCCATAGCCTTCACTCCTTTGTTTTCTTACTCAGAGTATAACTTGTCTAGACAAGTTATGTAAAGGCTTTCAAGTAAATTGATATAATATTTCAGTTAAAAGACACAAATGAGTCACTTTTCAGTTTGGAACTATCACTTCATTAAGCTTATAGAACTATCAATATTACAGTATTCAACTCCGTCTTAAGGTAGTTATATAAAGAAAGGGATTTTCAAAAGCAAATAAAAAAGGCAAATACTCATTATACAATGAATACTTGCCTTTTATATCTATTAGTCTTGGATTTAAAATTCTAATGGCGGAGGAAGAGGGATTCGAACCCCCGCGGCCCGTTAAGGCCCTGTCGGTTTTCAAGACCGATCCCTTCAGCCGGACTTGGGTATTCCTCCATTGAACACAATAATTATCATATAATAGTGTTCATTAAAAGTCAATTCTTTTTTTACACTAGAATTTCTTGGTTTAAATACGTTTCAACTGCGTCAGCTACGGCTCTTCCTTCTTTAATAGCCCATACAACAAGACTAGGTCCTCTGCGTGCATCTCCAGCAGCAAAAATCTTCGAATGACTCGTTCTAAAGTCTTTGTCATTTGCCACAATTTTATTTCGTTCGGTTTTAATACCAAATGATTGTGGAATGGTGATTTCAGTTCCTACAAAGCCAATGGAAAGTATAACTAAATCCGCTGGCCAAAATCGCTCTGGTCCATCTTCCATCACCGTACCGTCTTCAGTCTCTCTTAATATTTGTGTATACAGGCCCCTCACTTTTCCAGAATCGTCCACATCATATCTCATTGTTTGAACACCGTATGCACGTGGCTCTTTGCCAAATTTCACTTCACATTCTTTATGTGCATAGTCCATTTTGAATACTGGTAAGGCAAGTGGCCATGACGTATTGGTTTCAAAAGTGATTTCTTCAGGAAGTTTCGTAAATTTATTGAACTGCACAATGGATTTACAATTTTCACGCAATGCTGTTGCTACGCAATCTGCACCAGTATCACCTGCACCAATAATAATGACATTCTTATCTTTAGCTGTGATTGTTACTTCGTCAATTTCACCAGTTAGAAACCGTGTTTGCTCTGTTAAATAATCCATTGCAAAATGAATGCCATAACCCATACGTCCCTCTAATGGTAAGTCTCTAGCATTTTGTGAACCGGTACATAAAATAATAGCATCATATGTTGCTTCTAAGTCTTCACGACTGATATCGACGCCAATTTCAATGCCAGTTTTAAACTGAACACCAGCTTCTTTCATTAATTTAATACGACGTCTTACCACATCTTTATCTAATTTCATGTTAGGAATACCATACATCAATAATCCACCAGGTTCTTTAGCTCGTTCATATACTGTGACTTTATAGCCTCTATGATTAAGTTCATCAGCTGCTGTCAACCCAGCTGGACCACTTCCTACGATGGCAACGCTTTTCCCTTTATCCGCTTCAGGATATTTTGGCTTAACCCATCCATTTTCATATGCTTCATCAATAATTGTACGCTCAATACCTTTAATAGCTACAGAATTTCGATTAATTTTCATTACACATGATTGTTCACATGGTGCTGGACATACACGTCCCGTAAATTCCGGAAAATTGTTTGTTTCACTCAGTCTCTCGTAGGCTGCTTTAAAATCGCCTCGATAAACTAAATCGTTCCATTCCGGAATATAGTTACCTATGGGGCATCCTATCGTTTCAAAACCATAGGATAATCCACTTTGACAAAAAGGTGTACCACAGTCCATACATCTCGCCCCTTGAGTAGATGCATCTTCCTTAGTAAAACGTTGTTGAAATGCGTGATGATTTGAAAGACGATCAATCAAAGACAATTCTGATAATGCTTGCTTTTCATATTTCATAAACCCTTTAAATTCGCCCATGATAATCCCTCTTTCTTAATAAACCACTGCTGGTTTTAATGTCTCATCAACACTTGAACTATTATCATAAAATGCCGCTAACATAGCGTCGTCTTTTTTATTGTGTTGACGTAATTGAATATCAATTTTTTGCATCATTAATTTATAATCTTTTGGTATCACTTTGACAACTAGATTTTCAATTTCATCAAAATGTTGCAATATATTTTGTGCTTTTGAGCTATGTGTATATTTCACATGACTTTCAAGCATCTTTTTAATAAATTGCTTTTCTTCGTCATACATAACTTCACTAAATTCCAAAGTATTAAGTGCATGCTGTGTCTTAAATTGATTGATATCACTTGGGAATACATAACTTACGCCACCACTCATGCCTTGACCGAAGTTCTTTCCTACGTCGCCAAGTATTAAAACATGACCACCTGTCATATATTCAAGTCCATGATCACCAATACCTTCAACTACCACATCTGCACCACTATTTCTAATACAGAAACGTTCTCCAGCTTTACCATTAATAAAAGCTTTACCTTTTGATGCACCATAGAAGCATACGTTTCCTGCTATGATTTCATTTTCACGTGTTGTATTAGGCGACTGCACAATGACTGTACCACCTGACAAACCTTTACCTACATAGTCATTCGCATCACCATTATGATGTATCGTTAATCCTTTTGGCGCAAAAGCAGCCAAACTTTGACCAGCATGTCCATCGGTATGAACATAAATGGTATCTTCTGGTAAACCTTTTTCCCCATATCGTTTAGCAATCGCACTACCAGTAATCACACCAACATCACGTTGAACGTTCTTAATGGTATAACTTCCTGAAAATACATGACCTGCCTCTATACTTTGCTTGGCATCAGGATATAGATAATTCAAATCAAAACCTTCATCTAAATGATGATTTTGTTCTATTTCTTTAGTATTAGGACCATCCGCTTTGTTGATTAATCGTTCGATGTCAACAGAGGCTGCTTTTGTTCCTGGCTTAATATGAGAGGAACGTTGTAATAAGTCTGTTCGTCCTACTAATTCTTCAACTGTTCGCAATCCTAATGAGGCAAGTATTTCACGTAATTCTTCTGCAATAAAATACATAAAATGTACAACATGTTGTGCTTTTCCTTTAAATAAAGCACGTAAATCTTTGTTTTGAGTTGCAACACCTACTGGACATGTATCATTATGACAAACTCGCATCATGACACATCCCAACACCACTAATGGTGCTGTTGCAAATCCAAACTCTTCCGCTCCAAGCGCACATGCGTACGCTACATCTTTACCAGTGAGCAATTTACCATCTGTTTCTAACTTTACTCGACTTCGTAAATCATTTAATTTCAACGTTTGATGTGTTTCTGCCAAACCTATTTCCCAAGGCACACCCGCATGTTGAATACTAGTTTTAGGTGATGCACCTGTTCCACCGTCATAGCCACTGATGACGATTTTATCTGCAAACGCTTTTGCTACCCCTGATGCAATGGTTCCCACACCTGTTTTTGACACTAATTTAACAGCAATATCTGCTTCTTTATTCGCATTTTTCAAATCATGAATCAATTGTGCTAAGTCTTCGATAGAATATATATCATGATGCGGTGGTGGTGAAATGAGACCGATACCTGGTGTAGATCCTCTTGTTTCGGCAATCCACGGATATACTTTAGAACCCGGCAATTGACCACCCTCACCAGGTTTAGCACCTTGCGCTACTTTAATCTGTATTTCTTTTGCATGTTGTAAATAGTCACTCGTTACACCAAATCTTCCAGAGGCTACTTGTTTAATTGCACTAATTTTATTACTACCATCTTTCTGAGGTTGATAGCGCAAAGGATCTTCTCCTCCTTCACCGCTATTACTTTTACCTCCTAGACTGTTCATTGCTTGCGCCAATGTTTCATGTGCTTCAGCTGATATAGATCCATAACTCATTGCACCTGTGTTAAAACGTTTAACGATTTCAGAAGCAGGCTCAACTTTTGATATATCAATAGGTTTACAAGTCTTAAATTCTAATAAATGACGAATAAAATCTTGTCGCTGTTGGTTAACCGTATCGGAATATTGTTTGAATAATTCATAGTCATTATCGCGACAAGCATGTTGTAATAAGAAAATAGTCTTAGGATTATAAGCATGATGTTGTCCTTGTTGTCTCCATTGGAAAGTACTACCAGACGCTAAATAATCTGAATGGGATCCTTGTTTCGCTTTATTTTCCTCATCAATTTGTTGAATGCTAATACCAGAAATTTTAGATTGCGTTCCTGAAAAATACTGATCAATAACAGTTTGTGATATCCCAACAGCTTCAAATATTTGTGCACCTTGATAACTTTGAACTGTTGAAATTCCCATTTTAGCCATTACTTTAATAACACCTTCTGATAACACGTTTGTATATGTTTCGACATTAGATGTTACTGTGCCATGTAGTTTGCCATTATTTGTGAGTTGTTCAACCGTTCGTTGAGCTAAATATGGCACGATAGCATTTGCCCCATAACCTAATAAACATGCTACGTGATGTACTTCACGTGTTTCGCCAGATTTTGCTACTAAACTTGTTTCCATACGCAAACCTTCGCGTATCAAACATTGATGAACATGACTCATTGCCAATAGCATTGGCATGGCAAATCCTGATTCAGACGCTAATAAGCTATCGTCTAATACAATAATTTCAGAACCATTTTTGACATGCTGTATTACTTTATCAGATAAACGATTCAAGCTAGCTTCTAAATCATCATGATATATAGTTGAAACATAAGTCGTTTTAAAGATCTCTGTATCAATAGCTTCTAATTGGGCTTCTGTTAATACAGGTTTTTTAAGTTGAACACGATGAAGTACTGTTTTATCAGGTTTCAAAAGATTACCTTCGCCACCTAAATAAGACATTTCACTTGTGACAATTTTTTCTCTGTAAGCATCAATAGGTGGATTAGTAACTTGTGCAAATAACTGCTTAAAATAATTAAATAAGCTTTCAGGTCTATCATTTAAAACTGCAATAGGCGCGTCGTAGCCCATAGCACCAATAGGATCCTTCTTCTGCAATACTAAGTCAACAATATACTTATTCATTTCTTCTTTTGTATACGCAAATTGACGTTGTAGTTTAAATAGAGTCTTAGCATCATATTCATTTGGGCAGTATGTCACATTATCAATATTAGCTTCATATTTTTCTGTTTTTAGCCACTCTGCATATGGATGTTCACTAGCAATTTCATATTTCAATTCATTATTTTCAACGACTTTATTTTTATTAAAATCGACTAATAATAATTTTCCAGGATTTAATTGCCCTTTAAACGCAACCTCTGATTCATCAACATCTATTACGCCAACTTCAGAAGAGAAGACGATAAAATTATCTTTCGTAATAGTATATCTACCTGGACGTAAACCATTACGGTCTGTTAATGCACCAATCTTATCCCCGTTACAAAATGAAATCATTGTAGGCCCATCCCAAGGTTCCATTAAGTAACTATAGAATTCATAAAACGAACGTACATCTTTATTATTCGATTTGTTATAAAGCCATGGCTCTGGTATTAATAGCATTGCAGCTTTCTCCGGTTCCATTGCCAAAGATAAAAACTCTAACGCATTATCAACGATAGATGAATCACTACCATCTTCATCGACAATACGATGTATTTTATGTTGATCTTCACCAAAAAGTGTATGAACTAATTTATTTTGACGTGCACGCATCCAATTAACATTACCTTTAATTGTATTAATCTCGCCATTATGCATAAGTAGGCGATTAGGATGTGCACGTTTCCAACTTGGAAATGTATTAGTACTAAATCTTGAATGTACTAGACCAAGTTTCGATTGATAGGCTTCGTGTGTTAAATCTAAATATAACCCTTTAATTTGATCAGACCGTAGCCATCCTTTATAGACAATCGTTTTGTGAGATAAACTTGTAAAATATAATTCTATCCCTTTTCGTTCAGCGTAATACTCTATTTGTTTTCTAGCTAAATAAAGTTGTTTATTTATATTTTCAGCTTGACGAATATCGATAAACACTTGTTGAATAAAGGGCATAGTATTAGCTACATGTTGTGCTACTGCTTCTTTATTGACAGGTACATCACGATAACCTATGACACCAAGGCCTTCACTTTCAAAATATTGATTCAACACCGCTTCATGTTTACTTCCAATCACACGTTCTTTAGAGAAAAATAGTCCTACTGCATATTCACCTTCATTAGGTAGTGGTAAATCATGCAATTGTTCAAAGAATTTAAAGGGAATTTCAGTCATGATACCTGCACCATCACCAGTCATTCCATCAGCACCGATACCACCTCTATGATCTAATCTACATAACATTTCTAATGATTTTTCAATGACGTCGTGCGATCTAATGTTATCCATATTAGCGTAAAAACCAATACCACAAGCATCATGTTCCTCACGATAATCGTATAATCCCTTTTTTAGCTTCTCATTATACATGATGCACACTCCCTTTTAGAATTTTCTGACAATTAATATATAGTAATCATTAATATAATGTAATTGTTTCATCTGTTCAATATATAAATTAGATGATATTTATCTAAAAATTAGAACAATTGACGAATAAACTGTTATAATAAGTGTTAAAAGTAATGTTAGATAGACATAGAGTAAGCTAAAAGTGAGGATTGAAATGATGGAGATTAAACAACTTAAATATTTTGTAGAAGTAGCAAAACGAGAGCATATTTCTGAAGCTGCATTAGAATTAAATATCGCCCAATCCGCCATAAGTCGTCAAATGACTCAATTAGAAAAGGAATTAAATGTGACCTTGTTTAAAAGGCAAGGTCGGAATATCTTATTAACATCTGAAGGCAAACAACTATTAACTGAAGCCACTAAAATATTGGATCAATTAGACCAAACGGTACAATTATTTCAACATCAACAGACATTAAGTAATCAGAATATCTTTTTATCCTATAGTGATAGTGAAGCCTCTCATAAATTAGGCCGCCTCATTCAAATTTTTGAAGAACAATCAGAGAGTCAAGTTGTCCCTAATTTGAGTCAAGACAATGAAATATTAGATGATGTAATTAAAGGAGAAATAGATATAGGTATCATTGAACTGACTGATGAAATTAAACAACACTCTGAATTAAATATGACAACCTTATTCGAGGAACATTATCATTTATATACGAACAAGAGAGACCCTATCGCCTTAACACTGCAACCCCATTTATCTCAACTGCATTTGCAAAATGTCTTTTGTCTAACAGTGTTACCAAACTCAATTAAAGAAAAATTGCCTACCGACATACGTACGATATCAGATAAACAATTGGCTCAATATCTTTTAAAAAAGGAAAGAGGTGTTTTGATTACACCTCAAAATGTTTCGTTAGATAGTCATTCACATGAGTGGATTAAAATACCTCTTAGCCATACTGATATAAAACGTACAATTTGTGTAATTTCTAAAAAGGAAAATCATAAACCTGATTTACCTGTTGCTTTACATACAATACAAGTATTGTTTAATAAAACATCTACGTACCATTAAATATAAATTCAGTGGTAAACAATTAGGTCAATGATATGAATAACGGTAATTAAAAGGACCGCTTCTGTTTATTTTTGAAATCTAAATTAAATAAGCGTATAATCATTCTATTATTTCACAGAAGAATTGAGGTTTATTGAATGCAATTCAATACTTTTTTCAAAAATAAATTTTATTGGATCCTTATGGCATTTGTCTTCATATTTTTAGGTTTATTTATATTCACTTTTTTTAATGAAAAATGTTATCAAATGCCTATCGGTAAAATAACAGATGTTCAAAGATTGAGCACACAACATGTAACTGACGATCAACATAATAAGGATATCAAATACAAAGACCAACTTACCGTGAAGATTTTAAACGGTAAATTTGAAGGTAAATCAACAACAATTACTAACGAATTTGTTAAATCACAAGCTGATTCAGAACGTTTTACTAAAAACGATAAAGTTCTATTACATATTTCTAAAAAGCCAAGCGACGCTGATATCATTGAGAAAAAACGCGATGTTTTAATCGTTCTTATTACAGGCGTTTTCTTCATCACGATATTAATTGTTGGTAGACAAGTAGGCTTACAATCTATACTTTCACTCGTCTTGAATTCAATCGCAGTTTTAGGCGCTATTTATATTCATAATCAAATGACAAATACGAGTTTATTTGCATTGATGGTGATGGCAATGATTGTTTCAACGACATTGACTCTATTACTTGTTACAGGTTGGCGAATAAGAACATTGATTACCATTGTATCTACACTTGTTGGTACGTTCCTTTGTATAGGTATCGCTGAGTTAGTTATACGCTTCACTCATGGCAATGGTATTAAATATGAAACAATGAGTTTTTTAACCCTACCCCCAAAAGATGTGTTTTTAGCTTCGGTATTAATTGGGTCACTTGGTGCTGTTATGGATGTAGCCATCACTATCGCAAGTGGGATGAACGAAATATTGCAACGAACACCTCAAATTAGCATGAGAAGATGGGCATTAGCAGGTAGACATATCGGCCAAGATATTATGGGGACGATGACAAACATCTTATTATTCTCATATTTATCTGGTAGCTTACCTATGTTTCTCATATATTTAAAAAATGCCAACACCATCACTTATACCATTTCCATGAATTGGTCATTAGAAGTTGCTCGAGCATTGATAGGTGGTATCGGAATTGTTTTAACTATCCCTATCACTATCGTTTTAATGGAATTATGCCTTAAAATGCGAGGTGAAAATCGATGAGTGCAATAACAATATTAGGCATGATATTACTAGTGCTAATGATTATTTTTGGAGGTAAAAAAGGGCTCGTGTCATTTGCGACATTATTTTTAAACTTCATCATTTTAGTCATTAGTATTTTAATGATTATTTTTGGTGTACCGATATATATTACAACTATTATATTCTGTATCGTTGTCGCAGCTTGTAATCTTTTCGTATTAAATGGTTATGATGTTAAAACGCAAGCCGCATTTATAGGAACAGTTATAACAACACTTATATTAATTCTAGCTATATATATTTCGGTGAACGGAGGTCATTTACAAGGCTTCGCGACAGAACAACAAGATGAAACATATGTATACTCAATGAATATCGGTATCGATATGGTTCAATTCATGATATTTACTATTGTTCTTGCTGTTATCGCTGCCGTCATTGATTTAGCTATCACCATCAGTTCACCAATGTATGAATTAAATGATACCAACCCAAATTTAAGTCAACATCAATTATTTCAATCAGGTATGCGTGTAGGTAGAGAAATTCTTGCAACATCTGCAAACAATATATATTTGGCTTATTTCGGTGGTCAATTGACATTATTCTTTTGGTTCTTCAAATTAAATTATTCTTTTGGCCATATTATCAATTCGAAAATCTTTGCCCAAGAATTTATTTCAATTCTATTTGGAGGTATTGCTGTCGCTATTAGCATCCCAATCACAGCTTGGGTCACTGCGTTTTTAATCAAAAGAAAATCAACTGTTCTCAAATAAAATGAAGCAGCATATAGGAAGCATACTACCAACTTCCTACGTGCTGCTTTTTATAATGGATATGACATTACATATACAGGCTTCCCTATCATCGTAGACTTACCTATATGGAGGTATCCAGCTTGTTCATACAAATGGATAGCTCTTGGATTATCGATGTTAACAGTCAATAGAATTTCATTAATATGTGGATATGTATCCTTTATATAAGTACTCAGTTGATGGATGACACGTTTCCCTACACCTTTGCCCCTGTATCGTGCATCAACAGTAAATGATCTAAAGAAAATCGCTTTTGGATTAGTAGAATATGGTGCTGGTCCATCTCCTTCATGTAAAGTGAAGAACGCGACACACTTTCCCCCTTCCATAACAAATGTTGGATGTCTATTTTCATTCGCTTTTGCGGATTCCAAGTTTTCCAACGGTGTTTTTGTATAGCGCGCATCTTCTTCAGATAGTTGTATTGATTGAATAGCTTCCAAAAATTGTGGGTGATATATTTTAATTTCCATATTATCTCCTTTGATTAACCTGATATTTCTTTTATCCAAGTTAAGACAGCCGGTGCAATATATACTGAATCATTTTTATCAAACCATTTAATATCAGTAATTTCATTATCCGTATGTATATTATCCCAATAAATTGGTACGGTTGCTCGATAGCCATTTAACTCTGTTAACATATTTTCTTGAGGATATGCTTTTCCAACGACTGTCCCTATATAAGACAATTCTTCATCTGAAAGTTCTAGCTTTAATTCTTCTTTTAGCTCTCTTTTTAAAGCTTGTAATTGTGTTTCTCCTTCATCAATTTTACCACCCGGGAAATAATACTTTTCACGATGACGTACTTGTACAAGTAATATTTGGTCCTCTGTTTCTTCTACTAAGCAAACACATTTAATCATAACCTAACTCCTTTCGGCAGATACTTCTATAATCAAAATATATTTAGTTTTATGTTATCATAATTTCGCAAAATCTTTATCTACATTATTTTATCTATTTTAGTGTATAATCAATAAAATATGGGTAATCAATATTAATAACTACGTTTGAATTGGGATAAAAATAATACCCAAACGCATTGGAGGTAAAATCATGGCAAAAAAATCAAGCGCAACACGCTTATCAAATTTATTCGGAATCGCAGGATTTATTGTTGATGGCTATAATGGTATTAAATATGATGCTAAAAATAAGCAACTCGTATACCTATCATTGGGCCTAAGTACATTAGGTACATTATTAGATTTTTATGTATCTATTAAATCTCCTTATAAATTCCGTAAATTAGGTGCATTAGTATCATTCGCTATTAATGGAGCACGTTTATTTACAAGCTTTAGAAAAGTTAAAAATGAATACTAAAAATATGATATATAGATAAGATAGTTTTAGTCTGAGTTCTCATGTGAGGATTCAGACTTTTGTTTTTTACTTTTATCCTTAACTTACGATGCTAAAAATCACTGATTATTTCATATAATGTTTTTATTTTAAAAAATGAACTCTTCCGTTCTTCAAAATTTTAAATATCAAAATATTTGTAATTCTTATTCATAGACATTAACATGACAATAATTCAAAGTTATTATGTTTCATATTTCACAAAGTATAAATTAACGAATCGATGCGGTATTACTGAAAGGAGTTTACCAAATGATTTACACGATTACATCTACCTTACCTCCCTCACATGGCGGTAGAACCCAAGCTTTATTAAGAAGAATTAAATTGATAGATGAAGAATTTAATATACCCACTAAAATTTTGACGACAAATTATAATAGAAACTACCCAAATATTTATCAAACATTTTTAGAAGATCATAAAGTCACTAAAAACATAGAATTCGAAAACATTTATGAATGGTTAACAAATTATAAAATTTATGACGTTCCCAAAACAAAAGTCTTTAATAAACCAAAATACAATAAAATACCAAAACGTATTTCTGGGCTTAAAGCTAAAAAGAATACTCAAAATCACGAGATACATTATTATCAAGATAATCAATTAGTGCGTTATAGAAAATATTTCAATAATAATTCAATCGTACATTACGAAGATATCATTTCTCCTGAAACTGGTTTGAAGACAAAACGAAGTGAATATAATTCATATGGCTATTTGCATAGAATTATTTATTATTTTGAAAATTCTACAAAGAAAAGCCAAGAAATGATGTATTATCCAAATGGTGAAATGTACTGCGAACGTCATTTTAAAGACAATAAAAAAAATAGCGTCAATTTAGTTAAACTTTTAAAAGATGGCAATGTATATCAAACTTTCTCCAATGATAAAGCATTCGCACAATACTATTTCGAACATAAATTCAAAGATGGAGACATTGTTTTCAGTGATGCAAGACTCTTAGACGATCCATTACTGGCACAATCACATCAAACTCGCAATATACTAGTATTGCATAGTTCTCATTTATCTGGTACTCAAATAAAAAAATCTTTCAAATATGCATTTGAACATAAAGAACATGTTGAAAAGTTTATAGTCTTAACTCAACAACAAAAAGTGGATATTCAAGACATGTATCCTATACCAGATAAGCAATTTGCAGTTATTCCTCACTTTATTGAAACCAACAAATCTGTTGATAATGAAAATGTTGAAGATCGTTTTGTATTTATAGGTAGATTCAGCAAAGAAAAACAATTAGATCATCTATTAAAAGCGTATATAGAATTTTTAAAAAGTGGTCATCAGACAAAATTGGCATTATATGGCAGAGATGAAGATAACCAAAAAGCTATGATGCAAGACATTATCGACGCAAATCATTTAAATAATCAAGTTAGCATTCATAAATATACTTCTAGTCCATTAGCCGAATTTAAAAAATCAAAAGCATCATTATTAACAAGTAGCTATGAAGGATTTGGACTCACAATTATGGAAAGTATTTCTATGGGATGTCCTGTTATTTCATATGACGTTAGGTATGGCCCTAATGAAATTATCGATCATGCTAAAAACGGTTACTTAGTTGAAGCAAATAATATTAATCAATTAGCCAACTATATGACTCAAATCATCGAACAACCTCTCACTAATGTTGAAAATAATGAAAAACTATATTACTCAACAGCTGTTAAACATTATAAGCAATTACTCGAAGAGTTAAAGGCAATTTAAAAATATCCTCCTTACTTTGTTATTAAGACAAAGTAAGGAGGATATTTTATGATTGATATTCTAAATAAGATTGGATTCCTTTTTCAACAGAATATTGAGGGCTAAATCCTAAACTTTGAATTGGTGAAATATCTGCATATGAATGTTTAATATCTCCAACTCTTTCCTCATCATAAACGTATGGAATACTATAATTAAAATGCTGTTCAAATATGTTGACCATCTGCTTTAAAGTCGTTTGTTTCCCAGTTCCTAAATTATAAACATTGCCATTAACGTTGTCATTGTGCAATACTAACCAACATGCTTCAACTAAATCATCAATATAAATAAAATCGCGCGTTTGCAAACCATCTCCATAAAACGTGAATGTTTCTTTATGATTAAATTTGTGATTAAGAATTGAAATGACCCCTGAATAATCAGAATATGGATTTTGTCTTGGACCATATACATTGAAAAACCTTAGTGAAACGGTAGGTAAATGGTACAATTGATGATAAATTTTAGCGTAACTTTCTCCAGCATATTTTTGTACTGCATATGGAGACCTTGGATCAATACGTGAATGAATTGCTTTAGGCAATCCTTCTAATTGTCCGTAAACGGCTGCAGATGATGCAAACAAGAATTTTTTTATATTAGAATGCTGTAACCTGAGTGTTTCTAAAATATTCAACGTAGCATCGATATTCACTTGGTTAGATCGTCCCGGTTGTTGAACTGTTTCCACGACGCTCACCATAGCTGCTAAATGAATGACATAATCAAATCTTTCTTTTTTAATTAAGTCCGAGACAAATTTCAAATTATTGATATCTTCTTGATAGAAATACTCTTTTTTAACAAATGGTATATTTTCTATACGACCAGTTGATAAATTATCAATTACATGTACTTCAATATTATTTTGAATACATTTTTGTGCTATGTGTGAACCGATAAAACCCGCCCCACCCGTAATTAGTGCTTTCATGTTGTTGTCCTCCTAGGTGCCTGCACGGTATAAACCATGTAATTACTGTGTGATTATCTTCTAAAATATAATAATGATTGCTTGATCAATAAAAAAACTACCGAAAAAGTAATTAAACTTAATCAGTAGTTCTGTGTTCATATAAGATGATATTAATGAATATATCTATATGTATTCACTTGATATGAAGGAATTGTTCTATATGTCACAATACCTGGTGACGCTGCCCAGTTCATTTCTGAAACTAAAATACTACCATCACTATTAACTCGCTCTACAAAAGCGACATGGCCATAGTATCCTGAATCACTTTGCGCGATTGAACCTACTGTTGGTTTACCATCAATTGTGTAACCATCAGCTGCTGCTGCGTTATCCCAATTGTTTGCATTCCACCAATATGTGCTAATGCCTTTTCCAATTTGAGCACGACGGTTGAATACATGATATGTACATTGTCCCCATGTATATAAGTTTTGGTGATTAAATACTGGTGTATTGTAACCATTATTACTTGAGTTAGCTGTATTTGAACTACTGTTTGATGTAGAAGCAGTACCTGACACCTTTAATTTTTGCCCTGGATAAATAAAGAAATTAGATAATCCATTTAGGCTCATAATTTTTTGATAAGTTGTACCATATTTAGCAGCTATTGATGATAAAGAATCTCCCGCTTGTACAGTATATGTTGATGAGCTTCCTGTAGTTGATGCCGAACTACTTGGTTTACTAGTACTAACTGTACCTGATACTTTTAATTTTTGGCCTGGATGAATTAAAAAGCTATTTAAACCATTTAATTTCATTAATTTTTGATAACTCATGCCATATTTAGCAGCTATTGATGATACTGAGTCCCCTGCTTTTACTGTATATGTAGATGAACTCGTTCCTGTAGATGATGAACTAGTTGGTTTACTAGTACTAGTTGAACCTGATACCTTTAATACTTGGTTTGGAAATATTATATTAGAAGATAAATTATTCAAAGATTTTAATTTCGAAATAGATATTCCATATTTACTAGATATAGACCAAAGAGATTCGCCACTTTTTACTGTGTGTGTCGTTGCTGCGTCTGCTTGTGTTGCTGCAATAGCACTCACTGCACTTGTCCCAACGATTGCAGCAATAATTTTTTTATTCAATTACTTATTCCTCCTCAAATACTCTATTTATTTCTCGGATTTTTTATACAATATGTATTATACTCCCTTAATATGTATATGGTGTTTGTATTTCATGACATTATGATTACAAATATAATATTTTTATCGAATTGATTCATACATATAAACCATCTCTACTATATATATGTGATATTTTCTTTTCATTTTTAATATTTGCAAAAAACATCAATTTATAAATAATTTTAGCTTCTATTTTTATTTAGAAGTACTAATCTTGATATCTCTCAACCCTAATTTTGAATCATCAACATATTATTCCGGAGTATTCCTAGAACCTTCATTAAACCAATAATAATTGCAATCTAATTTATAAAATGAATGTTTAAAGTGTGATTAGCAATCATATAGACTATTCCAAATCTTTTAGCACCTATGTTTTATCAAGTTAATACTACTAAAACCAAAATTTATTTTATGCTAATATTGAATGGCTAAAACTTTATAATACTCTGTCATAACAGTCTTTATAGCTATTTTTAAATATTGTATTATATAAATAATTACTTAATCATAATTATTCTTCCTTTACTTATTGTGTTTTAGGGTGTATAGTTAATCTAACGTAATAAAAGGTCGTGAATTTGATTGAAGTTTATTTGTTTAGAATATACTCTTTTGATTTAATGAAATTTGTTACAAATATTTAGTGCAAAAGCACGCGGAGGTATTCTATATGAATAACGGTACAGTTAAATGGTTTAATTCAGAAAAAGGTTTTGGTTTCATCGAAAGAGAAGATGGAAGCGACGTATTCGTACATTTCTCAGCAATCGCTGAAGAAGGATACAAATCATTAGAAGAAGGACAAAAAGTTGAATTCGACATCGTTGAAGGCGATCGTGGAGAACAAGCAGCTAATGTCGTAAAAATGTAATAACATTTTCAAAGCAACCGTCATGGTTGCTTTTTTTATGCCTAAAATTACTTTTTTTATCTAATTATATTGTATTGTAATGAATATGTATTTACATTACTATTTGATTATAAATATAAAGAAAAAGGAATGATTTAAATTGAGTATACTCACTTCTATTTTAATAATACTTGTGGCAATAGAATTCTTATTAATCATGGTGTTACAAACATTACTAACCACATCTAACAAAACGAGTCAAACTTTTAAAATGAGCACTTCTGCATTAAAAGATAAAAATCTAAATACTTTAATGAAGAATCAAGGGCTTTACAATGGTTTACTTGGTATCTTCATTCTCTATGCCTATTTTTTGAGTAATCATCCTAAAGAAATGACTACATGTCTTCTTATATATATGATTATTGTTGCTATATATGGTGCGCTAACAAGTCAAAAAGCCATCATCATTAAACAAGGGCTTTTACCAATACTTGCACTTTTATCATTATTATTTTAATCCATTCCGTTAAGTCGATATTCGATTTAACGGTTTTTTTTATAAAAAATGACCCATTCCAGTATATTGGAATGGGCCTTTATTATATATATTTGTTCTTTTGACTTACTCTTTATTTTTCCTCTTCCTCTTCATCTTCTCTACGACGTTTGAAGAATAAGAATAACGCTCCTAATCCAGCTAATAATGTACCGAATAATGTTCCCTTATTTACACCATCTTGTCCAGTTTCAGGTAATTCACTTTGATCTTTTTCATGATTGTTACCTTTATTTGTTGATGCTGTCTCATGGTTACTTTGTTGTACAGTACCATTTGAAGTTACATTATTTCCAGATACATGACCTTGTGTTGGTTGTTCTGTTGGTTGACCTGGTTCTGTTACTTCACCTGGATTTGTTGGCTCTGCCGGTTGACCTGGTTCCGTTGGTTCACCTGGATTTGTTGGCTCTGTTGGTTGACCTGGTTCCGTTGGTTCACCTGGATTTGTTGGCTCTGTCGGTTGACTTGGATCCGTTGGTTCACCTGGATTTGTTGGGTCTGTTGGGTGACTTGGATCCGTTGGTTTACCTGGGTCTGTTGGGTCTGTCGGTTGACTTGGATCTACAGGTTTACCATCATCAATCACTGTTCCATCAGTAGATGGAGACGTATTTCCATTAGCATCTGTTGCTGTAACGCCAATATGATCTCCACCTTTTAGATTTTCTCCAGCTGGGATGTCAATCACATAGTTACCGTTTTCATCTGTTTTACCTGTTGCTGTTGTACCATCTGGGAATGTTATTGTCACTGTTGAGCCTGGTTCCGCTTTACCTGTGATTGTTTTATCTCCCTTATGAACTGGATTAACAGTTGGCGCTTCTGGTGCTGTTGTGTCTGTTACTACTGTTGTTGCTGGTTCTGACGTATTGCCATCTTTGTCAGTCGCTGTGACTGGTAATGTTTCTCCGCCTTTTAGATCTTCGTTAGATGGAATATCGATCACATAGTTACCGTTTTCATCTGTTTTACCTGTTGCCGTTGTGCCATCTGGGAATGTTACTGTCACTGTTGAGCCTGGCTCTGCTTTACCTGTAATTTGTGTATCTTCACTTGTTACCGGATTGATTGTAGGTACAGATGGTGCTGTTGTGTCTGTCACTACTGTTTTTGCTGGCTCTGATTGATTACCATCTTTATCAGTAGACGTTACTGGTAATGTTTCTCCACCTTTTAAGTCTTCGTTAGATGGAATGTCAATCACATAATTACCATCTTGATCAGCTGTACCAGTAGCTGTTGTGCCATCTGGGAATGTTACCGTTACTGTTGAGCCTGGTTCTGCTTTACCTGTGATTTGTGTATCATCACTTGTTACCGGATTAACAGTTGGTACAGATGGTGCTGTTGTGTCTGTTACTACTGTTGATGCTGGTTCTGACGTATTACCATCTTTATCAGTAGACGTTACTGGTAATGTTTCTCCACCTTTTAAGTCTTCATTAGTTGGAATATTGATGACATAATTACCATTATTATCTGTTGTGCCAGTTGCCGTTGTACCATCTGGGAACGTCACTGTTACTGTTGAGCCTGGTTCCGCTTTACCTGTGATTGTTTTATCTTCACTTGTTACCGGATTGATTGTCGGTACAGTTGGCGCTGTTGTGTCTGTCACTACTGTTGTTGCTGGTTCTGACGTATTGCCATCTTTGTCAGTCGCTGTGACTGGTAATGTTTCGCCACCTTTTAGGTCTTCATTAGATGGAATATCGATCACATAGTTACCGTTTTCATCTGTTTTACCAGTCGCTGTTGTGCCATCTGGGAATGTTACCGTCACTGTTGAGTTTGGCTCTGCTTTACCTGTGATTTGTGTATCATCACTTGTTACTGGGTTGATTGTCGGTACAGACGGTGCTGTTGTGTCCGTTACTACTGTTGTTGTTGGTTGTGATTCATTACCGTCTTTATCTGTTGCAGTTACTGGTAATGTTTCGCCACCTTTTAGATCTTCGTTGGCAGGAATATCGATGACATAATTGCCGTTTTCATCTGTTTTACCTGTTGCCGTTGTGCCATCTGGGAACGTCACTGTTACTGTTGAACCTGGTTCCGCTTTACCTGTAATTGTTTTGTCTTCACTTGTTACCGGATTGATTGTCGGTACAGTTGGTGCTGTTGTGTCTGTTACTACTGTTGTTGTCTTATCTGATGTATTACCATCTTTATCTGTTGCAGTTACTGGTAATGTTTCGCCACCTTTTAGGTCTTCATTAGCTGGGATATCAATCACGTAATTGCCATCTGCATCAGTTGTACCACTAGCTGTTGTGCCATCTGGGAATGTTACTGTCACTGTTGAGTTTGGCTCTGCTTTACCTGTGATTTGTGTATCATCACTTGTTACTGGGTTAACTGTTGGCGCTTCTGGTGCTGTTGTATCTGTCACTACTGTTGTTGCTGGTTCTGACGTATTACCATCTTTATCAGTAGACGTTACTGGTAATGTTTCTCCGCCTTTTAGATCTTCGTTAGCTGGAATATCAATCACATAGTTGCCATCTTGATCAGCTTTGCCAGTAGAAGTACTTCCATCTGGGAACGTCACTGTTACTGTTGAGCCTGGTTCTGCTTTACCTGTAATCGTCTTATCATTGCTTGTTACTGGATTAACAGTCGGTACAGATGGTGCTGTTGTATCTGTCACTACTGTTGTTGCTGGTTCTGATTGATTGCCATCTTTATCTGTAGACGTCACTGGTAATGTCTCTCCACCTTTTAAGTCTTCATTAGCTGGGATATCAATCACGTAATTGCCATCTGCATCAGTTGTACCAGTTGCTTTTGTGCCATCTGGGAACGTTACTGTTACCGTTGAACCTGGTTCCGCTTTACCTGTAATTTGTGTATCATCACTTGTTACTGGATTGATTGTCGGTACAGATGGTGCTGTTGTGTCTGTCACTACTGTTGTTGACGGTTGTGATTCATTACCGTCTTTATCTGTAGCTGTTACTGGTAATGTTTCTCCGCCTTTTAGATCTTCGTTTGCAGGAATATTAATCACATAATTGCCATCTGCATCTGTTTTACCAGTTGCTTTTGTGCCATCTGGGAATGTCACTGTTACTGTTGAGCCTGGCTCTGCTTTACCTGTGATTTGTGTATCATCACTTGTTACTGGATTGATTGTCGGTACAGATGGTGCTGTTGTATCTGTCACTACTGTTGTTGCTGGTTCTGATTCGTTACCATCTTTATCTGTTGCAGTAACTGGTAATGTTTCGCCACCTTTTAGATCTTCGTTAGCAGGAATATTAATCACATAGTTACCGTCCGCATCTGTTGTGCCACTAGCTTTCGTGCCATCTGGGAACGTCACTGTTACCGTTGAACCTGGTTCCGCTTTACCTGTAATTGTCTTATCATCACTTGTTACCGGATTAACTGATGGTACTGTTGGTGCTGTTGTATCTGTTACTACTGTTGTTGATGGTTGTGATTCATTACCGTCTTTATCTGTAGCTGTTACAGGTAATGTTTCGCCACCTTTTAGATCTTCGTTTGCTGGGATGTCAATCACATAATTACCATCTGCATCTGTTGTGCCACTAGCTTTCGTGCCATCTGGGAATGTTACTGTCACTGTTGAGTTTGGCTCTGCTTTACCTGTGATTTGTGTATCATCACTTGTTACTGGGTTTACAGATGGTACCGTTGGCGCTGTTGTATCTGTTACCACTGTTGTTGCTTTATCAGACGTATTACCAGCTTTATCTGTAGCTGTTACAGGTAACTCTTCTCCACCTTTTAAGTCTTCAGAATCTGGAATACCAATTGTGTAATTACCCGAAGCATCTGCTGTCGCTGAAGCTTTTGTACCATCTGGGAATGTTACTGTTACTGTTGAGTTTGGCTCTGCTTTACCTGTAACCGTTGTATCATCACTTGTTACCGGGTTAATCACTGGCGCATCTGGTGCTGTTGCATCTGTTACTGTTACTGTTGGTGAAACCGCACTTGTTTTACCATTTTTAGTTGCAGTTGATGTTAATTGAGTTCCAGCAGCTAAAGGTTTTGATAATGTTAACGTACCAGTTGTACTGTTTGCACCTAATGTAACTGTACCAATGACATTGTTATTACTATCTTTTACTGTCACTGTTGAACCAGCAGTACCATGTACGCCAATAGTCGTGTCGTTATCATCGACAGGATCCACTAATGGTGCTGGAACAATAGTATTATCTACAATATTAAATGTATTTGTTTCATCATTATCATAATTTGGTGCATCAATAGCAATTGTGTATTGACCAGCAACTGATTTTGGAATCGTTACAGTAAATGTACCATCACTATTAACAGTAGACGTACCAATAACTTGACCTGTTGAATTAATAACTTTGGCAGTTTGTGTACCTGCATTTGGTTTTAACGTTACTGAACCACTAACTTTAGTGTCATTAATCGTAATATCTGCAGCATTCGGCTGACCTACTAATGGTGACGTATGATATGTTTTCACTTCGTCTCCATCATTTTTAGTATCGCCATCTGTATCTGCATTATTTGGATCAGTTAATGATACTTCTCTTTCATATCGATCTAATAAGCCATCTTTATCATAGTCTTGTAATTCTAATGAAGATGTACCTAATGTATTATTAATTAATTTACCAGCATTATCAGTAAGGTATCCAGCAAATGTAAAGTCTTCAACTTGGTCAGTTGTAGAACTAATTAAATTACCTTTGGCATCATATTGTGCATCTTTAGTTAAAATATTATTTGGACTTTGATTTAATTTAATAACGATTCTCATACCTACTGTTTCAGGTAAACCATTATTAAATTCGATTAATTTATTTAAATCACTTGCTGTAATCGTACCATTACCGTTGGCATCGATAGATAAATCTGCCACTTTGTTAGCAGCATTATAAGTTTTATCAAAACCTTTTAATCCATCATAATCATATTTATCTAATTCAACACTTTGAATAAATGGAATTAAATCTTTATCAATTTGGTAATTATAACTCCATTGTTTATTTTGAGCGCCACCATATCCGAAGATACCATCTTTGATAACTTGTTGGTCAACGATAATTGCGCCATTATTGCCTACTTTAGTGTCTAAACTAGCTGTACCACTACTTGCTTTAAAATCATTTGCGTTTGCTGTTGATTTATTGTTGTTTAAAGAAACTAAATCTTTATCAGCATCTGTAAGGAAGTAACCACTACTTTCAGACGTACGAATAATTGTATTATTAGAAGAATCTCGAACATAAATTTGATAATTTAATTTATTATTAGATAAATCTCCAGCATTATTTAAAATATTTCCTACAGTATCATCTATTTCAATTTTACCGCCTGATGCAGTTTTAGATGCTAAAATTTCTGCACCACCAAATAATCCACCGCTAGCTCTAATATAATTGACTTCCCAAATATTAGAAGGTGTACCGTCATCGTTTTTTAATCTTGTAAATTGAACCGGCGTATTACTTCCAGCTGGGTTAACTGATATTTTCGTTACATGATCAGCAATTTTAGAGTCTAAGTTTAAGTCGATTTTATATCTTGTTCCTGAGTTAGCACCCGACATATAAGCATCAATATTAAATGGAATTGATGTACTATTTTTAACAGCATCTGAATCTAAAGCCTCCGGGTCAAAAACTAATGACGCAAATGTATAGTTATCTGATGTTGCTAAAGATTTTTGAACATTTTGATCTGTATTCGTAACAGCTGCTGCCAACATTCTAGGTGTAGCCATTGCACGCATAAACGTTCTAGTTCTAGGTGGTGTAGCTAATGTTTCTGTACTCTTCTGTTTGTTTGCCATTTCAGTTAAGGCTGCTTGTAAAACGGCTTGATTAATTTCTTCATCAGTTGCTTTATTGAAATCAACATCTGTATTATTTAAAATTTCTTTCGCTTCTGTTTTAGACACTTGATCATTTAAGAATGATTGAACAGCTTGTTCTTTATTTTTAGATTGAGCTAATTTTTTAGATAGTTCTGTTGTTTCAGCTTTAGTTGATTTCTTAGTTGTTGCTTTTGGTTGAGCCGTCGTCTTTTTGTTAGAAATCGCTTTCTTATTAGCCGATGGTTTATCTGTTGATTTTGTTGTCGCTTTGTCTGTCGATGTTTTGTCAGTTGCTTTTTGAGCAGTCTCTTTATCTGATTTTTTGTCAGTTACTTTTTTCGTAGTAGTTTTGTCAGTTGTTGGTGTTGTTTTGTTAGAAGTTGCTTTTACTGGAGTTTTATCTGTAGAAGTTTTATCTGAAGTTTGTTTATCTTGAGAAACTGAATTAGTTTGATTCTCTTTAGTATTGACTGTCTTATTATTAGTTGGTTGTTTATCTTAAGTCGTTGCTGTCTTATCAGTTGTTGATGGTTTATCATTTGTTTTATTAATTGTGTCTTGTTCTATATTAGAGGAGTCTTTTGTTGTTTGATTTGAAGAAGCTTTTTCTGTGTTTGCTTGTTCGGTACTTTGTGTCTCTTCCGCATTAGATTTTTCTGTTTGACTAGTATCTTGAGTCGTTGCTGTCGTTTGATCAGCATTACTAGCTTCTTCTGACGCATTTGTAGTTGCTTTGTCAGTTGCTTGATCCTCTGTACTAGCTGTTTCGTTAGTATTAGTCAGTTCGGTTATATCGACAGGTTCACTTTTATCTTTGTTTCCGTCGTTATTTTGTGACGATGCATTATCTAATTCATCTGCTCTCGCTACATTTCCTACGCCAAATACTAATGTCGCACCTATTAATAACGATGCAGTACCTACCGTAAATTTTCTGATTGCATATTTGTTTAATTTGTTTGGTAAAAAGCCTTGTTTATTCTTCATTCATGAATCACCTCATATATTTTGCACAACTTTAACATTGTATATACATATAATACTTAATTGATTGAAATTTTACAAATGTTGCAAAACCATATATAACCTTACTTTATATTCAAAGACGAATAGAATTATTTTCTCTTAAAAACGAAAAAATATTTATTATTCATCTTAAATAAAATTGTAAATTCCATCAAATTGATGCGAATAAAATATCTACCGATAAATTCTTTGGAGCTCAACTCAATTCGATCATTCATTTAATAAACGATACATATTTTAAAATATTTAATTTTATTATGTTACATGTATAAAATAATAAAGTTGCGCTTTCGTATATTTATATTAACCGAATTCATTAATGATAAACCCGAATATTCATATTTATTTTTTAATATCATTATTCGTTAATATAATATTCCATGATTTTTTTGTTTGTACACTTTACCGATCAACTCACAATTAAAAAACCCAGGACATTAATCCTGGGTTTCTGTATTAATATTTTCAGTCATTTTATTTTCTAATATCTTGAATATGTGACATTTGTTTCAATCGAGTTTCTGCAAAATGTTGTGACGCTTCTAATGGGGTTTTATGTTGTTCTTTGGCGATATCAAAGATATGTTTCACAATTTTATCTATATCTTCAATACTTTCCTTAGCACGCGTTTCATTATATCCATTCAACTCATCCGCAGTGTTGATTACGCCACCGCTATTCACAATATAATCTGGTGCATATAATATACCTTTTTCTTCTAGCATTTGACTATGTCTGTTTTCATCTTTTAATTGGTTGTTTGCTGAACCACAAATCGCTTTGACTTTTAATTGAGGAATTGTATCGTCATTTAATATACCACCGAGTGCACATGGCGCGAAAATATCCGCTTCTACTGAAAAGATGTCATCTGGTTCGACAAATGTCGCGTTAAACTCATCTACTGCACGTTGTGCATTATCTTTATTAATATCCGTAACAATCAACTTAACACCATCTTCATGTAATAGTCGACAAAGTTCATATGATACATGCCCCACACCTTGAACTGCTACGGTCTTACCTTCAAGAGATTCACCATTAAATTGTTCTAAAGCCGTACGCTTCATAGCAATATATATACCATAGGCTGTCATAGGACTTGGATTACCTGCTGAACCAAATGACTTACTTGTACCACAAACATAAGGCGTTTCTTTGTGGATAAGGTTCATTTCATGTTCTGATGTACCTACATCTTCAGCTGTATAATAACGTCCATTTAATGTATGAACATAACGTCCTAATGCTCTATAGAATGCTTCTTCATCTTCTTTATTAGGTGAGCCCAGCACTACTGTCTTACCTCCACCAAGGTCTAAGCCAGCTGCAGCATTTTTATATGTCATTCCACGTGCTAAATTCATCGCATCCTCAATTGCTTCTTCTTCTGATGCATAATCATTTCGCACACGACAACCACCTAATGCTGGTCCAAGCGTTGTATCATGAATACAAATAATTGCCTTTAAACCTGTTGATTGATCTTGGCAAAATACCATTTGTTCATAATCTTCTTGTTCCATAGTTTCAAAAATCATTAACATAACTCCTCTCTTAAAATTCATCTACATAATTCGCATACCCTGACAATATAGGAATAATCTCGATTTGAAACACGCACAATATTAGCTAAATTATGAATTATAAGAAAATTTTCCGTCTATATTTTTACATAAAAAAACTGAGACAATTCACCATGTCTCAGTTACTATCTATATTTTATATCTTCAAAATGCCAATATTTTACATTCTATTTATTGTAGTCTTCGAAATATGAGTGTACATATGTTTCTGTCTTTTCTTGTACTTCACAATAAACTTCTACTGTAAAATTACCTGGTGCCTTAAAGTAAAAAGTATATGTTGCATGTGCCATTTCAGGATCCCATACTTCATACCCGTCATTTTTTAAAATTTGGTGTATACGATCCACTTCTTCTTTACTTTCTTGCGGGAAACCAATATGGAATGTATCTGGGTAGTTAATATTTTCCCCTTCTATTAAATTGAATAGAAATCCATCTTCGTCATTCATAGCTGCAAACATATTGCCAGCGCTACCAATACAAACTAAATCAAAATACTTTTCAAAAAATGCTCGCGTTGTTTTTACGTCATTGACCGTTATATTAATATGATTAATTTTCATAATAAGACCTTCTTTTTCTTTATTTCTTACTTTCAATTTCATTATCTAAAATAGCTGTTGTTGCTTTTAGAAACGACTGAATGGTTTCCATTTGTTCTGCCGTATATTGATTTGTCATTTCAATCATATGTTGATTCAATGTTTCATAAGCATGTTGTACTTCTGATTTATCTTCATATTGTGGAACAATCATAATACTTCGACGATCTTTAGGATGACGCTCACGTTTAACATAGCCTGCACTTTCTAATCGATCGACCAGTGCTGTAACACTTCCCGTTGTAAGTCCAACTCTTCTACCTAATTCACCAGCAGTGATTGGCCCCGTCTCACTTAACATATCAATCGTAGTCCAATCATGGTTATACACATCTAATTGTTCGGCAATTTTATGTTGGTATAAAACAACTCGCCGTCCTAAATCTCTAAATGAAGTTACAATGTCCTCATGGCTAACATCATTTTGAATGTTATCATCATTCATTTTAAAACCACCTCAATTTATCTTGATAATCAAGATATTTGATTGTCTAACTACTTTAACACAATTCACATCCTAATGAAAGATAATTATCTTTATCAATGTAGTTGTTCATAAAAAAGGTCTAGGGACAACTCCCTAGACCTTAAAAAATAGTGATAGCATTAGTTTAATGTATCAAGTGCTTGTTTTAAATCATTGACTAAATCATCTGTATCTTCAATACCAATTGATAAACGGATTAATCCATCTGTGATACCTTCTTTAGCGCGTACATCTGCTGGAATAGATGCATGTGTCATTAATGCAGGAACTGAGATTAAACTTTCTACTGCCCCTAAACTTTCAGCTAGCGTAAAGTATTGCGTAGCATGAATCACTTGTTTAGCAGCCTCTGTGTCTTTCACTTCAAATGCAATAACGCCTGTATGTCCATCTGCTTGTGTAGCATGAATATCATAGTTTAAGTGACTTTTAATACTTGGATGGAATACTTTTTGTACGCTATCGTGAGACTGTAACATATCAATCACTGCTTCTACATTTCGATTAATTTGTTCCATACGTAAGCCTAACGTCTTGATGCCTCTTACTAATAAATAGCTATCTTGTGGTCCAAGCACACCACCTGTAGAATTAGAGATAAAGCCTATACGTTCTCCTAATTCATCATCTGCAGTCACTACTAATCCCGCAACTACATCACTATGTCCACCAATATATTTAGTAGCAGAATGTAAAACTATATCAATACCAAAATCTAATGGATTTTGATAATAAGGTGTCATAAATGTATTATCTACTACAGAAATAAGGTTATGCTTTTTAGCAATCGCTACAGCACCTTTAATATCTGTCACACGTAATAATGGATTAGAAGGCGTTTCGATATATAACATTTTTGTTTCTGGTTTAATATATTTCTCAACATTTTCAATATTAGTTGTATCTACAAAATCTACGTCTAATCCGAAGCGTGTAAATACTTTTGTTAAAGCGCGGTACGTACCACCATATACATCTGAATTTAAAATAAGGTGGTCTCCTTTATCTAATAACATAATCACTGCACTAATAGCTGCCATGCCTGAACCAAATGCGAAACCATGTTTACCATGTTCTAAGTCTGCAATAACACCTTCTAAAGATGCACGTGTTGGATTTGCAGTACGTGAATACTCATATCCTTGGCGTAAATCTCCGATATCGTCTTGTAAATAAGTACTTGTTTGGTAAATTGGAGTGGTTACAGCACCTGTATAATCATCTGTTGTATGTCCACCATGTATCATTTGTGTTTTTTTATTCATTATTCTCATTCTCCTTATAATTAAATATTTGTTTTGACATGTATCGGTCGCTACCATCTGGGAATATCGTCACGATAATACCCTTATTTATTTGGTTTTTTAATTCAAGTGCACCTTGTAGTGCAGCACCGGATGAGCTACCTACTAATAACCCCTCTTGTTTCGCGATGGCTTTTACATTGTCAAAGGCATGTTGATCACTAATTGTAAAAATGCCTTCTACTAATGATTTCTCTAGAAAATCTGGCCATTTTTCAGAACCAATACCTTCTGTGGCATGCGCATGACTTGGACCACCATTTAATATCGATCCCTCCGGTTCGACGATATAATTTTTAACACCCAATGGCTGTAAGTGTCTCGCAACGCCTGTAAATGTACCACCTGAACCAGCACCAGCAACAAAGTAATCAATATGATTCAATTCATCTGTTAACTCTTTACCTAATGTATTAGTATAGGCATCTGGATTATGTGCTGTTTCAAATTGATTCATATAAATTGATTGTGTGTCTTTAGCATATTGTCGAGCAACTTGTTGTGCACCTATCATACCTTCAGCTTTTACAGTTCTTTTAACATCAGCACCTAACGCACGCATAATTGATATTTTTTCTTCGGAAAAGCCTTCTGGTGCAAATATCACGCAATTAAGTTGGTAACGATTGGCAGCTATTGCGAAACCAATCCCTGTATTACCAGCTGTAGCTTCTACAATAGTATCACCACGATGTAGACGCCCCTCTTCAATTGCTTGTTCAACTAAATACTTGCCAAGTCGATCTTTGACACTTCCACCTGGATTGAATTGTTCGAGTTTAGCATAAATTTTTACATTTTCATCACTAAAGCTTTCTAACAACACGAGAGGTGTCTCTCCTATTAAGTCATATGCAATCATATTTTATATATTCAATTATCCTTAATTCATTCGATAATTGAACATTCCCTTCTTTCTCAAATGTAGTCATTAATTCTTATTTAACAGGTATGAATTATAAAGGATTGTGCTCAAATTTGCAATTTCATAGTTTATAAATATTTATATTTTTTACATCACTATTTTCAAATTCAATCAAATGTTCCATCGACTTTATTCTGTTATGATAATGGTAATACCGTTCATACATTTTCATGGATAATACAAGTAAAGGAGTTCGCAATAAGATGTCAAACAAAGACTTATCATTATCTGTATTTACTAAAGAAAACTATAAAAACTTAAACCATACAGCAACTAATTTTAGAAATTCTATGTACGATGAATTAGAAGTTAATAAAGGTCGTTTTAAAAATTGTAATTTTGATGAAGGTATTTTCAAAAATATTAATGCTATTTCTAATAGTAAAGTGGTTAATAGCAGTATGAATGATTGTATTTTTGAACAAGTGAATTTTTATAAAAACCTCTTCAAAAAAATTTCTTTTGAAAATACAACTTTTGATGAAACGACGATCAATAATACGACATTCCAAGATGTTGTATTCGATGGAAATACTTTTAGTGAAGTTAAAATCACAGACACTGTATTTAAAAATGTTGTTTTTAAAAAGACAGAAATTAACAATTCAACATTTGAAAATATCAAATTAAAACATTGTGTCTTTGATCATGTAACATTTAAAAATTGTAGCCTGCCTAAAAACATTGAAGAAGAATTAAAAAAACAAAATGTTGTTTTCGAAAATATTCAATAAATCATTATAACTGTGTACTTTGACTCAACTATGATGTCTAAGTACACTTTTTTATTGATGATTCAGTATGATTAATGCGTTATTGAATGTTTAAGAAGCTATTTTCATGGATATAAGCATACAAACTTAGGAAAGAAGGAATATAAATGACTCAAGATTCTAGTCAATTAAGTAAAGCACCAACCCCTGACAAAGCGGAGGATAATGCATTTTTCCCTTCCCCATATTCATTAAGTCAATATACTGCGCCTAAAACAGACTTTAATGGTGTTAATCATAAAAATGCTTATACTGGTGGCAAATGGAAAGTATTAATGATTGCCGCTGAAGAACGTTATGTATTATTAGAGAACGGTAAAATGTTCTCAACAGGAAATCATCCAGTTGAAATGCTATTACCGTTACATCATTTAATGGAAGCAGGCTTCGATGTAGATGTTGCTACATTAACTGGTTACCCTGTCAAACTAGAGCACTGGGCAATGCCTACGGAAGATGAAGCTGTACAAGAAACATATAACAAGCTAAAAGAAAAGTTAAAACAACCTAAAGTATTATCTGAAGTTATCAAAAATGAACTTGGTCCTGATTCTGATTATATTTCACTCTTCATCCCTGGTGGACATGCTGCTGTTGTTGGTATTTCTGAAAGTGAAGATGTTCAACAAGCTTTAGATTGGGCATTAGATTATGATAAATTTGTTATCACATTATGTCACGGCCCTGCAGCATTATTATCTGCTGGATTAAATAGAGATAAATCTCCATTTGAAGGGTATTCTGTATGTGTCTTCCCAGATGCATTAGATGAAGGTGCAAATATCGATATCGGTTATTTACCTGGCAAACTCAAATGGTTAGTCGCTGACTTATTGACTAAACAAGGACTTAATGTTGTAAATAAAGAAATGAGTGGCCAAACTCACCAAGATCGTAAATTATTAACTGGTGATAGCCCACTTGCTTCTAATAAACTTGGACTTCTTGCAGCGGATGCATTAGTAGAAGCCGTCCAACAATCATAAGTAATTAATTTATTTTCATGCCCTAGATACATTCGTAATGATGTACCTAGGGCTTTTTTATGACTAAACCATTCAATGTTGAAATTTATATATTGTTTTTGTATAATATTTTTAAATATTCTGACATTTGTTCTTTTACATAACTTCAAGTCAAAAGTGAGAGAGGTATTTTTTATGCAACCGATCATTCACGGTTTCTTATTAGCACTAGGTCTGATTCTACCTTTAGGTGCTCAAAATGTATTTGTATTTAACCAAGGTGCAAATCAAAAGAAATTAACTAAAGCATTACCAGTGATTGTCACAGCTGGCTTATGTGATACTACTTTAATTGTGTTAGCTATTTTAGGCGTGTCCTTAATCTTAATGTCTCTACCTATTTTACAGTTAGTCATTTATATCATTGGTCTCGCCTTTCTATTATATATGGCATGGTCATTATGGAATGAAAAACCTAGTCATTTAGAACATATGGAACCCATGAGCCCCAAAAAACAAATCGGCTTCGCGTTATCCGTATCATTACTTAATCCTCATGCGATAATGGATACAATTGGTGTCATTGGAACAAGTGCTTCTATGTATCATGGCACAGAAAAGATATTATTTGCTGGCGCTACTATTTTAGTCTCTTGGATTTGGTTTATCTTATTAGCGATTCTCGGTAAAATGTTAGGTTCAGTCGATAAAACAGGTAAATATATTATTATTCTAAATAAAGTTTCAAGTGTTATCGTACTCATCGTAAGTTGTATTATTATCAAAAATATCTGGCACATTTTGGCCAATTAATATAAACAGGGCTTATCGAAATTTAAATTTCAATAAGCCCTGCTTCATTTAATTACATTAGAATCATTGTAAATGATTAAAATAATTGAACAATAAACACTAAAATAATCACTACTGGCATTACAAATTTAATTAAATAATACCATGGTAAAAATAATTTGAATTTGTCTCTTCCAAAGTTTTCTTGTAGTAACTTTTTATCTAATAATTGCCCTACAACTAATGTTGTGCCAAGTGCACCTAGAGGCATTAATATATTCGAAACAACAAAATCCATATTATCGAATATTGTTCCTGCGCCAAATTTAACGCCACTCAAACTTCCAAATGATAGTGTAGCTGGAATGCTAATTAAAAAGACAAGTATACTTGCAATCAATGCGACTGGTTGACGTTTTGTATTATCATTTTTTGTAAAATTAGAAACGTTTAATTCCAACAATGAAATGGATGATGTCAACGCTGCAAACAAGAATAAAATTAAAAAGATTAGATAAAAGGCAATACCAAAGTGCATTTTATCAAATACAAGCGGTAGTACTTTGAATAATAGTCCTGGACCTTCTTGTGGTTGATAACCAAATGTTTTCAATGCAGGAAAAATAGCTAATCCCGCTAAAACTGAAACTAAAATATTCATCAATACAATGGAAATCGCTGATGATTTAATGGTCATTGTCTTTGGTGCATAACTTGCGTAAGTAATCATTCCAGTTGTTCCTAGAGATAATGTAAAGAATGATTGTCCTAACGCAAACAAGATACCTTCCATAGAAATATCTTCCACTCTAGGTTGTAACAGGTATCGTACACCTTCTATCGAACCGTCTAAAGTTAATGATTTCACCACTACAATAATTAAAAAGATAAATAACAGTGGCATCATGATTTTGGATGCTTTTTCCAAACCCTTTTCTACACCTAACATAACAATGATCATCGTTAAGAAAATAAAAATACCCTGTCCTAAAACAGTAAGCCATGGATTACTTATCATTGCTTCAAAATTGAGTTGTGTCAGATGAGAAGTATTCAAACTTAATATTTGCCAAATGACATTCCCCATGTAAATAATAATCCATCCGCCAATGACACTATAGAAACCAAATAATATAAAAACTGCTAAATTCCCGTTCCACCCAATCACATTGAGCCATTTTTTACCTGTGAGTTTACTATAAATTTGAGTTGTATACGTTCTCCCCATTTTCCCTACTGTAAATTCCATAATTAATAATGGTAGTCCTACAAAAATAGTAAAAATTAAAAACATTAATAAAAAGGCGCCACCACCATATATACCAGCCATATAAGGAAATTTCCACATTGCCCCTAATCCAATTGCGGAACCGGCACTTGCTAATATAAACCCAGTAGAGGTTTTCCATTCTGATTGCTTACTCATATTCACTCACTTCCTTTAATGCGTTAAAGCGTTTATGTACTTAAGTAACACTTTATCACTAGTTAGTGATAAGTGCAATATTCATGCAAATTGTCAGAATAATAAAAAAAGAATAGTTCATAACGTTGCCTTTCATTTAATACATTGATTAGCATCAGTTATGACTATTCTTTATATTTTAATCTTCGCTACTATAAGTAATCGTTTGGCCATCATTTACTTCTTCAATTTCTAAACTTTCAATATGATCGACATTAATATAATGTATTGAATCACCTTTTTCTAGATAAAGATAAGGTAATTCATCAAACTCATCTATAATTCTTCTAACACATTTGTCCTTATCGATGCCCTTATCAAAAGTCTTAAATTCTGTATATCTGTGGCCCGAAATCGTAATATAGGTTAATAAAAATGTTCTCGTCACAGTTGAACACCACCTTATTGCTAGTATTTATTTTTGAGTGAAAAACTCAACGATATCTTGTTCTAATGCATCTCTTCCTTCACCGTGGGTCATTAAATGTTGATTTAGTGGAAAATCTTGAATTGATTTATTATCGCTACTAATTTGATTAAAAATATAGTGCGCACTTTCCTCATAAGCCGCTTCATCTTGTCCACCATACAAAATTCTAGCAGTCGATTTAATATCATGTAAATTTGACATAATATCATTAATAACACCTTGAAATACTTTAATTTCATCTTGATATTGATTGATTTGGGCTAATGATTCAACACTCTCATCCTCAGACAGTCTCATTATCTGATTCATGCGTTTGCCATATTTTTCTAAGCGCCAAGCAATACCAGCTTCTGTTTTCTCGCTAGGTGCAGACATCACTACGATACGATTTAATTCAACATTTTCAGCTAATCGTAATGTAAATAATCCACCTAACGATACACCGGCTGCATTAATGACTTCGTACCCTTCTTCCTTTAAAAACTGATACGCTTCTTGCACACATGCCCACCAATCGTTAACATCATACTTAATAAACTGTGTAACCGGTAATCCATGACCAGGATAGTTAGGTACATAACACGTGAATCCTTGTTCATGCAGCGTTGTAGCAAGGTGCTTCACGTCTTTAACAGTACCTGTGAATGAATGTAATAATAGTATAGCTTGTTGACTTGTCCCTTTTAAATAAAGTGGACTTGGTGATTTAATATTCATCATAAAATAACTCCCCTAGTTTTAATTATCGTATAGACAACGAAACGTGCCTTTATATCAATTCTCATTTTAAAATTATCAATGTATCGCATCTTTGTTCTTTTTAAACTTGATTCGCTCAAACAGTGGGTAAACCATTAACCATAAAGCTATCCAAGTTAAACCTAATGTCACGCCGCCAACCACATCTGACAGATAATGCGCATGGAAATATAATCGACAAATCAAAACGCTTATCCATAATATTAATGCAAGACCGCTCAAAATAGCTTTCAAACCCGCTCTTTTGATTAAAGGTATCACCACAATCAATAAAGTCACAAAAAATAATGTACTCGCATTAGAGTGGCCACTTGGAAATGAAAACCCTGAATCAATAGGTAAATGATTATACGGTCTCATTCGTTCGATTGTCATTTTAATCAAAATATTAATCAATGTTCCACTTAATATTGTGCAAATGAACCATATAGCTAAACGTGGATATTTAAATAATAATACTATTGTAATGATTACTGACATCACAATAACACCACTAACATCTCCGATTGTGGCACAAAATGTCATATAGTAGTTCAACATGTCTCCTTCAAATTGTCGTTGTGGCGTACCAAATGTAGTAGTAAACCAATCTAATGAATGGCTATCTACAAATTTTAAAAATGGTACATCTTGTATAACGCCGACAGTCATTAAAATAAATATCATAATACTTATGATAAATAAAGGAATAGTAAACATACCTGTTGTTGTCCGTTTATTTTTCATACTTTCTCCTTTATCTCTTTCTCTAGTTCAAATTATTCTTCTCTTCTATTTTATAGAAAATAAAAGGAAATTCGCTCAGTCTCGTGCCCTATTTATATCTTGTAATCGAATACGTTGTTGACCGTCTTCATCAAAATTATTCGGACTTAACCACTGTTCGAAACGTTCGTTTAATACCGGCCACTCCTTATCAATCATTGAGTACCATGTTGTATCCCTATTACGTCCCTTATATATTACCGCCTGTCTAAACATACCTTCATACATAAATCCTAACCTCAATGCTGCCTTTCTAGAAGGTTCGTTTAAACTGTCACATTTCCATTCATATCTACGGTACCCTAATTGTTCAAACACATATTTAGCTAATAAATATTGAACTTCAGTGGCGACTTTCGTCTTTTTTAATTGATTTGAATAATGTACATTTCCAACCTCTATCTTGCCATTAATCGAATCGATATTCATTAGTGATAAGTAACCTAATGCTTTTTGACAGTTATGATCAATAATTGCAAAGTAATACGAGTTTACATTAGACATTAAACCTTTAATATAATCTGCAAAAACATCGTAATCATGGATGGGTTCGCTAAACAAATAAGTCCAATTTGCATCATTATCTTCATTGCATAATACGTTAAACAAATCATTAATGTGTGATTCACTTAATTTAACTAATGAACTATACCGTCCGTCTAATTGTTTAATATCTGGGAAATTTAGCGGTTCAAAATCTGTTACTGACTCACCTATTGGTTGATGATGTATATTCTTTTTCATAAACAACCATCCCTTCATTTTTGAAATCTTAAAATGTATTATAACTGATTCCGTTCTATTACGTGCTTTATAATAATCGATTATATAATATGAAATGAAATACTATAGTATTGTTTATTTCTAATACCTTTTGCATATAAAATATTGTATAATTGAAATAATTATAAATTTCAAATATATGACTATCACACATTAAACCTTGTACTACATACAATAATTCTATGTGCTTGATAGTAGGGAAGGCATTCGTTATGAGCAAAATAATTATGATTTATCTCGCATTATTAATTACATTATTTCGCTTTTTCTTACCTATCCATCCGTCATTCGAAACATTATTATATTGGCTATTTATTCTTTATATGATACCAATCATTTTATGCATCATTGGTTTCAAAGGTGACAAATTAATTGCCACTATGATTATGATTCCAAACTTATTAGGTATTATTTATCGACTGTATGTCTACGTTATGTACTTGATATATTTGAAATAAAAAAACAGTATGACCTCTTTCATTCTCGTAAGATCATACTGCTCTATATAATTTAACCTTGGTTAATCAGCTTCTCAAAATTATCTTCTAATTTAAATACAATTACTCTCTCTCCAGTAACTGTACTCAAATCACTATGAAAGCTACTTACTTTGACACCAGTAATTTCAAATATAAGATCATTGAGATCATCTTGCCCTGACTCCACTAATTCAGATCTTGTTCGTTTGATATTCAACAATCCTTCATTGGTTTCACACACACGATATTCTGCAGGTGTTAATATACCTTGTAAATTGATAATGACCATATCTCTTAATATATCTGTCTTAACCGATAATGAACCTCTACCTAAAAAATCTTTTTCCCATTGCGTGATGGCTTTACTGATTTCAGCTTCATATACACCTTTAGATTTTTTCATATAGACGACTCCTAAACATTGATTAATTATAGTTTAACATCTTATCTTTGATTCGGAAATAACATGATTATCTCTATAATCAACAATTACTTTTTTACATACCGCCTATATTTTACCAATCTTTCCAACTATTATGTTCATCTATACTTGCTAGTCTCACCCATCCATGGTCTACTTTTTGTGCAAATTTCTGATTTTCAGTAAGTAATCTTTGAATATGTGTGTCTGGTGCTTGAATAACCACTAATAAGCGTACTGGGGAATGATAAATCTCATTATCTTGTGCCATCACTGATTGCCATGGTAAACCATACATTAAATCACTAGAGTTACCTTGCATGACACCAAGTCCAGATGTTACAGATTGTGTTCTTTTATTACCACTGCCATAAAAATGAGGTGCCACAGTAGACGCGTAATATTGTAAGTTAATCCATTGTGCAACAAGCGCTGGTCCTGAAATAATTGTATTTAGAATATGGCCATCTTCATCTTGTGTCCAATCATAATTATGCAAGAATGCACGTGCTTCTAAATTACTGTTTTCAGTAATCGAACGTTTCCCAATAATGAATTCTGCGTTTTTAGCTAAGCCCCATTCAGGTCTGATTTCACTCCAGTCACTTGCATATTGATAGGCTTCAGCAACTGGATCTTTATGCACTTTATCTAAGTTAGGTAAATGTGCTAAACGCTCTAAATTAGACTTATAACTCACTTGAGGCATAACCGATTCTAATAAATCAAATGCCTGTTGTGCACTTTGCGTTAATTCTGGTACATAAATCCACTCTAATTCATCTACAGAGGTTTTATGTTCGGCTGCTACAAATACAGTTTCATCTGGTATGATGATACCGTCTTCTTTAAGTGCTGTTTTGACTGATGTTTGATTACATAATATCGCTAATAATTTAGCATTGAATCCGCTAGACGCGCCACCACAAGCACCACATTCTAGAGAAGAATGATATGGATTATTATGCGATTCACTACCGTGTCCACCTAAAACAACAAGCGGTGCAAAATCTTTAGTTAAATCCATTAATTGTAATGCTTGCTTACTAAATTGAATTTGTTCTTCTTCTGTTAATCCAATTGGTAATTCCGAATAAACATGATGTTCACGAGCAATTGATAATTTTGTCTCAGGTTTTTGAAGCCATTTCTTTTTAAATCGATGGACAAACTGCCTAGCTTGAGTAGGTATGAGTGTATTAGCAATCGTATTTATACTTAAGAACGGACCGCTTAATTCTGGTAATAATAAACTAGGCAATACATTATGTTTCATTAATTTAAATGTATAAAACATTGAAGTGATCGTATGTTGTTGTTGCTGATAACGTTCTAGTTGATGTCGTTCTGCATATTCTTGAATTTTATATGCTGGCGGCACCATCACTGGTAATGATTCATGCTCAAATTGTGCGTCAATCACTTCTTTTTTTATAGGTAAACCAAAGAATCCTGCAATACCAATCGTTTCAAATGGTCCTTCACCTTCAAGATGACGACGAAATGGTTCAGAACGGACATCGATACAAAATGCTAACTGTGCTTGTATCTTTTGAGACTCATTTTCAGATTGCGATTCATAAATTGTATTGACTAAGTCACGTTCATGCGTTTCTTCCCAAGCGTTAAGCCATAAATTTTGAAAATATTGGCGCTGAAATTGACGCGCAAAATTTAAATATCTCAACTTTAATTCATCTGACAAATCAATCCATTCTTCTAACGATAATTCCGCATAAAACATAAACGCACTCACTAATTCAATTTCTTTATGATGATGTAGCTCTGATAATTGAAATTGGTCTTTGGTAGTGGTTAATAATATCCATTCAGTAGCTAATCTGATTGCTACATAATCTGTTAACAATTGACGTTCTGATTCATTTTCTTCTGCTCTGTAATACATCATCCCTGCCCATCCAGGCAAAGCCAGTAACTGACCTTCTATATAAGATTGCCAATGATTTTTAGAAATATCTAACTTTGATAATACATGCTTAATTAATTCATGTGACTTTGATGGCAAATGACGAATCAATTGTCTAGCTGCTTTAGTTAAAGCAGGATCATGTTGTGCTAAATGTAACCATGCTGTATAAAAGCCTTCTTCTCGTTTAGGCATCGTCCAACTTGATTGAAATTGATCTAAGTACAATTTAGACCACTTGATGATATGTACATCTACCTCATCAATTAACATTTCATTTTGATGATTTACACGGTCCGCACTCTTAGGTCTATGTAAATTTGTTGGCTTATTCTTTTTAATTTGATTAGGTAATGAATTCAAAATATCATGGCGTATTTGATTTCCTAAAAAGCGATCTGGCACACGCTTAATATATTGGATGTTTTTGATATAGCGTTTTTCAAGGTCTGTTTCAATGTTGATTTCCGACGTTTGAAGCGCATCATTTAATAAAGATTCAAAAATATCTATATCTATTTCCCCATGTGCTTTAGCATCTTCGATAGCATTGTAATTAGGATACATATCAACATCTCTAATATCCTTCAACCATGTTGCCACTTCATTAAAAGTTTGATTTTCTAAACCTTCCCAAGGATTTCTTGCGGCGAAAATTGAAATCGGAGATAACGGTGTAATGACACGTTTCGCTTCTGAGACAATCATTTCTATATCATTCTGTTGTTGTGAATTAACCATAGTTTTCACCCTTTTATAAATACTTTTTCAAATAGTTCGGATGGCTTTCAATGGAAGCAGATTTTGCTTCACCCAATTTAACTAGCCATAAATACAACACAGCAAAGGTATGTGAATTTCGATGACGTGCTACCCAAATACTTAGAATGCTTCCAAATACAATGATACCAATGCTTAATATACTACTTAGTAATGGTGGATGTGTCACACTTATATGCACTGTGTTTAATAAATAATTAAAGAAATGATGTGTCACGATATAAACTAAAGCAACAATAACAATCATGCCGATACCAATCAGTTTGCCCATTGCAGATTTACTAAACGCAATGAGTTGATTCCATGACACCATTAATGACCATGCTAAAATTAATGCACTAATCAATTCATATGCGCTGTGATCGCTATTAAACCAAAAGACAAATGCAATCACTATCGCTAACAATCTGCCAAGTACAATCCAACTATATGATTGCTTAGCTGTAAGTGGTGTAGGAATATTAAACCTACCTACAACTGAACCAGATTGTAAAAATAATGTAGCCTTAAATACACCGTGCAACACTAGATGTATAATAGCTGCTGAATAAGCACCTAATGCACATTGTACTAACATAAAGCCCATTTGACTCATCGTCGATCCAACAAGTTGTCGTTTATAGTCAACATGAACTAGACTTATCCCTGAGCCTAACAATACAGACACACTCGCAATTAATAACAACACTGTAATAGCAATTGGGTTATCAAATACCGGGGAGAATCGAGTTAATATAATGCCACCAGCATTTACTATGCCTGCATGCATAATTGCTGATACAGGTGTAGGTGCCGCAACAGATTCTATCAACCAACTTTGGAAAGGAAACTGAGCTGCTGGGATAATCACTGCAAGCACAATAAATAAATCAATAATCAATTTCATACCAAAAGACAGGTGACTATAATCAACAGCTACTGCGTCGATATACCAATGACCTGTTGAAACAAATAACAATAGTACGGCAATTACTAATGATAACCATCCAACGACAAACAATTTAGCTGAAATTTTCGCTGCCTCATGTGGCACTTTCCAGAATCGATTGACTCTAATTAATAAAGTCAGACACAACAACGTTGCGCCCCAACTTAAAACCATTAGTCTTAGATCCCCACTTAACCAAGCTACAGACGCAAATACAGTAATGAGTGTAAACAGTGGAAAATATTGTCGATAGTTTTTATCACCAAGTAAATAACGCACACAAAACTTTTGAATAATAAAACCTAATATTAAAATAAAACTCCCCATTAACCACGCTAATTTATCCAACGTAAAAGGTCCAATGATCACTGAATTATTTACAGTAAATAATCCAATAAGACCTACTATGATTGGTAAAACAATAATATACATATGTATCTTGATATATTGCGTAGGAACTGAATCAGATAAAAATATTAAGCCACTTAACATCGCTAGCAACAGTGTAATAAGAAACAAAATTAAGAGTACACTCATACTTACTCTAGATACCTCCTTTATAAAGATTCGATCATTTGAATTTATGCATAATAAAAAGCCTACAATAGTCACTTCCCCAACTTTTACAAATGGGAAACTTGCTACTGTAGGCTTCATTTCAACTTGAAATATGATCATTAAGGTTTCAACATTAAACAAATATTAAGGCACACTTTCTAGCTAAAAAGTATGCGTATTAACGTACTGTCTATACATGTTAAACTCTTTCATTTATTAGATTGATTATATTTCCATTTAAAAAGCTACCTGTTTATCAACATATCCGTTCAAACGTCAATTACTCCTTTTCTTTCGATATACACTTAAAAATCATTAGCATATATCGCTAGCTAAGGCTTAATTCTACTTTTGAGCATAACAATATAAATATAGTTGATTATATTTATTATGTCAAACCTCATACAAATTAAATCTCTTTCCCCTAAAAACCCATTATATTACAACTATAAAACAGCTTTGTAAAGCTTGTGTAAACGATTCCAAAACAGTGCACACTTAGGCATGAGAGACTGTACTGTTTTCATATAAATGGGCCACTTATGACCTCTAACATACGAGTTAGGAAATTTCATCATATCTACTGAATATCCTCGTTACAATGTAATTAACAAATCAATCGAGGGAGGTAATTATCATGGGAATCATTTCAGGTATTATTTCTTTAGTTAAAACAATCATCGACCTTGTTAAAGGCAACAAATAATTCGTATTATTACTTGCTATACGAACTTAGATATCACTAAAAATTGAAATTGGAGGGATATAATCATGGGAATCATTTCAGGTATCATTTCTTTAGTTAAAACAATCATCGACCTTGTTAAAGGCAACAAATAATAAGATGACTTAAAAACTTGTACAAACCCAAAATAAACTACAATTGATAGAAATGGAGGACTAAATTATGGAAATCGTAACAAGCATCATTTCAATTATCAAAACAATCCTTGGCTTCTTCAAATAATAAATAATGATACATAAAAGAGGTGGGACCTATCGTCCTACCTCTTTTAGTTTGGCCATTAACATCTATTTCATAGTTAAAATATAAAATCAAACAATGTCTTTATCGTATCGTTTTCGATAATGATAAATATACCTAACCCTATATAAACAACTGCCATAATCCAACGATTAAATTTTTCAACGATTTCTCCAATATCCTTAATATCAGCTAACCGTTGTGCTGTATAAATAAGTACAAAAATAAGAATAACGAATACAATTAGCGTCACAATAAGCTGACTGAAATTTAAAGATACAAAGTAAGGTACAAACAGACCTATATTATCTGCACCACAACTTGCTATCGTTACCAGAGCAACAATTCCCACTAATTTTGACAAACCCTTATCATTTAAAGCGTCTTTTGCTCTTTTTTCTCCTTCACAATCATCAAAAATTGCAACTTTAATGCCTAAATAAATGGGTATTAAACCTAATAATCCTAGCATCCATTTTTCAGGAACATAGTGTAATACAAATGCGAAAAATAAACTAATGATAATTAACGTCATCGATCCTAAAAATTGTCCTATATAAATGTCTCTATATTCCTTTTTAGTATGAGCTCTAGCGAAATATATCAATAAAATGACTAATAAATCAATCGCCGTTGCTGTGTATAAAACTATTGCTGTAAATATAATTGAAAGCACTAATATCACACTCCATCTATACATAGCTATTGTACATCATCTAATTTCATTTCTTAACATCGGTCATAGATAACATAAAAAAAGAGATTAGAACATCATTAAGCTCCCCCACTTTAAAAGCAAAGTGTGACACCTCGATATCAGGAACTCTCAGATTAGGTTACAATACGTCAAAAATTAAGAAGCATCTGGTTTAAATGTAATATTTAACGCATCGATTAGATCCTAAAGAACTTTGTTCTAACCTCTTATTGGATAAAATGATTTTTCTTTATAATAAAAATTATCATATCTATATAAGAAAAGATATAGATATTTCGTGAAATTATTTGGTAATGCCATATTTTTGATATATAAACATGTTGCTGGTAACTATAGATGAAAGGATTAATATTTGAACCTTTATCCTAAAATTAACAAATGATCATTTTGTTAGTATCATTAAATAATTATAAAAAGATTTAAGTTTTCTATTGTAATGCAACTTATTTCGCATATAATTGGGGGTAACAAAGGTTAAAAAATGATAAACACACATTTCAAATGATTTTATACTAAACAAACACAAAGGGGATTTATATTTTGTCATATTTCAAACCAATTAAAACATTGATTTGTAGCACATTAATCGCTTCACTTGCAATGTCTGCAACAGCCACAATGTCACATCAAGCACATGCAGATACCGATTATTATTATCGTGATGGATTAAATTATTCCTTCCGATCAACAAGCATATCAAAAAGCTAAAAAAATTAGTAAGCGTTCGATTAGCATTCAACATTACACGAAAGCGAATCAAAATAATTTAAAAGCCATTGGTCGAGTATCGAACATGAACGGTCACAAAGGGAAAGGGAAAGATTCGATGGGGACAGGCACTGTTATTGGTAATCATACTCTAATTACAAATGCACATGTCATTGATGATAAAAATGGAAAAGCCGCTTCCGCTAAATATATTACTTTCGCAATGAATCGTGATGGCAAACATATCCCATATAAGTTCCATGCATCTGATGTAAAAAAATTACCGCATTATGACATTGCTATTGTACACACTAAAGAAAAAATGTCTAAATATGCTAAGCCTATTCGTATCGCATCAGATAAAGAAATTAATAGTTTGAAATTTAATACACCACTATATTCATTAGGCTACCCTTGGCAAAATGGTGATAATACGAAAGCCTATTACAGTCAATTAAGATTTACACAATTTTCAGCCAATGGTACTGAAATTATGACTAAAGATATCTTTAGAGCAGGTGCCTCAGGTTCTCCAATGTTAGATAGCAAATATTCTAAGATTTATGGTCTGCGTACTTACGGTTATAATCTATGGAATAATTCTACTGACAAATACGCCAAACAAGAAATGGCAGGCGGTGAATCATTTAAAGGTAAAGCTGGTCAATTTGTAAAAGATAATATTAAATAATATCAAAAGGTACGCAAATCACTACAATTATCATCTAAAGTAGTGTCATTGCGTACCTTTATTTTTATATGTTTTTTTCACGTGAAACTTTTTTATTCATCAATTGTAATTATTGTTGTGTGATAGTCCAATGATATGGGTCTGAAAATTGTGACCAGTCTGCATCAATTTCACGACTATCTAATAAACACTGATCGAGTGATTTAACTATCTCTTCTTTCTCTATATCTGTTCCAATAATTACAAATTGTGTATGTCTATCTCCATATTCAATATCCCATTCTTTTGCAACATCTGGACGTTCTTCCAAAATACTTTCCTGTTGTGTTCTAGACATACTAGCTACCCAATACGTCACTGGATGAATGGAGCATGATGACCCTGCTTGTGATAACAGGCAAGCAACTTGATTATATTGTGCTAACCAGACAATACCTTTAGCCCTTACAATGTTATCTGGCATTTGTTCTAACCATGCATTAAATCTTTCAGCATGAAATGGAAGTCGACGGCGATACACAAATGAAGAAATCCCATACTCTTCTGTTTCAGGTGTATGTTCAGCATGACCACCTTCTGTTAATTCTTTAATCCATCCTGCAGACTCACTCGCCTTTTCAAAATCAAAACGTTGTGTATTCAACACTTCTTTTAAATCTACTTCTGAATTAACTGTTTTAATGATCTTAGCATCTGGTTGCAATGTAGTTAAGATTTGTTCTAAACGTCCTAATTCTTTTTCGGAAACTAAATCCGTTTTATTGATAATCATTACATCACAAAATTCTACTTGGTCAATCAATAAATCAGCAATTGTTCTTTCATCTTCATCACTTACACTTTGATCACGATCTATTAATAAATCCTCTGAATTAATATCATTAATAAATCGATTTGCATCAACAACTGTAACCATCGTATCTAATCTAAAAATCGCTGTTAAATCAATACCTAATTCTTCATCTATATATGAAAATGTCTGAGCGACGGGTACAGGTTCAGAAATACCAGTAGATTCTATGACAATTTGATCGATGCCACCTTTTTTCACAATACGTTCAACTTCTTTGAGTAAGTCATCTCTTAATGTACAACAGATGCATCCATTAGATAGCTCTACTAATTTTTCATCCGTACGTGACAAGCCCCCGCCTTCTGCCACTAAGTCTTTATCAATATTAACTTCACTCATATCATTTACAATAACTGCGATACGTCGTCCTTCTCTGTTTTGTAAAATATGGTTTAATAATGTCGTCTTACCAGAACCTAAATACCCACTTAAGACAGTTACTGGAATTTTAGCCATAATATACGCCCTCTCTTATTTGTAAATAGTAATTATTACGTTTTACATTCTATAGGATTAATTCCGATTTATCAATAACGATTTTTAACTTAATAGGGCCATTCATCATATTATTTTTACAAATATAAAAAGGCATAGTCTTAAGCATCTAGGATTTTTACCTTCCCTAAATACTTTTAACTATACCTTTCAATACAAAGAATAATATATTAAATCAATTCATCTATGCGTTTAAAAAAGATTTTAATTGTTCATAATCTGTAGCACCTTGTTTAACGGCTGCTTGTGCTATTTCTTCTCTCATATCTGCATTCACAGTATTATATTGATATGCTTGTAAAATTGACACCACTTCGTCACTAGGTTTTACAACATAAACATCTTTCCCGTCAGCTTTCATTTGTTCTACGAGTTGATCAAGCGCATATGGTGTTTCAATTGGTAAGTTAGTAGTTAACACAATCACTTTAACTGCATCATCAACGACATCAGGATTTTCCATTGAATAAGACCCACCATCATAATAGTGGTATCCATTAATTGGAATCGGTTGCCATACACCTTGTAAGGCAGAACTCGCTGCTAGTGCATCTATTAATGCTACACCAGATTGTGCATTAAATACTTTACGTTCAGATGTCTCTAATTCTGTTGCGACAATATTTAGTTTGTCATTCCATTCTAACGGCACACTACCTAATCGATTTCTAATCATATCACGACGTGCGTCTAGTGATACATTGGGTTGAGTATTTTTAGAGATTTCTCCCATACCATCAACCCAAGCCTTAGTTGATTTACTTTCTTTCGCTAATTGATCAAATGCTTGGAATAATTCTCCCATTTCTTTATCAGAAATAGGTGTTGTTTCATTAACCTTTTCAATAATTTGCTCCTGCCAAATTGTATCCCAATCAATCATTGACGATATCGTTGTACTTACTTGAGACCCTGCAGATGTACCAATGATATAATCTACAGTTCTTAAATCGATCCCTTTATCAAACAATCCTTTTAAATATCCAATGTGAAATGCGATGCCATAATGACCGCCACCACTTAGTGCTAATGCTACTTTTGAATTCATATGAATTAACCTCTTTATCTTTTATATTCGTTTACAATTGTAACTGGTAATTACATGTAGGTAAATTTTTAAGCATTGTAGTATAAAAAAGTCCTCTAACCTATACGGTTGAGGACTATATCATAGTATCTTATTCCCATTCTATTGTGCTAGGTGGCTTAGAGGTAATGTCATAGACAACGCGGTTAACATGATCCACTTCATTAACGATTCGACTTGAAATCTTCTGTAAGACTTCCCAATCGATACGCGCAAAGTCACTTGTCATACCATCAATTGATGTTACAGCACGGATACCGACAGTGTGATCATATGTACGGTAGTCTCCCATAACACCTACAGATTGAATGCCTGGTAATACAGTGAAATATTGCCAAATGTCTCTTTCAAGACCTTCTTCTCGCACTACTTCTCTTAAAATCGCATCTGATTCTCGTACGATTTCTAATTTATCTTCCGTAATTTCACCAAGCACTCGGATACCTAAACCAGGGCCTGGGAATGGTTGTCTCCATACTAAATGCTCAGGAATACCTAATTCGATACCTAATGCACGTACTTCATCTTTGAATAACGTATTAATCGGTTCGATAAGTTCAAATTCCATATCTTCTGGTAAACCACCCACATTATGGTGAGATTTAATTGTTTGAGCTGTTTTTGTACCTGATTCAATCACATCTGTATAAAGCGTACCTTGGGCTAAGAAGTCTACACCCTTTAACTTAGATGCTTCGTCATCAAATACATAAACGAATTCATTACCAATAATTTTACGTTTCTGTTCTGGATCTGATACACCAGCTAATTTTTTCATGAAACGATCTTGTGCATTTACACGAATAATATTCATGTTAAAACCTTCACCGAATTGTTCCATAACCATGTCGCCTTCACCTTTACGAAGTAATCCATGGTCAACAAAGATACAAGTCAGTTGATCACCAATTGCTTTGTGTAGTAATACCGCTACTACAGATGAGTCAACGCCACCACTCATCGCACATAATACTTTACGATCTCCTACACGTTCACGAATTTTTTCGATTTCAATTTCGATAAAGTTTTCCATTGTCCATTCGCCTGTACAATTACAGACACGACGTACAAAGTTTCTTAAAAGGTCATTACCGTATTCCGTATGGCGTACTTCTGGATGGAATTGTACGCCATAGATACGACGTGATTTATCTTCAATTGCAGCATAGTTTGTGCTTGGACTATCTGCAATCACTTCAAAGCCTTCAGGAATTTCAATGACTTTATCTGAGTGACTCATCCATACAGTTTGTTCAGATGGTAAACCGAAGAATAACTCGTCAGATTTTGCATTAATAATTGCTTTACCATACTCACGCTCATTAGCACGTTCCACTTTTCCGCCTAATAATTTAGTCGTAAGTTGCATTCCGTAACAAATACCTAATACAGGGATGCCTAAATTATAAATTTCTGGATCAATAGTGAATGAACCTTCTTCATAAACTGAATTAGGCCCCCCAGATAATATAATACCTTTAGGGTTCATTCGTTTAATTTCTTCAATAGAAATTTCATGGTCGTGCAATTCGCTATATACACCCATTTCACGTATACGTCTTGTGATTAATTGGTTGTATTGGCTACCAAAGTCTAGGACAAGAATTAACTCTTGCTCTTTCGCCATTTCCATAATTGTCGTTCTCCTTTAAATCTATAGTTAGAATGAATAGTTTGGTGATTCTTTAGTAATTTGAACATTATGTGGGTGACTTTCTGCTAAACCAGCAGGTCCCATGCGTGTAAATTGCGCTTCTTCACGTAACGTTTCTAAATCTTTAGAACCAGTGTAACCCATACCTGATCTTACACCGCCCATAAGCTGATAAATTGTATCTTGTAAAGGACCTTTGTAAGCTGTACGTCCTTCAATACCTTCTGGTACAAATTTCTTAGGTGTTTTATCTTCTTGGAAGTAACGGTCATTTGAACCTCTTTCCATTGCGCCTAATGAGCCCATGCCACGGTATACTTTGTATTGTCTACCTTGGAATACTTCAGTTGCGCCTGGGCTTTCTTCCGTACCTGCTAATAGACTACCTAACATAACAGCATGTCCACCAGCCGCTAATGCTTTAATAATGTCACCTGAGAATTTAATACCACCATCAGCAATAATTGCTTTACCATGTTTACGTGCTTCAGTTGCACAATCGTAAACAGCTGTAATCTGAGGTACACCTACACCTGCAACGACACGTGTTGTACAAATTGAACCTGGACCGATACCAACTTTAACAACATCTGCACCCGCTTCAAATAAATCTTTTGTCGCTTCTGCAGTGGCAACATTACCAGCTACTAAAGTAATTTCAGGGAATTTATTTTTAATATGTTTAACTTGTTCAATAACACCTTTTGAGTGACCATGTGCTGTATCGATAACAAGTGCGTCCACACCTGCTTCAACTAATTTTTCTGCTCTAATGTCAGTATCTTTAGAAATACCGATTGCTGCCGCTGCTAATAATCGGCCATTAGCATCTTTTGCTGCATATGGGAATTCAAGCACTTTTTCAATATCTTTAATAGTAATTAATCCTTCTAAACGACCATTTTCAACTAAAGGAAGTTTTTCAATTTTATGTTCTTGCAAAATTGCTTCTGCTTCGTCTAGAGTCGTACCTACTGGAGCTGTGATTAAATCTTCTTTTGTCATAACATCTGAGATTTTAATAGAAAAATCTTCAATAAAACGTAAGTCACGGTTAGTTAAAATACCTACTAACTCTCTGTCATCTAAATTATTTACGATTGGTACACCTGAAATACGATATTTACCCATTAAAGCTTCTGCTTCATATACACTTTCGTCAGGTGTTAAATAAAATGGATTACTAATAACACCATTCTCTGAACGTTTTACTTTTTGTACTTCGTCAGCTTGTTCTTCGATACCCATATTTTTATGGATAACGCCTAGTCCACCTTGTCTTGCCATCGCAATAGCCATTTTAGATTCTGTAACTGTATCCATACCCGCAGAAATGACTGGGATGTTTAATTTAATTTTATCTGATAAGCGAACACTCAAATCAACATCGCTTGGTAGTACGTCTGATTGAGCTGGAATTAATAATACATCATCGAATGTTAATGACTCTTTAGCAAACTTATTTTCCCACATTTAAAAACAGCCTCCAATATTATATAGTTTGTTCTATTATTTCACATTTTCTTCACTTTGTTTATAGTTTATACCATTAAAAAAGAAATTTAAGATAATTGCAGAGATGGCACCTAACACGATACCATTTTGTGTTAACCAAGCAAATTGTTCCCCTAACCCTTTAAACGCTTGAGGTACAGCACTAATACCGGTACCTAAACCTACAGACACTGCAATAATTAATAAGTTATTTTGGTTAGCAAAATTAATATTACCTAAAATACTAACACCGTATGCCATTACCATACCAAACATCGCTATCATCGCACCACCTAAAACTGGTAATGGAATAATATTAGCTAAGGCACCTAGCTTAGGAATGCAACCACATATAAGTAATAAAATAACCATGCCATAGATAACTTTATTTTTCTTAGCACCTGATAAAGATACTAAACCAACATTCTGTGAATATGCTGTATAAGGGAACGCATTAAATAATGACCCAATCACAATTGCAAGACCTTCCGCAGTGTAACCCTTACGAAAATCTTTTCGTTCTAATTTCTTCCCAGTAATCTCACTTAATGCGTGATAGACACCAGTAGATTCGATTAAACTCACCATAGCGACAATAAAGAACACTAAAGTTGCACCTAAATCAAAGCCAAAGCCTGAAAAACGAAATGGCATAGGAATACCTACCCAATGCGCTTCACCTACTTGCTTAACATCTACAAGACCAAAGATTGCTGCTAACACTGTTCCAATGATTAATCCAATTAAAATTGCAATTGATTTTAAAAATCCTGTCGTAAATCGTTGCAAAATCAGTATCACAATGAGTGTAACCCCACCTAATACTAAATTCTTTGGATCACCATAGTTTTTAGCACCTTCTCCACCAGCTAAATAATTCATTGCCACTGGCATTAAATTGATACCAATAATCGTCACAACACTTCCTGTCACGACAGGTGGGAAGAACTTAACTAAATGAGAGAAGAATGGTGCAATGATAATCACTAAAATACCTGATAAAAATAATGAACCATATAATACGCCTAGTCCTTTTGTCTGTCCAATTAAAATCATGGGTGCTACTGCTGTAAATGTACACCCTAATACAATTGGTAATCCTGTACCTGTGACTTTGTTCACTTGTAAGAATGTCGCTACACCACACATAAAAATATCGACTGTCACTAAATAAGCAATCTCTTCTGGTGTGAATTTCAAACTTGTTCCTACAATAATAGGAACTAAAATCGCGCCGGCATACATCGCTAATAAATGTTGAATACTAAGAATGAAATTTTTCATTAATTTTCACCCAATAACGTCACTTTATTACCTTTTAATGATGCTACTTTACATAAAGATGATACGTTTAGACCTTCTGCTTCAAGTCTTTGTCGTCCATTTTGGAAACTTTTCTCAACAACGATACCAACACCTGCTGTTTTAGCGTTAGCTTGTTTAACAATATCGTTTAATCCAAGAGAAGCATCACCATTTGCTAAGAAATCATCAATAATTAAAACAGTATCGTTTTCCCCAAGGAATTCTTCAGAAACAATAACCGTGCTTGTTTTATTCTTAGTAAAAGAATGAATATCTGTTTGATAAAATCCATCCTTCAAAGTACTTGGTTTAGCTTTTTTAGCAAATAAGCAAGGTACATCAAAATGGAATGCTGCCATTATTGCTGGCGCAATACCTGATGCTTCAATAGTTAATATTTTTGTAATTCCTTCATTCTTGAATTGTTCAAAGAATGTTTGCCCTACTTCATTCATTAACTTTGCATCAATTTGATGATTTAAAAAACCATCTACCTTAAGTATCTTTTCATCGATGACTACACCATCTTCTTTTACTTTACGTCCTAACGACTCCACCCAGAAAACCTCCTCAAAATTATGTAATCCATAGACTTGTTGATACAAAAAAATCCCCAAACTTTCAATAAGTTTCAGGATCTATGAGGGAACGTGCAATACATTGCGTATAATTGCAAATAAAGAAGTAGATACGCCAAATTAATCGATAATTAAAAATGTATACAATAAGATACAGAGGTTCCTTTGTATGCTATTTAAAGAAACTTATATCAACGACACATTACACTAGTCCTTCGTGTTGTTTGAACGATTTAAACTGCTCCTAAGTATTGAATTGTTACCCATAGTCATGTCGTTCAAGGCGACATGGTAGAAACTTCTAAAGTCATATTCTTCAGATTATATGAGTCATATAAATTATTTAATGATGATAGCAAATTTTAGCTACTTTTTCAATATCTATTAAATTACGATCATCGTTGAATTAACAGTATTTTTACTGAAAGCGTTTGATATATAATTCAAAATTAAATTTGGTAGATAAAGTAGTAAAATTATATATTTATATAAACAAAAGTTTTATAATTGAATGGTAAGGGTATAGATTTTGAAAGTAGAGAAAATATAAGGGGCGATAATCATGGCAGAAATTACAGTAGTAAAAGACAAATCAGAATTATACAACGTGATTAACCAAAAGAAATCTGAAGGCTATTTAGAAAGTGAATTAGCGGTTATTAGTCGTTCAAAATTACATTTAGATGATTTACACGACTCTCAAATTAGTTTAATTGCTACAAGCGGCTCATTCAGTGATCGCATGTCTAGATTACTTATCGGTGAAGATGGTGAACAAGCTGTTCTTACAAGATACGATTTAACTGATGAAGAAATCGAAAATCATAAACAAGATATTCTAGACAACAAAATTTTAGTTGTTGCAAGACGCGACCGTTCTTCTCATAACGAAGTAGAAGAAAATAATGCAGCTTACGAAGAACTTGATATCACACATTATGCTGCTGAATCTAAAGGCCCAAAAGCTTAAGACAATCTCGTGAAAATGAAATGGATATAAAAAGGACACCATAACTTGTACGCTAAGCCGTTTAAGTTGTGGTGTTTTACTTTATAAATTTATCCATTAACAGAAATAAACATATGCTATAATTTAAAAAATATATTTTTGGGGGTGCCATGATGGAATTTAAAACGATAACGTCTGTTAAAGATCCATATTTCAAAGAAGCATTACAAATTTACGACGCAAAGTTAGATATTAGCCTCACCGAAGACAGCCATATTTTTAAACAATCATTAGAAAACAATAAAACCGAAAAGGATTATGCCTTTATCGTTGGCATTGAAAATAATGAAGTAATAAGCATGGCAACAGCACATTATGAAGCGACTACTAATTCCGCCTTTCTTATATACCTTATTACCAAAAATAAAGACAATCATGATGAGGTAATGTCTATGACCTTGGATAAAATCGAGGAGCAACTCAATGTCTACGCTAATGAAATTCATGATCGAAACATTAATTTTATTATGATGGAAGTACCTAAAGAACCACTAACAACTGATGAAGAAACAAACAAAGTGCTTGAGCGTCGTCGACAGTTTCTCTATGAACATCAATTTGAAAAACAAAGTGAAATTGATTATATTCATCCCAATTATACAACCGACGAAAATCCGAAAGACATCGACTTATTTATCAAAGCCAATATTGTCTTATCCAAAGATATTTACGGTACAAGTGTGAAGTCTAATTATATTTTGAAATATGTCTTTGCTAATGGCATTTCAAGAGAGATTATATACCCTCTATTAGAAGAGATGAATTTAAGAAGCCCACTTTAACATTACTTGAAATCAACTATAATTAACGGTAAACTATCATATGAGGTAAGACTGACGTTTCACTAACCGAAGACAAACGTCAGTATACATAAACCATATATGAAAGGACTTTATTAATGTTAACTAAAGAATTCGCACAACGCGTCAAGCTAAGTGAAAAACAAGTCCGTAAAATCGTCCAACATTTAGAAGAACGTGGCTATCAACTTAGTAAGACAGAGTACCGTGGACGTGAAGCTACTGATTTTAAAGAAGAAGATATCGAATTATTTAAAGATATCGCAGATAAAGTAAAACAAACGAATAGCTATGACTTAGCATTTGAAGAACTTGAAAAAGAAAAAGACTTCCTTCAAGTATTAGTAAAAGAAGATAATAGTCAATTACCTACTGATCAGAATATTTCACAACTAGTTGAAGACTTACGTAGTGAAATACAAAAAATGCGTGAAGAACGTCAAATGTTAGGTCAAATGATTAGTCAAGTGCACCATCAACAACAGGAACTTAAAGAGTTACAAAATCAAATCACATCTAAAATTGATGCAAATACTGAATCATTAAAAGCTATTCAAACAACTCAAGATGCAATCCAGTCAACACAGCAATCTCACACTAAAAAATTAGATGAACAACAAGCTATTGCTTCTGAATCAAGTGCAAGTCATCAGTCAAGCCAAAGTCATCAACCTAAACAATCTACGTCACTTACATCAAGTGAAAGCAATTCAGTAGCAGCAACTTCCACTTCAACATCTCAACATTCAAATAGTTTGAGCAAAGCTAACGAAGTGACAAAAAGTGAGAGTACTTCATTAAGTACATCTGAGCAATCAACAGCTCAATCAGAATCAACATCATACACTACTTCAGAGTCTCAAGTTTCAAATACAAATAATCATACCGAGTCACAATCATCTCCTCTAGGCCACCCAGAACCTAAAGAAGAGAAAAAAGGCTTTTTCGCAAGATTATTTAACTTATAGTAAATATAAGGTGAAGATAAGTTAAGACAAAAGTGTGTCACTTTATGTCTCAACCAATGCTTCACCTCTTTTTTATGTCAATATCTTACTTATATTCTTATATTGATGTTATAATATATAATACTAAATATATATAAATAATGTTTTACGCTATATCACAACAAAGGACTGACACACTATGAGAAAAGCGACACAATCATTAATCAAAAATCAGTTTAAAAGAAAAACCTCCTTTTTAACTAAACCAATTAAAACATTTAATAAATCCCCATACTTCAAAAAAGTGATGACCTATGCACATTACTATGAAAAGAATAACGTTAATCCTTCCCACATACTTTATCAAGTGACCGATGGCAAAAGCATGACTGATAGTCCATACGCCATTTTTTTATATTTAACGCGTCACAAGGCCTACCAGCACTTACACCATACTTGGGTTGTAGATTCTGAAAGTACAGCTCAACATTACCGTAATCAATTTCAACATTTATCACATGTATCGTTTGTTATTAAAGAATCAAAATCATATTTAAAAGCATTAACCACTTGCAAATATCTTATTAATAACGCTACATTTCCAGCCTATTTTACAAAAAAAGAAAACCAAGTCTATATCAACACGTGGCACGGCACACCATTAAAGCATATGGGATTAGATATTCCTCATTCTTTAATCAAAACGCAAAATACAATGCGTAATTTTTTAATTTCTGATTACATCATATCGCCAAACAAACACACAACTACTATATTAGATCATGCTTTCAAGTTGTCACCAATTTATCAGGGTAATTTTTTAGAAATAGGTTATCCACGTCTTGATTTAACAATCAATTCAACAGAAGCAGATATTAGAAAAGTCTTAAGCTCATTTGTACATTTAAATCAGGAAAAAATAATATTATATTGTCCTACATGGCAAGGTACAGATGTAAATAAACCTATCATTGAAGAAGACAATATCTATAATGAAATTAAAGCATTAGAATCTATAACAGGTTATCAGGTGTTATTAAAAGTACATCCATTTGTATATAAAAAAATAGCTCATTCAGATAATTTAAAACCGTATCTTATACCTAATACTTTTGATACTAATCAATTATTATCAGTCGTTGATTTAATGATTACAGATTACTCTAGTATTTTCTTCGACTTTTTAGTCACTGATAAACCTATTATTTTTTATACAACAAATCATGATGAATACGCACGCACTCGTGGATTATATATTGATACAGAGCAACTTCCTGGTCCAATTTATACAAATATTAATGATGTCATTCAAGGTATTCAAAACGAAACCTATAAGCAATACGATAAAAATTATCAACAATTTAAAGCTCAATTCTGTTCATATGATGACGGTAACGCCTGTCAAAGATTAATTAAAGCAATCTTTAGTACAACATTAAAAACAACACCTTCACATGCAAATAGTGAAAAGCAAAAGACGAAGTTACTATTTTATCCTGGCGGTTTAAAGAACAACGGTATTACTACTTCGATGTTGAACTTACTTGAAAATATTGATTATGAAAAATACGACGTCACATTAATGGTGACAAATAGCAAAAACATTGAATTTAAAAATAATCTCAATCAAATAAACGGTAATGTCAGAGTATTATTTAGAAGTAGCCCTTTCCTTACTTCATTTAAAGACTTATATCGAGTAGAATTTATTAGACAACGTGGTGTATATCATCACTTTGAAGAGGTTATTCATCCAAAGCACCTCTATCGTCGTGAAATGAGAAAAGTATTCGGGGATATACAATTTGATTATGCTATTGATTTTAGTGGGTATGCATTTTTCTGGGGAAATTTGGTATTAGCTGCTAATGCGAAGAAAAAATATATTTATATGCATAGTGACATGCAAGATGATCAAAACAGAACAGTTAATGGAAAACGACCCCACTACCAAAATTTAAAAACATTGTTTAGTATTTATAAACGTTTTGATAAACTAATTAGCGTATCTGAAGCAACAATGAAAGTGAACCAACGCAAATTTTCATCAACAGTACCCAAAAATAAATTCAATGTCTGTCGAAATACAATCAATTACTCAGAAATCAAACGTCTAATGAATGATGATAGTGAAATTTATAATAAAGATGGCAAACAAGTTATCGTCTCTTATTCAGATGGAAACTTGTTTAACACGACATTTGATCAGAGTCACTTTAATATCGTCTTTATTGGTCGATTATCACCGGAAAAAGGTATTGATTTACTCATTAAAGCAGTTCATGAATTAAAGACGAAGCACCCACACATCCGACTTTATATTTTAGGTGATGGACCATTAAAAGAAACATTTGTAAACATGATTACTCATCTAAATCTAGAACACAATGTGTTTTTATTAGGCCATTAACGTAATCCATTTTATTTATTAAAACGTGCTAATTTATTTGCTTTGACTTCACATTATGAAGGACAATCAATGGTTATATTGGAAGCTTTATCTACTGGAACACCAGTATTAGCATCTGACATAATTGCAAATCGTTACGTTTTAGAAGATGGAAAATACGGTATGCTAGTTAAAAATGAGATCCAACATATAGCCAATGGTATTGAAACATTCATTAAAGGTACACAACCTAGCTATAGTAGATTTGATGTAGAATCTTATAACAAAGCAGTTATGGATGAATTTTATAGTTTATTAGATTAACTTAAATCATTACTTACCATCTTATTACTCCGTTACATATAAGTGTTACATTCCAATTCTTTTATTTGGAATGTAACACTTATTTTTATATCTATCTTATGATATCCCACAAATAAAATTATTTTTTCAATCAATTTAATACTTTGCACATTTTTAATTATAAAAAATATACCTTTGAAGTTTATAGCCTTGAATTATAAAAATATGAGTAATATTCTTAATACATAAATTTAGAACATAATAATTAAAAAGGAGTGTTATTCATTGGACTCATTTTTAACTGTGATTAATGTTATTGTGCTCATTGCCTTCATTATTATGCTAAATGTCATGGCTAAAAGACACATTTCATTTCCTAAACGTGTATTTACTGCCTTAGCTATAGGCATTATTTTAGGCATCGCAATGCATTTAATCTATGGAGTCGACTCAAAAGTAATCAAAACAACAAGTGATTGGTTTAGTATCGTAGGCGATGGTTATGTCGCACTATTACAAATGATTGTCATGCCGTTAATTTTTATTTCTATCGTTTCTGCATTCAGTAAAATACAAATTGGGGACAAATTTGCTAAAATCGGTAGTTATATCTTCATGTTTTTAATTGGGACTGTAGCTATAGCTGCCTTGGTTGGTATTGGATATGCGTTACTCTTCGGTTTAGATGCATCTTCCATTGATCTAGGTAGCGCTGAACATTCACGCGGTAGTGAAATCACTAAAGAGGCTAAAAATTTAACTGCGCATACGTTACCACAACAAATCTTAGAATTATTACCTAGCAATCCATTCTTAGACTTTACAGGTGAAAGAACAACATCTACGATTGCGGTCGTTATCTTCGCGTCATTTGTTGGATTTGCATATTTACGCGTTGCACGTAAAGAACCTGAACATGGTGACACACTTAAACGTGGTATTGAAGCGATTTATTCTATTGTCATGGCTATCGTAACCTTCGTATTACGATTAACACCTTATGGCATCTTAGCTATTATGGCTTCAACGATTGCTACCAGTGACTTTGCTGCTATCTGGACTCTAGGTAAATTTATGATAGCGTCTTATGCAGCATTAATCACAATGTATATCATTCACCTCGTCATTTTAACTATCCTTGGTATCAACCCAGTCAAATATATGAAGAAAACATTTGAAGTATTGGCCTTTGCCTTTACATCACGTTCAAGTGCTGGTTCTTTACCGTTAAATATTCAAACACAAACAACACGTCTTGGTGTACCTGAAGGTATCGCTAACTTTTCCGCAACATTCGGTTTATCTATTGGACAAAATGGTTGTGCAGGTATCTATCCTGCGATGCTTGCAATCATGGTTGCACCGGTTGCACATGTAAATATCGATTTACAATTTATCGTGACATTAGTAGCCGTGGTTATTATCAGTTCATTTGGTGTTGCTGGTGTAGGTGGCGGTGCTACATTCGCATCTATATTAGTCTTATCAACACTAAATTTACCGGTTGCATTAGCCGGCGTCTTAATTTCTATCGAACCTCTTATTGACATGGGTCGTACTGCTCTTAATGTTAATGATTCTATGTTAGCAGGCACAGGTACTGCCAAACTCACTAAAAATTGGGACAAAAAAGCATTCGAATCTAATGAATATGGTGAACTGACAACAGATTAAATATTTTAAAATAAAAGGGAGGAGACAATTAAATTGCCTCCTCCCTTTTTTAATACTATTTTATTAAATCTACAATTAAGAAGATGCTATTTCTGACACCAACAATTAACCCTGAAACCATAACATCACTATTGATTAAATAGCGCTATTACCTTTTGATTAATCCTGCATCATTAAGTTGATTTAGCATGTCTAATCTTGTTTTATTTCCTAGGAATGACTCGATTTGTTGTGACCAAGTTTCAGTTCTTTCTCCATCGGTACGCGCTTTATAATAATCACTCACTGTTTGATCATAGGACTGTAATTCACTGATTTGTTTTTCTTTATCTGAATTATATTGGTTTCTATGGAAAACATGTTCTAATGGTAATCGAGGTTTTGCAGAACCATTTTCATTCTCTGCTGGTTCACCAACAGCCATACCAAATAATGGGAAAGTATACTCAGGTAAGTCTAAAATCTCACGTACACGACCAACATCATTACGTAATGAGCCTAAGTAAACAATGCCGTACCCCATATCCTCAGCTGCAACAGCCATATTTTCAGCAACAAGAGCTACATCAATCGATCCCACTAATAGACCTTCAGCAGATTCAAAAGAAACTTCCATGTTTGATTCTACATTCTCATTAATTAAATTATGACGATAATAATCTAAAACAAAAACAAATAAGTAACCATTCTCAACAACATATGGTTGCCCAGATACTTCCTTTAAATCCTCTTTAATTTCAGGGTCATCAATACCGATAATTGAATAAGTTTGTAAATAACTAGATGTTGAAGCACTTTGACCTGCTTCCACTAATTTTTCAATTGTATCTTCACTTAAAGGCGTTGATTTAAAACGACGCACCGAGTGATGTTTTTTCATTAATTCATATACATAATCTGACACTATTCCCACTCCTACTCTCGAAAAGTAATATTTTCGTTAATAATCTTTAAATATTGTATACCCTTTTCAACTGGAAATTAAATTAATTGGATTTACAGGTGAATGATTAATCATATTTTATGTATTTATAATAATTTTGACTTACCCCTATAACAAACCTTCTTTTATGAAAGTTTTGATACAACATGTTAATATCAAAGTATAGTGGAATGTAATAAAATTACACTATATTATCAATAACAAGCCTTTAGTTGAGAATGTAATTGATTATTTAATGTGTGACAGTAGTAAATTATTTTATCAATATCACTTATTTCACTTAAGCGATCAATTTCATTTATAGGCTTATAATACTTGTATCATCAATTTCTCAACGTGCTATTAATTATATAAGTTGATGAAGTTGACTATTTAAATCCTAAATGTAATAATAATTAGTAAGAGATTAGAATTATTATAAACAAACAATGATTGTTATCTAATTCTAATAAAACATTTCAAATATCAGGAGGAATTTACCTATGTCTTTAATTAATAAAGAAATCTTACCATTCACAGCACAAGCTTACGATCCAAAGAAAGATGAATTCAAAGAAGTATCTCAAGAAGATTTAAAAGGTTCTTGGAGTGTAGTTTGCTTCTACCCAGCTGACTTCTCATTCGTTTGCCCAACTGAATTAGAAGATTTACAAAACCAATACGATAAATTACAAGAATTAGGCGTAAATGTATTCTCAGTTTCAACTGATACTCATTTCGTACACAAAGCTTGGCACGATCATTCAGATGCTATTAGCAAAATCCAATACAATATGATTGGTGACCCTTCACAAACTATTACTCGTAACTTCGACGTATTAGATGAAGAACTTGGTTTAGCTCAACGTGGTACTTTCATTATCGATCCTGATGGTGTTGTTCAAGCAGCTGAAATCAATGCTGACGGTATCGGCCGTGACGCAAGCACATTAGTTCACAAAATCAAAGCTGCTCAATATGTGCGTCAACATCCAGGTGAAGTTTGCCCTGCAAAATGGGAAGAAGGTTCAGAAACTTTACAACCAGGATTAGACTTAGTAGGTAAAATTTAAGGAGGCATTAATTGAAAATGCTTAATGCTGATTTAAAACAACAATTAAAACAATTACTTGAGCTTATGGAAGGCGACGTTGAATTCGTCGCTAGCCTTGGCTCTGACGATAAATCAAAAGAATTAAAAGAGTTATTAGATGAAGTAGCTGACATGTCTGCGCACATAACAGTTACTGAAAAATCTTTAAAACGTACACCTAGTTTTTCAGTGAATCGCCCAGGCGAAGAAACAGGTATTACATTCGCAGGTATTCCATTAGGTCATGAGTTCAACTCACTTGTATTAGCTATTTTACAAGTAAGTGGACGTGCACCTAAAGAACAACAATCCGTAATTGATCAAATTAAAGGATTAGAAGGTTCTTTCAATTTCGAAACTTACGTAAGTTTAACTTGTCAAAAATGTCCAGATGTCGTTCAAGCATTGAACTTAATGAGTGTAATTAACCCTAACATTACACATACAATGATTGATGGTGCTGTCTTCCGTGAAGAATCTGAAAATATTATGGCTGTACCAGCTGTTTTCCTAGACGGAGAAGAATTTGGTAATGGTCGCATGACAATTCAAGATATTCTTAACCAATTAGGAAGTACTGCAGATGCATCTGAATTCGAAGGCAAAGATCCTTATGATGTATTAGTTATCGGTGGTGGCCCTGCAAGTGGTAGTGCTGCGATTTACACAGCACGTAAAGGCTTACGCACTGGTATTGTTGCAGACCGTATCGGTGGTCAAGTTAATGATACTGCTGGCATTGAAAACTTCATCACTGTTAAAGAAACAACAGGTACTGAGTTTTCTTCTAATTTAGCAGATCATATCGCTCAATACGATATCGATACAATGACTGGTATTCGTGCAAAAAACATTAAAAAAACAGATAGCGCTATTCGCGTTACTTTAGAAAATGACGCTGTATTGGAAACTAAAACAGCCATCATTTCAACAGGTGCAAGTTGGCGTAAACTTAACATTCCTGGCGAAGATCGTTTAATCAATAAAGGTGTTGCTTTTTGCCCACACTGTGACGGTCCTCTATTCGAAAATAAAGACGTTGCAGTTATCGGTGGCGGTAACTCAGGTGTTGAAGCTGCAATCGATTTAGCTGGAATTGTTAAACATGTTACTGTATTTGAATATTCTGATGAGTTGAAAGCAGATAGTGTTCTACAAGATCGTTTACGTTCATTATCAAATGTTGACATTAAAACTAAAGCCAGAACTACTGAAGTTATTGGTGAAGATCATGTTACTGGTATCAAATATGAAGATATGAACACTGGCGAAGAACAAGTCGTTAATTTAGACGGTATCTTTGTACAAATCGGTTTAGTACCTAACACTTCATGGATTTCTGATGCAGTTGAACTTAACGGACGTGGTGAAGTTGTTATTGATCGTAATAATAGCACTAATGTTCCAGGTATCTTCGCTGCTGGTGATGTAACTGATCAGAAAAACAAACAGATCATTATCTCTATGGGCGCTGGCGCAAATGCCGCATTGAATGCTTTCGATTATATTATTAGAAACTAATTAAATGGATTCAACATTTCATTAATATATCTTCAAAACAGAATTCCCCTACGGAATTCTGTTTTTTTATTATTTAATTCTTTAAACATGTTATGATGGAATTAATGAAAAGTTTTAATCTTTAACATCGTTGGGTTTTTACATTATCAAGACACTGTTTTCTAGTCTAAATCCATCACATATCATAAATTTTAAAGGAGCTATTATGAACACCTTAAATCATATTACCAAAGTGAAAATCTATGAAATCCAATCATTTTTAGACATCCCTAGAAAACTTTCACCACTTGAGACATTACATATTGCTTTTAAATCACATCACATTAACTTCATTTATAACCAAATGAATAAAACCGAACAAGACTGTATTAAATCATTGCTAAACAGTAACGATAATCCCGTCACAGTTAATAAAGAAATTAAACATAAATGTCAATTATCACAACGTTTAGGCTTTATTTATAAGACATCTACAAATACATTTATGCTAGATACGCACTATTTAAATCAAATCAATACGCATGTTTTCGCTAATCATTACCAAAATAAAGTCCAAGACGAAGAAGGACAACTACTTATTCAACAATTAAATCAATTAGATAAAGAACTTTTCAATGCAATTCAACATACATCTTTGAAAGATTATTTATCAACTTTGAAATCGAAAAACTTACAAGACATTTTGAAATTTTATCAAATTAAAAGTCCGTCAAAAATTAAAAAATCAGACGCCGTCAATTTAATTAATGATACCTTTTTCAAAGATTATACATTGTTAGAAAATGTCTTTAATCATTTTAAACCGTCATCTTTGTTCATGTTACATCAAATCATTAAAAGTCATACCAATTATGACAATAGTATTGATTTGGCAGCCATAATAGCTAAACATCCAAAATTACATACTGTATCAGATGTGTTAGATCACTTATTTTTATTTAATTATAATGAGCGCTATAATATCGTATCTATTCCTTATGACGCTTTAGATTTCATCCAAAATTACATTCATGATAATGGTGGTATTGAGACATTCCTTAGCCACCAAGAGCAGCATATAGTTTCTGAGGATAATCAAGTACTCGAAGGTCTACGTCTAAATACTAAAAATACTGCGGGTAATGATGATATCTCTAGTGATTCTGTTAAAGAAGAACTGCAGGATCTAGAAACTGAAGTTCCAGAACTTGAAATCTATATGGATCCCGAAATTCGTCAAAATTTAGCTGAAGAACAACTAAACCAATTGAAAAATAATAAGAAAATGCAACAGTATGTAACACCTTTCAATATCTATTTTGCGATAACGAATTTATATGGATATGCATCATTAGAACGTGTGGTTCATTTAATGAAACACTTATACGACAGAGATATGACAGAAAAGGACATTAAAAATGAAATAGAAGCTATGAATATCAATGAATTAGTCATCGTCCAAAATGATATGTTATTACACCCAGTTATTCCTATGCTCGCAAATATTGATGAGATAGACGATCCACTAAAAGGATTTTATGAACCTAGCCATCTCGATGAATTATTAATATATGCAAATAATGAATTTTATACACGTAATACCAAGTTGAAACAATTCATCAAGTTTCTTAGAAATAACATAAAAGAAGATGATGATATCAAAAAGGAAAAAACCGTAAGATATATCTTATTCCACCTAAGAATAGCACCAGATGAAGCTCATGCAGTCGAGATGATGAATAACTTGATTAAACAAAATAAACTTTTACCAATACCAGATAAAAAGTTATCTAAACAAATTGAAAAAGGTTGGACACATCTACGTTTATGGAGTTTACGCGGTTATACTGTTAATGAAACAAAATCACTTTAATTATTTATACACAAAATGTTCATAGTTCATAAATAACTAAGTGCTTAAACATTCAAATCATTTTTGATAAGTGATACGCTATAATATGTAAGAATTTAAAATAATGAATATTGTATGAATAAAAGGAGTTCCAAACCTGATGAAAAAAAGAGTTCTACTCACGTTAATTTTATCTTTTGCACTTATCTTATCAGCCTGTGCAAATAAAAGTGAAGATGATAATGATCATGATTCACATAGTAGTGCCCATGCACCTAAAAATGCTAAGCAATTAAAGGAAAAAGATATTTTCACATCTAATAAAAACAATGCTACTATCAGTGAAGACGAAATGAATAAAGTATTAAAAAAATATCTACAAGTTAACAGTGATATTTTAGATAATAAGTACGTGATGCAACATAAATTAGACAGACAGAGTGATAGCAGCACTAAGATTACTAAAAAGCAATCCAAACAATTAAGTGAATTGTCTAATCTTGCAGTAAAAAACGACTTACACTTTAAAAAGTTTGTGAATAATAACAAGATTCCAAGTGAATATAAAGATCCAACTAATCGTATTATCAAATATTTTAAAGCACTTAATAGTACAATCGCTAACGTTGATGAAGACATTGAGCAATTGAATTATCAACCACAAAATTCAATCAATGTCGTAGACGTACCAACCAACTATGCAGGCGATGTAAACAAAAAGCAACAAGATAAAATCAAATCTTTCTTAGACAAGAAAAATATCAAAACTGATGTATTTGATAAATAAACTAAAAAGCTTCTAACCGTTATAAAATTTGCGGATTAGAAGCTTTTATTTATATCTTAAGCCAAATTGACATCACCCTACGTCTAAGTCACACTATAGATAGTTAAACTTTTTATTTACTCATTTAAAAAACATTTTGGAGAGTGACAAGATGAAGTTACGTGTATCTTTTGTAGTGCTCGCGATTTTATCAACAGTGTTAACTATTTTAACGTGTGCTAAATATCCCACTGGGTCTAATACAATCAGTTTGGATAAGCCTGTAGAACTTTGGTCTGCAATAGGTACTATGGTGGCAATGGCATTACCTGCACTCATATTATGTTTTTTCAACTATATGACAACCAGAATTATTTCAAGTATTCTTCAAATTATTGCGGTTCCAGTATGGGCATTATTGGCGCTTATCGCATTCTTTATGGAAAACTATTGGGTTGGCGTTACCGCTACTATATCTTCAATTTTAATTATAATAAGTGTTTTTGTAACGCTCATAGTGGATTCATCGAAACAAAAGAAAACGTCCACAAATTAAAATGTATCTATTTAGACTACTGGACGTCTTAAATTAAAAAAAGTGAAATGCCCCTATCATATAGGGGTATTTCACTCTTTTTTACATTTCAATAAGATAAGGTTTACAATTCTCGATTTTAGCAGTTAATGCTTCTTCTTTCGTTATTTGTTCTAAATACACAAAGATACATCTAATGACAACCTGATGGGCGACTATGACAATTTGATCTGCATTACGATCAACAATAGAATTGAAAAAAGTTGCTACTCTATCAAATACGTCTTGATAACTTTCTCCTTCTGGTGCTTTTTGAGTAAAGCTATGACGGAAATCTTTGAAGTTATCATCATTAAAATATTTATAAAAAGTTTCGTCCTGTGACACTTCTTTTTTATATTTCCCTTCAAAGACACCTAGCGATCTTTCTTTTAATAAATCAGTAAATGTTGTCGGTATATTATAAGGAAATATTGCTTCATACGTTTGTTGTGTTCTTAATAAGCTTGAAACGTATACATGATCAATGTTTTTATTCGTAAAATAATTCACCAATGCTTGTGCACTCTCCGTACCTTGTTCCGTTAATGGCACATTAAGTTGACCACAAAAATAAGGCTCCCCATACTTATTATCATAATTGGATTTAGATTCACCATGTCTTACTAAATATATTTTCATTTTGAATCTCCTCACTCATATTAACTTGTTTTACTTAATAATAAATTAATTGATAATCCAATTAAAATAATTCCTACCGCATAATCAAAAATAGCTTTAATTTTAGGATTACTGAACAGTAATTTAATATATTGAAATATAAAGACGCAGAATAGGAACCAACAACATGTTACAAGCACTACCGATAATGCTAAAACTGCAACTTGAGAGGTCATATGTATATTTCCTTGTGATAAGAATTGAGGTAATATACTCATGTAATAAAGTAATGCTTTAGGATTTAATATCGTACTTAAGAAACCTTGTCTATATGATGATAGATATGACACTTGATTTAAGTCTTGTTTTTTATCATTAAATGACATCGATTGACGTGCTGATAAGATAGAGCGTACGCCTAAATAGATTAAATAACATGCACCAAGTACTTTAATCAAAACAAAGACATAATATAAACTTGTTAATATGTATATAATTCCAAAAATAGCTAAACTAGCGTAAACTATATGACCCGTGGTAATACCTAATGCGGACATCATACCGTTTCTTTTTCCTGAATGGACCGTATTTTTCATTACAATTAGAAAATCAGGACCAGGTACAATGATGATTAAGAGTGAAATCAATATAAATGTTAATATACCTTCCAAAATGAATCCCTCCATAAAGCTATCGTATCAATCCATGCATAAACATACAACACTTCGAAAAATATTGAGAATTGACTAACTATTCATGCATATAAGATAAATAAAATTAAAAAATGAATGATATGATTGCATATTTATAATTAAATGTACACAACGAAAAATTTATTTTAGAATTAAGTTGTTTTAATTGGTATTTTAATATAATTCATGATATTATATACATGTAGTTAATAAGTAACTACAAAGTCTTTTATATTCATGAACATAATACTCCTGGATGGCGTTACCCAGCGTCATCCTCTTTTTTTTGTCTAAATTTAAATGATATATATTTTTATAATCACTTTTATCAACATATCTCTTCAATTATGATCAATCGATTAGGGTACGTAACCAATGAGGAGGTATATATGTTATGAAAATAGTGATTATTATTTTAGGTATACTCGTCATTTTGTCATGGTTTTATTTATTTTATACATATAGACAAAATGGTGATAAAAGTAATTCAATTAAAGTACAAAATATCATCCTTCTAGCATGTTTACTAACACTTTTAATGACCATTTTAGGTAGTATTTACGTCGAGTAATTGGGCTGGCTATTAAATAATTTAAAAAAAATAGAGATGTCCTTATCAATTAAGGTCATCTCTATTGCTATGTTACAATTATTTTTTTCGTAAAGCTTTTAAAATAAGTGATACCACGAAAATTAAAATAATTGAACCTAATAATGCTGGGAAGATATAAATTTTACCTAGTTCTGGTCCCCAATGTCCAAAGATCATTGAACCAACCCATGCACCTACGATACCAGCAATAATATTACCTAAAATACCGCCTGGGATATCTTTACCAAGAATTGCACCTGCAATCCAACCGATAAGACCACCTACGATGATCATTCCTATTAATCCGAACATGTGTCTTCACTCCTTTCAATACATAATAATCATTATGTCTACCTATGGTGTATACCCCATAATCACATCCCGAAACCATTTTAGTTAAAAATTTATTAAAACTAGTAAAAAAATAGATATTTATATATTGATAATTATTAACCATTCGTTTAAAATTTCTAATTGCAATTCATTCAATAACGTATGCACAATAAACAAATGGGATGGTACCGACTTATTATTTTCTAAGAATATGAAAGGTTGTATCATCTTGAACGCAAATAAAAATAAATTTTTCATTTTTAAAATAGGTTTCGACTTATTAAGTGCGATATCTATTATTTTAATTCTGACCATTATTACACTCAATTTTTATATTAATGGTCATTTACATGGTCAATTTGAGATGGGCTTTCATGTCGAAAGCAATCAAATTTATCTACTTTCTTTTCTTATTGTATTAATTATTTTAAGTAGTATAACTTCATTTTTATTAGGTCGTTTTAATAATAATAATTAAGAAAAGCTATGGCACTGACATTCAATCAGTTTCAGCCATAGCTTTTCTTTATTCGTGATTTATTTTTCGTTTATAGAGCGCTCAGTTTCATCCTCTTCATCATCCTCTAAAAATAATGTATCAATGACTTCATAAGCTGTTAACAATAGTCCTAGCGTCACTGCAGTATTCGCAGAATGATTGTCAAAGAACTTTACAACGCTAATTTTTTCTAAAAAATGAAAAAAGGCATTATCAATACCGTAATCAAAGTTAAAATAAGTAATTGCAATACCAATTGCAAACGTAAACATTAAATTAATACATACACCTTTAATTGCTTCATTCACCTTAGAATTGATTACCCATCACCCCATAAATATCAATAAATCATTATGTATACTTTAAGCTTAACAAAAATGACTAAGCAACTCCATACATGGAAAATTTCAAAGTCTTCAGATTCACATTGTTTATATATTAAATATCCCTCATGAAGTTTTTGAAAACAAAAAAGAACCTCATAGGCTAAGCCTACAAGGTTCCGACAATAAACTATATATTATTGTTCCTCTTTTATATAGACATATTTTATAACATTCCATCAACAATCAAAACGCCTATAAATCAGTATATATAGCTATGTCATCATTAAATTAAAGTTCATACTCTTGCTCTTCGTTTCAAAATTATGCCCTTTTTTGCCCTTAAAATTGTTTGATTCCACGTGGAATCATCAGAAAGTTCTTCACTAACTTTTATAAATTTAGTTACTTGAGTTCTGTTTAAATTTACTGACTTTAATCAATTTGATCACTCACCATGCCAAGATCATTTTCTTTAACATGCTTTAATCTTCTGCTATTTCATAATTAGATTTACTAATTATACTGATCTTGCATTTCATGACGCCAAATTCATTTACCATTAACACACATAGTATAGTTACGAAATAATATTTGCCACTGTAACACAGGACGTTTCTCAGAACATAAAAAGAATACCATACCTATTTAAATAGATATGGTATTCTTTAAAGATTGAAAAAATATTGAAGATCTTAAAAACGAGTGACCAGCTCTACAAACATTATAACCGATTTCTAATGATTTAAACATAAAAATACCACACCTTTTAAAAAAGATGTGGCATAGCCTGATTTAGCTAAGTATAAACAATGGAGTATCGAATGAAAAAAAGGGTTAATTAAACTCTAGTATGTTAATAACCGATTTTAAGTGATTTAAACATAAAAAAACACCACTAATTAAAGTGGTGTGGGGGTTTTCATGAATATTATACAAAGGGGTAGAGCCAACTGGCTCCATTGACTCTACCATTGTTTAACCGATTTCTTACATTTTAAACATAGTATTCACTAAATAAATTAAAATATCTGTTAAACTAAAAATATATGAATTTTTAGTGAGGTGATGGTGCATTGACCTTTGTCATAGTATGCCTATATATACTCTGTGTTATTTGTCTTTTGCTGTTCTCTTATTATCTATACATGTTATTTAATTTAATAGACCACCATCATAAGATAATTTACACATTATGGACTATTTTATATGCAATATGTACGACGGTTATTATTATACTATTATTTAAATTCAGTTGATTCGATCATTACAATTCTTATTCAATACAGAAAACCACACTCTTATTTGAGTGTGGCGAAAAGCTATTTAAATGCGTAAGCAATTATGGAGCTGGGGAGCCCCATGTACAATTATAACATTTTTACTAATAAAAAACCACGATCATAATGAACGTGGTTGGAAGAATATAAAAGTTATTTAATGAGTGCTTATTTCATGTGATATTTAAAATATAACATATTATCATACGTAAACACAAATTTTAATATACCGTTTAAATAAAAAAGGCAATCACTATGATTACCTTTTATACAAATAGAAACAAGAGGGAATAATTCAAAGCAAAACCACTACAATTCTTTTGTAGTATTTATATCCCTAATCTCAATGTATCATTTTTTTACTAACGACGGAACCAAATTAATTTACATTTTTTCGACAATCATTTCATAAAAAAACCGTATCATAACTGATACGGTCAATGACTCTTAGTTAAAAAGTATTGCGAATTTACCCAGTGACATGCATAAGTAAACTAGTCAGGGATTTTTTATAGCTTTCTACAAAGGGTTGCATGTATTGTATATAATACCATAAAAATAAGAACAGTTAAATAAACTGTTCTTAAATAGTAACGAATATATGAGGTTATCAATTACTAATATATATAATATAATATTGAACTCTAAAATGCAAAAATTTACTATTTTATTTACGTAACTTTAGTTTCAAACTAAAGTACTCAATTTTGAGTACTTTAGATGTAAAAAGTTTTGGTTTTAGACATAGATTATAACACACTTACAAAGATTTTCACAATACAAAAAGATAGCCACTAGGACTATCTTTCGAAAGAAAACTAATAATGATGATAGAATGCCTCGTGAGAACGTAATTAATATCTCACTAATATTAATCTAACATTAACTTCTTATAAATATAACCCCAAATGAAGCATTTTACAAAAATAAAAAACTACCTTATTAAGATATGGTTAACGAAAGCTTTTCTAATAACAAGAGATTGGGTGAAAATCTAAAGGAAAATAATTATTTAATAAATAGAAGATAAATACCATATCTTAAATAAGTGTAGTAAAAACTATAGTTTTTTGAGTGTTTCAAGTTATACAAATGCATAACTCTTACATTAATATAGCCATTTTTTTAAGTATTAAACATAGATAAGTAGATATATTCCTTCTTAAATCTCACTATTTAGATATTATTTTCCAATTCTTTTAAATCTCGCTCATTCTTTTCATCGTCTTGACCGATACTATCTATAAAAACTGGTGTCGCCACATTCATATCTACTATATCTATATATATATTCGGTATTTATTCCACTTCTTCATCCCATTCGCCTATGTTAATTTCAAAATTACGATTTGTAATTTCTTGTTTATCTGTAAATAATTTATGATATTTACCCAACATATCACGAGCACGTAAGCGATCGCTAGGCTTAATAGGTACTTCTATTAGCTCAACATATTCATTATAAACTAACTGAACCTTACCATTCTGTGGATTCTCTTTATATTCACCACGTTTAACTACAACTTCCTTTGTTTCAGTCTCATCACCAACTGCTGAATTAGTTAATAGATGCAATAGCTCATTAGCGCTTAATACACTTTCATCTATAACTTTTTTCTTTTGCTCTTGGATATAATCATTAATATGTTTCTTCTTTAACAAGCGACACCCAGATACATGTGCCGTTTTAGGCGAATAACCAGCCGTTATAGCGCTCTGCGTAACATTTAATGTTCTAATATACTCATTCACAAAGCGCTCTTGTTTAGGTGTTAATTTGTCCATATACTCACTCCTTAATATAAAGATTGCCTACCCGTGAGGATAGGCGTTTAGTTTAGTTAACAACTCTATTCTTTCGAGCTATTTCTCGTAAGCTCATACCATCAATATTTTGCTGATGAATATTCTTAGATCTTTCAGAATTAGTTACACGATTCAAGCGTGCATATTCTTGAATAGATTGAGTGTCTCTCAATTTCTCTTTTCTATTCTCTTTTTCGACTTGAGCATTAATTTCTTCTCCAATACGGTCAACATTTTCCCAATCTTCATCAGTTATAATTACATTTCCATCTTCATCAGTACCAGCAATTAAACCAGCTATTACCTTTTTATATAATTCATCTTTTCTATCCATGTTGTCGCTCCTTTACAAACTTCATTTTTTGATTTGTACCTATAATTGGCAATTCACTATTAGAGACATAATACATTGGTGCATATTCTCTAAAATGAGGTCTTAGATCACTTCTTATTTGGGCATCTTCGTCGAAATTCTCGCGTCTATAAGGAATCGCATAACGTTCGAACTCCTCTGTGTATCGCTCGTTTAAATCATTAATTTCATCAATAATATCGTTGTATTGCTCAATGATTGGTTCAAATTTAGCTATTAGTTCTTGTTTTTCATCCTCATATAACTTGGGTAATTCAGATTGATGTTTAATCAATTCAATAGCTTTTTCTTTTCTAGTTTCATCAAATACTTCTTGTTTAGTAGTAAGACGTTTGTTAATAGCCTGTAATTGCTTTTCCTCTGTATCAGTTGTTTGATATAACTTATCTGCTTTATCATCTTCACCATTCGCTACTAACTGCTTATATTCCTCTTTATCTGCTTCGATTTTAGCTTGCAAGTCATTACGTTGTTGTTCTAATTCATTAATTGCTTTACGTTGATTAGTAATAAACTGGTTGTACTCTTCAAAATATGCTTCTGTTTTCATTTACACATTCTCCTTATACTAATTTAATTGTTTTTGTTGTCTTTCTCGTTTCAAGCGCTCTTTAATACGTTGCTTACGAGCTTTACCGTCTATCTTACGCTTTTCTTTTTCTAATTTGATTTCTTCTTGCATGGATTGACGTTTGTTATCTTTAGTTGAATTCACTAATTGTAAAATGTCATCACTAATTCGATTTAATAATTCATCATCAATCAAAATACTATCTTTTTGATACTTTTTAATTTGTCGTTGTTCATCATCAGAATATTGAGATAATAATTTATGAAATTGTTTTAAATCATTCCTTGAATGACGTTTATATTTGTGTAGCTTATCTCGTTCTTCAACAATAGATAATGCTAAATCTTCTATGTGATTCGACTCATAGGACAATTGCATAGTGTATGGATCAATAAACATTCTCGGATAGTGCAGTGCGTACATATCTTCTATTCGTTGTTCCCATTCATCAAATGCTTGTTTTAGGTATGCAGCATTATATTTTGTCTTTAGGTGCTTAACTGCAAATTTTTGTACTAATTCCAAATCACTACACCCTTTTATATTTCCATTTCTTCAATAGCATCAATACGTGCTTGACTGCCCTCTATTTGACGTTGAATACTATTGATAGCATTACGTCTATCAAGCTCATTCTCAATCATGTAATAGCCTCTGTGTGTCTTACTGTAGTTATATCCGATTGGATAATGATAGTTCAGTATTAAACTATTGATAGTTAAACGTAACCATCTTTCGTTTGTACGATTAACTGTCATACCTAATTGATTTAAAATATTTGTTTTAGTAATATATTTCTTAGACGTATTTCTTATCACATTGAGTACTTGGCGGTGTTCATCGGGTAAGTTGTACGTCTTTTCTTTTTCTGTTACTTTTTGCATCTTTTCCACCTCACTTTCATAATTACTTTATACCTTAATTATACTAAATTTACACGAAAAACACAAACTAATGTTCGTCATTTATGCCATTGTTACCTTTTCTTAACACACATTATTTTACCGTTAAATAAACTCTTAAAAGCATTTATGTAGTAAAATGTAGTATATCACCTAAAGAACTAATGTTCGTATTTGGAAAGATTCATACCCTAGTGTATTTCTACAACAATTAACATTTATTAGCTATATATAGGAGCCACACAACACATGTGACCCCTTATCAAGTTACTTATTCAAACTGTAATAAGATGACTTCAATTCACTTAACTTACGCTCTAACGCTTTGTAATCGTCTTGTGTAGCGTTCTCGTCTTGTACAAATTCAGTTACTAACTTCAATCCCTCAACTAACTCTGGTGCTGGTTCATTAATCCCTGTTGCTAACTGATACAACATTTCCATATTACCTATCACATCAGCATTACTAGACTGAACACCCTCAAGTTCTTCAACATTTAATCCACCCTCAATATAAGTGAACATATCAATGTTATTACTTTCTGCGAATGTTTGTAGTCCATACATGAAATATTCATTTTCGAATAATTGACTTGCCATCATATCACTTATAGATAGGTGCTTATCATCGTGTATTTCATAACCTGCATAATGCCCCTCAATACTTCTTATAAGCCCTTCAGTGTGCTTAGGAGACGCTAATTCAAACGCTTTTCTAACATTACAATCTTTAATGTAGATATGGCCGTACAAATTACCTTCCATGACCACATACACCATATCAAACGGATCGTTATATATTTTGAATCCAAACGGTGTCTTTCTACTACTTTCTAATAAACCTGTGTAATATCTTAATAACGTGCCTGCTCTTGTTTCAAATTGGGTCGCGATTATTTCTATGTTCATATTATTCCACTCCTTTATTGGTTACTCTTAATAACATAGGTAACCATGATGGTACTTCAGTTTGTTGCTCATATTCTGGATAACTAATTGCTAATGGTAAATTGGGTACTCGACCATCTAACAAATAACGCATTACATAACTACTTCTATACACAAGATCAAGATGTTCTTCCTTAACTAACTCAATCAACGCATACATTGTGAGCTTATTCCAACCACTCCAAAAAACGATATTCTTATCCTGATCATGTGTCACACTCGTTTTACCTTTATAGTCATGATCTAACTCTTTAAATAAATCTTCTAACTGATAAATAGGAATTTCTTTATGTTCTTTTACATAGTCGTACATATACTGTTTAAGTTGCTCTTTATCCATGTGATTCCTCCTTAACCAAATTAAATGTCACTGGTAACCAATGATACGTATTTATACACTCAGATTTCGCAATTGGAAAATTTAAACTTTTACCATCTACTATATAAATAAATGGCTCACACGTGTTCATTTCAATTAATCCTTCGTTAACTAAACTACTAACCACATTAAAAGCTTGTTCATTCCACCCATACCAAAATATAATGTTGTTGTTCTCTGCACTGGTATAAGCTCCGTTCCCTTTGTATTCAAAATGATACTCATCAAATATTTTTTCTATTTCTACAAACGATGTACCAGCATTTTCTGTTATATATTTAATAATCTTATTTTTTACATTGTTCATTTTAAAACCTCACACTATATAGTTTTTTCTCACACTAACCTGTAATCTAACGAATCCCTTTATATCAACATTCACACTACATTCCTTACACCTTACAGATAAAAAGCCTAGTTCATAATTTTATTTTTAAACACTTAATATTCTTATGGATTGTTATTTAAGTGTAAGGTGTAAGGTAGATGCAACAAATCAAGTTATATCAACAGTTTCAAGCCTTACACTACTCTGAGATTTCTTACACTTTACTGTAAGGTTTTTAAAATAGTTCCATTAGTATCGTAGATTTTATTAGTTGTTTCTTTCACATAGAATCTCTTAGTTTTTTCTTGAACTTTTGACCAGTAAGCCACAGATTTATAACCTAACTTTGATAACTCTTTAGAAAAATTCATTTTATTCATATGATGATAGCCGTTATTTGCACACCATATTTGATATATTTCATATGCTTTATCAGTATTACGCCCTTCTACTACTGGCAATTGTCTATAATCCTTGTCTGTCGCATCTTCTATGAACTGAAGAACTGGATTATTATCAAATTGATACTCCTCTTTTGTCTTTCTAGTAATTTTCGGTTCGATAATCTCGTTATTTTCTAATGTTCTTTTTAAACCTTTTAAAGCTAAATTAAGTAAGGCTGACATATTATGTGGCGTTATCAATTTGTTCAATAACATTGGATCTTTTTTCTGCCCACCTTTGCCGAACTTACGCAGCATAGGAATAATTACCATACGTCTATAAAAACCTTCACTCTTATCATTACTCATTGGTAACTCGTTACTTGCGAAGATGAGTTTTACATATGGCTTAAACTCAAAAGCGTCTTGCCCTTTAAATTCAAGTGTGATGTAGTTTCCTGTTACAATGATTTTGAAATTGCCCGTATCTTTAATACGATTAGGATCTATATCATCAGCTATATTTACTAGCTTTCCTTGTAAATTTGCAGGTTTAAATTTATCGTTTAAGTCATTAAAAGATAATGCTGTAGTATTTTCTGGATTATAGAAATGGTGCAATAATTTAAGTAAAGTAGTTTTGCCATTGCCTCCCGGACTATAGTAAAAGAATGCGACCTGTAAAAAGTTATCACGATATAAACCATAACCAATCATTTCGTAGATTAGTTGTTCTACTTCTTCATCGTCATTTGATATATCTTTAATAAACCGTTCTATTAAATCACTTTGTGCTTGTTCATTAAAATCAACATCAATAATATTGGTTATATAGTATTGAGGACTAAACGCCTTTAATTTTTCTTCAACAATATCGTATATGCCGTTTTTTAATCCTATATAGCGTGCTGAACATTGTTCTTGATAATTATTCATGCATAGAGTTTTTAACTTCTGATATACTTCCTTATTTTGTTGTTCTCGTAATGACGGGATATATTTGATAGTCATTTTACGCACAACATCTATATTAAGTGGCTCGTACTTCTTGCCTGTAAAAACATGGGGGCGATTGTCGATATAGCAACCGTGATATTCTTAATATAAAAATAATGCAAATTCATAAAACTTAAATCTATTCCCATCAAAGAAATCTTTTTCATCAAATATTGTTTTATTTTCCAAATAATCTGGAAATTTTGCCATAAAAAGCCTCCTTATCGATGTTCTCGTTTGTATATAGATTCAAATGTGGCGTTAAACTCTCTAGAACTCATTGGAGGGTTACAATTTTCATTCCACATATAGCAATATGCATATACTAATGGATCTGGCACACGTCTGTTTAGCAATACACCAATTAACGATGTTAACGTTTGGTTTCGGTTACCTGTAGATACACCAAAGGCGATAGACTTCCAAAATTCATTATCTCGACGTTTAGGATATTTGAATTTATTTGATTCATTATATTCGGATTTTAATTCTTTTAACCATTCTTCTAACTTTTGAGTCCCCAAAATTGGGGCGTCATTATATTGATGTAAGAACGGATATTTATCTTTTTGATATACGGGCAACGCCATCGCTCTGCTAGGTTGAAAACTCCCCTCGTCTACCCTATGACCTATCTTGCTTACTAACACTTTTGTATACTTGCGGTAATCATCTGCATTGACACGCTCATTTAATGGCACATACAAGCGTATTCTAGGGCTTTCTGTTTGATGATTAAACGTAGTATGCCAAAACCATGCAACGCCTTTTAAAGTGTCTGTAATTGCATCATGCAGTGGTCTCAAATTGGGTATATCATCATAATCCAACACTAGGACATCACGATAAATCACATTGTCATTGTTACGGTACTTTTTGTATTCTTTACCATCTTCATCAATACCATCTTTTATATCACCATATACAGCTACACCACGTGCATACTTATTAGTATTATTTTGTGGTATTGATAACCTATTAACTAACTCACTCCATTTAGGTTGCGAAAAATTTTTAAAGGAACGAGAATCTAGGTTGTTATACCAAATCACAGATATTTGGGTATCGTGTTCTAGCTTTATTTTGTTCAATTTCTTCACCTCTAGTGATTAACAGGACAGAAAATGATATAATATATAAAGAGTATTTTATTAACTGCTCTGTTAATTTATTAAATTTCTATGCGTTACTTTCGCTTTGGTCGGTTGGAAGTAACGCTTTTATTTTGTCTATTTCGTCTAATGCATTATGTCTATTTATTGCAACATCGCTATTTACGTGTTTAACATCATTTAATAATGATTTTATAACGCTAGATAACACATAATCGTGTTGTATTGCCTCTTTAACTATTTCAACTTGTATACGCTCATTATTGTTTAACAAGGATTCTCGAAATTTTTCATTTTTAGTCATATTATCCTCAACTAAATGCATCAAAGCATGTAATTTCATATTTAGATCCGTGTGTATAACATCATTCACCATTTCATTAATATAATATTGTAATTTTTCCATTTTATTCATTCTCCCATTCAAAATTATTTACTAATCTCTCAGAAACTACTTCACATATAAACTGAAGTTGCTTTTCTCGATTAATTGTTTCAGTCCATTCTTGGTTACCCTCACTTACTGTATGAGTATATTCAGTACGTTTATCATTTATAGCTGATTCTAAAATTTCATGTAATTCTTTGATTATTGCTAATTGTTCCTTATTCATCTTGGTTATCTCCTTTATATTCAAATTAATTTGCTACCGGTATACTTAAAACTTGTATCAAGAACGTAATCGCTAAACCATGTAAGAAATCTATGTTCATTGCATACAATGTGCCAATAGCAGTTGCTAGTATTGAAAGTAAAATATATAACTTCATTTGTTTCACTCCTTATAAATATTTTTTGTGTTTTTTCTGGAGAAATTGCTCAAATTTTTCTACATTCACCAGTGTTAATGTACTACTGATATCTACGTATAAATTATCAATCCCTAAATTATCTCCATCATATGAGATGAGTAATCTCCGGATAGTTGAATAACTACAATTAAATATTTCTCCTAGTAACTTGGGCTTAGCGTATTTTATAGGAAATACTATTTGTCCTTTCTCTAGAGCGGTATTTTCCTTAGTTGGTAGATCTTGTAATTTTATTCTTGGCATTTATTACCCTCCTAAACATAGCAAAACATAGATATAAATTAAAAAAATATTTCATCAACAGTAATTTTTGGAAACAATTCTTGTCTTAACATATTTCTAAAATGTAGCATTTCTTTTTGATTAAAATTTACCTGTCCTATTTCTTTCATACGATATGCTTGAACAGATATATCAAATTCTTTAGCCATAGCTTTTTGAGATTTGCCTAACATTTTTCTGTAACCAACAATTTTATTCATTCAATCACCTCGCTTATACATAGTAAAACATAACATTATTTTAAAGTCAACATTTAACATAGAAAAACATAACGTTTTATTATATAATTATCATGAGGTGAAATAATGAATAAAAGTGAGATAGGTAAAAGAATTAAGCAAATTAGATTGAGTTTAGGATCTTCTATGATTAAATTCGGTGAACAAATAGACGAAATTTCACCTGTAAAATCTGGCGTAATATCTAACTGGGAGAATGGCAAACAGATTCCTAATAAAAAACGAATAAGTAAAATAGCAAAATTAGGAAATATATCTATAAATGAATTACTTTATGGTAACCCATCAACATTTTTATTTGACAATTTAAATATTTATGATGAATATGGTTTTGGTAATTTAGCAGACTTAAGTTTTCAAGGTCGAATGTATATTGTTCAAATGTGCATTCAAGAATATTTAAAATTCAAAGCAAAAACCACTGAAAAAAATTTAAAATCATTAAAAAATGATGGAATAAAAGATTACGGTGAGTTACTAAGTTTTTCAAATAATAATTTAGAATTAATTATCCAAAATATGATCTCAATATTTGATAACTCTCTTAAAAGTCTTGAGAATATAGATCCAGAAAAAATCAAAAAAGTAAGTGGCAATAACTTTATATATGAAAAATATCTAAATAATGAAGAAATCACTGTTTCAGAAAAATTGAATAACTTCGGTCGTATTAATGTATTTGAATTAAAAAATTTAATTTATAAACATGAGCATTCTGAAAACTATCCAATAATAAATATACTAAACGATTTAATTAAATATAGCATTTATATATCTAACAACAATCAAATTGATCAAGAAATTATAGATGAGATAGAAAATTTTCTAGCCTCAAATATTAGAGTTGATTTAGAAACTGAACTTTTTAAAAACACATTACTTGAAAACTCTTATTTATCTGATTATATAAAGAATCATCTTGTCGTCGACATGGAGGAATTAGAAAAAGGTTTAAATTCCGTTAATCCCGATAACAACTCACAATAATATTTAAGGAAGTTAATTCACATTTCGCATCATGAATTTGCTTGTAATAAGGAGATGTTCAACATAATCTCTTTTAACACATAACATAGACTTCAAAATACAAATAATTAGGAGGACATTATAAAATTTGGTAAATACAAAATTTGAAATGACAATTCAATAATTAAAGATAGTAATGAATAATTTTGTTCCAATTTAAAACAAAATAAAGACACCGTTACGGACCAAGGACCGGAACGGAAAGGAGAAACTCGAGATATTGTCGGTAAGACTTCTGGTTTTGGTAGTTTATACTTATTTGTTTATTGATAATGCTAATTACAGGATTAGAGAAAGAAGAATAATATAAATAAAGGAGAAATGTAGAATGTACTTCAATGATTGGAAAGTTACTATTAACGGAAAAGGATCACATGATGTTGTGACAAATGAAGATACTTTGTTAATTTTGCAAGATTATCAACATGTTGAAATAGCATTAAAATTAGTAAACGATACCATTCAAGTGAAATCATTAGGCTATGGAGAGGATGTAAGCATTAACCCTATAACAAAAGAAATCACAGTTAATGTAACAAACTTACTAGAAGATGATGAATAATTAAACAAAGGGGAAATGTTAGGTGAAAGAAAACTATTTAAAGATTGATATAATTCCTGACAATACAAACTATTGGCTAATACGGACAAATGGGGGAAGTTGGTACAATGATTTTAAATACAATGATCATGTATCTATAACTAACAACATTGTAGATTTAAACACTTTAAAAGAAATTAATAAGTTAGAAGACTACAAAAAAGTAATAACTTCAAAAAATGATAGTAAGCAGAAAGAGTTAAAACAAGCACTTTTAAACTTATCTGAAAATGAAAGAGAAAAAATATTAGAAAAAAGTAATTTAACCAAAAGAAATATCACTGATTTAAGTAAGCGACTATTTGAATTTATACATGAAATTAAAATAGGTGATTACATAGTTATCCCTAATTACAGATCTTTCGAATTCTCTATTGGGATAGTTATTAGCGATGCAATTGAGTATAACGATAAAGAAATCCAACAACTCAAAACAGATAGTAAGAAGCAAGATTATAAATATTCGAATAACAAACTTCATAGAAAGATAAAATGGTTAAAAGAAACGTCTCGTTACCGCATTGATCCTAAAATATTAAACAAGCTTCAAATGCACCAAACAATAATAAATTTATCTGAATATAAAGAAGCAATTAATTACTTAATAAATCCAATCTATATTCAAAACAATCATTTACACATAAATATAGATATAAAAAGAAAAGAAGATATTTCACCCCAACTTTGGTTTGAATTTAATAACTTAATAAAGTTATACACTGAAAGTACTTCGTTTCAATTTAAATCACAGAAAATAGACGTACAAAGTCCTGGCATAATCGAATTCATTTCATTCATTCCATTTGATTTTATTAAAAAGGCTTATTTCGATAATGAAGAAGCGTTTAGTATTACTAGTTGGATAGCCAATTTCATTCTTTTTTACCAAATATTTAAAGGTAAAGAAATAAAATCTATAAGTGGGATAGAGTTTCAAGAAAAGGTTCCAAATGATATTAAAGAATTAAGAAATGACGCTGAAAGAGAGAAACTAAAGACCGATATTGCAAAATATGAACTTGAAAGAATGCAAATAGAGGCATCACTACGTAAACTTGAACAAAAAAATAATGAGACTAATTCTAATATTTTAGAAGTTCCCGAAAAATTTGAAAGCGAAATTAAAAACGAAGATGAAAGCGTATCCCAAAACGATTCTGATAATAATTAATAACCTCTACTTTGATCAAAGTTATAAAAATTATATAAAATACTAAGAAACTTAAAGTAAAATTCAAATCAAATAACATAGAAATTTTAATTGACAAATTAAGAATCACTATAACAATAACAATGTGAGTCATCACAAATTTTATATAATTCAAGCTTTCACCTGCTTTTTCTTTTATTATAACATTTTTTGACACCTGGTACTAATTTATAAGGAGGGATAACAAATGTGGCATGAGAAATTCACTAACAAACATGGCGAAGTACAATATCGCTATTATGAGAAGTACAAAGACCCTCTCACAAACAAATGGCGGCGTGTTAGCGTGGTTCTTAATAAGAATGGTAAGCAGTCACAAAAAGAGGCTCAAAAGCGCTTAAATGAGCGTATAGAGGCGAAGTTGAACGATAAGACACCTACTACACTTAAGTCACTAACTTTCCATGCTGCATGTGATGAGTGGTTAGAGCATTATAAGAATCATTCTGGTTCCAAAGCTACAACCATTAAAGAAAAAGTAAGTAATACAAACACAGTTAAAAATGCTATTGATAAAGAAGTGCTGATAAACAACATCACACATACATACCTACAAGATATTATTAATGAGTGGGCTAAAACGCATAGTAAAGGTCATGTTCAATCACTAGTTATCATTATTCGTTCTGTGTTCAAATATACGTTTAAATACTATGATCTACAAGATATAAGTGTACTAGATAAAATTGATATCCCTAAAAAAGCTAAAACTAGAGACGAACTACAAGCTAAACGTAATAACTATTTAGAAGATAGTGAAGTCAAAGAGTTACTTAGTTGCTTTGATTACCTAATTAAGCACAAAAAACATTCAACAAGAAAGCGTAATTATAAAATGGTAAAGGCTATAGTACAGTTTCAAATTGCCAATGGCATGCGTATCGGCGAGCTACTTGCTATTAAATCAAACAACATAAACTATGAAGATAAAACGCTAGATATCGACGGTACAATTAATTGGGTAACTGATAAAGAAACGGGAGCATTTGGAGTAAAAGAAACTACTAAAACAAGTAAAAGTTATAGAACTATTGGGCTAACTACACAAAGTATCAACTTACTTAAAACACTTATTTTGGATAATAAGAAAGAAAACCAGTGGAATGAAGATTTTATTGATAGAGGATATGTATTCACGAATACTGCTGGTAGCCCTATAGACTTAAATAAAGTGAATAGCATTATTAAAGAGGCTACTGAGATTAGTTCAATAAAGAAACGTGTTACAACGCACACATTACGTCACACGCATATATCCACACTTGCTCAATTAGGGATTAACTTAAAAGCTATACAAGAGCGTGTAGGACACTCGGACTATAAAACTACCCTAGAGATATACACCCATGTTACTGATCAGATGGCTAAAGATATGATGAATAAATTAGAGAAAGTAGGGATTTAAACTGAAATATATATCTACATTGCTATACACACTAATAACATTCATTTTTTTGTTTCAATTTTTTACTAAGTCATTCCCTCTTTCTCTTGCAATATCTTTAACAACATTAATACTTACTATGTATAATATAAAAGTCATTAGTCTTAGAAGAAAAGAAGATATAAAAACACGTATTTTTATACAACCCATAAACGAAAAAACAATTTTCGACAGAGAAATGAATGTTACATCCAATTTTCATTTGAAGTTTCATGTAGAAAATATAGGAAAAAATAGTGCCATAAATTTAAGTATTGATTTCAAACTTTTGGATTCAAATAGATATGTTCCAAGCACAGTTCTTAATAATGATGAATCCATCAAAATTATAAGAAAAACTACTATTTTCCCTCATAAAATTAAAATTTTCAAACATAACGACAAACAACTTTTGAGGTATATTTTCTCTCGTTTTGAAATGTCAGATGATACTGAGTTTAAGTTAAAGTATAATATTAAAATTAATTATTTTGATAGTAATTATAATCAACAAATCCAAAGAAAATTAAAGCTTATTTTTACTATTAAAAAAGAATGGATAAACGAAAATTATATTATTACTATCGAAAGCCAACCTCTTTTATTAAAATTTTAAGAAACATGCCCTTTTTCCGCCCTTTTCAAATATTCCAAAACACAAAAACAACCCCGTAGGCCTATAATTACGGGGTTTTACAATAAATAATATATTATTGTTCTTCTTTAACATATGGTAATAAAGCCATATGACGAGCACGTTTGATAGCTGTAGTCAACATACGTTGATATTTCGCTGAAGTGCCTGTTACACGACGTGGTAAAATTTTACCACGTTCTGAGATAAAACGTTTTAATAATTCAGTGTCTTTATAGTCGATGTGTGTAATACCATTTGCTGTGAAATAGCATACTTTTTTACGACGACGTCCGCCTCTTCTTGGTCCACCTGCCATGGTTAACTGCCTCCTTTGACTCATTTTATTTTATTCGTTCATTATTAGAATGGTAAATCATCATCACTGATATCAATCGGTCCATTAGCATTTGCAAACGGATTATCCGACTGATTTGAGTTTGATGAATTATTGTTGTTGTAAGATGTATTTTGTCCTGATTGCTGACCACCAAATCCTTGACCGTAGTCTTGGAAATTATTGTTCTGTGAACGTTGGCCACCATGTTGTGCATTTTTAGGTTCAAGGAACTGAACACTATCACATACGACTTCAGTAACAAAAATACGACGACCTTCTTGATTTTCATAACTACGTGATTGTATGCGACCATCAACGCCAGCTAAACTACCTTTAGACAAGTAGTTATTTACATTTTCTGCTTGTCTACGGAAGACTACACAGTTAATAAAGTCAGCTTCGCGTTCCCCTTGAGCATTCGTGAAAGTACGATTAACTGCTAGAGTAAATGTCGCTACACTTACGCCTGAGGGTGTGGTTCTGTATTCTGGATCTTTCGTTAGACGACCTACTAATACAACTCGATTTAACATTTAAACGCCCCCATCTAAATTATTACTTATCTTGGTCTTCACGAATAACGATGTAACGAATGATATCATCATTAATCTTAGCTAAACGTTGGAATTCGTCAGTTGATTTATTGTTATCAGTTTTAATACGTACGATGTTATAGAAACCTTCTTTGAAATCATTGATTTCATAAGCTAGGCGACGTTTACCCCAGTCTTTTTCTTCTAAAACTTCTGATCCTTCTGAAGCTAAGATACCGTTAAAGCGTTCAACAACTGCTTTTTTCGCATCTTCTTCAATGTTTGGACGTACGATGTACATAATTTCATATGTTCTCATTGTATATTTGCACCTCCTTGTGGTCTATACGGCTTATCATCATTTTGTGATAAGCAAGGAATAATTTTCATTACTCACAATCAAGAATTATAGCACAGAGTATTACTTTTTACAATCATATTTGAAATTATAATAAACGAAATGACAAACATATAGGCACTATATCCTCTTTTTGATATTCACTCGATATAGTAACTGATTTTAATATAATTTTTTCAACCAATTTTTATAACAATCAATATGAATATACATAATAAAATCATTCTTTATATTGTGTAAGTCGTATCATTGTAAATAAAAATTAATTGTAATAACATCATCATTGCGTTTTCAATTCAATTGCATTTAATTTTTTATAAATAAAGGAGAACTTTTATGTTAAAGAAACTATCTTACTCGATGTTTGCTGCAACAATGTTTACTACAATTTCAGGCATTAATTTATCATATGCAGATGAAAATTCAAATAATACAAACGATACTCAAAGTAAAAAAGGTACAATGGGCTACGGCTATCAACAATATATGAAAAAGCACCCAGAAAAAGCTAAAAACGATACACAAAATCGATCTACTTTTTCAACTAAATCGCGCGCTGCAACAACTAATAGTGGTGAACGTGTACTTGATATTTCCGAATGGCAAGGTAACTTAACCGATGCTCAAGTAAAACAATTGAAGAAAAATTATGATTTTATCATTATTCGTGGACAATATGGTTCTGAATATGTAGATAAATGTTTAGAACACAATTCTGCCTTGTTAGATAAAAACAATATGAAATTCGGTGTTTATTCATATAGTATGTACGAAAATGCTGACGATGCTCGTTATGAAGCGAGAATGTTATACAATCGTGCGCCAAAAGCAGAATTTTATATCAACGACTATGAACAACAAACGGTTACTTCTGGCGATGCGAACACTGCTACAGTAGCATGGGCTGATCAAATGAAAAAACTAGCTGGTAATAAGAAAGTATTATTCTATTCATACGAAAACTTTATGGTTAATAATGTGGCTAATGCAGTGAGTTCATATGACGGTTATTGGTTAGCTTCATATCAGGCTCAAGAGCCAACTCGAGAAAAAGTGTTATGGCAATATACAGATAGTTTCTATTCATCAGAACTAAATCAAAATGTAGATGCTAACTATGTTGATTCAAATGTAAGCACAAACTGGTTTACATCATAAATGTGTAAAAACACTTCACAAATACGAACGTTTGTTCTATAATGGGTGTGAGGTGTTTAACATGAACTTAAATTTAGATTGGAATAAAGACTTTCAAGAATTTCAAGATATTTTAAATTGTGGTTTGCACCCTGAATGGTTATACAATGCCAAAGCTAATATGATTTTAGTACCTGCTTATACTGGTGAAGGCAAACAATTTTTTAGAACTACAGATATTCTTAAAGCAAGTGAGGTTATTCCTTTCTTTTAATATAATAATGTTGTATTTAAGCAATGTAGTCTTGTCACTTAGTAACTCCGACCATGTACTACATTGCTTTTTCTATCTTAATCTGCAATTTCTCCCATAAAAAAACTACCCTAGTTACTCTAGAGTAGTTAAAATCTAATCAATTTTTGATAATCTTTATTATAATTAAACATTAAATCTGAAATGAACAATATCTCCATCTTGCATGATGTAATCTTTACCTTCTAAACGTTGTCTACCTGCTTCTTTAGCACCATTTTCGCCACCATGTTCAACATAATCACTATAACTTGTAACCTCAGCACGGATAAAGCCACGTTCAAAGTCTGTGTGGATAATTCCAGCACATTGTGGCGCTGTCATACCTTGTACGAATGTCCAAGCACGTACCTCTTGTACACCAGCAGTGAAATATGTTGATAAACCTAACAAGTCATATGTGGTACGAATTAAGCGATCTAAACCTGGTTCTTCAATTCCCAAGTCTTCTAAGAACATCTCTTTATCTTCATCGTCTAATGTTGCAATTTCTTCTTCAATTTTTGCACTGATGACAATAACTTCAGAGTCTTCTTGAGCAGCATAGTCACGAATTGCTTTCACTTTATCGTTTTCTTCATCACCAATTTCGTCTTCACCAACATTAGCAATATATAACATTTTTTTAGATGTTAATAATTGTGCTTGGTTAACCCATTTTTGATCTTCATCATTAAATTCGATACTACGTACTGGTTTACCTTCTTCTAATGTTTCTTTAATTTTAGATAAAATACGTAGTTCCATTTCAGCAGTTTTATCTTTTTGACGAGCCATTTTTTCAATCTTAGGTAAACGTTTTTCTACTGATTCTAAATCGGCTAATACTAATTCCATATTGATAACTTCAATATCGTCTAGAGGATTAACTCGACCAGACACATGCGTCACATTTTCATCGTCAAATGCACGGACAACTTGGCAAATAGCATCAACTTCTCGAATATGTGATAAGAATTTATTACCTAAACCTTCACCTTTTGATGCACCTTTAACAATACCTGCAATATCAGTAAATTCGAATGTTGTTGGAATCGTCTTTTTTGGTTGAACCATTTCTTCTAGTTTTAACAAACGTGAATCCGGTACTTCTACGATTCCTACGTTTGGATCGATTGTTGCGAATGGGTAGTTAGCTGCTAAAGCCCCCGCTTTAGTAATTGCATTAAAAAGTGTAGACTTCCCTACGTTTGGTAAACCTACAATACCTGCTGTTAAAGCCATTAATCATTCTCCTAACTTTCTGTATCTTCATTGGATACTAAAATTTTCTTTAATTTTTTATTAAACGTCTGACGTGGAATCATAATACTACGTTGACAATTTTCACATTTAATCCTAATGTCAGCGCCCATTCTTATGATTTTAAAACGATTTGTTCCACATGCATGTTGTTTTTTCATTTCTACTATATCATTTATTCCGTAATTTGACGTCATGAAATTACCTCCAATGATAATTAGCCACGTTTTTGCTCGTCATATGGAGCAAAAATGGGTTTAGGCATTTTAATATTTTCTCTAACAAATAATCGCTGTACTTCTTTTCTAATAATTCTACCACCAGCTGCACCTTCTCCAGGTATTGTTTCTGCAGAGATTCTGATAGTCACCTTATTATTATCAATAGAATCAATACCTTCTACAACAGGGTCACTCACAAATAAGTAGTATTTACTTCTAAGTGATGTGAATAATTTATTCAATTCTTTCTCAACATGATCTAAATTCTCTTCTATTGAGACTGGTATCGCAACAATCGAAGTTCCGTTAGTAATTGAGAAGTTAGTAATTTCACCCATACTACCGTTTGGAAGAATCGTTAATTCCCCTGAGATAGTATTAATACGTGTTGATCTAAGTCCAATTGATTTAACTGTTCCTTCAGCAACCGTCGTACCACCGCTATTGATTTTAACATAGTCGCCTACATCAAATTGATTTTCAAATATGATAAAGAAGCCAGTAATGATATCTTTAACAATTGTTTGTGCACCGAAACCTACGGCTAAACCAACTACGCCGGCACTCGCTATAATGCCTTCTACACTAATTCCAAATTTACTTAAGATGGTTGTGATAACGATAAACCAGACAATATACTTAACTACATTTTGTACAAGTGAAATTAATGTTTTTGAACGTTTTTTATTACCTTTTCTGCTCTTATTTTGAATTTTGAATGCTTGTTCAATCACTTTGTTTAAAATACTTATTACTATAATTGCTGCAATTATATAAATCAAAATCATGATAATCTTAATAGCCAACGTTTCGTACGTTTCAACTTTTGTAAGTGGCTCTATTAAGGAAGAAAGGATATGTTTGACTTGATTCATTATGCATTTACCTCCTCACTTTAAACTTTTCATAATTAAATCATTATAACTTAAAACCACTTATATTAAATCAGTCTTCAGATTTAAAAACTGATTAATATAGCAAACAACGCTTATTTTCAATATATTTCTATATGCCTTCTACACTTACATCTCATAATTTTGATTCAGTTTTTTTATTAATGACTTAAATTCTTCTTCTGATTTGAATTCAAAAGCAATTTTACCAATATTTTTATGTGTTGATATATCAACTTTAGAACCATATTGTTCTTTAAGTTGTCTTTCTTGCTTTTGAATAAATTTGGGTTTATTTAAAGTTTGTTCATTAACCGAAGTCTTTGGAGCATTTTTTTCTAAATAATCATTGATATAGCTCTCTAAATATCTTACACTCCACGATTCTTTCACAGCTTTTTTCGCTATTGATTTCATTTTCTGTGGAGATTTTAGACCTAGTAATGTGCGACCATGTGCACCTGAAAGCTCACCATCACGTACCATTTTAGCAACGTCTGATGGTAATTTTAATAAACGCAACATATTAGCAATATAAGGACGTGATTTAGAAAGTCTTTCTGCAACCTCTTGTTGTGTTATATTCAAATCTTCCATTAGCTTTTTATAGCTTTCTGCTTCTTCTATAGCATTCAAATCTTCACGTTGTAAATTCTCTATAATGGCTAATTCCATCATATCTTCATCAGACAATTCTTTGATGATTGCAGGAATTTCGGTTAAACCTGCTTTTTTGGATGCTCTAAAGCGTCGCTCTCCTACAACAATATAGTAACCTTGAACAGTTTTTCTTACTACAATCGGTTGCAAAATGCCATGTTGTTTAATTGATTGTGCCAAGTCATTTAGTCTATATTCATCAAATGTTTTTCTCGGTTGATAAGGATTTGCTTTAATTAAGTCTAACGAAACGGAATGTACTTGTTCATCTTTGTTTAATTGCAATCTTTGATCTTCTCGATGAGCCATTTTTTCACATCTTTCTCTATAAATTAATACCGTGATATTAATATAATTTGTATCTCTATTTTATTTTAAAAATTTGCCCCTTTTTTCACAAGTAGAAATCACAAGTTACGACAATTTCTTCAAAAAATTTTATTTTAAAATAACGCTATGATATCAACGATTCTATAAATCTGAATTGCAAGTTTAATCTAAATTTTCAGAAAAATTGTTGACAAATGATTCTTCTATCTGTAAGCTATGTATTAACAATTACAAAACGAAACATTTTACACACTGTAAAAAGGAAAGTAAAACTTACACTGCTTATACAGAGAATCTTCGTAGCTGAGAGAAGATATTGTAAGAAAGTTTGAAAATGGCCTTGGAGTGTTGATGCCAATATGAGGTGTCAACGGGTTCGCCCGTTATAGCGATACAGTATTAACATTTTGTTAAATGGCGTACTGGAATTAAAGACGCACATTTTATCGTTAATACTCATTTCTTCAATTTCTGAATGAATGAGTTTTTTTATGAACGATAATTTTGTGATTTCTTCATTTTATCAGTGCCTTTTACCAAAATGGTGTACTGATAGAGGTTACTTTAGTAATAAAGTAACAAACAAAGGTGGTACCACGAAATCAAAGCTTTCGTCCTTTACATCCGAAAGAATCGGGTTTAAAGGACGGAAGCTTTTTTTAATTTTAAGGAGGGTCTAGTAATGAAGGATACAGAATTAGCACAAATTTCTTTGACTAAAGATCATACAGGAGCTATTGCCAATCCAATATATTTATCAACTGCATATCAACATCCTCAACTAGGTCAGTCAACAGGTTATGACTATACAAGAACGAAGAATCCAACAAGGACAGCTTTTGAAGAATCATTCGCCAAACTAGAGAAAGGTGTAGCATCATTTGCAACTTCAAGTGGCATGGCTGCAATTCAACTTGTATGTAACCTTTTTAAACCTGGTGATGAAGTATTAGTTGCATTTGATTTATATGGTGGCACATTTAGACTATTTGATTTTTACGAACAGCAATACGGAGTGAAATTTAAGTACGTAGATTTCCTAAACTATGAAGAAGTTGAAAATCAAATTACATCACAAACAAAAGCACTGTTCATTGAACCCATTTCTAATCCGCAAATGATTGATATCGATGTGACACCTTATTACGTGCTCAGTAAAAAACATGATTTATTAACTATCATTGATAACACCTTTTTAACACCTTATCTTTCAACACCATTAGAAGAAGGTGCCGATATTGTTTTACATTCGGCTACAAAATATATCGGTGGTCATAATGATGTGCTAGCAGGTGTTGTTACAGTAAAAGACGACAAGTTAGCTGAACAATTGGGACAATTCCACAATATGATAGGCGCTACGCTATCACCGTTGGATAGCTATTTACTACAAAGAGGGCTAAAAACTTTGCATTTACGAATCGATCGTTCACAAGAAAATGCGCAAAAATTAGCAGTTAAATGCCAAGATTTAGAAGCAATTGATGAGGTTTTATATAGCGGTAGAACTGGCATGTTAAGTTTACGACTCAACAAGGCATATAGTGTTCCTAAATTTTTGGAAAATTTAGAAACTTGTATATTTGCTGAGAGTTTAGGTGGTACAGAAACGTTTATTACATTTCCTTACACACAGACTCATGTGGATATGCCCGATGAAGAGAAAGATAAACGAGGTATCGATGAGTTTTTAATTCGCTTATCAATAGGAATCGAAAACTATTCTGATATTGAAGCAGACATTATTCAAGCATTAACGCATTCAAAAGTAGGAGTGATTTCATGAATTTATCAATAGATACTGAAGTAATTTTCGATGAACGTCGAGGAAAGGATTATATCTCAGCCAATCCACCTTTTTATGATTCATCAACATTTCATCAAGACCAACTTGGTGGTAGTCCACTTTACGATTATGCACGTAGTGGTAATCCAAACAGAACAATTTTAGAAGAAAAATTAGCTCATCTAGAAAAAGGTAAATATGGTTTTGCATTTGCATCAGGAATTGCAGCTATTTCTGCAGTTTTACTTACATTGAAATCTGGCGATCATGTCATATTACCTGATGATGTTTATGGAGGCACATTCCGATTAACTGAAGATATTTTAAAAAGATTCAACATTGAATTTACAACTGTAGATGCGACTCAAGCAGAAAATATTAAAAATGCAATTCAATCTAATACGAAATTAATATATGTAGAGACACCTTCTAATCCGTGTTTTAAAGTGACAGATATTCAAGCAGTTGCAAGGATTGCCCAAGCTAACCTATTGTTATTAGCTGTAGATAATACTTTTATGACACCTTTAGGACAATCACCTTTAGCACTTGGTGCAGATATTGTTATTCACAGTGCCACTAAATTTTTAGGTGGGCATAGTGACCTACTAGCAGGTGCAGTTATTACAAATCGTGAAGATGTGGCAGATGCATTATATCTAATTCAAAACGGCACTGGTAACGCCCTATCTACCTATGATAGCTGGGCATTAGCTAAACATCTTAAGACTTTCCCTATTAGATTCAAACAATCTGTAGCGAATGCTGAAAAGCTTGTTTCATTCTTAAGTCAAAGAGATGAAATCGCAGAAGTGTATTACCCAGGAAATAACAAAACACACCTTAAACAAGCTAAAACAGGTGGTGCTGTCATTGGTTTCAGACTAAAAGATGAGACAAAGGCACAAGCGTTTGTAGATGCGTTAACTATTCCGTTGGTTTCAGTAAGTTTAGGTGGTGTAGAGACAATTTTATCTCATCCGGCAACGATGTCACATGCAGCGATACCAGAAGACATTAGAAATGCACGTGGTATTACCTTTGGATTATTCCGATTAAGTGTGGGATTAGAAAATCCAGACGAACTTATTGCAGACATCAACTACGCTTTAAAGGAGGCATTTAATGAGTCAATTCCTGAACAAATTACAGAACAACGTTTTAGTAGCTGATGGCGCAATTGGAACCATTTTTTATTCAGAAGGCTTAGATACATGCCCAGAAGCTTATAACTTAACTCACCCGGAAAAGGTCGAACATATTCATCGTTCATATATTGAAGCTGGTGCTGATGTTATACAAACAAATACGTACGGTGCCAATTTTGAAAAGTTAAAAGCCTTTGGTCTAGAACATAAAGTCAAAGAAATTCATAAAGCAGCTGTTCAAATTGCTAAAAAAGCTGCCAATGAAGATACTTTTATTTTAGGAACAGTTGGCGGCTTTAGAGGTGTAAAACAAGATGACCTAAGTCTTTCCTCCATCCAATATCATACTGAACATCAAATAGATACTTTAGTTGATGAAGGTGTAGATGCTTTATTGTTTGAAACCTATTATGACTTAGAAGAATTAAAAGGTATCGTCATTTCAACTAAAAGGAAACATCACATTCCAATAATCGCTCAGTTAACCGCTTCTAACACAAATTATCTTGTAGACGGTACACCAATCAATGATGCATTAAAACAATTAGTTGAATGTGGAGCAGATATTGTAGGACTTAATTGCCATCATGGCCCACATCATATGCAACGCTCATTTTCACATATCGAGTTACCAGATAAAGCATTTCTATCCTGTTATCCGAATGCAAGTTTGTTAGATATTGAAAATAGCGAATTCAAATATAGTGATAACGCACAATATTTTGGTGATGTGGCACAAGAGTTAATCAATGAAGGTGTCAGACTGATTGGTGGTTGTTGTGGTACTACACCTGAACATATTCGATACATTAAAACATCTGTAAAGAATTTAAGACCTGTTACCCATAAAAACGTCATACCAATTAATAAAAAAGTAAATCGCAAAAAAGACTTAAATTTCAAACAATCACTGACTTCCAAAGTCAAACAAGGTCCTACTGTCATTGTAGAACTAGATACACCTAAACATTTAGATACCGATCAGTTCTTCAACAATATTGGCAAGCTTGATGACGCAGATATTGATGCAGTGACATTAGCAGATAATTCCTTAGCAACTGTTCGCGTAAGTAACATTGCTGCAGCAAGTATTATCAAACAACGATTTAATATTGAACCCCTCGTTCATATTACCTGTCGTGATAGAAATCTCATAGGTCTACAATCTCACCTATTAGGTCTCTCACTCATTGGTGTTAATGAAATTTTAGCCATTACAGGTGACCCATCAAAAGTAGGTCATTTGCCTGGCGCAACCAATGTTTATGATGTTAATTCTAAAGGATTAACCGAAATCGCACTTCGCTTTAATCAAGGTATCAACACAGACGGTGATGCGCTGAAGAAACATACGAACTTTAACATCGCTGGTGCATTTGATCCAAATGTAAGAAAACTCGATGGAGCAGTCAAACGTCTTGAGAAGAAAGTAGCAAGTGGCATGAGTTATTTCATCACTCAACCTGTATATAGTAAAGAAAAAATTAAACAAGTGTATGAAGCGACAAAGCACTTAAACACACCTTTCTTCATAGGTATTATGCCCATCGCAAGTTATAACAATGCACTATTTTTACACAATGAAGTACCTGGCATCAAAATGTCAGAAGACGTACTTAATCAATTCAAAGCAGTTAAAGATGATAAAGAAAAAACTAAAGAACTTAGTCTTAGACTTTCAAAGGAACTCATCGATACGGTGCATGAATACTTTAATGGATTATACATTATTACACCTTTCCAAAAAGTCGATTATTCACTAGAACTTGCAGCGTATTCAAAATCTATTACCACTCATAAGGAGGCAATATTATGACAACAATTAAAACTTCAAACTTAGGATTCCCAAGATTAGGTAGAAAAAGAGAATGGAAAAAGGCTATCGAGAGCTATTGGGCTCAAAAAATTGATAAAAATGAACTAGATCAAACACTTACTGACTTACACAAAGAAAACCTATTACTACAAAAGAATTATAATCTAGACAGCGTTCCTGTAGGTGACTTCTCTTTATACGACCATATCTTAGATACATCACTACTATTCAATATTATTCCTGAACGTTTCCAAGGACGAGAAGTGAATGATGACTTGTTATTTGATATTGCACGTGGTAATAAACAACACGTCGCAAGTGCATTAATCAAATGGTTTAATACAAATTATCACTATATCGTGCCAGAATGGGATAATGTAGAACCTAAACTAAATCGTAATGTGTTATTAGACCGCTTTAAATATGCACAATCTATTAATGTCAATGCACACCCAGTCATTGTAGGCCCAATTACCTTTGTTAAATTATCAAAAGGTGGTAGCCAATCTTTCGAAGAAAAAGTAAAAACATTATTGCCATTATATAAAGAAGTATTACAATCACTTGTTGATGCAGGTGCAGAATATATTCAAATTGACGAGCCTGTATTAGTTACTGATGAAAGTGAAAGTTATGAAAATATTACTAAAGAAGCTTATGAAGAATTAACTAATACAGGATTAGGCAAACATTTAGTGATTCAAACTTATTTCGAACGTGTGAATCTTAAATTCTTAAGCTCATTACCAGTCGGCGGCTTAGGATTAGACTTCGTTCATGATCATGGATACAACTTAGAGCAAGTTAAAGCTGGTGATTTTGATTCAAGTAAAACATTATACGCAGGTATTATCGATGGACGTAATGTGTGGGCTGCTGATATTGAAGCTAAAAAGTCATTGATTGAAACATTACAACAATATGCTCAAAATATTGTCATTCAACCTTCGTCATCTTTACTACACGTGCCTGTATCATTAGATGATGAAACGTTAGATGAATCTATCGCTGAAGGTTTAAGCTTTGCCACTGAAAAATTAGACGAATTAGATGCTTTACGTCGTCTTTTCAATGATAACGATAGTGCGAAATATGACGACTTAAAATCTCGCTATGAGCGATTCCAAAGTCAATCATTCAAAAACTTAGACTATGATTTTGATAGTGTCCGTACACAACGTCAATCACCATTCTCTGAGCGCAAACAAGCACAATACCAAAGATTAAATTTACCGGATTTACCAACGACAACGATTGGCTCATTCCCTCAAACTAGAGAAGTTAGAAAATATCGTGCAGATTGGAAGAACCAACGTATTTCTGATGAAGCTTATAAAGAATTCTTAGAAAACGAAATTGCACGTTGGATTAAAATTCAAGAAGAAATTGGACTTGATGTGCTCGTACACGGTGAATTCGAACGAAATGACATGGTTGAATTCTTTGGAGAAAAACTACAAGGATTCCTAGTTACTAAGTTTGGTTGGGTTCAATCATATGGTTCTCGTGCTGTTAAACCACCAGTTATATACGGTGATGTTAAATGGACTGAACCATTAACAGTTAAGAAAACTGTCTACGCACAAAGTTTAACTGACAAACCAGTTAAAGGTATGCTAACTGGTCCAGTCACAATTCTTAACTGGTCATTTGAACGCGTTGATATTCCACGTACAACTGTACAAGATCAAATCGCGTTAGCAATTAATGCAGAAGTACTAGCATTAGAAGAAAATGGTATTAAAGTCATTCAAGTAGATGAGCCAGCACTTCGTGAAGGTTTACCATTACGTTCTGAGTACCATGAACAATATCTAAAAGATGCAGTGCATTCATTTAAACTAGCAACATCATCAGTCAAAGATGAAACACAAATTCATACGCATATGTGTTATTCTCAATTTGGTCAAATCATCCATGCGATTCACGATTTAGATGCAGATGTTATTTCAATTGAAACATCTCGTAGCCATGGTGACTTGATTAAAGACTTTGAAGATATTAACTATGACTTAGGTATTGGATTAGGGGTATATGATATCCATAGCCCTCGTATCCCTACAGAAGATGAAATTACTACTGCAATTAATCGTTCTTTACAACAAATTGATCGTTCATTATTCTGGGTAAATCCAGACTGCGGATTAAAAACTCGTAAAGAAGATGAAGTTAAAGAAGCATTAACTGTATTAGTTAACGCTGTTAGAAAGAAACGTGAAGAAAATAATGCTACAACAGCATAAAATAAATTGAGGATGATGCTTATGTCAAACTATCCTTTATGGGATCAATTAAATCAGTTAAAAGAGTCTAAATGGGTCGATTTAACACACACTTTCGACCCTGATATTCCAAGATTCAGTGATTTTGAAAAAGGCGAAGTTTCTACGTTATTCACAGTTCAAGAACATGGTTTTTATGTTCAACGATGGAATATCGTCACACAATATGGTACGCATATCGATGCCCCTATTCATTTCGTTGAAAATCAGAGATACCTTGAAGAATTAGATTTAAAGGAATTAGTATTACCACTGATTGTTTTAGACTTTTCACAAGAAGTCGCTCAAAACGCTGACTTTATTGTTACACGTGAACATTTAGAACAGTGGGAATCTAATAATGGAACTATCGAACCTGGCACATTTGTAGCTTTACGTACGGATTGGTCAAAACGTTGGCCGGACATTGAATCATTTGAAAACAAAGACGCTGAAGGTCAACAACACCTACCTGGTTGGGGATTAGATGCATTAAAGTTTTTAATTGAAGAACGTCATATCAAATCTATCGGTCATGAAACATTTGATACTGACGCATCTGTAGACATTGCAAAAAATGGTGATATCGTTGGTGAACGTTATGTCTTAGGCCAAGATACATTCCAAGTCGAACTGTTAACGAACCTAGATCAACTACCTACCCGAGGTGCGGTTATCTATGCGATAAGTCCTAAGCCTAAAGATGCCCCTGGTTTCCCAGTTCGAGCATTTGCAATTAAACCTTAATTTATTAAAAGGACATATGCATAGTGTTGATATTGAAATAAATACAACATGACTTAATCATCTTAATATAGACGAAAACTCTCTAATATATAAATAACTGCAACGGCAGCAACTTGTTTTGAATTACAAGCTTGCCGTTGCAGTTTTTATTTCTCATTTTCTTTAAAAAATTTACTTATACTAAATAGAATAAAAATGGTTACGAAGCCGCTTATAACCATAAGTACCAAAGTAATACCTCCTATAAAAAATTACTATGTAAATTAATCATTTTTCAATGAAGTAGTATCCACTTTGGTTATATTTCCATTTTCATCTAATAATGGTGTAATACCACCACCTGTACTCACCCAAGTAGCAAGATATTGGATGCCTGTTTCTTTATCAGTTAATACATAACAACGCATAGTAGAATCTTTTGAGACCTTTTCTACATCAAAGCGATCATCTGCTTTCTTGTTATTAAACATGTGCAAAGCCCTCCTCAAACATTCTCTAATTATATATTTCACTTAACTATTATCTAAAACATCTTATTACTCAATCATTATTTTATTGTGAATATTAATAATGATTGAGTGGTAAATTTATTGTATGGGGGTGGAGGATATGAGTTCTAACAATATCAATGACAAAAAGACAAATAGTACAAAAATATCCCGTTACTTAAAATTGGTTAGTATAGCGCTGATCATAATTGGCGTGCTCATTTTTATTCTTCGTATTATATTAGATAGTATTTATGGAGGAGCCCACTTAAAATCAGTAGATAATATTTTTATCCTTATTGGTCTATTACTCTCCGTGGGGGCATATACCATTGAGAAAAATTGGAAAGAAGTTACTTTCACTAGCATTTTTTCATCATCTTCATACTACTCACATTCTTTTAAATCAAACGGCACTCTTTAATGAGTGCTTTTTTACTTTTCAAATCAGAATATCGGCTCATTATCGTGTTTTTATAATAAATCGTCCTCCTACATTTATTACAATCATTTGTAACGTTCAAGCTAATTCAATAATTACAAAACATAAAATTAACATAGCAAACATCACAACTTCACGTTTTATTACACTAAGTAATATTGCCAACTCTATTATTACGGTGTTGTTCAGGTGAATTGAATTTCAATTACGAAATCGTAACATTGACCATCATTATCAATTGTTCTGTTAGAGTGTAGCTTATCGTTGTTCGCAACGAAATTTTTAAATAAAAAACGGTGATGTATGCTGCCTTTCGCTACTTCAATCTATGGTAGACATACAACTTTTGGGAGGACGTTTTATTATGAAAAAAATCGCTACAATTTCAACCCTAACTGCTGGTATTGGCGTGTCATTATTTGGGATAAATGACAATCATGCAGATGCTACAGAATATAATCATCATCAAGCACCTCAACAACAAGGGCCATTTCACCAACAAAGCCCCAGAGGATTTAATGGACAATTTAGCCATCAAGACAACCAAAATTATAATCAAATGAATGGGCAATGGCATCCACAATTTAATCATCAATCTAGTGGTTATAAACAGCCACAATTTAAACAACAATCATTCAAACAAAATAACAATACAACTACAAGTAATAGTTCAAGTAGCTTAAATTCTTCAAGTTCATCATCAAGTCATTCATCTACTACGCAATCTACGTCTAAAAAAACGACATCATCTACATCTGGTAACTTATACACTGCTGGGCAATGTACATGGTACGTTTACGATAGAGTCGGAGGCAAAATCAGTACTACGTGGGGTAATGCAAACAATTGGGCAAGTGCAGCACAATCAGATGGCTATACTGTGAATCATACGCCTGAAAAAGGTGCTATTTTACAAACATCTGAAGGTAGTTATGGTCATGTGGCATGTGTAGAAAGCGTCAGTAGTGATGGTTCAGTAACTGTTTCAGAAATGAACTATTCGGGAGGACCATTTGTAACAGACACTCGTACCATTTCAGCAAGCCAAGCTAAATCTTATAACTATATTCATTTATCATAATTGAGAGATGAAAAGATGTAATAAACACACCCTACTATCTAGTGGGGTGTGTATTTATGTTGTTATTCAACATAATACACATAAAAAAACCTATGTATACTGAACAGGTATACATAGGCTAAAAAAACAAGATTTTTTACCAAACAAACTATGGTGAGTATAACATTAAAATTATAAAATGTATATACGAATTCATTTTATTCTTAAAATAATTTCAATTTTAAATTTAGTGTTCTAAAATTGAAATTTTGCAAACAATGTTGTAAAAGTATAACTTACTGAACAATGATTGTCCAATTTCTAAATCGATATTCATTTTTTATAAGTACTTATTCCAATATAAGTATCTATTTATTTTTTATTTAAACTGGATTTTAAACATTATATTCATATCATTACTTTCATATTTTATTATTTACTTCTACCTTCCAAAAGATGTATGATTTCGAAAAAAACAACGTACAATTTGAAATTGTACGTTGTGATGCATATAAAAAATAATACTTTAATGATTTGCTATGATGCAATTCTAAAAACAATATTCATAATTTGTAACCTCAATCTATTGTTTATACTTTTTTACTAGAATACATAGCATGAACTTCTACTCTCATTGGCATATCCGCTAACAATTCGATGACTTTGTCATGTCCTTCGTCTATAACTGGATTATCAAAATGACGTTTAAATGAAGCATCGTCTTTATAAAATTCAAATGCCCATAATACATCTGGATCATCAACGGCTCTACACAATACCCAATCTATTGGGCCGTCTGGATCTCCGTTGTAGTGCATCTTATTTGTTAAATTAAATAACTCTTCACCTTTTCCTTCTTTGGCTGTCATCTTTAAAACTGTTCCAGGTTGTAGGGAATCAATCAATAAATCTGAATTTTTTTCGCTTTGCTTACCTGAATATTCTGGATATACTACAACTCTTGTTGGCACATCATCTAAAAGCTCAATAACTTTATCATGACCTTCATCTATAACTGGATTATCGAAATGACGTTTGAATGAGGCATCGTCTCTATAAAATTCGAATGCCCACAAAATATTGGGGTTATGATCATCTTTACACAATATCCAATCTATTGGGCCATCTGGATCTCCGTCGTAGTGCATCTTATTTGTTAGATTAAATAACTCTTCACCTTTACCTTCTTTGGCTGTCATCTTTAAAACTGTTCCAGGTTGTTGAGAATCGATTAATTTATTTATTTGTGTCATCTTATATCCTCCACTATTCGTTTTATTAATTGACAATTTCTAGGTCTCTTTTTCCCCTTACTCTTGATAACGTGTCACCGCTGTCGCAATACCTTGTCCGCCACCAATGCATAATGAGGCAATACCTGATTGCTTTTCTTCGTTTAATTGATGTAAAAGTGTCACTAATATACGTGCACCTGAGGCACCTATAGGATGACCTAAAGCAATGGCACCACCTTTAGTATTAACCTTTTCAGCAGGTAATTGTAATTCTTGATTTACTGCTAAAGCCTGTGATGCAAATGCTTCATTAAGTTCGAAGACATCGATATCTTCAATAGATTGGTTTGTACGTTGTAGTGCTTTTTTCACTGCGTCAACCGGACCAATCCCCATAATAGAAGGATCCACACCACTAGTACCAAAGCCGTCTAAAATAGCGATAGGTTTAATATTTAATTCTTTTGCCTTTTCTTCAGTCATTACTAACATCATTGATGCACCGTCATTAATACCTGACGCATTACCAGCTGTTACTGATCCGTCCTTTTTAAAGGCAGGTCTCAAGTGACTCAATTTATCAGCTGTTGTACCTTTTCTAATACCTTCGTCTTCTGATACGACAATAGGTTCTCCTTTGCGTTGTGGTACCTCGACTGGAACGATTTCCGCATCAAAAGCACCACTATTTTGAGCGGCTTCTGCTTTTTGTTGTGATTGTGCAGCAAATTCATCTTGTGCTTCACGGCTAATACTATATTTTTCAACTAAGTTTTCAGCCGTAATCCCCATATGATAATCATTAAATACATCTGTTAATCCATCTGCTACCATACTATCAACTAACGCTTGGTTACCCATTTTAAACCCGAAGCGTGCATTTTTCATAAGCATCGGTGATTGTGACATACTTTCCATGCCACCTGCTAATACGACGTCATTGTCACCTGCTAAAATAGATTGATACGCTAATTGAATAGATTTTAATCCTGAACCACAGACTTTATTTACTGTAAATGCTGGAACAGATTCAGGTAAACCACCCTTAATTGATGCTATGCGAGCTGGGTTTTGTCCTTGACCTGCTTGTAAAACGTTACCTAATATCACTTCATTAATTTCTTTTGGATCAATTTGAGTTGTTTTTAAAATGTGTTTAATTAAAGTAGCACCTAAATCATAGGCAGGAATATCTTTAAAAGCGCCTCCAAACACGCCAATTGGTGTACGATATGCTTCAGCTAATACGATACGAGACATAAGTTAGCTCATCTCCTTTTAATTTATATAAAGATATACTATGTCAATTTCATTAATGAATAACGCAACTTTTTTCATCACAAACATGCCTAGATAATTAATAAATGGTGATGAAATATAGTTATTAACACGCTTGTTCACTCATTATTCATATTTTACCAAAATTCTATTCAAATTTACCACAAAGACCATAACGAGAAACAGTCATAACTTATTTAAATATGTATATATATAAAACGAAGAGGTTAAGACATAAATTTTTGTGCTCTCGGAAACCGATTAACGGCGTCCGAAAAGCAGGTTTCTGTCCCGACCTCTTCCATACGTTATCTGATATTTACTTTTAGCTTACATTATAAACTATCTCAATATTAAGATTTATAACCAAAATGAGGTATATGTTGCCAACGTTCTTTAAAGTAATGGGCAATCGCTTTTGGCTTACGATCTCGTGTGAAGATACCTTTTTTATTACCTTGAACACGGATAATACCATTTGATGTTTCAAAGTCAGCAAAGTTCCATGTTTGCTCACCGATGAATTGTGGATATTTATCCATAATTTCATGATTGGCTTTATAATAATTCAGTTGATACTCTTCTGTAAACATTTGATCATCAATCGCATGTAGACCTGCAAGCGTATCCGCACCATACTCTGTAAACATGATAGGCTTATTTGGTTGTCGTTTCGACCATTCTGCCAACTCATTATCTAATGATTGTTTAGCGCTTTCTAAATCACCTGATTGTGTATACCAACCATAGTATCTATTGAGACAAAGCACATCGACTAAATCTTGAACTTCACATACATCTGGTTGTGCCGTTAAAATAGTCACGATAGTCACTGGGCGATGTTGTGGATCTTTTTCACGTGCTAAATTTACAAATGGCTCAAAGTACGCTTTAGCACCCGCTTCATTAGACGCTGGCTCATTGGCAATTGACCACATGACTACGCATGCATGATTCTTGTCTCTTGCAATCAAGTCTTCGATGACTTCTTGATGAGCTTGATGAGTATCAATTTCTTTCCATGTATCATGTGTCATTGCGCCACCTAAGGTAACCATAAAATTAAGATGTATACCGACACCTGTTGTCTCATCTATCACTACAATACCTTGTTCATCTGCTAAACGCATCATTTCTTCTGAATATGGGTAATGAGAGGTTCTAAATGAATTAGCACCTATCCATTTCATTAAGTTGATGTCCATGACGTTAGCTGATTCGTTTAAGCCTCGACCATTATAATACGTATCTTCATGTTTACCGAAACCTTTGAAATAAAATGGTTTGTCATTAATTAAAAACTGTCCATCCTTCACTTCAACAGATCGAATACCGAAACGTTCTGTATAAACATCTACACACTCATTATCGTTGAGTAATTCTACTTTCATATTGTATAAATAGGCATCTAAAGGTTGCCACAATTTAGGATTTTGAATAGTTACATCGCCTTTAGCGCCTTCGCTTTCGGCTACTGCATGATCATTTTCATCCAGAATCGTGATTTTAACGCTGTCTACTTTTTCGCCACCGTTCACCATCGATACTTCATAATGAACTATACTCTCATCAACCCCTTTTAATTCTGGGTTAATGGCTATATCACTAATAAATGTGTGAGGTGTCGTATAAATTTTCACAGGACGGTGAATACCTGCATAATTAAAGAAGTCAAAATTAGGCTCGTTGATAGGTATGACTGTCCCGTCTTCTCGTGTTTGCTCACTGTAATTACCCACTGGCAATGTGCTATGTGTTAATACATTGTTTACTTTCACAGTTAATCGATGGGTTCCTACTGTTGCAATATCGGAAATATCGGCTTCAAAAGGTAGAAAACCTCCAGAATGGGTAACGACTTCTTGGCCATCGATATACACTGTGGCATGATGTGTTACAGAACCAAATCGTAAGACAATACGTTCCCCGTTAAGATGTTTAGGAATGACAATTGTTCTTTCGTAGACGACCTCACCTACATGACGTCTAATGCTCTGAATCACACCTTGATCATTATACGAACCTGGAACCGCCATCACGTCCTCTGTGTCCAACGGATGACTAACATCTATTGCTTCTTGATGTTGGATTAATTTAAACTTCCATGTTCCTGACAAATCAACTAGCTGTCTTGTTTCAGTTAATATTGGATATAACAAAATGTTTCCCTCCTATCATTAGACACCGGAATATGCGTTAAATCCTCCATCGATTGGTAATACCACACCATTTACAAAACTAGATGCCTGTTCATTTACTAAGAATAATAATGCTCCAATTAATTCTTCCGGTTTACCGAAGCGCTCCATAGGGGTAGCATTGATGATTTTTCTAGAGCGTTCCGTGTAACTTCCGTCTTCGTTCAATAGTAATGCTTCATTCTGTTTTGTTAGTAGAAATCCTGGTGCAATGGCATTAACTCTAATATTTGTTTTAGAGAAATATACACTTAACCATTGTGTAAAGTTACTGATTGCCGCTTTAGCACCACTGTATCCTGGAATTTTAGTTAACGGTGTGAATGCATTCATAGATGAAATATTAATAATTGTAGCTTCATCTTTGTCTAACATATCTGTCGCAAACACTTGAGAAGGAATAAACGTACCTAAGAAGTTTAAATCCATCACAAAACCAACACTCTTTTCATCTAAATCAAAGAATGTCTTACCATCTTGCTCAAGTTCACCTTCAAAACGTTCATCATCTGTTGTGCCTTTAGGAGAGTTTCCACCAGCACCATTGATTAAAATATCTACACTGCCAAATGCATCATTAACTTCTTTTTTAACTCTTTCCATTTCGGCTTTTTTAGTTACATCGCCTAAAAACACACGTGCAGTGCCACCTGCTTTTTCTATTTTATCTACTAGACCATCTGCGTCTTCACTGATTCCAATCATTGCGACTTTAGCACCACTTTGTGCTAAAGCCATAGACATTGCACTACCAAGTACACCAGTACCTCCAGTAATCACAACGACTTTATTTGATAAATCGACATTGAAAGGCAATTCCATAAATTCCATCTCCCTTTAAAACTATTGTCTACTTTTACTTACTGCTTCATATAAGCCATTTAAATATGTTGCACCTAATGCACGATCATATAATCCATACCCTGGTTTACCAGTTTCGCCCCAAATCATTCGACCATGGTCAGGTCTAATTGGGCCTTCGTATCCAAAGTCATACATAGCTTTTACTACTTCATACATATCGATTGAACCTTTTTCTGATAAATGGGCAGATTCTTGGAATGACTTGTCACCTATTAATTTAACATTACGTGCATGTACAAAATGTACTCGTCCTTTTTCACCAAAGTAACGTAACATTTCAACAAAGTCATTTCGACGATCAGCGCCTAATGATCCAGAACACATTGTTAATCCATTATGCTTGGAATCATATAAGTTAATAAATCGTTCTAAATTATCTTTATTAGTAATGATACGTGGCAGACCAAAGATATTCCAAGGTGGATCGTCCGGATGGACTGCCATCAGAACATCTTCCTCTTCGGCTACTGGAATGACTTTTTGAATAAAGTAGTTTAAGTTTTCCCATAGTTTTTCTTCGTCTACTTGTTTATAATCTTCGAATAATTGATTTAAGTCTTCTTTCGTGTAGCTTGAATCCCAACCTGGAAGTGATAATTCACCACTTAATGGATTCATTTTTTCGACATCATTTTCATCGTAAATTAAACAAGTTGAACCGTCATCTAATCGATAATCTAACTGAGAACGCGTCCAGTCAAACACAGGCATAAAGTTATAACAAACAGTTTTAATACCCGCTTCACCTAAATTACGTAATGTTTGGCAATAGTTTTCAATGTATTGATCCCTTGTTGGTTTACCTAATTTAATATCTTCATGTACAGGTACACTTTCGATTACTGATATTTCCATACCTGCATCTTCAACTTCTTGTTTTAATGCTTTAATTTTATCTAATGGCCAAACTTCACCCACTGGCACATCATAAATCGCAGTAACAATCCCTTTCATCCCTGGGATTTGTTTAATATATTCTAAGCTAATGGGATCATCTTTCCCATACCATCTAAATGACATTTTCATCGTTTAGTCCTCCTTAATGAGCTTGAAATAGTGATATGCATTGTTGTAGCAAATGTTCTCAATCATTTTTTGTAATAAGCGGTCATCGTTCGGAATTTCACCTTTTTCTACTAAATCACCTATAAATGTAGATAAAATGCGTCTAAAGTAATCATGTCTTGAATATGAAATGAAACTTCTTGAATCTGTTAGCATACCTACAAAATGCATAAGTAAACCTTGATCTGCCAATGATGACATTTGTCTTAACATGCCCCGTTTCGTATCGTTAAACCACCAACCAGCACCGTGTTGGACTTTACTTTGAATACCTGGTTCAGTTTGGAAATTGGCAATTGTAGATCCAACAATATCGTTATAGATTGGATTTAAATTATATAAAATCGTTTTCGGTAAATGATTTTCTTTTTCCATCATATCTAATGTAGCATTTAAGTGATAAGCAAGATTATTTTGATCTCGAATAGAATCAAATCCTGCATCTCTACCTACTTGTTCAAACATTTTAGTATTATTGTTACGAATCGCACCGAAATGAATTTGCATTACCCAACCACGCTCATAATAAGCTTTACTTAACGCGTTCAACATAAATGTCTGGAATTGGAATTGTTCATGTGTAGATATGTCTTCTTTATTGAGCGCCTTAGTAAATATTGTTTCAATCTCTTGGGTTGTATAGTTTTCAAAATGGATTTCCTCTAAACCATGGTCAGCTAAACGGCCACCCTTGTCATGAAAATATTGAATACGTTGATTAAGCGCTTCTACAAATTGCGTTGCATTTTCAATATTGTGCGTTGTTCGTTCTAACTTTTGTACGAATTCAAGAAAAGCAGGTTCGCCTACTTTAAAAACATCGTCAGGTCGGAATGCTGGTAAAACCACCGTTTTGAAATCATCTTGTGCTTTAATCGCATCATGATAAGCTAAATCATCTGTTGGATTGTCAGTAGTACAAATCAAATTGACATTTGAATTACTAATAAGAGATTGAGTTGTAACCTGATGTTCTTTCAAATAATCATTCGCACGATGATATATTTCTTCTGCGTTATCACTAGTAAGTAAATCATCAATATTGAAATACATTTTTAATTCTAATTGTGACCAATGATATAAAGGATTCCCAATAGAATTTTCTAATGCTTCAGCCCATTTTTTGAATTTTTCAAGTGGCTCTGCATCACCAGTAATGTATTTTTCTTCTATACCTTGCGCTCGCATGGCACGCCACTTGTAATGGTCACCACTCAACCATAGTTCAGCGATATTATCGCATTTAACATTATCACTAATTTGTTTAGGATCTAGATGACAGTGATAATCGTAAATTGGCATATCTTTCGCAAAATCGTGATATAAATGTTTAGCTATTTCATTTTCCAACATAAAGTTTTCATTGATAAAAGCCATGTTATCTCCACTCCTCTATAGTTCTTCTCTTAGTGCAAGTTCTTTAACAATTTGTTTGTGTCGTTTGTCTGTTAATGGATACCAAATGAAGAAGACAATCAGTGCGATTAAGCTTGCTACTGCTGGTACAACAAAGAATAAAATTTTAAGTCCTGCAATCGTTCCTGGTGTTTGCTCTACATTTGGCGTGTAACCAATTAATGTTAACGCTAAACCAGGTACAAATCCTGCAAGTGCTTGAGATACTTTTCTTGTAAAGCTGTAGCTTGAATACGTAATACCTTCAGAACGTAAACCAAATTTCCATTGACCATATTCCACAACGTCGGCAATAAATGCCCAAATAACTGTATTAGGAATAACTAAGAAAAATTGTGCAATTGTATTGATAACTAAAAACATAATGTAGTTTTCACTAAAGAATAAGAAGTTTACACTTTCAAACACGATAAATCCTGCTACACCAATCATTGCAGTTGCTTTTTTGCCCATTTTTTTACTAATTAATGTCGTTGCATATAGAGATGGTAGTAAGACAACAAAGTTTAATGTACTTACGAGACCTACTAAATTAGGTTTATCTAAAACATATTTAAAATAATACAACTGACAAGATTGAATTAAGAACATAGACATAATTGTTAATAATGTAAAAATAGCCAATGTTGCAAATGCTTCATTCTTCACTAAATTAAAGAATGCTTTTTGGTTCACACCTTTTTCTTTTGGACGTTCAATAACGTGACGTTCTTTAACACCTTTGTAGCAAACTAAGTGGAAGATGACACCAAGTATCGCCATACCAGCAACGACTACTGGATATCCAATAGCATGATTATCAAATTGAGATACCATTGGCACAACCACAATACCTGCTATAAATAATGCACTTTGTGACCCTAAGTTTCTAAATACTGATAATTGTGTTCTATCATCCGCATTCAAAGTCATAGCTGCAGATAATGAACCATACGGAATATTAACTACAGAATACGCTGCGTTAAATAATAAATATGTTGCAAATGCCCAAATGACTTTATCTGTATAACTAAAATCAGGTGCTGTAAATGATAAAACCGTTACAATTGCTAAAGGAACTGTACCGTATAAGATAAACGGTTTAAACTTCCCTTTAGGACCGATATTTCGTCTTGAATCGACGATTGTCCCTACACCTGTATCTACAAAGGCATCAAATATCTTTGCCACTAAAAATACAAGACCACCGTAAAAAGCTGAAATACCAAGAATATCTGTAAAGAACATCATTAAATAAATCTGACCCATATCGAACATCATACCGTTACCTAAGTCACCAAATCCGTATGATAACTTTTCTTTAAAACTTAATGTAGCGTCTTCGATATGATTAAATTTATGCATTTTTCGTTTTTCTCTTTTTTCAACTGTATCTCCCATAATCCCGCCTTCTTTCTATCTATTGATATCTCGATTACTTTGAATAGATGCGTAAATATTTTCTAGACTTGCATAACTAAAATCACCAAATATATTGTGTTTATAGCTCATGTTATAAATACCGAATTCAACAATTTTTTCTAAATTCCATTTCTGCATAATCCCATAAATGACACCTACGCTAAATGCATCCCCAGTTCCTAATCTATCCAAAATATCAACATCCAAAGGCTCAGTTTTTGCTAATTGATCCTTTGTAGATAGAAATCCTTGTAAGCGGTTTCTTTTATGGTTAAAAATTTTTCTTTGTACAAACGCAATATATTGAACATTGTACTTCTTATGGATTTGAGTTAAATATGGTCGTATGACATCAATATCTGCCATTCTATCTAATCCATCTTTTTGGTCGTGACCTTTGTCATCTGGCAATGCTATCGGTTCATAACCAAAAACTAAATCCACATCATATAATATGTCTGACATTTCTTTTCTGGCCGTATCAAAGTCCCATAGTGCTGCTCTAAAATTCAAGTCACAACTTACAAATAGACCTAATTCTTTCGCAACTTTGACTGCTTTTTTCAAAAATAATAATAATTCTTGATTCAATCCTGCTGTGATACCAGTAATATGAAACCAATCATGACCTTTTAAAATTGATTTGATATCATCATCTCGATGATAAAATTGACTAAATGTACTCATTTGACGATCATAAATAAGTCGATTTGCACGCTGAGCATAACCGCTTTCGATATAATATAGGCCCAATCTGCCTTCCTTTTGACTCATATGCTCAGTATTGACATTATATCGCTTTAAATTTTGAATAATTTGATTACCTAAATCATTATCAGGTACAGCACTAATCATCGACGTTTTGACACCTAATCCTGATAATCCTATCGCCACATTCATCTCTGCGCCACCGTAATTAATATTAAAGGATTGTGCTTGATTAAACGTTTCGTGATTAGGTGTACTTAAACGCATTAGAATTTCGCCAAATGTGATGAATGACATACCATCACCCTCTTATTGTTTTGAATTTTCCGACAAATTTTTCTGTGTTCTCTTTAATTACTGAATCATTTCCATCTTTTGCATTTTTCATTAATGCACTACCGATACCGACCGCAAATGCACCTTTACGATACCAATCCTCTAAATTATCTAATGACACACCACCTGATGGCATGAGTTCAATTTGAGGAATAGGTCCATGCACATTTTTAATAAAGTTAGCACCTAATAAATCACCAGGGAATAACTTCACTAAATCTACACCTGTTTCCATGGCTTGAACAATTTCTGTTACCGAACCACATCCAGGTAAATAAGGTACGGCGTAACGATTACACATTTTTGCAATCTCTGGATCAAAATGAGGACTTACCACATATTCTGCGCCATTTAAAATAGCTAATCGGGCAGTCGTACTATCTAACACCGTTCCTGCACCAATGACCACGTTTTCGTCTATTACATATTGACTTAAATGTTGAATCACTTCTTCTGCTTGTGGTGTCGTAAAGGTAATTTCAATGTTATATATGCCGCCATCAATCATATGTTCTACAGCTGCAATTGCATCTGCTTTACTTTTGCCTCTGACAACAGCAACGAGATAATTATCATGTAAACGATTTAATGTCTGCATTTTTTTCATTTACTCAGCTCCTCGCTATTTTTAATTGTTTTCTTCGCCAACCCAACTTCATTATATTTCCAATTAAAAAAACGTCAATTCAGTGTAAAAAGGTCTGAATTGACAAAAAAATAAAACCCTTTCATACAATCTTTAATAAGAGTTGGTATCAAAGGGTTTCTAAAATCTATTCAATTTTGCAGTGTATCGCAGTAATACGTAAGTTATCATGTACCAAATTACACTTAAAAAGTATCATTTAACATGATTTTTTGTAATTTTTTAAACTCTTTTATAAAATTTTGACATCAATTTTCAAAATCAGGGCCATTTTCAAAATTTTCTATGACTTGAGCTAGTGAAATCTAAAAATGAGTGATAATTTTAAAATGTAATGTAAAGGTCATAGTAAATCGTAATCCATTATTTTAAGTCACCTTTTCATTACTATAAGATTTCTTATATTCTAAGGGCGACTGTTGGTACTGTATTTTAAAACATTTTGAAAAGTAACTTTGCTGCTTGAAACCTACATAACTGGATATTTCTTCTACAGTCATGGGCGTATTAAGTAGTAAATCTCGTCCCTTTTCAACACGTAGTTGCATAATATATTGAGATAAAGACTTTCCTGTTTCTTGTTTAAATAATCTTGAAAGATAGGATGGCGCCAACCCTACTAATTCAGCCAATTCTTCTAGATGTATAGGATGGTCCAAATTAATCTTAATATGTTGAATGACTGTGTTGATATTAGAACTATAATTTAATGATTTAACTTTTAATGCCGTTTGCGCATAATCAAATATCATCCGTTTCGTAATAATTTCTAAAGTTTCAACATCAGTAGCGTCATCAATTTCAGCTGCATAATTAGCAGATATTTCATTGATGATGAGTAAATTCACATCTGCTTTTTCAATACTTTTACGACACAGTGTGTTAAGTAGATATGCTTTATATTTATGGTTTAATAAATCATCTTTAACACGCCTAATTCCTGCAACTGAAACATTCATTACAGAAAATAAGTTGAGTGCTTCATCGACATTGCCATTTTGAATAGCAGTTAACATTTTATTCTCATTGTCATAACACATTTTAATCTTGTTAAATGTATACTCATATTGCTCTTTATCTTGCGCATGAGATTCTGTATTACGATGAAAGCTAAAATCAAGTGTCTCAACTTTATAATGTACGTTTCGATTTTTTAAATATCGTACAGTTAAATGTGCCATTTTCAATGCTTGACTGTACGGGCAAACAGGTATTTGTAATAAATATTGTTTTAATATCGATAATTTAGAATATTTAATTTGTACTTGTTGTAACATTTCGTGGCATCTTTTTTCATTTGGTCGTTGATGTAGAAATGGACCAAGTATGACTACCCGATTATATTTTCTGTATTTAAACAACAAAAAATTAACATCAAATTGATTCACATAATGATAAATACGATCGCTATTCATATTTTCTAAAAGTTTCTTTAACTCTACTTTGTATTTTTTACTTTTAGTATTTGTAAATGGCGACTTTAAGTGATTACTAATATTTTTTATATCTGATAAATCGTAATGATTTAAATCAATCATTAATAATTCAAAAGCATGTACTTTTAATACATCAAAGATTTGTTGATTTAACATAATGATCACCTTCACTTAAGACTATAAACCGAACAGAAAGGATTGAAAAACTTGAATTATTCATTAGAAAATTTTCAACCTCAACATGACTACCTTATTTGCGTAGATTCAGATGGTTGTGGCATGGATACAATGACAATCAAACATGAACGCGCATTTGGACCTGCCTTATTAGATATTTGGAATTTAGATGATATGAAAGAACAAGTTTTAGAGCGTTGGAACCAATTTAACCTATATGAAATCACACGTGGGATTAATCGATTTCAAGGTCTGGAAAAAATGCTCACAGAACTACATGAGCAAGGTCGCACTGTTGATGGCTATCATGATATTAAAGAGTGGGTCGATCATACTTCAACATTCTCAAATCCACAATTAGAACAAGATATGAAAGCGCATCCACAAAAGAAAGGACTTCGCTTAGCTTTAGACTGGTCAAACCGAGTTAACGAATTAATCGGTCGATTACCTAGTTTAGGCGCATTTGAGAATGTGCATTCAACTTTAAAACATGCACATCACGATGCTGATATTGTTATTGTATCATCTGCAAATTTAAAAGCGGTGGAAACTGAATGGACTGAACACCATCTAACACCATTTTTAACTAGTATCTTCGCACAAGAGGTAGGTACTAAAAAACATTGTATTCAACAACTTAAACAACACTATAAACCAGATCATATATTAGTTCTTGGAGATGCAAGAGGCGATTTACAAGCTGCCCAAGACAACCAAGTTTATTTCTATCCTATTTTGGCTGGAAATGAAGCAACATCTTGGTCTAACTTAGATCAAACCTACCTTAAACTATTTATCAATAATCAGTTTGATAATACTATTCAGGACCGAGTAATTCAACAATTTTATAATAATTTTGACTAAAGGAGCGTTGTTATAATGGTAAATGTAGACTTAAAAGCTAAACCCTATTATCTTGATGATCAACAAATTGAATGGGTGGAAAATACGTTATCTCAGCTCACTGACGAAGAAAAAATAGGACAATTATTTTTCAACTTATTTTCTCTAGAAGAAGATGGAGATTTTAATAATAATGACCTTACAAATAAAGATATTTTAAATCAGTATCATATAGGTGGTGCACGATACCAAGGCGGTAATAAGCATCAAGTTCAAAACCTTCTCAACGACTTACAACACAATAGTAAAGTACCGTTATTAATAGCAGCAAATTGTGATTCTGGTGGTAATGGTGCATGTAAAGATGGGACTTATATTGCCTCTGCAGCACAATGCGAAGCAGCTCAAGATACGAAAGTTGCTTATCATGCAGGCTATGTATCAGGTCGAGAATCACAAGCTTTAGGTGTTAATATCAACTTCGATCCTTGTGTAGACATTCTTCAAAACTGGCGTAATACTATCGTTAATACTCGCGCATACGGAACAACAGCTGACACTGTAATTAAATATACTAATGCTTTCATCGAAGGTTTTAATGAAACTAAAGATATGATTACTTGTATTAAACATTTCCCGGGTGATGGTACTGAAGAACGCGATCAACACCTTGTATTAGGTGTTAATGAAATGACACCTGAAGAATGGGATCAAAGTTTCCGTAAAGTGTATACCAACCATATCGATAATGGTGTAGAAATGATTATGTCTGGACATATTGCTTTGCCACATTATTCTAAAAAATTAAATCCAAAATTGCATGACGAAGATATTTTACCTGCATCATTATCTAAAGAACTTATCACAGATTTATTAAAACAAGATTTAAACTTTAATGGATTAGTTGTAACAGATGCAAGTCATATGTTAGGAATGACAGCTTCAATGAAACGTGAGGACTATGTACCGTTAGCTATCGCAGCTGGTTGTGATATGTTCTTATTCTTTAATGATATAGAAGAAGACTTCAATTTCATGCTTCAAGGTTACCGTAAAGGCGTCATTACAGAAGAACGACTTAACGATGCGGTTAAACGTATTTTAGGCCTCAAAGCTAAAATTCATTTACATGATAAACAAGCACAAAACACGTTAGAAAAAGAAGAGGCTGCATTAGATGTCATCGGTTGTGATGAACATATAGACATGCAAAAAGAAGCTGCCGATTTAGGTATTACATTAGTTAAAAACACGCTCAACCAGTTACCTATTCGTCCAGAAACACATAAAAACATCCAACTTTATGTCATTGAAGGCGAAAAAAATGGTATTTATAAATCTGATGACTCAGTGACTGATCATCTTGTAAGTATATTAGAAAATAAAGGCTTTAACGTTACAGTAAATGATGGTTCAACACGAATTAAAGGTAAAACATTAGATTACCGTGAAAGGGTAGATGCAGCATTAGTATTCGCTAATATCGTTGGATATGCTGCAGAAAATAATTACCGCATCCGTTGGTCAACTGCAATGAGTAATGAAATTCCATGGTATGTTCACGAAGTACCTACTGTTTTCACATCACTCAACTTCACTACGCATTTACACGATGCAACAATGGTAAAAGCGTATATTAATGCATATCATTCAAACAAAACAAGTTTAGAAACTGTTATAGACAAAATCATGGGTAACTCTGACTTCAAGGGTAAACCTAATGATTTAGTTTGGACTAATAAATGGCAAGCTAAGTTATAATAGCATATGATGAACCCCCATATAGCACATGTTATCTTCATGTCTATATGGGGATTTATACTTTAATAACTTACTTCAACGTTGTTACTATTACATAATTGACGATAATCGTCATATTGTATGTTTTTTCCAATTAACACGAGATAATTGGGGACTTCTTTTTCAAATGCTATTGGTGTTAATTCAAACTGATCTTGCATATATTGAACTAAATAAGTATGCGGTTCGTCTATAAATTGAATAAATCCTTTCATACGATAAATATTTGACGGTAAGGCGTCTAAATAATCTATAAACTGTAGTTTGTTACATTTCACTGGTACATCTATGTACTGATGATGAATGCCTTGATGTAGCGATTGGTGATTTGCTTTACTTTTTCTCGTCTGAATATTGTCATCGGTAGTTTGTGTAAACTTAGGCAAAGTGATTCGACCATACATCCCCACTTGAATATCCGCTTCAGGATTGATGATTTCTAATTCTTTTAATAATTGGCTCGTTACATTCACATGTGTTAAATCTATTTTATTCACAAATAAGTGAGAGCAATGGCTCAATTGTTCATAAAATAAGCCTTGGATATCTTTTGGATAAGATTTTAACGATTGATACATATGTGCATCTACAATGCCAACCATGTATGTAATCCTAGTAAATGGTGCTAAGATGGGGGTTAAACATGCATCTACAACTGCCAATGGTTCTGCTATCCCACTGCATTCAATAAAGACAATATCAGGTTGATAATCTAAATAGAGTTGATGCAATTGATCTGAAACATCTGCTTTCATTGCACAACAAATACAGCCTTCAGTGAGCTCATTTAAAGGGATCTCTTGATCGATTAATTGACCATCCACACTTTGTTTACCAAACTCATTCATAATTACTGCTGGTTGTAACCCTTGTGTCATCGCTTCGGACACGAGATGGTTCAATAATGTAGTTTTGCCACCGCCTAAAAACCCTCCTATGATTATAATCTCCATCCTAGCCACTCCTTTTAATTCATAACTGTTATAAGCTTAACAATCGTTGCAATAATGATAACCATACTTAGTGATGTCACCATTTGTTTTACTATCATTTTAAATCCTTCATTCAATCCAAGTTGTTTAAATACCATGGTCATTGTGACAGAGCATGCTGTATATGTGGAGCTCAAAAAGACTAATAACAATAGTTGTATGACAGATAATTGTTGAATGTAAGCACCTTGATGCATATTAAATAACAACATGCCATCTTTTCTAATCATGGAAAATAAGATACCTGGAGATAATTCATTTGGAATACCTAAATACATCAATATTGGCATAAATATATGTGAAATGAGCGATAAAACGGGTGTTAAGGAAATGATACTAACAATAAAACAGATTGTGATAAAGATAGGCATAGCTTGAATGACAAACATGCATATATTATTCCAAATTTGTTGACTCAATTGTCGCCCTGACGGTAAGTGAATGGTGGACTTTTTAACAGTTTGAATTGCAAAAGGGTGATGATTTGTCCTCATCCATAATCGATTATGTATGATGCCGCCCACCAATACTAATATTAAATAAGGTATAAAAAGCCAAGAATGCCCTGCTACGCTAAATATAGATAGCGTCGCTCCTATTTGGTAACTGCATGAACTTCCAAAACTAATCAAACTCATGCACTGTGTTTTGGTACAAGCATGACATTGATGGCCTGCTTGTGTAATAGCCGCAGCATTACATCCAAATCCTTCTAATAAAGGAATGATATCTTCTCCATTTAATCCAATGCGTATCATCGTCGGTTCAATTGCCCAAGTAATCCAATCCTTTAAATGGCTTTGTTCAACGATGGCTGAAGACAAACTGATTAACACCACTACAGGTAATGCCCATACAAATGAATATGTTCCTAGCGATAACACACCATAATCTCCAAAGAAAATGTGCTGCATGATACCATTTTGGAAATATTCGAATGAACCTAAAAAAGTAATGCAATGTTCGACATAATGACTTTGTAGCCAATCTGAAAAGTGATACGCCATGCCAATAGGCAATGCGAACATGAGTAATATAATCAACCAGCCAAGTACCATTTGTAAGATATTAGGTGTTTGATTTTTGCGCTCTTTCTGAAATTGCTCAAGTTGTTGAATAACGTAGTGACTATATTGAGAACTAGACACTACACTTTCCATTAAAGATATATCCAATTTATTCCTGATAATCGTTGATTTCAATAATGCCTTTTCTGCAGATGTCAGTCTTGATATATGCTGAAGTGTTAAAAGATGTGTGTCTTCTGGAATTGGATCATAATAACCCCGTTTTAAATCATATTTCACTTCTAACATGAACATGCCACATCACAACAAGTATAATCATCTAAGTACATTTGATTCATTTGATATGATTCTATCATTTGATGATTGACCGGTAAGCCTTCCCTCTGTGCAAGCTCATGTGCTAATACAGCAAATCGTGCTCTGAATTTATAGATATAACATAACTTGGCATGATTATTTTCAACTGTAGCACCTATTAAGAAAATATTAGGATAGCGTGTCGACTCATCTTGAAGCGTTAATTTCACATCTTGCTTTGTCGTTTCGAATAATTCTTGAACGATAGGGTTTTGTGTTACATCAAATCCGGTAGCAAGAATAGGTTCATTCACAGTTTGTACTTCATGACCATTTTCAAAATAAATAATGTACCTACCGTCTTGAAAGTTAATATCTGAAACACTATAATGCACATTCATTTCTATCAACGCACCTTGTTGAATTGCTTGGCTTAGGCGTTGGTGTGTATAAGGTGACAACCTTACACTAGGATCAGCGTCCTCATCATTAAGGCCCGTCGTACGTGTATACAACGAAATGGTAGATTGATTTTTAGCTAATTGAATCGCAGCATCAAATCCACTTTCATTACCACCAATCACAACATAGTCTCCCTTATCGAATTCGTTGAAGTCAGTCACCTCACTATAATGAATACCATACTTAAATGGTTTGTTAGGAAATTGAAAATCACCAGTCGCTACAAAAATATAATCTGCCGTGTAATCACCTTGAGTTGTCTTGATGAAATATAGACTCTCTTCCATAGAGACTTGCGTTACAGCAGTGTGAGTTTGAATACTGATACCATAGTGATAAGCCACAACTTCTAAATATTTCGCATACGTTTCCCCAGATACATGTTCCTGGTTAAAAGTGAACGCAGGTGACGTCTCTTTAGAAATAGCATTCATATCTGGCATACCAAATCCATTAGATGTAAACGATGGCGTAATGGTACGAGTTGACTTAGGCCATTGTTTAAATGATGAACCTATCTCTTCTTTTTCTAATATTAAACAATCATCTATACCAAAATCTTTCAATGTGATAGCCATGCCGATACCCGCAGCACCTGCGCCAATAATGACTACCTTTCGATGTTGTTGCATTATTAAACACTTCCTTGAGATATTTATCTTTAGGTTTTAAATCGAAATAATTACGATTTATAAATTATAGACCTATTCTATTAAAAATTCAATACGTCTCTCAATTCTTTTATGATTAATGAACATAAATAACCCAATACTAAATCCACTAGTAAAGTAAATTTAGTATTGGGTGATATTATTTGTAGACGTTTTTCAGTTATTTAATTCAAATGAATCATCGTATTAATATGAGATAATTGATTCTCCGTGTCACTATGACTTAAATTGATAAAATACATTTGTTGCCATTGTTGTGTTTTTAGAGCAGTTACATTTAAATCCGTTTCCCAATCTGGATAAACACGAAATGCCATTTTCCCTTTGTGATGATTATCAGTTAAAATGCCATGATTTAACAGTGTTTCTTTATCGAAAATAAATATGCCTTTACGTGTTTGATCGTTTACATAAATCATTAAATAATCACTCATTTTGTCAAAATGTAATGGGGTATTTTGATGATTAGCATCTTTTTCCCACAAAGTGACAAAGTAACCCTTTTTCTTTGGGGTCTTTTTAGCCAAACGGCTCTTGAAACGATATTCAAATAATTTAAATTCCAATGCTTCATATTCGTGGTTCCACGGTTCTCGTTCAACTGTATCCAAAATGGCGGTCTGATATATTCGTTCTAATTCATTTAATATCACTACAGATTGAAGTGATTTAAGATTTTTTACCATGTGATTGACCCTCATTCTGTTTATTCATTTCATTGCTTTTATAAAGTAAATACCCTCCGTTTATTATTGCCACAATAGCAAATGCAATAGCTAAAATTAAATGATTATCAATCACACCTAAAGCAACAAAAAACATTAACAATATATTTAGTAGATTAGAAATCATAAACCCTTTATTTTCCATTTTTAAAACCCCTTTGTTCTATTAATCATTCATAAATAATAATGCCCTTGTCAGTAGTTTCAATTTCTGAGTTTTTTGGAGTTTGAATCATTTTAAGAACCCAATAAAAGTCTCCAACACAACTACCAGCATGTAATGTAGCCAAAATAAAAAAGAAAAACTTTGGTAATATACCTAAATAAAGCGTAGTAATTAATATCACTGTTATAATTATAAATCGTGCGATAGCACTAATTAGAAAAGTCATAGGTGTAAATTGTCCACCAGGTATAGCACAATAAATCATTCCACTAGAATATCCAAAATGAACTTTGTGTCTAGGTGAAAATATTTTGAAAAAAACACCGTGAATACATTCGTGAATTGTAAAAATTAAGAAATATAAAATAATAAAAAGTACAATATTACCTATAATTGATTGAAATATATATACAGTATTAGTACTTCTCTCTATAATCCAAAAAATAATACCAAAACCAATAAATAATAAAATCATGTATTGAGAAAACTGTTTCATTAATTTAGGATTATCTAAAATATCAATGCGTTGCATGAAACCACCTCTTTTGAATATATTTATATTTCGTTGATATATGTAATATACAATATATATGTCATTTTGACAAATATACTTGTCAAAATGACGTTTATCATATACATTAATGTTAAGGAGTTGATCAACTTGAGAAATCGACTTAAAGAATTACGAGCAAGAGATGGATATAATCAAACTCAATTAGCTAAGAAAGCTGGTATATCAAGACAAACCGTCTCTTTGATAGAACGTAATGACTTCACACCTTCTATACTTACAGCTATGAAAATCGCTCGTATATTTAATGAACCCGTAGAAAGTATCTTTATCATCGAGGAGGAAGATTTATGAAAGTAGGACGCTATCTATTACTTATGATTATAGGTGGAATTATAGGTGGATTAATCGTTGAACTTTTTGACATTATTAATCAATACAACTTATTCTCTAAGTTTCATTTTAAAAGTAGCATGTTAATTATTAGTATTACCTTAATAACAACATTTTTTAATATCTTTCTTACGTTATTATTATTAAAATACCAAAAAGATTCACTTCGTTTGAAATCAAAATCGATAGAATTTGAGGATGAAGACATTGCTGATACATATGAGCGTAAAGCAAATTTAAAATATCTATCTGTCAGTTTTATATTCTATCTAGAAATACTAATAAGTTTTTTAACAATCTTTATACTAGCACTAGGCAATATTTCAGATAAATACTTATTTCTATCTATTCTTCCATTTATAGTTACAGCCATTCCTGCTATTATGATAGGATTATTTGTTAGAAAATTTGATGATCGTTACCCAAAAATGGGGGAAGAAAAATATACAGAAAAAATAATTGAAATTATGGACGAAGGTGAACGCCATATCAACTTTCTTACCATTTACAAACAATTTTTTATGAATATCGGACTACTCCTTATTAGTGTGATGTTTTTAGGTATATACTCAATCATTTCTAAATCAAATCAATCTGTAGGAATAATTATTCTTATCATTTTATTTATCTATAATGCCTTTGGTTATCTATCAAAAGTTCGTAAATTTTATAAATCTTAAATCCATAATTTTATACCTATCATATATAGAAAGAGAGGATGTAAAATGACTTCACTTTTAAATGTTCAATCACTTAATAAATCTTATAAAGACTCAGATTTCCATCTACACGATATTAACTTTTCAATTTATTCTAATGAGGTAGTGGGCTTAATCGGAAAAAATGGGTCTGGAAAATCTACACTGATTAACACCTTAGTAGGTAACCGTCATTTAGACTCTGGAGAAGTAACATTCTTCAATAAAGCAAGTTCAAATGAAGAAGAATACAAAGAGCATATTGGCGTAGTCTTTGATGATTTACGTGTACCTAATAAATTATCTTTAAAAGAAATTGATAAAATATTTTCAAATATCTATCAATCTTGGGATAGTAAGACATTTCATTCAATCATAAATTATTTTGAATTACCTTTTACTAATGCAATTAAAACATTTTCAAGAGGAATGAGAATGAAAACTGCATTATCTATTGCATTAGCTCATGACACTCGATTATTAATTCTAGATGAAGCAACAGCAGGTATGGATGCATCAGGACGTGAAGAAGTGATAGAATTACTTGAAGATTTTACAGCTAAAGGGAATGCTATTTTACTAGCCTCACATATATCTGATGATATGGAAAAGCTTGCTTCAAAGCTTATATTTATGAAAGATGGCAAAATTATACTAGAAGAAAACAAAGATAATTTACTTAATAATTACGGCATTGTTGAAGTTCCTCAAGTTGATTTTAATGTTCCCACAGAGATGATTATAGCTTCACGTGTTCGTCAAAATAAAATCATTGCTTTAATCAACAATTATCATCAAATTAAAGACGCTCACCCCTTAACAAATATAGACGATGCAACAAAAATTATTATGCGAGGTGAACAGTAATGAAGGGATTTTTATTAAGTATATTTTATACTTCAAAAAAGACACTTATTAGCTATTTTATAGTATCTATTGTAGTAACTGTCATTTTTTCATTTCTTAATCCTTTAATGACTTGTTTTATGCCAATGGTATTTTTGCTTTCTCCAATCACTGACAATATTAAACACGAAAAAGATTCTAAATGGATGTACTATGTTTCTGTTTTCCCAAAAGGAAGAAATATATATGTTAATAGCTATTATGTTGCTTTCTTATCTTTAATACTTACCGGATTATTGGTAGGCCTTATATTTACAGCAATTTTCACACAAAATATAAGTATGATGTTATTATCTGCCTGTATAGGCATAGGCGCAGTAGGAACCTATTCTATTGTTTTTCCACTAACATTTAAATTTGGATCTGAAAATTCTAATGTCATTTTAACAACATCATCAATTATATTAATATTAAGCTTTTTTGTTGTATTGTATGGCCTTTTAATGCCAAACATGATGGATTCTGACTCATTCGCAACTGCCATTGCAACTTTTCATAACGTGATAGTTGGCATTGGTTATGCGCTATTTGGATTAATTATTCTGGCTATAACCTACTTTCTTTCTATGAAAACATTTAAAAAGCAAGATTTATAATTCATATTATTTCCCCGGTGATTAATTTAAAATCGCCGGGAATTTTATTTCCATAATATCGTCTGTCATTTGATAAACAAGTTGATTTATCCCTCTTATTATTAATACTTTTTAGATTATTTATACCTGTAGATTCATTAGTTAAATAATTTTATATTTAATGAAATAACTTTTAATTGTTAAAACTTAAATATTTTTGAAAATGAAGAATAATTTTAAGGAAAATAATTATTTTTTATTAGGTATGGTGTATAATGGAATTGTACATGTAAAATAACTATTATATAGGAATAATAAAATTTGGGGGCTTCAAATGAAAAATCATTTATTTAAGGTAAATCAACGTCAGCGCTATGCTATTCGAAAATTCTCTGTAGGAATTGGGTCAACACTTATTGGCGTCACTCTATTTTTAGGTATGCAAAATCACGCACACGCTGCTGAGAATTCAGAATCAAAAACACAACAAAATACTGAAGAAAACAATGCATCTTCTACACCTAATCAACAAGCGACATCGCCCGATGCTAAATTAAACACAAACAACACTTCAACGGTATTGAAACACGACCAAAATCAAAGTCAGACTAAACCTGCTCAAACTAATGATTCACATATCACATCTGATATGCAAAACCAACCAACAAGTCAGATGACTAAATCAACACAACAGTTGAATTCAACTCAAGATCAAAATCAAAACAACCAAACAATTAATAAAAAGCAAACACAAAATGAAGCTAAATTTAACGCCACAGAAGCACTTTCTAAACAAACTTCACAACAAGCCAACAATCATGTAGAACCATCACAAGCTCAAACTTCTATACCTCAATCAAAGACATTCAATACTCAATCAACACAATCACAAACACAACGACATATCGTTCAACGTCAATTTGTTAAACCTGTTTCTAGAGCTTATGTAGCAAATAATGGCATTGTAAATGTTGATGATGACTCATTTACATTTACTGATTTAAAAAATGCTTTTAATGATGCTAATGTGAGCCAAATTAATTTTAATTCTGATCATCAATTTGAGTTTACTGAAGGTTTAAAATTGAATCGCGGACTCATCATTAATGTCGCAAACGGTAAAAAAGTAGATTTTAATGCTGCACCTGGACAAGCACAGAAACTTATCGATATTGATGCATCTCTTGGTAATGGTCAAGCGCTAACAATTAACAACGATGGTCAGTTAAATTTCAATAACTTCAATAAAGGTATCGCTGTTCATGGCGGAGATTCAACTACTCAACTTAACATTAACGGTGGCGAAACAAACTTTAATAACTTTAATCAGTCTGGTATTGATGCTAGTAAGAAATTTGCTGGTCAGATTTCAATTCAAGATGCTCATATTAATACCAATTCCACAAGAGATTCTACGGGATCAACTTTACTTTTAGGAGATAGTTTTGATTCAAAATTAAATGTAAATCATTCAACTCTCAATTTGGTTAACAATGGCGATAGCCCTACGAGTAATGCGATTGAATCTAATTCTGGTATAGTGAATTTTAATGATAGTAACATTTACTCTTCTTCTCGAGCACATTACAATTTCAATATTTTTAATCCAGATCATCGACGTGGGGATCAACAAGTTAATTTCTCAAATACTGATTTAAAAGTGAATACCCCTACAGATGCTAATCCATACAAATCTATATGGATATTCAAAGTGCCAGTAGACGCAGTAGGTATTAACTCTGAATTTACACATTTTAATGTAACGAATAATAGTACTATTTCACAAAATATAAATGGATTCACAGGTGATGAAAAAGGTATCGAATTAGAACATTCAACGTTAACTGTTGAAAACGGTACACTTGATTTACGTAGTGTTGGATTTGATAAAGGCTCATCGTTAAATAGCAGTCTAGCATGGCCTTCATTAATCGATATCAAAGATGATTCCAAAGTCACAATTGATAAATTTCATGATTTACCAAGTAATTCAAATGTTTCTACTGATTTCCCTAAAATAATAATTAGCGGTGGATCTGTTAGCCTACCTTTAGATGAAAAAGGTAATGCTCAAGTTCCTACTGGGACTCAAATTGTTAATGAAAATGGTGAAGTTTTAACTCATTTCGCAATTGATAAATCGAATTTAGACAAAAATGTAAACAATAAATATGATTTAACCATTACGAGTGACCCTAATGATCCAATCAATCACCCTGAATATAACTATGGATTAAATGAAAATAAATTACATGATCAAACGGCACATGTATGGGCACCAGCTGTGACAGTTGATTTCTTTAAAGATAAAAATGATGCACAAAATAATCAAAATAGTATAACTGAAGACCACGTCATTACACCTAGAGGGAATACAATTGGTTTAGTAGATAAATCAGCTCCAACTACATTGGATGGTAATCCGGTCAAATGGTTCTATTCAGATAATGATCAACCATATAGCGATGGTGATAAAATTTTAAAAGATACAAAATTATATCCAGTCATTCAAATGATGCCATTAAACGAGGCCCCAACCATTACAACATCTCCACAAGTCATTCATGAAGGTGATCATAATTTTGAAGTGATAAAAGTAGTTACAAGTGCTACTGATAAAGAAGACGGAGATTTAACTAACAAAGTTGAAATTATTGATAACGGTGGTTTTAATGCTGATGTACCAGGACAATATACGATCACAGTTAAAGTAACAGATAGCGAAGGGGCTTCATATATTACTACTGAAACAGTAACCGTGATTCCAGTCGATAGTGATTCTGACAGTGACTCGGATTCTGACAGTGACTCGGACTCTGACAGCGATTCTGACTCTGACAGTGACTCGGATTCCGATAGTGACTCGGACTCTGACAGCGATTCCGATTCGGACAGCGATTCTGATTCGGACAGCGATTCTGATTCGGACAGTGACTCGGACAGTGACTCGGATTCCGATAGTGACTCGGATTCCGATAGCGACTCAGACTCTGATAGCGATTCCGATTCCGATAGTGACTCGGATTCCGATAGCGACTCGGATTCCGATAGTGACTCGGATTCTGACAGCGACTCGGACTCTGATAGTGACTCGGATTCTGACAGTGACTCGGATTCCGATAGTGACTCGGATTCCGATAGCGACTCAGACTCTGATAGCGATTCCGATTCTGACAGTGACTCTGACTCTGATAGCGACTCGGATTCGGATAGCGACTCGGATTCCGACAGCGATTCCGATTCTGACAGTGACTCGGATTCTGACAGTGACTCTGACTCTGATAGCGATTCCGATAGTGACTCTGATTCCGACAGTGATTCCGATTCCGACAGCGACTCCGAAACTCATAAGGATGTAGAACATCATTCTGCATTACATGCCGATTCACATCATCACACAGATAAACTGCCTGAAACTGGTCAACAAAATGAAGCTTCAACTACGACCTTAATGGGAGGTATCTTGGCAGGTATTGCAAGTTTACTCTTATTAGGTAGAAGACGAAAAAATCAAAAATAGTCATCGCGTACTAATTAAATAAAAATAAGACTAGGTAATTATTTATGGCTTATGCATATATATTCACAAACTAACACTGAATATATAATGTATAACCAATAATTATCTAGTCTTTTTCTATTTATGATTGCCATTCTGATTTTAATAAACTATAAACAAAACTATCTTTAAATTGACCTTGTACTTTTTCTTCGCTTCTCAGTCGACCTTCTCTTGTAAAACCTAATCGTTCTGGTATCGCTTGGCTTTTTTTATTTTCAACTGATGCTCTAATTTCCACACGATTTAACTTTAATTCATTGAACGCATAATCAATCAATGCTTTAGTACACTGTGTCATGATTCCTTTTTTCTGATGATTTTCACCTAAATAATACCCAATTGATGTTTTCTTGTTTACATTGTCAATATAGTGTAATCCAATCACACCAACCAATTGGTCTTCTATCCATATGCCGCAATGAAAACCATTACCGGAGGCAAATTGGCGTAACGCTGCTTGAATAAATTTTCGACTATCTTCAACTTGGTTAGTATAAGCTACAAATGGTAACCATTCTGCTAAATATGACCTCGATTGATCAACAAGATTAAATAACTTATCCGCTTCTCTCTCTTCTAATATCTTTAAAGTTACGTCTTCATTTACTTTAAATCCAAACATGCTTTACACCCCATTTACATTATTGTCACACAATTCTGTTAATTATCAACATAATAACACACGTTGTGGATAACTTACAATCAACCCCCAACCCTTGATATGCATCGTTTTATCAAATTGTTAATTCAAAATTATCCACAACATCTAAACTTATCCACGAAAAAAGTCTCTATCATTGACTCACCTTTTTTACAAAGTTTTAATCAACGATAGAGACCCTTTATTGATACTTAATTGGGAAATGTCCCTGGATTAAATCCACTTTTCCATTTATCGAAAGGCCAATACCTAAACATCACTTTACCGACAATTTGCTTTTTATCAATCAGACCAACATCTTTATATCGGCTATCATTACTATTTTGTCTATTATCACCTAATACAAGATATTTATCTTCAGGTATTTTAGCCTTCCCATTCGCACCATTAAGTGTTTTGGAATTAAAATCTTCTGTTAAATACTTACCATTTTTATACTTTTTATTTTCACTCAAATAGGGTTCTTTAACTTTTTTATCATTAATATACAATTGATCTTTCTTATATTTAACCGTATCTCCTGGTTTACCAATCAATCGTTTAATATAATCGCTTTTAGAATTAGCATGAAAAATAATGACATCACCGGAATCAATATGATTCAATGTCTTAGATATTTTACTAACTATCACTTTATCTTTATCTTCAAAAGTAGGATGCATCGATTCTCCTGAAACAGTATAAGAAGTACCGATAAATACTGTGAGAATGATAGCGATAATAATACCTATTGCTAATGCAACAATCCACTCGATCATTTCTTTTCCCATAGAAACTCCTTAACTACAAATGATTATTTATTGAACAACACCATTTTTAATTTTGACGTGTTGCCCTTTTTGAATTTTGTCGTATTGCTTTTTGGGTACAACTACAACACGTTTACCTTGTTTCGTATCAACTGTTACTGTGTATAATTTTTCATGGTCTTTCATTTGATGTTTCAACATGTTCATTTGATATTGAACATTATTTTTCTTTTCCTGACTGGCTTGAGATGCCGAAGAAAAGAGATACAAATATAGCCAGTTATTATAAAATGACGTCGACATAAATTGAGTTTGATATGCTGCACTTGAACTATAAGGACGTCTTGGACTTACTAATGATTTGGTACTCGAGTTAGTTTTATATTGTTTGCTTTGTGCTGACTTAGATTGGCTTGATTTAGCTGCTTGTTGAGACGCTCGTTGACTTGATTGTTGAGCTGCTCGTGATACATTAGCTGCACTTGAACGGCTCATAGAGGAACTTGATGATGTTGATGAAGCACCTCTTGATGAAGCTGATGACGAACTAGATGATGCGCTACTAGAACTACTAGAGCTAGAACCACCTGAAGTACTTGCCGCATCTAGTTGAGTAGACAAAGCAATTGTTGTGATAGTTACAAACGTAATGGTTATTAAACTAAATTTACATAATAAACGCTTCATAAACTCACCTCTATTTATTTAGATACTTCATCCTTAGATACTGCTTTACCTTCTGTTTCATCATCGCCGTACATCATATATGGTGGACGATAAACATGAATCTTTTTACCATCTTTAATAATATATGGTTTCTTATTGCCATCACTTAAGATATGTTCGTAAACATGATCTAAAGTTGTTTTTTCCAAATGGGATTTCCCTTTACTATCTTTATATTTGATTTCAACATTTGGCGTATCTTCATCACCATCATTTAATACTTCGTAGTATTCGTATTCATATTTATCAGATTTTTTACTTTCTTTGGAAGGCTCTTTTTGTTCACCATTACCTCCACACGCAGCTAAAGTTAAACATAATAAACATGTGCTCAATAATAACAAAATCTTTTTCATGAACAGATACTCCTTTCAAATTATAAATATGTAAAACCAATTAATTATATGATTACATAACTTAATTAAATATTTCAATTACATTTACAAAAATTAAATGATTAATTCTAATTTTTTATACGTATTTTTGAATATCACAAATGATTCCCATCAACCACTTTAACCTTTCAAAGCTGTAAGTTTAGGGCGATGATTTGTAAGATTAGATAAAGGCTAGAATGACAGATCACTTCTAAAATAAAGATATAAGCAAATAAGGAGTGATAACATGTCAATCTTACAGGTCAATCAATTATCAAAAATTTATGGCAAGAAGAAGCAATATCAAGCACTTAAAGATATTAATTTTTCAGTTGAAAAGGGTGAATTTATTGCCATTATGGGGCCATCAGGATCCGGTAAAACAACCCTTCTAAATGTCTTAAGTTCAATTGATACTATTTCGAGTGGTTCTGTGATTGTTGACGGTCACAATATAACTCAATTAAAAAATAAACAACTTGCACAATTTCGCAAGACGTCATTAGGCTTTATCTTTCAAGATTATAGTGTTCTACCAACGTTAACAGTTAAGGAAAATATTATGTTGCCTTTATCTGTTCAACAACATAGTAAGAAGGAAATGGAGCAACATTATAAAGAGGTTACTGATGCGTTAGGCATTTATGATTTAAGCCAAAAATATCCAAATGAAATATCTGGTGGTCAACAACAACGTACTGCAGCTGCACGTGCATTCGTACATCAACCTAAAATCATTTTCGCCGATGAACCTACTGGTGCGCTAGACTCTAAAAGTGCACAAGATTTATTAAATCGTCTTGAAGAAATGAATCGAAAATTTCAATCCACTATCATAATGGTCACACATGATCCAGTTGCAGCTAGCTTTGCAAAGCGTGTCATTATGTTAAAAGATGGCAATATTCATTCTGAAATTAACCAAGGAGAAGATAGTAAACAAGCCTTTTATGAAAATATCATTCAACTTCAATCTTCTTTAGGTGGTGTGACTCATGTCATTTAATCAAATCACACTTAAAAATTTGCGAATGAATATCAAACATTATGGTATTTATTTATTTTCATTGCTTTTAAGTATCATCTTGTATTTTAGCTTTACCACTTTGCAATTCACACACAGTATTAATAATAATAATGCTTTGGCAATTATTAAAAAAGGCGCCTCTGTGGGGTCAGTATTTCTATTTATCATTATCGTGATTTTCTTGATGTACGCGAATCATTTATTTATTAAAAGGCGTACACAAGAGTTTGCCTTATTTCAACTTATAGGCTTAACACGTAGTAATATTTTAAGAATGCTATGTATTGAACAACTAACAATATTTCTAATCACTGGTGTACTAGGTGTGATGATAGGCATATTTGGTTCTCAACTTTTATTGTATATCGCATCAAAATTAATGCATTTAACAATCAAATTGACTATTAGTTTCGAACCTATGGCTTTATCTTTAACATTATTGCTATTAATCATTGCTTTTACACTTATCTTATTCCAAAGCTATATATTCTTAAAAAAGCGTAGTATTTTAGCATTAATGAAAGACCGCCGTCAGACTGAGGCCACTAAAGTTAAAATTACCTTTTTAGAATTAATCAGTGGATTGTTAGGTATTGGGATGATTGCTTTAGGTTATTACATGGCTACAGAAATGTTCGGTACTTTTAAACAATTAACATTATCTATGACATCACCGTTTATTATATTATTTCTAACTGTCGTAGGTGCTTATTTATTTTTCCGAAGTACTGTATCACTGATTTTTAAATCAATTAAACATTTTAAACATGGCCATGTCACTATTACAGATGTCGTATTCACCGCTTCAATTATGCATAGAATGAAGAAAAATGCGATGTCTCTAACTATTATTGCAGTTATTTCTGCTGTTACCGTTTCTGTACTTTGTTTCGCTACAATTACACAAGAAAATAGTAACAATACTTTTAAATCTATAGCACCTCAAGATTTTAACTTATCAACTGAAAAGCAAGCTCAATTATTTAAAAAACAATTGGAGAAAAATCATATCAACTATCATACCAAAACGTATGAATCTATATCTCCTAAATCAGTAAAAGATAAGGTTTTGACATTAAAAAATGATAGTAAAAGTATGGCAATACACAACGTACTTGTACCAAACGACAATCTGAAGGGTACTGACGCAATTATTACAAATACGAAAAATACACCTGGTATTATGGAGATTCATATTAATCAAACGGTAACTGTAAAAGGTAAGCAACAACAAACTTTTAAAGTGACTAAAGAGGATAAAAATAAAATACTGCCACTTGATCTCACATCTAATATGCCAGCTATTGAAGTCAGTCGTGCCGAATTTAATAAATTAAAGACAGCTGATATCACACACAATATATACGGTATTAGTCTTGACCATCATCAAGATATGAAACAAGCCACACACATTGCAAGATCAATTGATCCTAATATTCAATCACAAAATGAAATTAAAAAGGACTTAGATGCGACCAATGGTATTTTAGTATTTGTTACATCATTCCTCGGTTTATCATTTTTAATTGCTGCGGGTTGTATTATTTATATTAAACAGATAGATGAAACTGAAGATGAAATTGATCATTTCCGTATATTAAATCGCATAGGCTTTACTCATCGTGACATGTTAAAAGGGCTAACTTTAAAAATCATTTTCAACTTTGGCCTACCACTCATTATCGCATTATTACATGCTTTATTTGCTGCAATTGCTTTTATGAAATTAATGGGAAACGTGTCATACACTACCATCATTATCGTGATGATTGTGTACACGATTGTCTACTTTGCATTCGCACTAATAGGATTCTTACATTCTAGTCGAGTTATTAAAAAAGCCATTTAGTCATTATTTAAATAAAAAATATAAGGAGAAATTTATCATGAAATTTAAAGATTTAATTAAACAATCATACGAGGATTTGAAAAATTTAAACGTTAATGTTTTCAACGTCATTATGTTAACGTTAATCGTTATAGTATTAAGTAGCGCCTTAACACCGATAGCCGGTATCCCAATCGGATTACTTGGTGGCGCCTATGTCTTAAAACGTCGTGATGAAAAACAATAAATAAAGTAGAACAGTGTGTGCCCAATATTGAGCACACACTGTTTTTTTAATGTTTTATACCATCTATGTCTTCAATTCTAATTAAATTATTGATAATTCCTAAATAAAATTGACTTAATTCTTCACCTATACGCTTATAATCTGTTGCATCTAATCCCACAAAATCTAAATGATCCCAACCATTCATCACTGGTTTGACCTGCCAAATACCTTTATCTGTAGTTGGGGAAGTCATCCCTACCGTCTTAGCGGCTTGATTTGTAGGGAATAATGAAGATGACACTGGCACAATACCGTCATTTTTTCTTACATTTACATTATCATCTCTACCAATTAACCTACTTGTTAAATCAAATAAGAAAAATTGTCTAATATTAGGATTCTCATTACCTAATGGTCCTGTATGTGTATCTAGTCCCGTATAAGATGTATAAACAATATTAGGATTAATTGATGTCATCTGATTTAGCTTCTCAGAACCTTCAGTCGTCAAATCATAGACTGCACTATCTTGAGTCTTCCAAATCTTACTATTTGCAACTCGTTTCACATAATCAATGTAACTTTCATCTGGACGTTGTTTGAATCCCCATTGTGAAAATCCGAGATCAATATGAGAATATTTATTTCCACTTAAGCGACCTATTCTATTAAATACACCTTTTACAAAATCAGTATTACCAAGTTTATCTGCAGCTGGTGTGCCATTATGTGGGGTCGCTAAAGTTGTGATTGATGAAATCATATTATCTTTCCCACCTGTAAATAAAGGAGAAATCTCACCACCATGTGCTTTTTGATAATCTATTTCTTCTTGATTACCATGTCTTAAAAAATGCTCAAGCAGACGTATCGTTTGACCGCCCATACTATGACCTATTAAATGAATCTTTTTACCTGGCTCCCAATCTGGCATAATCCCTTGATAAAATTTACCATATCTATCATGTCCCGTTTTAGCAGCATGTGCTGCACCATAATCTACTTTTCCACCTTTAATATAATGATACAGTTCTACAGCGCGGTCATAGTTACTACTAAAAGCACCGACACTCGCTTCATGCACGTCATAACCTAGTTTCTCTAATCGTTTCTTAACTGGGAATTTCGTACCACCCCAATAATTAGGATACAAAGCTGGTGCATTGTCACCCACTAAACCTAAAAATCCATGTACTAGCACTACCGGATATTTGTTTTTATATTGATTACTTTTGATAGTAGCTTCATCTGTATTTTTAGGTTTAATATTCTGATTTGTAGTTTGTTGTTGTGTTGGGTTAGTAGAAATATTTGTGTTAACTTTTTGACCTGGAGTTAAATGGGATTGGGTCTTTAATGAATGCGGTTTATGTTGTTGGCTGTGTGACTTTACAGAAGTTGTGTTGTCTTTGCTTTTATTGTTACTTTGCAGCTTGGTATCTTTTTGCTCAATTGGCTGGTTATCTAATTTTTCTTTTACATCATTTCGAGATTGTAATTGTTGGTTATCGTTTTGTGGTTTAACATCTAGACGTTGCTTTTGTTGTTTATTATTTGATGAATTGGGATGTTCTTTTTGGTTTAATTGCGAATTGTTAGATTGATTATTATCAACCTGCTTGTTTTTATCTTGATACTGATCTTGAATACGCTTATGATTATCTACTTTTTCAATTTTTTCTGGTTTGATATTAGGTGTTTTGTCATCACTAGGTTGCTGTTTGTTATGACTTTCCTGATTATTAATGGAGGACTCTTTTGAAGAGTGATTAGCCGTCTGATTAGAAGCAGGTTGTTCCTGTTTTTCAACTTGTTCTGCTTGTGTTGAATTCTGTATTTCCTTATTTTCGGCTTTTGAGGATTGTTGCTCATTTTGTTGAGAATAAGACTGCGCGTCGTCTACTTTATTAATATTTTTGTCGATTTCCGATTCTTTTGAAGACACATTAGCATCTTGGTCGGAAGGCTTTGAGTGAGAAAGAACTGATTCTTGTGATAAGTGGGAGGATTGTTGCTCAGCAGCTTGAACGTCATGTTCTGAAACAAAAAATGTAATACCAGCTACAATTGATACAACACCTATTGTAAATTTTCGAATACTAAACTGTCTTTTAGAATTATTATTTTTCAAAAAAATCACCTCTATAAGTATTTCCCTCACTTATAGATTCAAAAAAATAACTGTTAATTAATTTTATCATATAATCCTTAAACATCTTTAATTTTTTATTTACATTTTGGTAAAGTTTTTTATTAATTTTATACTATATAGATTGATAAATTAGATAACTAATGGTTATGTTTGTTATATTGAAAATATCTTTCTAATTTAAGGAGTTCCTTTCATGGATCAATATCAAGAGTTATTCAATAATCCAAGTGGTTTTATATTTATACTTTTTATCTTCTATTTAATAGCAAGTTTATTTTTCTTTACCTTAACTGTATTTATTGGATTGAAACCTGTATCGTTTAAAGAAAAAATCTTAACAATCGTTATTTTAACTACTGTATTGACCCTTACTTTAACAGGTCTTTCATATGTCATTATTAGTTAATAAAAAGGGGCACCGATATGATGGTGTCCCTTTATTTGAATATTTTAAATGGCATCAATCTTAATAAAATTTTACCATTATGATTATGGTTGTCTGTTAATACTTTCACTATGGATTGCGCGCCTTCATTTACTGAACGCATTAAAAATCCTTTTTGATGATTATTCAGGTCTGTCGTAATACCTCCAGGCATTACACCAAATATTTCAACCGGTATTTTATTTTTCTTAAAATGTCTACCGAATAATTTAATCATCGAATTTAATGGAGATTTAGTTGCAATATAACTAAATGGATGGAAAAAGCTATTAGGATTCAAAGGTATCGTTAAATTTAATATTCTTCCGTGATTTTTAGCTAAAATAGGTGTAAATGTCTTAATCATTTCGAAATTACCAAAGAAATTGACCTCTGCCAGTTCCCTTAATTCATCAAGTTCAACATCCAGTGGTGATGCGTTCATATTGCCTGAAATACCCGCATTATTAATCAATGCTTTCAAATCAGAATGTTGTGTTGCTATATAATCAGCGGCTGCATGTATGGTATCAATATTATTTAAATCAATTTGTATCCATTCAGCTGTTATACCTTTATTTTCGAGTGTCTTAACGGCAGCACGACCTCTTTCTTCATTACGTGCACCTAATAATATCGTCCAACCTTTGTCACCTAGTTGTTTTGCCGTTTCAAAACCAATCCCCTTATTTGCGCCAGTTATTAATACTTTTTGTCTCATATATATACTCCTATTAATATGTCTTATTGTTAATCCCACTATACAATATTGATACTTTTAAATCACATTATTTCCTTTTATTCATAAATTTACAATTGGTGATTAAAGTAATTAATTGAAATAAATCAATTTATTAGGTTCTCTCATTAGTAATTGCTAAAATGCTAAAAAAGGAGGTAATAATTATGGAAGATAAAAGACTATTTTATAACCAACCTGGTGTTGTTATTAAAATGAAAGCTAAGGAAGGTAGAGGTCAGGAATTGTTCGATTTATGTTTAAAAGCTAAACATTTAGAAGAATTGGGCATCGATGATCCTACTGATTGGGTTTTATGTCGTTCAGATGAAGATAATGATGTTTTATTAGCCTTTGAATTTTTCAGAAGTGATGAAGCTAAAGACAATCACTACTCTAAACCTAGTACTGAAGACGAAACAAATGAGATTATGGAATTATTAGCAGATATTCCTCAACGTATAGACACACACATTGTATATTCTAGCGAAACTGAAAAATAACTCATTTTAACAATAAAATTTTCTAACTGACATAAAAAGGTGATTTCTATGGATTTAATATAGAGGTCGCCTTTTTGTCTAATATCTTCTGTTTATAGTAATATCCTCATATCTATATAAACAGACAACGCTCATACTCTCAAATTGCATTCTTTTATGATACATTCCAATATGGTTCCTTTCACCACACATTATTAGCTTATTTTAATCTCCGTTTCTTATATATCATTTTGGATTGGGTTTTTACCTTAAAAATCCATAAAAATTTGTATTTCATCATCTCTTATTCCAGTTTATCTTGATGTTTTTTTGTAATTCATTCTTTTTAACGAAGATTAATACTTTATAGCGTCATATTCTGTCAGTATAAATATTTGTATCGATTTTATTAAAGAGATTTAGAACGTTATCAATACAATGATTAAAATAATTATTAAAAATAACTCTGATGACATATTATTGCATTTTCTTTATTTATACTCTAAATGTAATTATAAAATTGAGGAGTGATTTCATTGAAAAAATTAAGCATTTTAGCAACTACTACACTAGCAGGCACATTACTATTTGCAGGAGCTGGTTCAGCAAATGCAGCAGAAAATAATTCATCAAACTCACAGCTACAAAACACAGCTAAAGACTATCTAAATTCTCATCATGTCCAAATTAATAAAAATTCAGAGTTAGTGGTTGAAGATAATGATAGAGTTAGTGGAAACGTACCAAAGGGATATAAACCAGTAATGTTTGGAGAGCAAGGAAACAATGGACCATCTTATATTTTAGTAAATGCTAATGGTGATATTATTGATCCACAACACCGTCAAACTACTTCAGAACAAAACCAAAACACAAATAATACAGAAAATACAACAAACCAACATCAAACAGATAATAGACAAGCAAACAATAATTCCCAAAACAAAGTAGCATCACTACCAACGACAGGACAAGAAACTAACACAACATTTATCTCTTCTGTAGCAGCTATATTATTAGGACTAGGATCAATATTAACATTCAAACGTTTTACAAAAGAAAAATAATAACTTCACTAAGTCGTTCAATTATAATGTGAACCAATCCCTCCACTATTAAAAATAGTGAAGGGATTTTTAAATAACGACAAATATCTACATGATTTTCTTATTATTACATGTCCCCCCCTTAGACACCTCCAACACAAATGTAAAAACCTCAAATATTCATTAAATTTCCAGTACTTATTTATCCTAATTGAAACATTAAGTGCACTGAGTTTTTCAAACTCAGCGCACTTAATGTTCTTATTAAACTACTTGCTTTATAGACATCTTACATATGTTTTTTCACCTCTAACAATAGTTTTTATCAACCCTTAAATTCAAAGGCAAAAGAAACAATTTTCAATTGTTTCTTAGGTCAAAACTTGAATAAAAAGAAGGAGGTAAGAATCATGTTTTATAACAGAAGTAATGAACTATTTTCAAAAGTTAATTACACACCTATAAATAAAATAGTCATGTATCAACATTTCATTTTATATAAGTATTTTGTCCTGCACTTATGGAAGAATCACCGACATTTTTTGTCAGTGATTCTTCTTTTTTAATGTTTATAAAATTCAATGCAACCACTGTTAACACTATATTTGAAGCCAAATAGACAAAATGAAACGAACGACATTTTTATACAAATCATTTCCATATAATGTATTTGGGGAGGGCGCAATACAATGGGGCACAAAACAAAAAGAATTCTGTATATTTATAAAAAATTATTATCAAATCATCACGTCAACGTAAAACATATGGCGCAATTTTTCAATACAAATGCACGTACGATACAACGAGATATTCAAGATATTAAATCATTCTTAAACGAACAAAATCAGACTATTTTATATGAAAAAACAACATGTAACTATTACATTGCTTATAAAAATGCATTTGATGACGACTATATACAGACCAATGTCACTTATGAAATGACTTATCAAGTATATCGTCAAATAAACAAACAGTATGATACTTATATCATTCAAAAAAATCGTCAGACCATCAAAGTTGTGCTTGCTATCCCTAAAGCTGATGCAATTAATCTCTGTTTTATGTATCGTAAATCGCTACGTATGATTTCACCTGAAATATTAGTTAAAAACTTTAGTCAAGAACTATCCCAATTACAAAATAACTATATATTAAAAACTATATAAAGGAGCATATTGAAATGAAGAAAATTTTAATTTTACTGTCTATATTACTTGTTGTCGGAACCGCTTGTTCAAGCGGTCCGACTAAACAAGCGCAAGGTAAATGGCAAAACGATAACGGAGATATTATCAATGTCAAAGGTGAGAAATTTAAAGTCACGATGAAAGGCTCTACCATCGAAGGTGATATTAAAGATGATAAAGATCATAAAGAATTATCGAAAGTGAAATTTGTTGGTGAAACAGCTTATATCAAAGTCGATGATGATACATTATCAATTATCGAATCACCTGGTGATACACCTAACGACGAAGCACAATTTAAAAAAGTAAAATAATCAATAAAGGACTGTTGAAAGATGCAAAAAATCATCGTTGTTTTATTAGGTACAACACTACTCTTAACAGCTTGCAGCACCAAAGACAATCATCATGAATCAAATAAGGAACATAAAATGAATACAACTCAGCAAGAAACAAAGCGTGATGATCATGCAACGCATAAGTTACCTTTACATCAATTATTAAGTGACCATAATGCCAGATTAGTAATCACTCTTAAAAAAGGGGTCACCACTAGCGAAGTATCAAATACGGACTTAATCAAAGACTCCAAAGAGAGTTTAAAAAAATACGAGATTTCAAATATTGGTTATATCAAAAATGGCAAAGGTTATAACTACAATGACAAAATGAATAATAAAGTCACTTTTGATCAATTAATTGAAACCCCTGTTCCAGATGTTGATCGTAAACTAACAAAGTTAACAGAACATGAAATGAATTCAGGGATTAATGACTCACAAAACAAAGTTGATATTAACTATCAACCTTCTCCAATAAAAACAATTCTTTACACAAAAGACCATACGCAAATGAAAGAAGAGGTACAACTCGCTGATTTCCAACGAGAAATGGATATGAGTGGTGATATTGGTGAAGAAAAAACAAATTGGATATCGAATCACAATAAAATCAATGACGATGACTTAGCCAACAATTTCCCAAAAGTTAAATCCTTCGATATTGAACCTTTTGAATATAAAGGAAAAACGTTTGCGGGATTCGCGACACCAGATGGTGATGCGCAAAGTTCAGATAACAATGTTGAGGATCAAAATATTTTAGAACTAACTTTATTTGAAGTGCCTAAAGATACCAAAATTATTAAAGATAAAAATAATGATGCTGATCATATCATAGACTATCAAAATACTAATGATGGCAAACAAGAAAAAGACCAAAAAGACCATTCATTCGACAATTTATAAATATCAATAAGGAGACAGTATATGGAAACCAAACAGTACCACATTGTTAATCATTATATTGACTTTTGGGCTAATTCATTTAATTATCAAGAAGAAACCAGTCGACAAGGTTTTTGGATACCTACTATTATCAATACACTCATACTGATTCTTGAATACACTTTTGTAACGATATCGTATGACAATTTCGGTTTATTAGAAGACTTTAGTGTATTCACGAAAATCATATTGATGTTAATCCCGTTGATCATGGGTATTGCTCAAATTGCCTTAACACAACGACGATTTAATAATCTAAATAGCAACAATGTCTGTCCTAAAATATGTGGTATTGCATTTGTCATCACATTTTTAGCCTTTGTCATTGATATCAAAATCATTGCGATATTCACACTCTTAATATATTTAATAACTGCACTAATCAACGTAATTATTGCCTCTCGACCTACAAAATAAATAACAATAAAGTACCGTATAATCTGAGTTAATTCATTTTATACGGTACAATTTATATTAATAATAAAATTTATTATCTAGCCTTGTATTTATATATTTTTTCTCATAATCAAAGTTTCCAACATCTATATTAGGATTATAATTATAATGTTTTGTTAATTAAAAGTTCAATATATAAAGAAAATGTAAATTTTAGAATTTTATTTATAAAATCACTAGATATTATTATTACGTTTATGTTACGTTAAGATTACGAAATAAAAACAAACAAAGAGGAGATGGATTTTTATGAAACGTAAAGTCTTAACAAGTTTATCAATTTTAGCTTTAACTGGATCTATCGTATCATTTGCACCTGCTCATGCTTCAACAACACAAGCTCAAGACAAAGCACCAGCAACACAAAAGGCACAATCAAAGGATGCTAAAAAACTGATTAATGATGCTTATAATGTTGCTGCTAAAAAATTCGACTTCGATACAAAACATTTAACAACAACTGGTCATATTACTGATAAAGGATCTTATTATGAAATTCCTTACTATAACAGTCGTGGTGTAGGTGGTTTAAATATTATTGCTGTATACAAAAATAGTAATAAAGTGACAGTTTTCGATAACAACACACCTCAAAACCAAGAATATGCAGGTAAAATTGACCTAAGCAAATACGATCTTAAAGATGTACCTAAAGAATAAGAAAATCTATAAAAATGGTGAATCATTTAATCTATGATTCACCATTTTTATAGATAGTCAGCAAACTTTTCTCTATATTTAATATGTAAATAAGCCCCTATTATATAAATAACTAACAATAATGCCAAATTATATATTATCAACTTCCAATGATCAGAAAAAAACCACTTATGATATAAAATTGAATATCTATAACCTTCAACAATAAAGTATATAGGATTCAATTTGATTACATTTAATACAATTTGGTTTGTAGGCAAATATAATATTGATGAAACAAAAAATATTATTCTCATAGATGCTTGAATAACCATCTGTGTATCTCTAATAATAATCCCTAAAGTAGATGTTAATAATGAAATAACCATTGTAAAAATCAACGTATACGGTACAAAAATTAAAAGTTGAATAGTATACATAGTTGGTAGATATCCACCTATTGCACACAATAACATAATTATAAATAGTAGCATTAAGTGAGTATAGAATTTACTTACCACTAAATAACTAGGTAAAATGGATAACGGAAAATTCATTTTCGCAACTTGATTATACTTAGCAGTAATTGCTTTTGTTCCTTCTAAAATACCTTGATTAATAAAAAACCACATACAAATACCAACAATTAACCAATAAATGAATGGTGTGCCTTCTATTATTCTATTACTTCTAAATCCTAATCCAAAAACAAACCAATAAATCATGATTTTATTGTTGGATTAATCAATTCCCATGCTACTCCTAAATAATTATTCTTATTTGTAATCTTAATTTGAAATTCAGCCAATCTTCTTATTAGATATATATTTATAATGTGCTCTTTTAATATAATCCATGGTGCATTCATTCAAGAAACTTACCTTTCTATTTATACAATAATTCTAAAAAATAACTTGAGATAGTTTAAAACTACCTCAAGTTAAAATTCAATTTATATAAATTACAATTCACTAGAAGAAATGCTAACATATTTATATAAAATATCAAAACAATATATAATTAATTATAATAAAATCAATACACTCTATACGTTTGCCCTGTTTGTGCACCTTCTACACTTTTAATAAATGCATTAGCTACTTTATCGGCAGGTACTGCTGTATATCCTTTAAAGAATTCTCCATACTTATCTAATGCTTCTTCAACTACATTAGGACTAACATTATTAATTCTTAAACCATGTTTTAATTCTACAGCAGCTGAAGTCACAAAACCTGCGATACCGCCATTAGCCATTGCTGCTGAAGATCCTAGTTTTATAGGATCGTCCATCATAATACCTGATGTTAACGTAAAACTGCCATTTTCATTTAAATAATGTTGACCAATTAATACTAAATTGATTTGGCCCAATAACTTACTTTGAATCGCTACATTATTTTCTTCTAAGCTAATCTCAGAAAACGCTTTGAATGTAGCACCGCCTGTTGCACTGACAATTGCATCAATATTATCAATATCTTTATACATTTTTTCGATTTGTTCTGGAGACGTAATATCCAACTGATAGTCACCAGATTGACTTCCTACTTCAATCACTTCATGATGATTTTCTTTTAGTTTTTCTGCTACTTTACTACCAATAGTTCCACTTGCGCCAATAACAATAACCTTCATGAGATACCTCCTGTATATTTTAACGTTTTCATGAATCACAGTATCACACGCAATATTTAATTAAAGTAAGACGCTCAATTATAAGGTCTGAAAAAGCAAATAATCCACCATTTATTCATCATCTGCTTCGATCATATTTTTTATTAATTTTTTGTCCTTCTAATTTCGAAGAGACAAATCCCATTTTAGCGTTACCTTTCATTTTGGTACTATCTAGAGAAACATTAAATTTTAAGTTGAGTTTCATTGGTTTTTTTACACTTTGTTGCCAAGTGACATTATTTTGATTGATTTGAATATTGTTAAGTTCAGAAATATTATCTTTATCACTTTGATCAATAGCAATTCCATATATTTGTTGGTCTTTTTCATAGAAATGATATTCAATATTTAATTCTGCGATTGGCGTCTTAATAGTTACATTCCAATAGCCAAGTAAATGATGATAATCCGCTTCTTCTCCATCAATTTGTTGAGCTTGACCACTAACATCTTCTTCTGTTGCCGTAGATTGATCTACAGATAACTTAGGTGCCTGCCCGACATTTTTCCACACCGTGCCACGTTTTTCATATTGAAACAAACGTTCAATTTCGTAAGCGATTTGTGGTCCTAATTCTCTTTCAACTAAATAAAATGCTAAATCTAATCCTGACGTTACACCTGCACCTGAAACAATGTCGCCATCATCTACTACACGTGCATTAACTACATGTGCACCAGCCCCTTCAAGCAAATCTAGTCCCATAAAGTGTGCTGTAACATGTCTGTCCTTAATAATATCTGCCATGGCTAATAATACGCCACCACCACATACACTAGCAATTGTCATATTCGGGTTACGATGGACCTCTTTAATTTTATCTGTCACACCTTGATTTGCTATTTTATTCAATTTAAATGGTATAGAGGTCTCACTTTCCATATTTATTGAACCAGAAGCCCCTGGTATTAAGACTAATCCAGTTGTTTGAGTATCAAGTGTTGTTTCAGCTTGTAATTCATAATTACTAATACCGTTTTTAAATGTTCGTCTTTCATCGATACTCACAAATCTCACATCTATCGTTTCATCCGTATATTCAGTGGCAGCTAATAATACCTCATATGGTGCCATTACATCTAAAATATCTACCTCATCAAATAATAAAATCTGAACTTTCATCTCTATCTCTCCTCAAATCTATTTATCAATGCATATTTCATACTAACCGATATTAATTTGCATTTACTATTATAATGACCTCAATTAAACAAATCTTAAAAAGTTAAAAGCCATCAAATGGCTTTAACTAATACCATTTGATGGCCTATATCATTCAAATTTCTATTTTTTTATAACATTTATGATTTAAAATCCAATACCACTATGTGTAATATTTATATTTGTCACTTTATTATTTTTTATACTAAATATCACGCCGGGTCCTTGATTTGTTGGTTTATAACTTAATACTGATTTCTCCTTAGATGACGTTTGATAAGGATCCATTCTTTTTTAATTCATTACTCTTTTTTTAATATCATTTGAACATTATAGATAAATACCCCACTAAAATGGCTATTCCAATAATACTATTATGAATCATATGAACCATCATACTATCTTTGATATTACCTCTACGTGAGTAGGCAAGATAAAACACCATACCCATTGATGTATACATAATAAATGAAATGATATTATTAATACCGTGTTGTGAACCAAAAACGATTGAAGAAATAATGAACGGTAACCAAAATGAAGTCTTTTTAAATAAAGTCTCTTTGAATATACCTCGATATATTAGTTCTTCAAGATATGGTGCAATAAAACTGATGGTAATTACAAAAATGATAAAAGGAAATACTTGTGCAAGTTGGCTTGCATTTGTTGCTTGTTGATTCATATCACCAAACAATAGCTTATCGTTACTTGTTTGAGCAGACCCTGTGACTTTGTATAAAAGGAACAAAAATGCATAGACAATAATACGAAGTAAGACTGCCCACCCTATATTAATACCAATATCTTTCGTCGTAAATTTGCCCGTATGTTCATAAGTATGCCGTCTATAGTACCGTCTAATTAACCAAACCACTACTGATACAACAATGAGATATAAAACGGTGGACATTGTAGCTTTCAAAGTGTCCATTTTAACCGATAAATTTGTAATCGTAAGTATGATAATAATAGGTAATTGCCCTAGAATCATCCAACCTATAAAAATGAGGATATTTAATGCTATATTTCCTTTCGGTAAAACATCGCTTTGATTTTTTGATAAATCTTCATTCTGATTTTCCTTATGTTGTTCATTCATTTCATCATGATTAGTCATATTAAATACCACCTTTTTTCATCATATTATTCATTTAACAATCGAAAAACTTTATACAATAATGGGTGGATAGGCTTAATGAAATCTCCAATTAATTCTTCAATGTGGGTTCCGAATCCTTTTTTAAACTGTTGTACGCCTAAATCATCTGCTGTCTTGCTAAAATCTCCAGTAATACCATAAAAATTATATTTAGGAATCTCATGTTTTATAGCAAACTTAATCATATGCCATTGCAAAGCATACGCACCTTTATATTGATAGTAATGTGGATTTGAACCACTGGATAAATAATAAACTTCATCTTTTGTAGCTATATATAAGGCTGCTGCTAAATCAATTACATGTCCATCTGTTTGAATGATGTCTTGTGTTTCTGTAATTTTCTTTTCGTTACTATTCCATTGCTGTTCTAACTGTTTTAACTTGTTCTTACTCTTTTTAGAATTAGGATGCCCACTTAACTTATCTCTTGTGTTTTCTATATCTTTAGCTATTTCAGATGATTTTTTAATTAATTGATTTTTATAATCATCTAAATTAATATATGAAAGCTTAATCATTGCCTCATTCGGATACATTAACAGTACTTCTTTAAAAAATTGATATGGATTTGCCCTATATTTAAAATGATGTCGTTCTTCAGCCATTTTAAATAATTGATAAAAGCGATCAATTTCTGATATGTCTAACGTTATTGTCTTAACACCCATTTCAATCGCATGTTGAACATGACGCCTGGTTTTATATTCCATATTTTTTAAGACATCTTCTTCTTTTTGTCCTTCCATATCTAGTACAGATAGCCATCTAATTTGACTCTTTTGAGAATAGCCAATCGTTAAACCTTGGTGCTGATAACCTAATTGATGTAATGTATGAATTAATTCTTTATTATTAATCGGTGTCACAATATCTCCTGCAGTATTCCGAACATTTTCTAAAATATACGGATCTATAGAAGCAAATAGTGCTCGTTTTTTTTGTAGATATGTTGTTAAGCCTTTAAAGAAGCATTTTACTAATTCAAGATTATTAAAATCTAATATCGGGCCTTTTTGAGAATAAAAATACTTAAAAAATTTTAACGCTCTAGATTCCGTTAATAAACAAGCTGCTATGACCTCATTTTCATTATTTTTGACACCAACTAAGTGTGCTTCTTCGCCATTTGTTTTTCTATATTTAAATTGATCAATACATTGAGTAAAATGGACCTTATTATTTTGAATAAAATTGTCATATTCTGTCTCTGTTAGTCGCGTAAAATACATAATTTAATCCCCTTATTCACTTTATATAAAATAAACGGCTGATGACCTGTCTCACCAACCGTTTGCGATTACTCAATTTTTCTCAACTTTGCTATAAATAGGCTAGTAAAATTGTAAAAAATGAATTCCATATAAAATTTTTATTTTATCACTTAACTTTTTCCGTTATGGATACCGACTTCAGTAATATAACCATTATTCTCTAAAAAGCGTAATTGTTTTTCATTAAATTGATATAAATATTCATTTCCATGGGCTGTTCCAGATGGCTTATTTAAGGGCTTACCATAAGTTTTCACTAATTCAGCTTTAGAAACTACACCCGGTTTTAATTGGAACCACACACCATCCGCTTTCCCTTTGCTAGGTAAATAAAATTGTTGATCAAATTTTTCAATTGTATCATTATCATTACCTTTACTGTTTTCAGTAATTTTATATCCATTAATTGTGAAATTGTCATTTTTAATGGCATTAATAAAATTTTTATCTAAAATAAAATCACTTTGTGATGATGTATAACCATGATAGTTATAATATGGTTGCGTAGCCGCATGAGCTTCATTGATGTGAAAGATCCTCAACGCCAACACCCAAAGCCACCCCAACTGCTAAAGTACCTGTTAACAAACTCTTTGATAAAGTATTCATTATTAACACTCCTTTAATAGTTAAATGTCTTTCTAAAGTAATATTACAATATATTACAGAATATTACAAATTATTACAAATTTTATTATTTGTATAATCTTGTTTATTGTAAAGTCGCTTTAAATCTTATTATTATAAACAAAATAATGACATTATATTCATAACAGTAAATAATCATGAACCGAAAGTAATTAAGTTAGTTATTTATACAATACATATTAATTTTAAAGATGTTTCAAAAATGATATGGAAGAGCCCTAGCATAACCTACAACCATTGATTTTCACCTCTAAATTAATATTTATTCAATTAACAAACATAATATTTAATAATGAAAATGATATAGGTAAAACTAATAATTATAAAAAAACTAGTAGAAGGAGAATCTCTAATTTGAAGATTCTCCTTCTACTAGTTTTATAGTCTATATTATAATTTAACTAAAATTTTTGCTTGAGATTTATCATTTACAAGTTGTTCAAATCCTGATTCTACGATATTTTCTAACTCAATTTCATCAGTAACTACATCTTTAACGTTTAAATTACCTTCGTTGATTAAGTCAATTGTTTGTTGGAATGTAGTAGGTGTGTATGCAATTGTAGAAGTAAGTTTTACTCCTGTATTAGTTAATTGCATTGGATTCCACTCGATAGGATGACCAAAAATAGAAACGATAACAACTGTACCTCTTGCTTTTGTAACATCTATAGAAGATTTAAGTGTTGGTGCTACACCAGCCACTTCAAAAGATACATCTACACCATTTTCTGTATACTTATTAATAACATCAACTGGATCTGTCTTACCAGAGTTTATAGCATGAGTTGCGCCTAGTGCTTTAGCTTTACTTAGTCTTTCTTCTGATAAATCGAAAACAAATATTTTACTTGCACCAGCTGCTTTGGCTGCTACGACTGTTAATAATCCAATTGGTCCTGCACCAAAAATAGCTACAGTATCACCAAATAGAACTTCACCTTCTTTAATTGCTTGAACTGCAACGGCTGTTGGTTCGACAAGCGCACCTTCTTTATCAGAAACATTATCTGGTAGTTTATAAACATTTTCTTCCGGCGCATTTGTAAACTCTGCAAATCCACCATCAGAACCTAAGCCTATAAATGAATAACCATCATAAAGGTCAATATTTTCTTCTTTTTCACGTTTTGAAACTGTAGGGTTAACTACAACTCGATCGCCTTTATTAAATTTTGTAACTTTGGAACCAGTTTCTTCTACCACACCTGCAAATTCATGACCCAATGTAACTGGAGCTTTTTGGCCTAAGAATAGATCTGGCTTTTCTGTTGAAATAAATATAGGACCTTCTAAGTATTCATGTAAATCTGTACCACAAATGCCAGCCCAAGATACTTTAACCTTAACTTCATTGTCCTGTAATTCTTTAGGTTCACGTTCTTCAACTCTTACGTCTTTTTGACCATACCAAACTGCTGCTTTCATAGCTAACACTCCTTAGTTTAGTTACTTCTAAATCAACTAACCTTTTAATACAATGTTCTAAATTACTTTACAATTAGAGTTTACTCTAAAAGTTCATTTATTTATAGTCTTTCAAATTAAAAAACTAATATTTGTAATTTTTCACTATATGTTTCTTCTAAATACAAAACCTTCATATTTAAATAGGACTATAGTTATTTTAAAAAAAAGATTATTGTTCGAAGTTCTATAATATACCCTCTTTTGGTTAAATCTTAGTTTTGTATTCCTCTATTAACGAGTGTTATAATGAATGTAATAAGAGCTTCGTGTATTGTATGCACCAATCCCCTCACTATTGCGTGTAGTGAGGGGATTTTTTGTACTGGCTATTATCGCCTATTTTGTCTTATTATTACGTGTATGTAGCCACTACGTATATAGTGCAACAATACAACTACTAATAACTGTGATTATGATGTGAACAAGAGCTTCGATCATATGATATGCACTTCCTCTCTACGTCTGATTTGACGCCTGAGAGTTAGACGACTTTTATATTATAGTACCTATATTATATGAACTACAGACAACTTCTGATTAATAAAATTGGATTAATATCTTAATAATGATAAAAAGCACTCGTACTTCAATAGGTACGAGTGCTTTATGATGTTTACTATTTAATAATATCAATCAATTCTTTTTTAGAAGCTGCTCTAGCTGGGATCCAACCGAAGACTATACCAATTAATGTGGATACGCCCACTGCTAAGATGACTGACCCGAGACTGACGGAACTCTTAACCATATCTGGTGTTGCTAAGTCGACAAGTGTGGCAATAATAATACCGAGTATCAGTCCGATAATACCACCGAGTAGACACAACACAACACTTTCTACTAAGAATTGGATTTCGATATCTCGACCTTTGGCACCAAAGGCACGTCGTATCGCAATTTCCTCTGTCCGTTCGGTTACAGAAATATACATCACATTCATAACACCGATTCCGGCAATAAATAATGAGATACCCGCCACAGCTGCGACGAAGTAGGTGATCATATCTAATACTTTGCCAATACCTTTCATCATATCTTCATTATCCGCAAAACTATATTGGCCATCAGATACGCCTGTCCCTTTTTTGTTCAGCTCTTTTTCAACTTTTTTACCCACATCTTTCTTATTTTCACCATCATTAACAGTTACTAATAGTTGTGGCGTACCTTGAGATAAGTTGCTCATATAGTGATTCGCTGTTTTAGTTGGCATTTGGACCACGGATTCAAGTGGCATACCACTCGCGTCTTGACCACTTGCATCACCAACACCAACCACTTTAAATCCTTCACCATTAATATAAATGGATTTGCCAACAGCTGCTTTCGCATTGTGGAATACCTTTTTCGCCACTTTACTATCAATCACAACGACTTTCTCCTGTGTATCATTATCATCTTTCGTAAAACCATGGCCTTCATCGACCCCTGACACATGAGAAGCCTTTTTTAAACTGATTTCACCACTACCATGTGTATTCGTTACTTTGGCAGAGTATGTACTATCTTCGCTTTCTTTAATTTTTGCACTTTTGACACCCTTAACTTGTTCTACAACGCTAATATCTTCTTGTTTAAATGGATTGTCTTTCGGTGCGCTCATGTCTTGTGTCATATACGATATCGATGCCTGATTTTTACCTGCACCGGCATCGTCAAACTGTTCTGTTGTTGTTTTTTTAAAACCATTACCTAAGGCCATAATCGTGATCACGGCCGCTATACCGATAATAATACCAATCATCGTAAAGATATTACGACGCTTATTTTTTAAAATAGAGCGAAAGGCGACGGATAAAATATTAGAAAAATTATTCATGCGTCAGCACCTCTTCCTCTTTCACACGACCATCTAAAATATGAATAATACGATCAGCTTTATTCGCTACCTCACGATCGTGCGTTACCATGATCATAGTTGTTCCTTTTTCTTTATTTAACGACACAAACAAATCCATAATATCTTTTGATGTCTTAGAATCTAATGCCCCTGTTGGCTCATCGGCAATGATAAATTTAGGTTCATTAATAATCGCTCTCGCAATCGCGACACGTTGTTGTTGTCCACCTGATAATTTATTAGGAAGTAAGTCTTCCTTCTGATGTAGACCAACATCTTCCAATCCTTTTAACACTTTGGCTTTACGGTCTTTACTACTCATTCCATTATAAATAAGTGGAATACTGACATTTTCAAGAATGGTATTATTTTGAATTAATTTAAAGTTTTGAAACACAAATCCTACCGTATGATTTCGTATCGTTGCGAGACGATTATCTGATGCTTTTTTATAATTGTCACCGTTAAAAAGGTAATCGCCTTCATAACCACGGTCAATAAAGCCTAGAATATTAATTAATGTACTTTTACCTGACCCTGATGGCCCCATAATGGCGATAAATTCACCTTCATCAATATGAATATCAATATCTTTTAAAATATGATTCGTTTCGTCTCCATTTTTGAAATGTCGATTGATTTTTTTCAATTCAATCATGATGACACCTCAACTTTTTCTCCATCATTTAAATTACCTTTAGGATTTTTGATGACTTTATCACCAGCTTTAAGTCCTTTTTTCACAATAATTTGGCCATTGTTGCGGTCGATTTTAATATCACGTTTGTGAACTTTATTATTTTTATCTAATACAAAGACATCGTTATCTTTTGTTAAAACATCGTTAGGTAGTTTTAAAGATTTTAATGGAATTTTCGCGTCCATTGAGAACCCTGAACGTACTGGAATATCTAAATCACCAATAATGACATTGTATTTAGATGTATCGCCTTCTTTGCCACCAGACGGATTATTTACCGTTGGATTTGAAGCTTGTGCGGCACTACCACCATCTTGACCTTCGTCACCTTGGCTACCTGCACTTGCTTGTGCACCACTTGCTTCACCACTAGCGCTATCATCATAACTGGTTGGTAATTCATCTATTTTAAGAATCTTACCTTTACCTTTTTTGCCATTACTATTAACTGTGACATCGACTTTGTCACCTTCTTTGATTTTCTCAACATCAAACTCCGTGACGGTTGATTTGATTTGTGGATTGTCTGAAATAAGCTGTAAGACAGGTTGACCGTCGCCAGCATCTTCGCCATTTTTAATATTGACCTTACCATCAAATGCTGCATAAATACTATCATTCATTTGTTTGTCATGTTGTGCCAGTTGTTGTTGGGCTTCGTTAAGTGAACTTTGATCTTGTGTCAGTTTAGATTGAAGCTCATTATTGTTAGGACTTTGGTTGATTTTTTGATAATCATCATTCACTTGGTTTTGCGCTTGATCCACTTTGTTTGCGAGTTGTTGACGCTTACTATTGTTCGTATCATAACTTAGGAGACGATCCCCTTGTTTGACCTTTTGACCGTCATCAACGGCTGGACTCTGGAATGTGCCAATTTGACTATTGTTATTATATGTTTTGACCGATTTCGGAGATGCCTTCCCCTCTAGACTAATCGGTGTTTCTTTCTTAACTGTATATGTATCGTAACCTTTACTATCTTTATTACCAGAGCCTGTTGTCTGTTTCACGATGAACGCTGCAATAACTAGAAGTAGAATGATTGCCACGCCGATAATACTCCATAATATGTTTTTCTTCATGTCCTATGCTCCTTAAAATGTATTATATTTTGCATGATAACATACTTTAATTATTATATATATTTAATTTAAGGAGATTTAAGCTTATTTTAAGTTTGATAATAATGAAAAAGTTTTTGTATTTCTTTTACTTACTCTATTTTTTATACTTATTTAAAATAAAAATTGATATTTTAAAAATTATTTAACAATGTTATTCTGTTATTAAAATAACAATAAGGGGAGATACATATATGGAACAAACGAATACAACACAACCTGAAGCATCACAATCTAACTTACCTTTTGTAGACCATTTTAGAAAGATACGACAAAATCCAAAATGGCTTGTAAAGTTAATCATATTTATTGTTTTAGCAATTATTATGAGTTTCATGTTAAGTAAACTCCAATTGACACCTGATACTATGAAGGAGAATGGCATCAATAACTCGAATAAAACAACCGTAATGACTATTACAATAATATCTGGTATATTTGGAATTTTATTTAGTTCAGTGATTGCATTCTTAATTTTCTTAGTCATTTCAAAAATATTTAAATCTGATGTTAAAACAAGTAGCCTTATTTCTGCTACTTTATCCTATTCAATCATTATTAATATTTGGACTTTAATTGTATCCGCTATCCATTTATTATTTGGCATTGATTTCTTTGATTATAAATTAGACAGTTTAAATATATTTAATAAAGGTAATGCCTATTTAGCAAATTTCAATTTAACTAACTTATTAAAAGCATTCTTAACCGGTGTACTTTATTACGCTACTAGCCATCTCTCAAAGAAAGCATCTATTATTCTTGCAGTAGTTGCCTTAGTATTAATTATTGGCTCTGGCTTAATTGGTGCAGGTATGCAGGATTCTATGCAAGGTTTATCTGGCATGTAATCAATATTAAAAATTCCCAGAACCGCTTCGGAACTGGGAATTTTATTGATTATATTGAATTACTTTTCAAATGCTTTTGTTTCAATATCTTTATCTTTTAAGAACTTTTCTACTTTCTTCTGTTGTTTACCATTCACTTTATCTTTATATTTTGAATTTAATTTATCGATTTCTTTTGTATCTTTTTTATCTAACTCTTGTAATTTTGAAGTTAATTGATTTAAATATTCATTGGTTTCCTTGGTATATTTTCCTGTTAATTCAGTGCCCTTTTTATATCCTTTTGGTAACTCATTTTTTCTAATATAATCTTCAAAGTTTTGGTCATTTTCTTTAGACATATGTTGTAATTTATTTAGTTTCTTTTTATCTTTTTTATTGAGTTTAGTTTCTGAGCCTAAATCAGTAATATTGTCTGCTAAATCCTTATTCGTATTTAAGTATGTCTTAATACTATTCTTTAATTCCTTTTCAGATAATTGCTTATTCGATTGTTGATCTACAAACACTTTCTTAGGTATAGGTGGTAACTTTTCATCGTCATTTTTATTTATCTTTTCATGATCATCGTGTCCGGAACATGCTCCTAATATCAAAAATGACGTAAGTAATATCGCTGTTAGCTTTTTATAACGCATGCAACCATCCTTTATATTATATTTATTATTAAAATATATGCTATCAAAGGGTTTTTAAAATGTAAAAATATTTTCTATTTCACTTATAAAAATTTAAAAGCTAAATAAATACTTAGCATTCCTATTACTCCATAGCCACCACTTACTAAAATAAAGATGATAATATCAGTTATGACTGCTCTTCGTTTACTAACATTTACTTCATTAGGATCTTTTCCATTCATAAAAGCAACAATTCTATCATAATTATCCATGCCATTTTTATATTTAATTTTATCAACATTTCCACCTGCAAATATCCCGACCAAATACAATAATAAAAATATAGCAAAGCCCCACCAACTTAAAAAAACAATTAAGGGTCCTAATAATATAAGTGAACCTATCAGAAGTATTAACATTATATACGTCCAAAAATCAAACTTCTTTTTTACTAACTCTCTTTGCTCCATATGAATTTCTCCTTGAACTAGATCATCCAGTGACACATTGAATAACTCACACATCATTATTAAATTATGGACATCAGGATAACTACGTTCATTTTCCCAATTCGAAATAGTTTGTCTAGATACATATAGTTTCTCAGCTAAATATTCTTGAGAATATCCTTTATTTTCACGGCATAATTTAATTTGATGGCTTATATTCATGCTTCTGTCTCCTTAATTTTCTAGTTAAAAAGTATTTCACTTTTCTTTAAAGTGATACTCATATAGAAACGTTTTCTTTAAAATAAAACTACCAAATTTGATTTACATTTTCATTAATTGTTCTGTCAAAATGTTTTTACACCTTGTCATAACAGTATTTGAAAGACTTACCTTAGACTACCTTTATATATTATTTCAAAATAAAAACGCTCCTTCTTCAGGAACGCTATCGAACTTTAACTATACTTCATATGCTTTTAATATCATTTTTAACATTTTCTCAATATATGCTTCTGTCAGAGACTGCGGTTTGATTAATATATTGAAGTAGATAGGAGAGAATATGATATCAATGAATAAATCTTGATTGTCTTCTTCGATATGTTGACTAATGATGGATTTTAAAATCGTTCTATTATGTTCAAAGTAATCTCTCATAAATTTTTCTCGTGCTTCTGTCTGTTGATTACTTATCAATATTTCAATAACAGCACTTCCTAATGGGGTCTTATAGATTTTCATAACTTTAATTAGGAAATCATATAGATTATCAAACAGATTATCATATTCTGGTTCAATGATTCGTGATTGATCTACAAACATATCTACAATCATTGACTCTTTGTCTTTCCAACGACGATATATCGTTGCCTTAGAAACACTTGTATTCTCTGCAATTTGATCTATCGTCATATTTTTAAAATGTGTTGTTTCTAATAAACGATTAATTTCTTCATAAATTTTTTTATTTACTGTTGGGTCTTTCGGTCTTCCAGCCATATTTTTCCCTTCTTTTACGTGCTACGTACTCCACGATTTCAAATATTATAAATGCACTTACAAACCATACTATAAATCCAACAATAATGCTAAGCAACCACATATGTGTTACGTTGAGCATTGCCCATGTTGCTAATATACTAAACAGAACGCCAGTCATACCAAAGACTGCTCCTCGACTCACATGCATTGCCACTTTGTTACCATATTGCATTCCAGAAATGCACATAGATACTAAAAATACTGCCGGGAAAGTAGCAAATATTCCTCCGAATTCTTTCCAAGGAAGTACCACTGAGACGATATAACTAATTAATACTGCTAATCCACCAACTAAAAATTTAATAATTGTTAATTTCATTAAAATGTACCTCCTTTTATATATGTCTTACTACAAAAATCGCCACAGAAATCACAAGCCAACACAATATGGCAAATACTGTACCACTTTTATAGTCTTTCTTATAAATAAAAATTGAGGTAAAAAATACAGTTAAAATACACGATATAATGCCTACTATCGCGCCTGTACTTAAATGCATAGACATTTTAATGAGTTCATCGCCCTCATGATCTATGGTTAATGCTATCACTGCTGCTAAGTAGACTGCGGGCATTGTAGCTATAATACCACCTAGTTTACCGCCAACTTTCTCTGCCATAATTGATGCTAAAGCAACCGCAAATCCACCGATTACAAAATGAAGTATCGCACTTGATATAGATATTCCGAACACAATAATCCTTCTTTTCTAATTATTAAACGAAACGTTTCGTTTACTTTTAGTGTAAAACGCACTTTATCAATTGTAAACAATAAAATCAATAGACCTAATTTTCTAATTATTACTTAGCTAGTTTGAACTCTCTATAAATATTAAATCATAATAAAAACTCCTTTCATCTCAATGACAAAAGGAGTGCTACTTACTTCTTATAAATTCTGATTTTAATTTCATAATAATCATCGTGATCTCTATCTTTTTGTTCAACGTGTAAGCCAGATTGTTGTATTGCTTCGATACTTTTACCTACTTCATCTCTTGCTTGCGTTACATCTTGTGAGAATTGGAATGACTGTGCTTTAATTTTTTCAGGTCCTGTCTTTTGACGTACTTTATCTTCTGTTTGTTTCACATTAAGCTTTTGAGCTATGACCTGTTCAATTAATGCTTCTTGATCCTCCTCGGATAATACGAGTACAGCACGTGCATGTCGTTCAGTAATCTTACCTTCTCTTAATCTTGTAATGACTTTAGGTGCTAATTTTAGTAAACGTAGCTTGTTAGCAATGAAACTTTGGCTTTTACCTAAACTTTTCGCCAACTCACTCTGTGTCACATCACCAAGTTCAAGTAGCTTTTTATATGCTTCCGCTTCTTCTACTACAGATAAGTTTTCACGTTGAATATTTTCAATTAATGCAACCACTGCAGTTTCTTCATCATCCATATCTCTGATAATGACATCTGCTTGAGACATATTTAAAGATTGCATTGCTCTAAATCTGCGTTCACCTGCAATGATTTCAAACATATCTTCTTCAATAGGTCTTACTACAATAGGTTGTAATAATCCATGCTCTTTAATTGATTCTGCAAGCTCATGTATTTTACTTGGTTCAAATACTTGTCTAGGTTGATAACGATTAGGTACGATACGTTCAATATGAATGGACTCAACATTATTATTTCGGTCTTCTTCAATAGAACCCATGATGTCATCTTTGTTTTTTAAACCAAATAATTTTGAAAAAGGTTTCTTCATAATCCATTCGCTCCCTCTCATTCATTTCTATATCATCATATCTTACTTCTCAAGTAAAGGAGATTTATTGGGTGTACCTGGTTTTCTTGGGTATTTCTTAGATGTTTGTCGTCGTTTATCAATGACAATCATTTGTCTTTCTCCCGCTTCTTCTGGCAATTCAAAGTTAAAGGTTTCTTTAACATTACCACCTAATACATTAATTGCAAATTGAGCTTCGTCTAACTCTTCTTCACCTTTAGATGATTTTAAAGCTATGAATTGGCCACCTTTTTTAACTAAAGGTAGACACAATTCACTTAGTACAGTTAGACGCGCAACAGCGCGGGCAGTAACGATATCGTAAGACTCCCTGTAGTCTCCCTTACCAAAGGTTTCTGCACGATCATGCACAAAACTCACATCTTGGAGACCTAAAGCGTCCGCCAAATGATTTAAAAATTGGATACGCTTATTTAATGAATCGACTATTGTCACTTTCAACTCAGGGAAGATGATTTTCAATGGAATACTTGGGAAACCTGCACCTGCACCCACATCACATATTGATAATGAACCCTTAAAGTCATAATAGAAACTTGGTGTGATTGAATCATAAAAATGCTTTAAATACACTTCATGTTCATCCGTAATACTTGTCAAATTCATCTTTTCATTCCATTCAACAAGTAACTGATAGTATGTTTGAAATTGTTCTTTTTGAGTGTTCGATAATTCGATGTTGTTTTCTTTTAGTTTCTCAGATAGCCATTCTATACTCATTATTGATTCACCCTTTGAAGTTTTCCTTGTTCTAAATATACAAGTAAAATTGAAATATCAGCTGGGTTAACACCAGAAATTCTTGAAGCTTGCGCAATATTTAGTGGTTTAACTTCTGCTAGTTTTTCTCTAGCTTCTGAAGCTAAACTATCAACTTTACTATAGTCTAAGTCTTCAGGAATTTTCTTTTGTTCCATACGTTTTACTTTTTCAACTTTTTGTAATGATTTATTGATATAACCTTCATATTTTGTTTGAATTTCAACTTGTTCTTCAACTTCTGAAGGTAATTGATGATCTTCTTCCAAGATTTCTAATATCGTATCATATGTCATTTCAGGTCTACGTAATAAATCGATAGCTAATATACCATCTTTAAGTTTAGAACCACCATTTGCTTCGATCACTGATTGTGTATGGTCATTTGGTTTGATACGGATATCTGTTAATCTTTGGATTTCATCTTTAATTTGTTGACGCTTATGATTAAACTGCGCATAACGTTCATCTGAAATTAAACCTAGCTCATGTCCTAAATCTGTAAGACGTAAGTCAGCATTATCATGACGTAATAATAAACGGTATTCTGCACGTGATGTTAATAAACGATATGGTTCATTTGTACCTTTTGTCACTAAATCATCGATTAGTACACCAATATATGCATCGGAACGACTTAAGATTTTCTCTTCTTTACCTAATACTTTACCTGCTGCATTAATACCAGCCATAATACCTTGGCCAGCCGCTTCTTCATAACCTGACGTACCGTTAATTTGGCCAGCAGTATATAAATTCTTAATCATTTTAGTTTCTAGCGTCGGCCATAATTGAGTTGGAACAATTGCATCATATTCAATGGCATAACCTGCACGCATCATGTCCGCTTTTTCTAATCCAGGTATCGTCTCTAACATTTGTCTTTGAACGTGTTCAGGTAGACTTGTTGATAATCCTTGAACGTATACTTCATTAGTATTACGTCCTTCTGGTTCTAAGAATAATTGATGACGTGGTTTATCATTGAAACGTACAAATTTGTCTTCGATTGATGGACAATATCTTGGCCCTGTACCTTTAATCATTCCAGAGTACATTGCAGATAAATGTAAGTTGTCGTCAATCACTTGATGTGTTTTGTCGTTAGTATAAGTTAACCAACATGGTAATTGGTCTAAAATATATTCTGTTGTTTCATAACTGAAAGCACGTCCTACATCATCGCCAGGTTGGATTTCAGTTTTTGAGTAATCGATTGTTTTAGAGTTAACACGTGGTGGTGTTCCTGTTTTAAAACGTACCACCTCGAAACCTAATCCTCTTAAATTATCTGCTAATGTGACAGATGGTAATTGGTGGTTTGGACCACTGGAGTACTTCATGTTACCTAAGATGATTTCACCACGTAAAAATGTACCAGTCGTAATAACCACTGCTTTAGAGCGATACTCTGTACCGATATTTGTACGTACGCCTTTAACTTCGTCATCTTCAATAATTAATTCATCTACCATACCTTGCATAATATCTAAGTTATCTTCATCCTCGATAACATTCTTCATCTCTTGTTGGTATAGCACTTTATCAGCTTGTGCACGTAATGCTCTAACAGCTGGTCCTTTACCTGTATTTAACATACGCATTTGGATATGCGTTTTATCTATTGTCTTAGCCATTTGGCCACCTAATGCATCAATTTCACGCACAACAATCCCTTTAGCCGGGCCACCTACTGATGGATTACATGGCATAAAGGCAATATTATCTAAATTGATTGTTAACATTAATGTTTTAGCGCCACGTCTTGCTGATGCTAAACCTGCTTCAATTCCAGCATGGCCTGCACCAATTACAATTACATCATATTCTTGAACCAATTGTTGAACCTCCTTATTAAACATTCATCTATTTGTCTGAGAAATATACCCCTACTGGATTAACTTCCCTATTTATATTCGCTATTTACCTAAACAGAATTGACTAAATAACTGATCAATTAATTCATCACTTGCAGATTCGCCAATAATTTCACCTAAAATCTCCCAAGTGCGTGTTAAATCGATTTGTACCATATCCATTGGTATACCTGATTCGGCTGCATCAATCGCATCTTGGATTGATTGTCTCGCTTGTTTAAGTAATGAAATATGGCGCGAGTTAGATACATAAGTCATGTCTTGGTTTTGAACATCTCCACCAAAGAATAAATCTCTGATTTGTATTTCTAATTCATCGATACCTTCTTGTTTTAACATAGAAGTTTGGATTAGTGGTGTGTCACCAATCATTTCTTTAACTTCATTAATGTCTAGATGTGTTTCTAAATCTGTTTTATTGATAATTACAATTACATCTTCATTTTTAACAACATCATATAACGTTTGGTCATCTTCCGTGAGTGCTTCATTATTATTCAACACAAATAAGATTAAGTCAGCTTGACTCAGTGCTTTACGTGAACGTTCAACACCTATTTTCTCTACTATGTCTTCAGTATCTCGAATACCTGCTGTATCTACTAAACGAAGTGGTACACCTCTGACATTAACATATTCTTCTAATACATCTCTTGTAGTACCGGCTACTTCCGTTACAATCGCTTTATTATCTTGAATAAGGTTATTTAGCATTGAAGACTTACCTACGTTTGGTCGGCCTACAATAACAGTGGAGAGACCTTCTCTCATTATTTTACCCTGTGCACCTGTTTCTAATAGTTGATTAATTTCTTGTTTGATATTTTTAGATTGTTGTAATAAGAACTCTGTGGTCGCATCTTCTACATCGTCATACTCTGGATAATCGATATTTACCTCAACCTGAGCAAGTATCTCCAATATTGACTGACGTTGACGTTTAATTAAATCACTTAAACGCCCCTCTATTTGATTCATCGCTACTTTTGAAGCACGATCTGTCTTAGAACGAATAAAGTCCATTACTGCTTCTGCTTGAGATAAATCAATTCTTCCATTTAAGAATGCACGTTTTGTATATTCACCTGGTTCAGCCATTCGAGCGCCATGCGTCATTGTTAATTCTAATATGCGATTGATAGTTAAAATACCGCCATGACAATTGATTTCAATGATATCTTCTCTAGTAAATGTTTTAGGTGCTCTTAAGACGGAAATCATGACCTCTTCAACTGTCTCATTTGTTTCTGGGTCAATAATATGACCGTAATTTATTGTATGTGAATCAACTTCTGCTAATGGTTTCTTACCTTTATATAGTTTATCTCCAATTTCAACTGCTTGTGGACCAGAAAGTCTCACAATACCAATCGCACCTTCGCCCATTGGCGTTGAAATACTAGTAATTGTATCAAAGTCCATTGTTAGGCTGGCCTCCTTATTCAAGTAAATTTTCAATATTATATTGTAAATTGTTTCATTTCAAAAAGCTATTATCTTGTTCGAAATACATAGGTTAGACTTCGGGTTGTCTGAAGTTAGACTTACGTACGTCTAAAACTAGCTCCCCTACCCTATTGAATTTTCTTATTAAATACTTTAGCTATTTTAAGTACATGTTCTAAACTACCTTGAATTTCTAAAGTGGACATTTTTTTAGCTGGTTGTCTTGCAATCACAATAATATCTTTCGTTATAATATCTTGTTTATGAACTTTAAAGTTTTCTCTTATCGCTCTCTTAATTTTATTTCTAGTAACAGCGTTACCTAATTTTTTTGAAACGCTAATTCCTAAGCGAAAATGTTCTTGTTCTTTATTATCATAGGTATATACTACGAATTGTCTATTTGCGACAGACTTTCCACTTTTATATATTTTTTGAAAATCTGCATTCTTCTTTATACGGTACGCTTTTTCCACCAAACATCACTCGCTTATCAAATTCTCTTACCTTAGTATTATAAACCATCTAAAATTTAACTAAAAATAAACCAGCATTTATATTGAAAACGCTGATTTCAGTCAAAAGTTTTTCTCTATCATCTATCAATTAACCCATTCAACAATACGTTTGATCGTTAATGTTTGAATAAAATTACTGTATTCAAAACGAAAAAAAAGACCACTGATGAGTCAGTGATCTTATGCAGATAAAACTTTACGGCCTTTACGACGACGGCGCGCTAAGACTTTACGGCCATTTTTAGTGCTCATGCGTTTTCTGAAACCATGAACTTTACTATGTTTACGTTTATTTGGTTGATAAGTACGTTTTACCATGCAAAACACCTCCATCTGAATTCAATTACCAATATTTCCAACTTCCTACCTAGAAATTGGTTCATATAAATAGATAAATTAACGAAGTATATATTAGCTTCAATTACTAACATACTTCATCTGAGCAATTGCTCTCTTATTGTGTCTGCTATTAAGAAATTTGTTCTATAGCTTATTATTATCTAGTCATAATTCAAGCAACTACTACAATATAACAAAATACCTTTTATAAAGCAAGATGAATTTACGAATATAACGATTGAAAATCACTTGTTGTGATTTAATATAAGAAATCTTTTTTCTTCATCAAATTATTACCAATTTTAATAATAATTTGTCATATACATAGTTCATACAATCCATATAAATTATTTCCCAAAGTAAAAAAAGGAATTGTGACGCTTATTTGAAGTTATCCACTTATACACAGAAACTTTCTCAAAAACTGTGGATAACATATGCGCTATACACACAGTTATTCAAAATTTAACAACATATTCACAGCCATTTGACATCACTTGGAGTTAAAAAGTATAATTATGTGGATAAGTCGTTCAAATTATGATTTTATAAGGATTTATTTATTAAATTTATATACATAAATGGTGTGCATAAATCATAGTTATGTTTAAGTTATCCACTGATTGTGATTAACTTGTGGATAATTATTAACATACTGTGATTATTTTTATCCACCTATGTTATTTCTGTGTATAAGTCTAAAATTTTAAGAAAGATGGAGTTATTTATGTCAGAGAAAGAAATTTGGGATAAAGTTTTAGAAATTGCCCAGGAAAGAATTTCAAACACTAGTTATCAAACGTTCATAAAAGATACGCAACTCTACTCACTTAAAAATGACGAAGCCATTATATTAGTAAGTCTGCCTTTCAATGCGAGTTGGCTTAATCAGCGATATTCAGAAATTATGCAGGCTATTATTTATGATGTCATCGGTTATGAAGTGAAACCACATTTTATTTCTGAAGATGAACTTGCATCCTACAACAATGTAAATACACAAGAAGTTCAAGAACCCCAAGTACAAAATTCTTCTATAGATGATAAGACTTGGGGAAAAGAACAATTTAATATGCACAATACATTCGATACATTTGTCATTGGACCTGGCAATCGTTTCCCACATGCTGCAAGTTTAGCTGTTGCAGAAGCACCGGCAGAAGCTTATAATCCATTATTTATATATGGAGGCGTAGGTCTAGGTAAAACACATTTAATGCATGCAATTGGACATCATGTTCTTAGTAACAAACCTAATGCTAAAGTCATTTACACTTCTAGTGAGAAATTCACAAACGAATTTATTAAATCAATACGTGATAATGAAACTGAAGCATTTCGTGAAAAGTATCGTAAAATTGATGTTTTATTAATTGATGATATTCAATTCATTCAAAATAAAGAACAAACGCAAGAGGAGTTCTTCCATACTTTTAATGAATTACATCAAAATAATAAGCAAATCGTTATTTCAAGTGATCGTCCACCAAAAGAAATTGCTAAGCTAGAAGACCGTCTACGTTCTCGTTTTGAGTGGGGGCTAATAGTTGATATCACGCCACCTGATTACGAAACAAGAATGGCAATATTACAAAAGAAAATTGAAGAAGAAAATCTTGATATTCCGCCAGAAGCTTTGAATTACATCGCCAACCAAATTCAATCAAATATTCGTGAACTTGAAGGCGCATTAACTCGACTTTTAGCGTACTCAAAATTACAAGGGAAACCTATTACAACCGAACTTACCGCAGAAGCGTTAAAAGATATCATTCAATCACCTAAGTCTAAAAAGATTACAATTCAAGATATCCAAAAGGTAGTTGGTCAATATTATAGTGTAAGAATTGAAGATTTTAGTGCTAAAAAACGTACAAAGTCAATTGCTTACCCACGACAAATAGCTATGTATCTATCTAGAGAATTAACTGATTTTTCATTACCTAAGATAGGTGAAGAATTTGGAGGTCGCGATCATACAACAGTTATCCATGCCCATGAAAAGATTGCAAATGATATCAAGTCTGATCCTACATTTAAGCAAGAAGTAGAAAACTTAGAAAAAGAAATTAGAAATCAGTAATGGGAAATAAATCAATCAATATTGAATAAATTGAAAATTAGCAGATTGTAAACGGTCTTTTAGGGAATAATTACTAAGTAAATCAATTCCCAATACTTAAAAAGATGGGCAGTTGTCCCTCTGAATAACAATAGCAATTGTGGATAATGTGAAAAATTAATACACAACATACACAGTTTATCCACATGTGTATAACTGTGATATTCGTAAGTTTTTTAGACTTATCCACCAATCCACAGTGCCTACTACTATTACTATGAATTTAAAACCTATATAATTATATATAAACGACTGGAAGGAGTTTAAATTTAATGATGGAATTCACAATCAAAAGAGATTATTTTATTAATCAACTTAACGACACATTAAAGGCTATCTCACCTAGAACAACTTTACCGATTTTAACAGGTATCAAAATTGATGCTAAAGATAATGAAGTCATTTTAACTGGGTCAGATTCAGAAATATCAATAGAAATCACTATTCCAAAACAAGTTGATGGTGAAGAAATTGTTGAAATTACAGAAACAGGATCAGTTGTACTTCCTGGTCGTTTCTTCGTTGATATTATTAAAAAACTTCCTGGAAAAGAAGTTAAATTATCAACTAATGAACAATTCCAAACATTAATCACATCAGGTCATTCAGAATTTAACTTAAGTGGTTTAGATCCTGATCAATATCCATTATTACCTGAGGTATCACGAGATGACGCTATTCAATTGTCTGTTAAGGTACTAAAAAATATCATTGCACAAACTAATTTTGCAGTGTCCACCTCAGAAACACGACCAGTACTTACTGGTGTAAACTGGCTTATACAAGATAATGAATTAATATGCACAGCAACAGATTCACACCGCTTAGCTGTAAGAAAATTACAGTTAGAAGATGAATCAGAAAATAAAAATGTCATCATTCCTGGTAAAGCTTTATCTGAATTAAACAAAATTATGAGTGACAGCGACGAAGATATTGATATTTTCTTTGCTTCTAACCAAGTGTTATTCAGAGTGGGGAATATTAATTTCATCTCACGTTTACTTGAAGGTCATTATCCAGATACGACACGTTTATTCCCAGAAAATTATGAGATTAAATTAGGAATTAACAATGGAGACTTTTATCATGCAATTGATCGTGCATCTTTATTAGCACGAGAAGGTGGAAATAATGTTATTAAATTAAGTACAGGTAATGAATTAGTTGAACTTTCATCTACTTCTCCTGAAATTGGTACTGTTAAAGAAGAAGTTAACGCTAATGATGTAGAAGGCGGAAACTTGAAAATTTCTTTCAACTCAAAATACATGATGGATGCTTTAAAAGCCATTGATAATGATGAAGTAGAAGTAGAATTCTTTGGTACAATGAAACCATTTATCTTAAAACCAAAAGATGATGATTCTGTAACGCAATTAATTCTGCCTATTAGAACATATTAATAAAAATTAAAGTTACAATCGTATTAGATTGCTAAATCTCTTATACAAAGGAGCCTGTGCATTTGTCGCATAGGCTCTTTTATATTGATACCAAACCTCATTTCAAACATTCAAAACTTAATATAGACGAATGAGATAATTATCGTGAATGTAAAATTAATTTTAAATGTACTGAGCGCTTTTCATAGCAATAATAAATATATTTGAGTATTCAATTACCCTTGTGGAAAAAGTGTGCTAAAAACCCCTTTAAATTTAAAATTCGGTGTAAGTTTCTAAAATGATTGTAAGTAAATTATAAAATTTGTAGCAGCTTTTGATAAAATAAAATATATATCAAAGTAAACGATTTCATTCTTTATTTTAAATGAAATTCAAAGTAAAAAACGGTATAATATATTAATGACACATACAGAAATGGAGTGAGAAATTTTGGTTCAAGAAGTTGTTGTAGAAGGAAATATCACTTTAGGTCAATTTCTTAAAACTGAAGGAATCATAGAATCAGGTGGACAAGCCAAATGGTTTCTACAGGATTTTGAGGTTTTAATTAATGGACAACGTGAAACAAGACGTGGCAAAAAATTAGAACACAACGACCGCATTGATATTACAGATATCCCTGAAGATACGGGTTCCTTTTTAATCATCCATCAAGGTGAACAATGAAACTTAATACACTCCAATTAGAGAATTATCGTAACTATGAACAGGTGACATTAGATTGTCATCCTGAAGTGAATATCCTTATTGGTGAGAACGCACAAGGAAAGACAAATTTACTTGAATCAATTTATACCTTAGCGCTTGCTAAAAGTCATCGTACGTCAAATGATAAGGAACTCATACGTTTCAATTCTGATTATGCTAAAATAGAGGGTGAGCTAAGTTATAGACATGGCACAATGCCGCTTACGATGTTTATAACTAAAAAAGGTAAGCAAGTTAAAGTGAATCATCTTGAACAAAGCAGACTAACTCAATATATTGGACATTTAAATGTCGTCTTATTTGCGCCTGAAGATTTAAATATCGTTAAAGGTTCACCACAAATACGTCGACGGTTCATAGATATGGAGTTAGGACAAATATCTGCTGTCTATTTGAATGATTTAGCTCAATATCAGCGTATTCTAAAGCAAAAGAACAATTACCTTAAACAGTTACAAATTGGGCAGAAGACAGATACAACAATGCTAGAAGTCTTAAACCAACAATTTGCTGAATATGCACTGAAGGTTACGTTACGTCGAGAGCACTTTATAAAGGAATTAGAAACACTTGCACAACCCATTCATGCAGGTATCACAAATGATCGAGAGACACTGACACTCGATTATGTTCCAAGTTTGAAGTTAAGTAATTATGAAGCCAATCAATCTGAGTTAATTGAAGAAGTATTAGCATTGTTAAATGACAATTTACAAAGAGAGAAAGAACGAGGTGTATGTCTCTATGGCCCACATCGTGATGACTTAAGTTTCAATGTAAATGGCATGGATGCTCAAACGTATGGTTCACAAGGTCAGCAACGTACAACTGCGCTGTCAATTAAGTTGGCAGAAATTGAATTAATGAATATTGAAGTAGGAGAATATCCAATCTTACTTTTAGATGATGTCTTGAGTGAGCTTGATGATTCACGTCAAACTCATTTGTTAAGTACGATTCAATATAAAGTACAAACATTTGTGACAACAACGTCAGTTGAAGGAATAGATCATGAAATAATGAATAACGCTAAGTTATACCGTATTAGTCAAGGTGAAATACTAAAGTAACGAGAAAGTGATGGTGAATACATTGTCAGATGTAAACAACACAGATAATTATGGTGCTGGACAGATACAAGTTTTAGAAGGTCTCGAAGCGGTTCGTAAAAGACCGGGTATGTATATTGGTTCAACTTCAGAAAGAGGGTTGCACCATTTAGTATGGGAAATTGTTGATAATAGTATTGACGAGGCATTAGCAGGTTATGCTAGTCATATTGAAGTTATAATTGAGAAAGACAATTGGATTAAAGTTACTGACAATGGCCGTGGTATTCCTGTTGATATTCAAGAAAAGATGGGACGCCCTGCTGTCGAAGTTATCTTAACTGTACTTCACGCTGGAGGTAAATTTGGAGGTGGCGGATACAAAGTATCTGGCGGTCTTCACGGTGTTGGATCTTCAGTTGTTAATGCACTCTCACAAGATCTTGAAGTTTATGTACATCGTAATGGCACGATTTATCATCAAGCCTATAAACAAGGTGTGCCACAATTTGATCTTAAAGAAATTGGCGATACAGATAAAACAGGTACAGCTATTCGATTCAAAGCCGATAAAGAAATCTTTACAGAGACAACAGTTTATAACTATGAAACACTTCAAAAGCGTATACGTGAGCTTGCTTTCTTAAATAAAGGTATTCAAATTACTTTAAAAGATGAAAGAGAAGAGGAAGTTAGAGAAGACTCATATCATTATGAAGGCGGGATTAAATCCTATGTAGATTTATTAAATGAGAATAAAGAACCTCTTCACGATGAACCTATATATATCCATCAGTCTAAAGACGATATTGAAGTGGAAATTGCACTTCAATATAACAGTGGATATGCAACCAACTTATTAACGTATGCGAATAATATTCATACATACGAGGGTGGTACGCATGAAGATGGCTTTAAACGTGCTTTAACACGCGTTTTAAATAGCTATGGTACGCAAAGTAAGATTATTAAAGAGGATAAAGATAGACTTTCAGGTGAAGATACACGAGAAGGTTTAACAGCAGTCGTATCAATTAAACATGGCGATCCTCAGTTTGAAGGACAAACAAAAACAAAATTAGGAAACTCTGAAGTACGTCAAGTTGTTGATAGATTATTTTCTGAACACTTTGAACGTTTCTTATATGAGAATCCATCTGTAGGACGCATTATTGTTGAAAAGGGTATTATGGCTTCACGCGCACGTGTGGCTGCCAAAAAAGCACGTGAAGTTACGCGTCGTAAATCAGCATTAGACGTTTCAAGCTTACCAGGTAAATTGGCAGATTGTTCTAGTAAGAACCCTGAAGAAAGTGAAATTTTCTTGGTAGAAGGTGACTCTGCCGGGGGGTCTACTAAATCTGGTCGTGATTCAAGAACACAAGCCATTTTACCTTTAAGAGGTAAAATTTTGAATGTGGAAAAAGCACGTTTAGATCGTATCTTAAACAATAACGAAATTCGTCAAATGATTACTGCATTTGGTACGGGTATTGGAGGAGAATTCGATATATCAAAAGCACGTTATCATAAAATCGTAATCATGACTGATGCCGATGTTGATGGTGCACATATACGTACGTTATTACTTACATTCTTCTATCGTTTCATGAGACCTTTAATTGAAGCGGGCTACGTTTATATTGCTCAGCCGCCTTTATATAAACTAACACAAGGAAAACAAAAATATTATGTATTTAACGATAGAGAACTAGACAAGTTGAAACAAGAATTAAACCCGTCACCAAAATGGTCAATTGCACGTTACAAAGGTCTTGGTGAAATGAACGCAGACCAATTATGGGAAACGACTATGAATCCTGAACATCGCTCTATGTTGCAAGTGAGACTTGAAGATGCAATTGATGCAGACCAAACATTTGAAATGTTAATGGGCGATGTAGTAGAAAATCGCAGACAATTTATCGAAGACAATGCAGTTTATGCCAACCTAGATTTCTAGACACTATGAACTGAACTTTTGAAGGAGGATCTCTTGATGGCTGAATTACCTCAATCAAGAATTAATGAACGAAATATAACCAATGAAATGCGCGAATCATTCCTAGACTATGCAATGAGTGTTATCGTTTCTCGTGCATTACCAGACGTCAGAGATGGATTAAAACCAGTACATCGTCGTATACTGTACGGATTAAACGAACAAGGTATGACTCCAGACAAGCCATATAAAAAATCCGCACGTATCGTTGGGGATGTTATGGGTAAATATCACCCACATGGTGACTCATCTATTTACGAGGCTATGGTAAGAATGGCACAAGAATTCAGTTATCGTTATCCACTTGTGGATGGACAAGGTAACTTTGGTTCCATGGATGGTGATGGCGCAGCTGCCATGCGTTATACCGAAGCACGTATGACTAAAATTACGCTAGAATTACTACGTGATATTAATAAAGATACAATTGATTTTATTGATAACTATGATGGTAACGAAAGAGAGCCGTCAGTCTTACCTGCACGTTTCCCTAACTTATTAGTCAATGGTGCGGCAGGTATCGCCGTAGGTATGGCGACTAATATACCACCTCATAATTTGACAGAGGTGATTGATGGCGTACTTAGTTTAAGTAAGAACCCAGACATCTCAATCAGTGAATTAATGGAAGATATTCAAGGTCCAGATTTTCCAACTGCTGGTCTTATCTTAGGTAAAAGTGGTATTAGACGTGCTTATGAAACAGGTAGAGGTTCTATACAAATGCGCTCACGTGCTGAAATTGAAGAACGTGGTGGCGGACGTCAACGTATTGTTGTTACAGAAATTCCATTCCAAGTTAACAAGGCACGAATGATAGAAAAAATTGCTGAACTTGTACGTGATAAAAAAATTGATGGTATTACTGACTTACGTGATGAAACAAGTTTACGTACAGGTGTAAGAGTTGTTATTGATATTCGTAAAGACGCTAACGCAAGTGTTATCTTAAATAACTTATATAAACAAACACCGTTACAAACATCATTTGGTGTAAATATGATTGCCCTAGTTAATGGCAGACCTAAGTTGATTAATCTTAAAGAAGCATTAGTCCATTACTTAGAACATCAAAAAACGGTTGTACGAAGACGTACAGAGTACAATTTAAGAAAAGCAAAAGACCGTGCCCATATCTTAGAAGGTTTAAGAATTGCACTTGATCATATTGATGAAATTATTAGTACGATTCGTGAATCTGAAACAGATAAAGTGGCAATGGAAAGCTTACAAGAACGCTTCAAATTATCTGAAAGACAAGCTCAAGCTATCTTAGATATGCGTTTAAGACGTTTAACTGGTTTAGAAAGAGACAAAATTGAATCAGAATATAACGAATTATTAGCTTATATCGATGAATTAGAAGCGATTTTAGCGGATGAAGAAGTATTACTACAATTAGTTCGTGACGAATTAACAGAAATTAAAGAACGTTATGGTGACGAACGTCGTACAGAAATTCAACTTGGCGGATTAGATGATTTAGAAGATGAAGATTTAATCCCAGAAGAACAAATTGTAATTACATTAAGTCATAACAATTATATTAAACGTCTTCCAGTATCTACATATCGTGCCCAAAACCGTGGTGGTCGTGGTGTACAAGGTATGAATACATTAGAAGAAGACTTTGTGAGTCAATTAGTTACTTTAAGTACTCATGACAATGTCTTATTCTTTACGAATAAAGGCCGCGTATACAAACTTAAAGGTTACGAAGTACCAGAATTATCTCGTCAATCCAAAGGTATCCCAATTGTTAATGCGATTGAACTTGAAAATGATGAAAGTATTAGCACAATGATTGCTGTTAAAGACCTTGAAAGTGAAGACGATTACCTAGTATTTGCAACACGTAAAGGTATCGTTAAACGATCATCATTAAGTAACTTCTCTCGTATTAATAAAAACGGTAAAATTGCGATTAACTTTAAAGAAGATGATGAGTTAATTGCAGTTAGACTAACAGATGGTGAAGAAGATATCCTTATTGGTACTGCACATGCTTCATTGATTAGATTCTCTGAAAAAGCATTACGTCCACTTGGCCGTACAGCAGCAGGTGTGAAAGGTATCACATTACGTGAAGGTGATGAAGTAGTCGGTTTAGACGTCGCACATGCGAATAGTGAAGATGAAGTATTAGTTGTTACTGAAAATGGTTATGGTAAACGTACACCAGTTGCTGATTACCGATTATCAAATCGTGGCGGTAAAGGTATTAAGACGGCAACAATTACAGAACGTAATGGTAACATCGTATGTATCACAACTGTTACAGGTGAAGAAGACTTAATGGTTGTAACGAATGCAGGTGTGATTATACGTCTAGATGTACATGACATCTCACAAAATGGTCGTTCTGCACAAGGTGTTCGACTTATGCGTCTAGGTGATGACCAATTTGTTTCAACAGTAGCTAAAGTAAAACAAGAAGATGACGCTGATGAAGCAGAATCAGATATTGAAAGTGATAATGCTCAAGGTGAGTCTAGTAACGAAGAAGTTATCGAAGGTGGCGCACCAGGCAAAGCGATTCAAACTGAAGTTACTGATGAAGAACAAGGTTCAGAAGACACTCAAGATGGTGATGAACGAATCGAAGTAAGACAAGACTTTATGGATCGTGTAAATGAAGATATCGAAAACGATTCAGAAGATAATGAAGATGAATAAACCATAATATAAAGTAGAAAATAAGACTCCCCTATCATCAGGGGAGTCTTATTTTTATGTAATAAAAAGGGATATGGCGACTGTTAAATGTGACCATATTCCCTATATAAGCTATTCTTCTAATTGTTTCATTGCGAATGGAATTTCATTGATTAAACGTGATGGTGGTACGACATACATCGTTTCAGAAAGCTTTTCTCCGATATAACTATGTGTATAAGTCGCGCTCATCACCGCTTCTTTAATACTGTCAAATTGACCTACGAAGCTAGTAATCATTCCTGCTAAAGTATCTCCCATACCACCAGTTGCCATAGCTGGGCTACCGATAGATAGTTTATAATCTTCATTTCTAAAGTAAATCTCAGTACCATGTTTTTTTAGAACAACTGTTGCGCCAATACGATCAACCACTTCACGATTACGCTCATAAGTTTGTTCTTCAATTGGGATACCACTTAAACGTTCCCACTCTTTTTGATGTGGCGTAAAAATTACTCGACATGAAGGTAGTTGAGGTTTAAGTTTACTAAAAATAGTAATAGCATCACCGTCTACTATTAAATTCTGATGAGGTTGGATGTTTTGTAATAGGAAAGTAATGGCATTATTTCCTTTAAAGTCTACACCAAGTCCAGGTCCAATTAAGATACTGTCTGTCATTTCAATCATTTTAGTAAGCATCTTTGTATCGTTAATATCGATAACCATTGCTTCCGGGCATCGAGAATGTAATGCAGCATGATTAGTTGGGTGTGTTGCTACAGTAATTAAACCACTACCACTAAATACACATGCACGTGCTGCTAACATGATTGCACCACCTAAATTAGCAGATCCACCAATTAATAGGATTTTACCGTAATCACCTTTATGAGACTCTTCTTTTCTTTTAGGAATATTAATAGTATCTAAAGTTTCCATCTACCTAAACCTCCTTTTACCGGATTATCTATTTCTATTATACAAACCGGTTTATGTTCATTGATTCATTTGATATTGAATATAAGTCACAACGATGTGTGTGCTTTTAAATACAATAAAAAATACTATACCTGTAATACACTTTCGTCAATAGGAATTTAAGAAATGTAACGATATATATACCAAGTATAACAATGACAATATTTTAGCGTATTAAATAATTAAATTGTTAATGTATTATAAAAATTGTAAAAGGTATTGTTTATATAAAAATGAAAACGTATACTTTTTGATAATGGAAGTTTTAATTCTACATAAAGGGGAGCTGTTTCTATGACTTTATTTTTAAATGGAGATGCTTTAACGATTGAAGATATTAAACAATTATTACACCAAGATTTAAAAATTGAAATCACAGAGGAAGCATTAGAAAGAGTTAAAAAAAGTAGAAGTGTAGTAGAACGAATCATTAATGATAAAGAAACCATTTATGGGATTACTACAGGATTTGGTTTATTTAGCGATGTGCGTATTGATTCGACTCAATATAATGACTTACAAGTTAATTTAATACGTTCACACGCTTGTGGGATGGGCGAACCATTTTCTGAAGAAGTATCACTTGTGATGATGATTTTACGTCTTAATACATTATTAAAAGGAAATTCAGGGGTAACTTTAGAATTGGTCGACCAGCTCAAATATTTCATCAATGAGCGTATTATACCTGTGATTCCTCAACAAGGTTCACTTGGTGCATCAGGTGATTTGGCACCATTATCTCATTTAGCTTTAGCACTTATTGGTGAAGGGCTTGTTTATTTTAAAAATGAAGAAGTTGATAGTCGTTATGTTTTAAATGAATTAGGAAGAGCACCATTACATCTACAAGCTAAAGAAGGATTAGCACTAATTAATGGCACACAGGCTATGACTGCACAAGGGGTCATTAATTATATTGAAGCGGAAGACTTAGGTTACCAAGCAGAGTGGATTGCGGCGCTCACACATCAAGCGTTAAATGGTATTGTTGATGCATATGATCATAGAGTACATGCAGTTAGAAATAGTCAAGAACAAGTAGATGTCGCGGCACGTATGCGTGATTGGTTAGCAGACTCAAAGTTAACAACAAGACAAGCTGAGATTCGTGTTCAAGATGCTTATTCTTTACGTTGTATTCCACAAATTCATGGCGCAAGTTATCAAGTGTTTAACTACGTAAAAGAAAAGTTAGAGTTTGAAATGAATGCTTCAAATGATAATCCGCTTATCTTTGATGAAGACGGTGAAACAACAGTCATATCTGGTGGTAACTTCCATGGACAACCTATCGCCTTTGCGCTTGATCATTTGAAATTAGGTGTCAGTGAATTAGCGAATGTTTCAGAACGACGTGTGGAACGACTAGTGAATCCGCAATTGAATAACGGTCTACCTGCATTCTTAAGTCCTGAACCTGGTTTACAAAGTGGCGCGATGATTATGCAATATGCAGCAGCGAGTCTAGTATCTGAGAATAAAACACTTGCACATCCAGCGAGTGTAGATTCTATACCATCTTCAGCTAACCAAGAAGATCATGTATCTATGGGAACGATTGCTTCAAGACATGGTTATCAAATGATTGAAAATGCACGACGAGTTATTGCGATTGAATGTATTATTGCGTTACAAGCAGTTGAGTTAAAAGGTGTCAATCAACTATCACCTAAAACACGAGACAAATATGACGAATTTAGAAACATTGTGCCATCTATCAAACAGGATAGACAATTCCATAAGGACATAGAAGCCGTAGCACAGTACTTAAAGGATAGTGCATATCATTAATACATTCATAAAATGAAAATGATTGAATTTTAAAATAACTTGAAAATTACAAAAAACTTTGCTATATTGTGAGTAAGTTAATAAAACATTGTTCGTAGGCCAAGTAGTATTATTGATGGATTTCAGAGAGCTTGTGGTTAGTGAGAACAAGTAATCCACTTTAATATGAATCTACCTACATTTAGTGAGCAATCGGCGAATAACCGTTATTTTAGTTAAGTGCAAACGAAGTTACATTTCATTGAGATGTTTGCTTTGTTTGTTAAATAGGGTGGCAACGCGTAGACCACGTCCCTTGTCGGGGCGTGGTCTTTTTGTATGCTTTTATATACATAGTTGGCATGCTAAATATATATTTTTATGGGAAAGGATGAAGGTTTCATGTTAGATATTAAACTTTTTAGAACAGAGCCAGACAAAGTTAAGAGCAAAATTGAATTAAGAGGAGACGACCCTAAAGTAGTCGATGAGGTATTAGAATTAGATGAAAAGCGTCGTACATTAATAAGCAAGACAGAAGAGATGAAAGCGAAACGTAATAAAGTAAGTGAAGAAATCGCTCAGAAAAAACGTAATAAAGAAAATGCTGATGATGTTATCGCTGAAATGCGTCAATTAGGTGATGACATTAAAGAATATGATACACAATTAAATGAAATTGATAATAAAATGTCTGATATTCTATGTCGTATTCCAAACCTTATCAATGATGATGTACCACAAGGCGCTTCAGATGAAGAAAATATCGAAGTTAAAAAATGGGGTACACCTCGTGAATTTGATTTCGAAGCGAAAGCACACTGGGATATCGTAGAAGATCTTAAAATGGCTGACTTCGATCGTGCCGCTAAAATTTCTGGCGCACGTTTCGTTTATCTAACAAGAGACGGTGCACAATTAGAACGTGCATTAATGAACTACATGATTACTAAACATACAACACAACATGGTTACACTGAAATGATGGTACCTCAATTAGTTAACGCTGATACAATGTATGGTACTGGTCAATTACCTAAATTCGAAGAAGATTTATTTAAAGTAGAAAAAGAAGGACTATATACAATTCCAACTGCTGAAGTACCTTTAACAAACTTCTATCGTGATGAAATCATCCAACCAGGTGTCTTACCTGAAAAATTCACTGGACAATCTGCATGTTTCCGTAGTGAAGCGGGTTCAGCTGGTAGAGATACAAGAGGTTTAATTCGTTTACACCAATTCGACAAAGTTGAAATGGTACGCTTTGAAAAACCTGAAGATTCTTGGGATGCTTTAGAAGAAATGACTACAAACGCTGAAGCAATCTTAGAAGAATTAGGATTACCATATCGTCGTGTTATCTTATGTACTGGAGACATTGGTTTCAGTGCTAGTAAAACATACGACTTAGAAGTATGGTTACCAAGCTATAACGACTACAAAGAAATCAGTTCATGTTCAAACTGTACTGACTTCCAAGCACGACGTGCCAATATCCGTTTCAAACGTGATAATGCAGCTAAACCTGAATTAGCGCATACGTTAAATGGTAGTGGTTTAGCTGTAGGTCGTACATTCGCAGCAATCGTTGAGAACTATCAAAATGAAGATGGTACAGTAACAATCCCTGAAGCCTTAGTACCATTCATGGGTGGTAAAACTCATATTCAAAAGCCAACTAAATAATTTAGATTGTTAGCGAATGACTAGCTATACAATGCGCGGTAATGAAGAGCCATCATTGCCGCGTATTTTTTTATGTCAATAACCTAAAGTAAGAGGGTAGGGGAGGGACATTAAGTAAAATTTAGATGCAAAATAGTGTGGGTAGTCTAACTATTAATAGAAAATTCTGTCATATTTAAAATGTTGTGATGACGGCATTTTAAAAGTGAGGTTTGTCTGACGTCACACGCACCGACGTCTAAAGTGATTGCCGTTTTCATCATTGTATATTAGACTTGAGTTTATTATTTAAACGTAAATGCGTTTGTAACTAGAAAGGGGGAGACAAGATGACCCATCTCACATTTAGACAAGGTGTTAAAGAATGCATTCCAACATTATTAGGGTATGCAGGTGTTGGTATTTCATTTGGCATCGTTGCTGCATCTCAAAAGTTTAGTTTATTAGAAATTATATTACTTTGTTTAATTATTTATGCTGGTGCGGCACAATTTATTATATGTGCGTTAGTCATAGCTGGAACACCCATAACAGCGATAGTGTTAACAACATTTATTGTTAATTCACGTATGTTTTTATTAAGTATGACTTTAGCACCCAATTTTAAGTCTTATGGTTTATGGAATCGAATTGGACTTGGTTCTTTAGTAACCGATGAAACGTTTGGTGTAGCCATCACGCCTTATTTAAAAGGTGAGCCAATTAACGATCGTTGGTTGCATGGTTTAAACATCACAGCATATTTGTTTTGGACCTTTTCTTGTGTAGTTGGTGCTGTATTTGGCAAATATATTTCGAATCCAGAGATATTAGGATTAGATTTTGCGATTACAGCTATGTTTGTATTTTTAGGAATTGCTCAATTTGAATCTGTTAAAAAGTCTAAGATCAACATCTATCTTGTGCTTATTCTATGTGTCATTGTGATGATGTTAACGTTAAGCTTTGTTATGCCCTCGTATGTAGCGATTATAATATCTGCGGTTGTCGCATCTACATTAGGGGTGGTGATGGACAGATGATGACAGATCAACATATGTTAATCATAATTATTCTATGTGGTATTGTTACGATTTTAGTCAGAGTGATTCCATTTATGATGATTTCACGAGTAAATCTACCAGATGTTATTATTCAATGGTTATCCTTTATACCTATCACACTTTTTACAGCACTTGTCTTGGACGGTATTATTCAACAACATGAAGGTAGTGTAGGCTATACACTCAATGTGCCATTCATTATTGCATTAATACCAACTGTATTATTAGCCATATATACGAGAAGTCTAACTTGGACCATTTTAGGCGGTATTGCATTTATCGCTCTATTGAGATTCTTTCTATAGAAATCAAGGTCTACATATTGAATTTCGTGATGGAGTTAGTTAAAATTTAAGTAGTTAGAAAATTTAGATAATTAATATATTTATTCAAAACTTAATCATAAAATCTTATTCAGAGAAGTTGAGGGACTTGGCCCATAGACGCTTCAGCAACCGGCTATAAAGAATACGAGTACGGTGCTAAAACCAACGAGCACTCGAATGATAAGTACTGAACCGCTTCTTACTTTTCATAGAGTAAGAAGCTTTTTTATTTAAAGGAGGATGGATTCATATATGTCGAATTATACAGTTGATACATTAGAATTAGGCCAATTCACGACAGAGTCTGGAGAAACGATACAAAACTTAAAATTAAAATATGAACATGTAGGTTATCCTGGACAACCATTAGCATTAGTTTGCCATGCATTAACTGGCAATCATCTTACATATGGTACAGATGAACATCCAGGTTGGTGGCGTGAAATTATTGATGGTGGTTATATGCCTATCAATGATTATCAATTTTTAACATTCAACGTCATAGGGAGTCCATTTGGTTCAAGTTCAAAGCATAATGATCCACATTTTCCAGATCATTTAACATTAAGAGATATCGTACGTGCACTTGAGAAGGGGATAGAAGCACTAGGGTTTAATAAAATAGATATTTTAATCGGTGGGAGTTTAGGTGGTATGCAAGCACTAGAATTACTTTATAATCGACGATTCCAAGTAGATAAAGCGGTTATACTTGCTGCTACAGATAAAACCTCATCGTACAGTTGTGCCTTTAATGAGATTGCTAGACAAGCGATTCATATCGGAGGTAAAGAAGGTTTAAGTATTGCTCGACAATTAGGATTTTTAACCTATCGATCTTCTAAAAGTTATGATCAACGCTTCACACCTGAAGAGGTAGTTAGTTATCAACAACATCAAGGGAACAAGTTCAAAGAATCCTTTGATTTATCATGTTATTTAACACTGCTGGACGTCTTAGATAGTCATAATATTGATAGAGGCAGAGATGATGTTGATGAGGTGTTTAAATCATTAGACACAAAGGTATTAACGATGGGATTCATAGATGATTTGTTATATCCAGATGATCAAGTATTAGCGGCAGGACAACGTTTTAAATATCATCGACACTTTTTTGTACCAGATAATGTGGGGCACGATGGTTTCTTACTTAATTTTGAAGATTGGGCACCTAATTTATATCACTTTTTAAATGCGAAACATATTCGACGATAATGACTAAAACCATGTTCTAACGTTAATTTTATAAGGTTGAATATCGATGTTAAAAGTATAGTATATAAAGAGAATACAAATCGAGAAATTAAATAGGTGACTATGAGATGAAACAATTGATAATTATATTAAATGCATTGAATTATATAGTTATAGCATTATTAATAATATTCAACTTCAATAATCTATCTGAAAAGGGATTAGATATATGTAGATATTTTCTTTTTATTAGTTGTGTTTTATTTATATTTTCATTAATTATGTATTTAATAACTAAGAAAGAATTTGTTTTAAAAAGTAGTTTTATTAATCTAGTTAATTTAATTGTAATATTTCCAATTCTACTATTAATAATGATTTGATTTTCATATTACTATGCTTACTATTAAAAGGTTTACGGTTAAAATATTTTAATGAATTTTAATTAAAAATTTGTAAAAATAATAGATTATTTCACTCTAAAGTACTGCTGGAATTGACCGACATAAATACCAGTAGTACTTTATTGTTTATTTTTTTCAAAGAGGTTAAAATGGTAATTATAGTCAAAAAAAGTATGGGAGTGGCGTGTGTGTTTTCAAAAATACAACCTAAAGCAACTATTATAGGTACATTAGCATTAGTGATAGTCGCTTTAGTAACACATGTATTACCTATTCTCGGCTTAATTTTATGTTTATTTGCAACAATCCCAGGTGTCGTATTATGGAACAAATCTATTCAGTCATTTGGAATTAGTGCCTTAGTAACAGTTATAATTACAACATTATTAGGTAATACATTCGTCTTAAGTATGATGGTTTTAGTGATTTTAACGAGTTTAATCATTGGACAATTACTTAAGGAAAGAGCAACAAAAGAAAGAATTTTATATGTAACAACGGTATCTCTAAGTTTAATGACATTGATAGGATTCATGTTATTACAAGTATTTGAAAAAATCCCAAGAGCAGCCGCATTAGTTAACCCAGTTAAAGAAACCGTTCATAACATGTTATTAACAAGTGGAGCAGATGCTGATTACAGACAGATGCTTGAAGAAAGTATCCGCCAAATGACGGTCCAACTCCCTAGTTATCTCATTATTATCGTTTTTCTTTTCGTTTTAATTAATCTGATCATAACATTTCCAATCTTGCGCAAATTCAAAGTAGCTACGCCAATATTCAAACCACTATTCGCTTGGCAAATGAATCGTACGCTATTAACAATCTATATTATTGATTTACTTTGTGTCATGTTTGCAACCCAACCAAGTACGTTCCAGAGTATCGTATTAAACTTTGAAGTTGTGTTATCATTAGTGATGTACATTCAAGGGATGAGCGTGATACATTTCTTCGGAAAAGCGAAGCGACTACCGAATGTAGTAACTATCATATTAATGGTTATAGGGACATTATTAACACCAATGACTCATATTGTAGGGTTATTAGGTGTCATCGATTTATGTATCAATTTAAAACAACTAATGAACAATAATAATAAAAAGTGATGAGAGGTGGAAGAATGAACCGTCAATCCACTAAAAAAGCTTTGCTCATACCATTTATCATAATGGTACTGACTGCTATAGCATTAGTCATCGTTTGGTTTATATTTAACCAAATCGTGGCAGGCATAGCTGCAGGAATATTACTAGTAATGATTATTGCTAGTGGGTTCTTGCTAAGACAAGCTTTTATGAAAATGGACAGTTATGTGGATGGTTTAAGTGGTCATATTACAACAAGTAGTAATAAGGCGATTAAACACTTACCGATCGGGATGATTGTGTTAGATGAGAACGACCATATTGAATGGGTTAACCAATTTATGTCTGAACATTTAACAACTAATGTTATTTCAGAATCGGTAAACGAAATATTTCCTAATATCTTAAAGCAATTGGAGAAAGTTCAAGAAGTAGAAATTGAACATGAAAATTATCATTATAGAGTACGTTATTCAAGCAATGAACATTGCTTATACTTCTTCGATATTACAGATGAAGTACAAACGAACCAACTATATGAAGATTCAAAACCCATTATTGCAACATTATTCTTAGATAACTACGATGAAATCACGCAAAACATGAACGATACACAGCGTTCTGAAATTAACTCAATGGTTACACGTGTAATTAGTCGTTGGGCATCAGAATATAATATTTATTTCAAACGTTATAATTCAGACCAATTCGTAGCCTATTTAAATCAAAAGATTTTAGCAGAAATCGAAGACTCAAATTTCAACATTTTAAGTCAATTACGTGAGAAAAGTGTTGGTTACCGAGCACAATTGACATTAAGTATTGGTGTCGGTGAAGGTACTGAAAATCTTATCGACTTAGGTGAATTATCGCAATCAGGTCTAGACTTAGCGCTAGGTCGTGGTGGTGACCAAGTTGCAATTAAAAACATGAACGGCAACGTACGCTTCTATGGTGGTAAGACTGACCCGATGGAAAAACGTACACGTGTAAGAGCGCGTGTTATCTCACACGCATTAAAAGATATCTTAACTGAAGGCGATAAAGTCATCGTGATGGGACATAAACGACCTGACTTAGATGCCATTGGTGCAGCCATTGGTGTGTCTAGATTCGCATTAATGAATAATCTAGAAGCATATGTTGTCTTAAATGAATCTGATATCGATCCAACATTGCGTCGTGTCATGGATGAAATTGATAAGAAACCAGAACTTAAAGAACGATTTATTACATCAGACGATGCATGGGATATGATGACATCGAAAACAACGGTTGTTGTCGTTGATACGCATAAACCAGAAATGGTTCTAGATGAAAATGTCTTAAATAAAGCAAATCGTAAGGTAGTGATTGACCACCATAGACGTGGTGAAAGCTTTATCTCCAATCCACTACTGGTTTATATGGAACCTTATGCAAGTTCAACAGCAGAACTTGTCACAGAGTTGCTAGAATATCAACCAACTGAACAGCGTTTAACACGTCTTGAATCTACTGTTATGTATGCAGGTATTATTGTTGATACAAGAAACTTCACATTACGTACGGGTTCAAGAACGTTCGATGCCGCAAGTTATTTACGAGCACATGGTGCCGATACTATTCTTACACAACACTTCTTAAAAGATGATGTGGATACGTACATTAACCGTTCTGAATTAATTAGAACAGTCGAAGTACAAGATAACGGTGTTGCGATTGCACATGGCTCAGACGATAAAATTTATCATCCGGTTACAGTTGCACAAGCAGCCGATGAGTTGTTAAGTTTAGAAGGTATAGAAGCTTCATATGTCGTTGCCAAACGTGAAGATAACCTAGTCGGTATCTCAGCCCGTTCATTAGGCTCAGTTAATGTTCAATTAACAATGGAAGCCCTTGGTGGCGGGGGTCACTTGACGAATGCAGCGACACAATTAAAAGGTGTCTCAGTCGAAGATGCCATTGTACAATTACAACAAGCAATAACAGAACAAATGAGTAGGAGTGAAGACGCATGAAAGTAATTTTCACACAAGATGTTAAAGGTAAAGGTAAAAAAGGCGAAGTTAAAGATGTACCAGTAGGTTACGCAAATAACTTCTTACTTAAAAATAAATATGCTGTAGAAGCAACTCCTGGTAACTTAAAACAATTAGAACAACAAAATAAACGTGCCGAAGCAGATAGACAACAAGAAATCGATGATGCAAAAGCACTTAAAGAACAGTTAAAAGATATCGAAGTTGAAGTATCAGCTAAAACAGGTGAAGGCGGCAAACTATTTGGTTCAATCAGTACGAAACAAATTGCCGAAGCGCTAAAAAAACAACATGATATTAAAATCGACAAACGTAAAATGGACTTACCACACGGTATTCATGCACTAGGATATACTAATGTTCCAGTGAAATTAGACAAAGAAGTCGAAGGTACAATCCGTGTGCACACTGTAGAACAATAATTTAAAGATATGACGCGAGGATAGTACATGATTACTATTATAGGTGCAATTATATAAGATGTATGACTTATACAATTTGTTAACCTCTGAAATATCTGTAGTGTATCTCGTGACAATATCAGATGACGATAAAATAAAAGATGGATTGAAATAAGAGGTGTAAGTAGATAATGGATGGAATGTATGAGCAAAATCAAATGCCACATAGCAATGAAGCTGAACAATCTGTCTTAGGTGCCATTATTATAGATCCAGAACTCATTAATACTACTCAGGAAGTCTTGCTTCCTGAGTCGTTTTATAGAGGCGCCCATCAACATATTTTTCGAGCAATGATGCACCTAAATGAGGATAATAAGGAAATTGATGTTGTCACATTGATGGATCAATTATCAAGTGAAGGTAGCTTGAACGAAGCGGGTGGCCCTCAATATCTCGCCGAACTATCGACGAGTGTACCGACAACGCGAAACGTTCAGTACTATACGGATATCGTTTTTAAACATGCGTTGAAACGGAAACTTATTCAAACCGCTGATAGTATAGCGAATGATGGCTATAATGATGAATTAGAATTAGATACGATTTTAAGTGACGCCGAACGACGTATTTTAGAACTATCTTCTACAAGAGAAAGTGATGGTTTTAAAGATATTAGAGATGTCTTAGGACAGGTATATGAAACCGCAGAAGAACTCGACCAAAATAGTGGTCAAACACCAGGTATTCCAACTGGTTATCGTGACTTAGATCAAATGACTGCTGGTTTTAACCGTAATGATTTAATCATTCTAGCGGCACGTCCTTCAGTAGGTAAGACTGCCTTTGCCTTAAATATTGCGCAAAAGGTTGCCACACATGAAGATATGTATACTGTCGGTATCTTCTCACTTGAGATGGGCGCCGACCAATTGGCAACACGTATGATTTGTAGTTCTGGTAACGTTGATTCCAATCGTTTAAGAACTGGGACGATGACTGAAGAAGATTGGAGTCGCTTTACGATTGCGGTAGGTAAGCTATCACGAACTAAAATCTTCATAGACGATACGCCAGGTATCCGTATCAATGATTTACGTTCTAAATGTCGTCGGCTCAAACAAGAGCACGGTCTTGATATGATTGTGATTGATTATCTACAATTGATTCAAGGAAGCGGATCACGTTTCTCAGATAACCGTCAACAAGAAGTTTCAGAGATTTCACGTACACTTAAGGCGATTGCACGTGAATTAGAATGCCCAGTTATTGCACTGAGTCAGTTATCACGTGGCGTTGAACAGCGACAAGACAAACGTCCTATGATGAGTGATATTCGTGAATCTGGGTCTATAGAACAAGATGCCGACATTGTCGCTTTCTTATATCGTGATGATTATTATAATCGTGGTGAAGGTGATGAAGATGATGACGATGCTGGTTTTGAACCACAGACAAATGATGATAACGGTGAAATTGAAATCATCATCGCCAAGCAACGTAACGGTCCAACAGGTACTGTGAAACTTCACTTTATGAAACAATATAATAAATTTACAGACATTGATTATGCTCATGCAGATATGTCATAAAAAATATTTTTCCGTACAATAATTGTTGTAAACTGTTTATTGTACGGTTTTTATTTTGTTTTTCTCTTTTAAAAATGTTGGAAGTATGTGTATGTATTTCACTTAAATACCCTTTGAACAACTGTCATAGAAACGTTTGAAAGTGATTTTGCACAGAAAAAATACTGAAAGATGATGCGTTATCGAACGCTAATTAATGTTCGATTTTTATTTGCAAATTCAAAATCATATTGGTAAAATACCTAGTGGTTAAACGAGAAAAACTTGGAGGTGCTCATATGTCATCAATCGTAGTAGTTGGGACACAATGGGGAGACGAAGGTAAAGGTAAAATTACAGATTTCTTAGCAGAACAAGCAGACGTGATTGCACGTTTTTCAGGTGGTAATAATGCAGGACATACCATCCAATTTGGTGGAGAAACATATAAATTACATTTAGTACCATCAGGTATCTTCTATAAAGACAAATTAGCAGTTATTGGTAATGGTGTGGTAGTTGATCCAGTTGCATTACTTAAAGAATTAGACGGTTTAAATGAACGTGGTATTTCAACAGATAACTTACGTATTTCTAACCGTGCTCAAGTGATTTTACCTTATCATATTGCACAAGACGAGTATGAAGAGCGTCTTCGCGGTGATAATAAAATCGGTACAACTAAAAAAGGTATCGGCCCAGCATACGTAGATAAAGCACAACGAATTGGTATCCGTATGGGAGACTTAGTCGAAAAAGAAACATTCGAAAGACTATTAAAACAAAATATTGAACATAAAAATGCATATTTCAAAGGTATGTTTAACGAAACATGCCCAAGCTTTGATGATATATTTGAAGAATATTATGCTGCAGGTCAACGTTTAAGAGAATTTGTTACAGATACACCTAAAATCTTAGACGACGCAATTGTTGCAGATGAAAAAGTACTATTCGAAGGTGCCCAAGGTGTGATGTTAGACATCGACCACGGTACATATCCATTCGTCACTTCAAGTAACCCAGTAGCAGGTAACGTTACTGTAGGTACTGGTGTAGGTCCAACATACGTATCAAAAGTCATTGGTGTATGTAAAGCTTATACATCACGTGTTGGTGATGGTCCATTCCCTACAGAATTATTTGATGAAGATGGTCATCACATTAGAGAAGTTGGTCGTGAATACGGTACAACAACTGGTCGTCCACGTCGTGTAGGTTGGTTCGACTCAGTAGTATTACGTCATTCACGCCGTGTAAGTGGTATTACAGACTTATCAATCAACTCAATTGATGTGTTAACTGGCTTAGATACAGTTAAAATCTGTACAGCATATGAATTAGATGGTAAAGAAATTACTGAATATCCAGCTAACCTAGATCAATTACAACGTTGTAAACCAATCTTCGAAGAGTTACCAGGTTGGACAGAAGATATTACAGGTTGCCGCACTTTAGAAGAACTTCCTGAAAATGCACGCAAATATTTAGAACGTATTTCTGAATTATGTGGCGTACGCATTTCAATCTTCTCAGTAGGTCCAGATCGTGAACAAACAAACTTATTAGAAAAATTATGGTAATTAATACCGATAAGCCGTTAAATGATATAACAATTATTTAACGGCTTTTTTTATATTTAATATGATGATAAAAATGCTTGAATATACTACAAAATAACTAATCAATTGTTCTTTATTATTACTGTCTCAGGCCTAATTAAAAATAATGTTAAAATTATGTAAAAAATATCTTGTCATTCAAATATTGGCTGTGCTATAATCTATCTTGTGCTTAAGAACGGCTCCTTGGTCAAGCGGTTAAGACA